>Ga0268299_1002946_pt1 | contig 17538 bp, 20 predicted proteins | sample NOBtaG_FD_193484 | JGI IMG/M metagenome (GOLD analysis project Ga0268299, IMG submission 193484) | Activated sludge microbial communities from bioreactor in Nijmegen, Gelderland, Netherland - NOB reactor | ecosystem: Engineered > Bioreactor > Aerobic > Activated sludge | place: Netherlands...
CGACGAATACCGCCTGCCCTTCCCCGCCTATGCCTACATTTTGTTCGCGCCCGCCCTGCTGTTCGACGCCCCCACCGCCATTGCCATCTGGCTCGGCTTGCAAGGCGCATTCATCGTCGGCGCGCTCAGCCTGTGGATGACCAAACCCACCCTCGGCAAACTGGCATTAGCGGCGCTGCTGCTGGTCGCCTACCGCTACAATGTGACCATCTACCTGCTCGGTCAATTCACAGGCTGGGTTTTATTCTGGCTGTCGCTGGCGATCTGGTGTCTGGAACATCGACGGGATGCGGCAGCAGGCGTCTGCCTGGGTTTGGCGACCATTCAGCCGACTCTCGCGGGGCCATTAGCCGCGATTTTTTTGATGATCTATACCTTTCGCGGGCGCTGGCGGGTGCTGGCGGCGTTTGCGGGGCTGCTTGGCGCGCTCACGCTCCTCTCGTTTCTACAAATCGGCTTCTGGATACCCGACTGGCTCAACAACATCAGTCGTTACACCAGCTATCAGCCGTTTGTGGCCTGGGTACCCAATCTCGCGACACCGCTGGTCATTCCGTTGGCAATTGCGATGGTGCTGTTGGCGATCTGGCGGCATCTGGAAGCGTCGGATTTGTTCGTGGTGGTGGTGATGGCGCTGCTGTTCGTCGTGCCGCAAACCGGGGGCTATTTTCTGATTCTGCCCCTGCCCGCGTTGATCCTGGCGCTCCAGCGCGTGGAGGCACAGCGGCGGCTCATTATTTTTGGTCTTACGGCGGCGCTGCTGCTGGCAAGCTGGATTTTTCAGGCTGTTGATCCCGAACCGCGCAAGATTGAAGCCGCCCTCATCCCCGGCCTGCTGCTGCTGATGTGGTGGTTAACGGTCAGGCTGCCATCAGATTCGAACAAATTATTCCAACCCTGACATGCCCTCGCGCGTAGGGGCATGATGATCGTGTTGAACAAAATAAATCGGCAACCATGTCCGTAGGGGCTTGATATATCATGCCCGTACAAACCATATCCATCTTAATTTCTTAAGAGGCATGGGTTCACGTCACACCCCGCTCAATTTCTCCACCAACGCGCGCAGGATCACCTTTTGTCCCGCCAGCGAGGGATGCAGCCCATCATCCAGCAAATATTCCGCCTTGGCAGGGATGCCAAAAATCGGCTGAAGATCGACCACCGGGTCGGCCTGCTGGCGCACCAGATTGGCAAGCGCCGCCATGTGGTCGTTCGACCATGAAAGCTGCAACGAACCCAGGAACCAATGCGCCGCGATTTTTTCGGGGATCAGCGTCGCAGGTGTGATCCATACCCACTGCGCCGTCGTCTGGTTGGCGGCAAACGCCCGCAGCATCGTGTAATTTTTTCCGGTTTCCTCCACGCTCGCCATCGACTTCGTGGGGCGCAGGCCATGACTCCGCGCGTCATTCGTGCCAGCCATGCAGATAATCCACTTTGGCTGTTGGTTGACAATATCGAGAAAGCGCCCGTTCATATCCGCCGTCGTATGAGCCGATATTCCAGCATTCACAATTTTTATGTCATCATTGGGACGGCGAATCGCCAAAAGATGCCGCAAAATTTCCAGCCACGACTGCCAATCGTCCGTGATGCTGTCCCCCAGCCCGACGATCACTTCACCCGGCTTAAAGGGCAGACGGTCAACCTGAGCGGCAAAATGAAGATCAGCCAGCAGTTCCTGCGCAGCGGTACGCGCATGGTTCAAAAATTGATTCTTGATGCGCTGGTATAAACTCACGTCGATGCCAAACAACCCCGCGATCACAGCATCGTTGAAACCGGGTAAACCCGCGAGTATTTTTTCAGGATGCTGGAACTGTAAAATATAAGCTTGCTGCTCAAAAGGTAATTGATTGACCATCGGCGAGTCCCTCAAATGAAAGATGCGCGGATTGTAGCGAATCTGCGCTATAGAAAAAAGTGATTTAGCCGATGGTTATACCGCGAAAATCAGCCGAATGTCGCACATTTCTGCGGGCGAATTTTGAACTGCACACCGCGATAGGATGCCAGCCTGTCAGCAGGCTCGACCTGACCAAAATAATTCGGCTTGCCCAGGTAAAAATCGGACAATTTATTCAGCAGTTCCAGCGCGCCTTCTTCGACGATTTCTTCAACCACGCCGCGCACTTCCAGGTAGCGATAGGGGTTGACCGGATCGAGCATTAAGAGCGAAATGTGGGGGTTTGCGGCGATATTTTTGTGCTTGCGGCTGCCATAATCGCAGGTCACATAGACAAATTCACCATCATACCAGCGCCAGATTCCGGCGTTGTGCGGCGACCCTTCCGGCGTCACCGTCGCGATCACCGCTACGACAGGTTTTTCGATCAAATCTTTGTGCGAATCGGGGATCGTCACCACCGTATTTTTCCTCGCTTTTGTCCTCAAAAAGATGACATTATGAGGTTAGCATTTATCATCCAATACTCATTTTTTGAGCTAAAAGCTAAAAAGCTAATACAACCCCGTCCGCGCATCTTCTTCGATGTCCGCCTGAACTTCCTCCACCGTCATGTTCAGATTCATGTGTTTGATGAACGCCTCGGCAACCGACGGCAAGCTCTCCAGATCAGGCCAGCGCTCGGCATTCCACAGGTCGGAGCGCACGACACATTTCGCACAGTGAAAAAAGACTTCCTCCACCGTCACGGCGATGAGCAAATGCGGCGCTTTGCCCTGCTGCGCCATCTGCGCCTGCAAGTCGGGGTCGCGGACGATCATTGCTTTGCCATTGATGCGCAGCGTCTCGCGGTTGCCGGGGACTAAAAATAAGAGGCCAATCTGGGGATTCTGAAGGATATTGGTGATGGTATCGGCGCGGCGGTTGCCAGGGCGATCTGGAATCAACAGCGTTTGGTCGTCCAGCGCACGGACGAAGCCCGCCGGATCACCCTTCGGCGACACATCCATTTTGCCCTGCGTGTTCACCGAGCCAATCAACAAAAATGGCGATCTGGCGATAAATCCGCGCGTGAATTCGTCCAACTCGGACTTGGTTTTTTCGAGAACGGCCTGGCTGGGACGCCCGATAATTTCCCGCAAGCGTGCTTCGGTGGTAACGACTTCTGCGAATCGATTTGCAGCGACCATGTATACTCCCTCAATTCTGCGACTTGGTATCGCGAGAGTATAGCGCATCTGGCGCAGGGTTTACATCCGTTTCGAGAATTTATGGGCCTTGATCCCGGCTGATCCCAGTCATGGTGTCGCGGCGAAATACTCTTTGCCGTACAGCCATAAAAACTTGTCCAAATCCTTAAAGCCATAGCCCGTTAACTGATATTGACGGCTAAATGTCTCGATGATTTTCCTGTATTTTGGATAGTCTTGCAGGTCATTGCGCTCAAAATCCGAAAATTTCTCAAGCTTTTGGTATTTCCAAATCAGGTTTTCCACAAAACTGTCATAAATCGGATAGTCGTCAGGATTGTGCCAGCTACAATATTTAGACGCAAATGAATAATTTCGTCGCTTTTTTCCACCAGAGAACTCTACAACGGCGATCTGGTTAACGATTTCCGGCTCACCTTGAGCCAGTTTTTCATCAATCCGTTGGCGATAAATATTTTCTGCCATCGGCATGACTGCCAGCATCCCCGTACTGTACAGCGTATTAAGCGCAACAGCCTTGAGCAATATGTGTTCCAGTCGATCATTTTTTGGAAATGTAGAGAATAACTCGATAAGCGCTTTGTCAGCAGTGCCGACGCCGCCCTCGTCAAATATTTGAATATAGCGATTGACTAATTCTGGCGTGGGTGTTTGCAATTCTCGCATAAGCCACTATTCCCCTAAAAAACGAAGCTGACACGCTGACCAGCTATTTTAACGCCGAGAACGCCTCCGCGACATTCAGCAGTGCCAGGATTTGATGCGCGGCAAGAAGATCGATCCATTTCGAATCCTCAGCAGTGGAAAAACCTAGCCACCCTTCCCTATCATCAAATAATGCTCGCGCTCGGCCTTCTCAAAATGTTCCAGCGCGGCGCGCAGCATCGTGCGCGGCATCGTGGCGGCATGGCGATTCAAAAATTCGACTAATTTTTCGCGATCACTTTCGCCCGCCGCCCGCAGCATCCACCCCACCGCCTTGTGAATCAAATCCTGCTCATCGTTGACCAGAATTTCCGCGATTTCAAAAGCGTCGTCCACGTCGCCATTGCGGATAAACGCCGCCGTCGCGACCATTGCCGTCCGCCGTTCCCACAGATTTTCCGAGCGCGCCAGCGTGTACAAAATGTCGCGCGGTTGATCGAGCAAATAGCCGCCGACCACATGCCGCGCCGCCAGATCGACCAAATCCCAGTTGTTGATGCGGTCATGCCGCCGCAGATACAGGTCATAAAGCGCTTTTTTGCGGCTTTGCGACGTTTTTTTGTGGCGAAACTGCTTTTCCATGATGCTCAATGCGCCCACACGCAGTTCGTGAATCGGGCTTTCCAGCAAAATCTCCATCTCGGCAGGTGGCATGTCGATAAACGCTTTGGCGAGGTCAAAAATATGCCCCATCCGCACACCGATAAACTGGTCGCCCTGGCTGTACTCGCCTTCGCCGGACTTGAAATAGCGCTGAATTTTTTTCAATTCGTCATCGGAACGCAGCGCATTCAGGCGTTCAATAAACTGTGCGGCGGTCATTTCCGGGGGCATTGTCTATCCTTTCACGCGATTCTCACCAACGCGCCCTTTACGACGGCACTTCTTGCAGCGTCCACGAATTGCCGTCGGGGTCGCTGAAGCCGGAATATTTGATGCCGCCGGGAAATTCGATCACTTCGCCCATCGCGACGCCGCGCCCGATGAGGATGTCGCGAACCTGATGAATATCCTTGACCACCAGGTGCAGCCCCTTGACGATCCCTGGCTTCATGTCCGAAATTTCGCCCATCCCCCTGCCGATCACAATCGAACAGCCTGACCCCGGCGGCGTTAACTGCATGACGCGCACATTTTCGTTCGGCAGCACGTCATGGTCGAGATGAAAGCCGATTTTTTCGACGTAAAATTCTTTGGCGCGGTCAATATCCGATACCGGGATCGGCACCAATTCCAGTTTCATATCGGGCATGGTCATGTTTTTTTTATGATCCTTTCGCAAATTTTCAAGGTTATTTTTTCACCACCCGGTAGCGCAGATGCGTCACCCCCGGCGCTTGCGAGCCGTCGATAACCTCCAACTGAATCGGCTCGATCCCCAATTCCTTAAAAAATGGGATGCCCTTGCCGATCAGCACAGGCACAAGGTCGATGCCGATTTCGTCCAGCAAGCCCAGTTTGAGGAACTGCTGTGCCACGTTCGCGCCCGCCACACCGATGCTTTTGTCCCCGGCCAGCTTTTTCGCCGCTGCAACCGCGCTGTCGATGTCCGAGACGAAGGTAAACGGCATTCCAGGCTTTTTCCACTCATCCGCGATGCTATCGATGTGATGCGTGAGGACGACCAGTGGGCAGCCCAGCGGGTGTCTGCCGCCCCACGCGCCCGCGACCTCAAAAATCCGCCGCCCGACGATGATCGCGCCTATCCCCTGCGACATTTCATCACGCGCTTCGGCATCCTCTTTCGACACTTTCAGGTTAATTTCGTGCGCGCCGGTGGACGCATTCACGTCCATATCGCCGCGAAACATCCACGAAAACACCTGATCGACTTCATCATTCGGCCCGGCGATAAATCCGTCCAGCGTCATTGAAAATCCTGCACCAATGGTTCCCATCTTCATGCTCCTCTGTCTCAAATTTTCAGAACACTTGTATGATACAACCGCGCAGAGTCAAAGTATTGTACAAAATGGCAAAATTGCGGTATCCGATCATGCAAAACACGTTTTCGTAGGGGCATAGCGCCCCACAGGGGTTCCCTTTGGTCACGCCATGCTCGAGCAAAAATTTTGCGCAGTCTACAGCGATTTGTGCGATCCTCATCAGGGTTTTTGGCACAGAAAAACGATCCCCGTTTTTTCGACAGGTTCAACGCTTTCGTAGGCTTTGGTGGCGATCACGTTTGTAAATCCGGCGGTGGAGAGCATTTGCTCCAGTTCGCCACGCTCGTAGAGGCGTTCACGATAGTCGAAAATTTCGATGTCTGTCAGCTTGCCATCGACGTAGCGCTCATACTTGTTCCAGTTGCGAATGACACACCCGTCAGCAATATCGCCCCATACGCTGGTCGTAAAAATCGTCGAGCCGTCCGGGTGATCTTCGACTTTAAATTCCGCCTGCCCTGACTGACCGAACAGACTCAGTTGAGAGCGCTGCTTGACATCAAAAATGAACCAGCCGCCGGGGAAAAGCTGCTCCCAAATGTGCCTGAGCGACGCCTGCGCCCTGGCTTGATCGTGGATATGACCGAACGAGCCATCTGAAATAAAGATAAAATTATATTGACCTGCGATGCTCATCGTTTCCAGCGGCTGTTCGTATAAATCCGCACTCAGTCCCAGGCTGTCGAGCTTCTGGCGGCACATCGCCAGCATATGCGACGACAAATCCACGCCGTCAATATCCGCGCCCGCCTGTAAAAACGGGACGAGCATCAGCCCTGTGCCACACATCGGCTCTAAAACGGGCTGCGGCCTGCCAAGCTGCTCCCACTGGTTCAGATAAAAATCAATAATTTCCTGAATTTCCGTGCCGATGTCATACTCCTGCGCGCGTATTTTTCCATAAAACGTCATAGCATCTCGACTTTCTGAGGCTCGGCTAAATCAAGCTGTTGGTGCTGTGCAGGCGTTTTGCCAATGAAGCGCTTGAGGGAGCGCGTCAGGTGCGGCTGGTCGAAATAGCCCGCCATGTAGACGGTATCGAGGATCGAGACACCCTGATCCAAAAGTGTCGAGGCATATTTGGCACGCTCAATCTGGTGGATCAAGCCCTGCGTGAGTCCGGTTGTGTGCAGAAAGCGATGGCGCACCGTGCGCGGCGCAACATCGTCCAGAAATTCGCCCTGCAAGACAGCCTCGACCACCGGATCGCGCACCAGCAGTTCGTCACGCACCAGTCGATCAACGAACGTATCGACATTTTCATAAGTCGGCATCTGCCACGCCGAGCCTTTCAGCCAAAATTTTTCGCGGCTGGCGGCTTCGGGCAGCCGCATTTCTTTGTTGAGCAGATTTTTCGCCGGCAGATGAGGAATATACGTGCCAGCCTTGAACCGTATCCACAGGATTTCCGCGCCTTCACCCCAGCGGGCAATGCCAGAATCGGTCAATGAGCCGACCACCAGCGGCATCGCCATGCCATTCACGCGCACGAAAACCAGATGCCAGTGCGTCTCGGCGGGGCGCACCGATGAGCCTTCCGCCATCGTGCAGCCGTGCATGATCGTGTCGATGTAGGGCGAATCGGACGATTTTTCCTCGAAAACCATACTGGGGAGCATACTCATGAGCGCGCCTTTTGCGTTCGGTACAAAACTCGAATGATTTCAAATCCTTCTGAAATTATACCATAAACGCACGGATGTTCTATGAATTGAAATGGTATTTGGCGAAAGTCAGTCAATGTTGCCAGGAATGCAGGTAAATCAGGTCTGATATGAAATTTAGCCCAATCGAGATTGCAATAGGTATAATCTGAAATCTAAATGCTGTTAAATTTTACGAGCTAATCACACAAAGGTACTCACAAGTCATTACCGGGATTATAAGCTCTCAATTCGCAATATGATTTCACTCCGAAATGCTTTCGCACTACATCTGGTAAACGAATATTATGTTATTGGAATAGACAGCCTTCTACTGGAAGAGGCGCACACATTAACTCGGAAATATGCGCTAAAAAGGAAAAATAGTTTCGTTTTGCGAACGCTTGACGCGATTCAATTAGCATGTGCCATAAGAGCCAAAAATGTTGTCAATGCACCTATCACATTCATCTCTGGTGATCGCAAATTATTGCAAGCTGCCGTCGCAGAAGGTTTTCTTACAGATAGCCCCGAACTTCATCCCTGATTGTTTGACTCTTTTCTCATCCTTATCACTCAGTTTTCCCCAATGACTCCTACAGCGATTGACGCGCAGGCGTTCTATACGCTCAGAACCGTCGAAGCTGTTAGCTGATCTGCCGTCACCGGAATCAGATTTTCCGGCAGCGCCTCGCCCTCGATCCACGCGCGGGTCATGCGGTTGAATAAATCGGGGTCTTCGCCGTTCCAGCCATGATGCACATTCGGCGCATAAACACCTACGGCATCGGGAATCTGCGCCGCCAATTGGACGACTGCATTCCGATTGATCGCAATATCTTTTTCGCCCGTGACGAACAGGGTTGGAGTGCCCATCGATTCCAGGTTATCCAACGGTTGATAGTTCGCGATCTCTTGAATCATCCGTCTGAACGCGGGGATCGAAAACGCATCGATGCTCTCTTGATACGCGGGCATGACCTCCGGCGGAAGCTGCAACATGCGCGCGAAAAGCCGCTTGCCAAATCCAGTGGGCAAAAGCGCCGACATCAGCCTCCCTTGCAGCATGATCTGCCAGCGCGGCGGCGTCTCGGCAAATGCGCCTGTCAATACCGCCCGTTCGACCAGCCCAGGGTGACGCGCGAGGAGATGCAGGCCGACGACTGCTCCCAGCGACATGCCGACCACGTAAACAGGCTTATCCGAAATTTCTTGCGCGATCAACTGTACAACGCAGTCCGCCGCCTGATTGAACGAATCCCAGGCGATGGAATTGCTGCCGCCATGACCGGGCAGATCGACATTGTAGCAGTCGTAGTCGGCAAAATGTTGAATCTGGTCGTGCCACATCCATTGACCCATCGCCATGCCGTGCAAAAAAATCATCGCGGGCGCAGTCGCGTCGCCGCTGCGTGTGTAATTGAGATTCATGACTCATTCTCCTTATCTTTACCCAACGCTTCCGGCATGATAATGCCCGTCAGCAGCCATTGTTGGGTGTCGGGTGTCTGCTGACTTTCGTATGCCGCGAGCAGCGCATCCATCTCCTGACTCAGATTTTGAAGCTGCTCTACAGTCAGCGAGAGGCGCTTTTGCGTATAAATCGCAGGCGGCAGCTCCTTCGGCGGTTGATTTTGCACACGGCGAAAATCCGCCAGCAGAGTCGCAATAAAGGTTGTAAAAATCTGTTCCTGCTGCTCCGGCGAAAGCTGCGCTGCCGTTTCCGGGTCAATCCGCCCTGCCCCCTGCGCCAACGTGAGCGCTCGTTCCAACGTGCCGCGCACCTTGCTTTCGCGCACAACCACCAGAATGCCGCCCTCTAGCAGCAGATTAATGTGCCGATACAGCGTCGTTTGCGGCACATCCGGCAGCAAGTTGGCTAACTGCTGGGGGGTCAGCACCCGATTCGCGGCAGTCAGAATCACACGCATTCGGATGGGATGCAAAATCAGGTCAAGCCGTTCCATCGCCACCTCACTGTTTCCAATTTTCATTATATTTCCATTTTTGGGAATAATCAAGATAAGGGTTGAAGACGATTGTTCATTTCCTAAATTGTTCTACCAAGCATTCTAAAAAAAATATTTGAAAACTGCTCTATTTCCACTAGCTTCTTACTCATAGAGAATGTGCTAGATCAGGGAAAATGAATATTCTAATAAATTGCTAGGGAAGTTTATACCATAACTATATCGTTCGAGTATAAAATTTGTATCTGTGGTAAATTGGTATCAGATACATTTATTCTACACTAGGTAATAATTTATGGTTCTACGCCTTGGAGCATTTGAATCTCAAGTTCCTGACGACTGTGCGATATGTACAAGATCAGGTTGGAAAATTCCTGAACTAGAAGAACCCCTGCCTTCGCATCCGTTCTTTAACGATGTGGAGCAGTTCACAAGGTTTTACCTGCATAAGTTCGTAGGATTAAAGGTAAGGTCCAAATCGGAATATCCATATAATTGTGTAGGCATGGTTTTTAGTTCTCGTAGGGCAGCAATCAACCCTAGCTATTTAAATAAAATCTTGCAAGAGGATAATTATAGACCCATATCGAGAAACGAAGTTCAAGTTGGTGATGTTGTAGTGTATAGTTACAGGAATGAACTTTCGCACGTGGGAATAATTCTTAAGGTCGAACTTATAGGACAAACGCCTATTTTTACTGTAATGAGTAAATGGGGTGATGTGGCCCCTGAATTTGTACATCTAATTGATCAAGTGCCAGAGGTACTTGGAGAGCCAATAGCTTTTTACACGGATCGAGTTGGAACATGAATCTAGATACACAATTCAAACAAGTTGAAAGTATCGAATTTGCCGCTTATTTTCTGGTTGCAGGCAATATTCGTATTTTTCAGATAGCGTTAGATACATCTGAGACTTCACGATCATTTATCACTAACCTTAATGAACGACCATCGCAAAGATCGCTTGTAGCTGATCGCTTACTCGAATTACTTCAGGCTGAAGCTAATCCTGAAAATTTGCTTGTCCATGATATTGCTATCGCGGCATATTTGTATTTCTTACATGCTACAGGTTACAGCACTACCTCCACACTAGCAATTAAAGTCTCTGAGCGGTTAAATCTGTGGTGGGCGCACCGGATGTCAAAGTATATTCTGGAGGCTTCAGCTACAACGACGGCTATTCAAGATTCTATCGGTGACACCGAAGCATTTATTTATTTATCCTCTCAAGCAGCAGAGCAATTTGTCGAATTTCAATTACCCTTCTCTCTATTTTCTGAAAAAAAATCACTGATAGCAACGAATGGTAGCGTAGATTTAAAAGTTGAATATGGAGAAAGGCCAGCCTCTGTATCAACAAAGCAACGATTATCAGCTTGAAAGGAAATTCTAGTGAAGCATATTTGGTCTGTTCTTTGTACTTTAGTTATTACTGACCAAACACGTAATAACGTGAGTTTAATTGAAGTTGTAGAGCAGTTACGGGTCAGACCCCACAGCGAAAAAGAAATAAAAGATGAGGTTAATAAGGGTGCGATTTCAGCCTCAATGAATTTGGTTACACTCTGGTATCGAAGTAAGCATGATGAAGCAGAGGCAGGTCTTTCAAGGTTATCATTCCTTTCACCAGATGGACAAGCTTTATTTGGCCCAAGTACCCAGGAAATAGATCTAACCAGCTACCAGCGGGTCAGAAGTACTGTCGGTATCCAGGGGATACCTTTTACAGTTAATGGTGATTATAGATTCTTAGTAGAAATGCACGATAAAGAGACAGATCAATGGGAACAAGTTGCAAGTGTACCTCTAGAGATCATTGAAGATGCCTCTATCGAATAATATAACTATGTTTAAACTCAGTCCTACTTCCCTAGCTCCCCAACTGCCGCCCTTCCGCCCCCGGCACGTTGCCAAAAACACGAGCGGGCGAACGCTCGACCTGTCCATCCTGTGGCTGAACGCGGACGTGCAGGCCATTTTTGGGGAAAAGTGAGCCGCGAAAAATGGCTTTCACGGTCTGATCGGGAACGAGGTCAAGGCGAAATTTTTGCAACAAAATCGACAGCGCGACCTTGATTTCCATCATCGCCAATGGCTGCCCCAGGCACAGCCGCGCCCCACCCCCAAACGGCAGATATTCATACGGCGAATATTTACGCTCGGCATCCGGCGCGAACCGCTCAGGCCGAAATTCAAGCGGATTGGGGTAAAGCTCGTCCATATAGTGCGTCCCGACGATGGTATAGAGCAGCATCGTCCCGGCAGGCACGTGATAGCCCTCCATGTCAAACGGCTGGGCGGCCGTGCGCGTAAAAGCCACCACAGGCGGCAAAATCCGCATCGATTCTTTGATGACCATATCGAGAATGGGCAGTTTATCGAGGTCGGCAAGATCGGGATCACGTCCGCCGAGAACAGCTTGCAATTCATCCAAAATTTTGCGCGTCCATTCCGGGTACTGCGCCAGCAGATAGAGCATCCACGTCAGGCCATTGGATGATGTTTCATGCCCCGCCAGGAACAAAATCATCAGGTGGTCGCGGATTTGCTGGTCATTAAAAATTGTGCCGTCCTCGTCCTTCGCGCTCAACATCATGGCGATCACATCGTCGCGTTGATTGGGATTGGCGCGATGTTCAGCCATCATGCGATAAATCACGTCATGAACCGCCTGCATCCCGTTACGCCGCGAACTGAACGGAATCCGCGCCAGAACCGCGCCCCAGGGATGCCCGTTGTAATTCATCACGCCGTCCCAGGCATGGCTGAGCGATTCCGACTCGGCGGTGATGTCCATGCTGAACAGGACGCGCGCGACAATATTCAGCGTCAAACGCTGCATCATTTTCGCCACGTCGAATGCGCCTGACCAGCCGTCGATCATGCGGTGCGTTTCCTCGACCATGCCGTCGAGATACGTTTTGATGTGCTGCTTGTGGAACGCGGGCTGCATCATGCGCCGCGCCTGCTTGTGTTCCTCGCCGTCGCTGACCAGCAGGCCATCGCCAAACATTTTGCCTTCCAGCAGTTCCAGCGGTGGGCGATTCAGCAGATTGGCGGCGTTTTCGGAAAAAATGAAGCGGTTATATTTCGGCCCACGCATGACCACCATCGGACTCGGCCCAAAGCGAATGGTGACGAAATTGCCATAGCGCTTGTAAACATCAAACAGGTATTGACCGGAGTCTTCCTTGAGCATGTTCAGATCGCCGATCAGCGGCAGTCCATTGGGGCCGGGCGGGAGTGGCATGGTGGGGTTTTCCTTGTTGAGCCGTCAATTGATTCGATTATAGTCGCTTCTGCTGGCGGCGCGCTGGTACACTATCGCTATGATAAAGTTAGCGTGGGGTGAAATTATGAAAGGTCAGCGTTCGGGTTGGGCAGCACCACCTCGTCGAGCCATTATTATTGTTACGATCATCATGTTGTTGTTTCTTGCGGGGCTGTTTGTAACCATGTATTTTTTCAGATCGGTTGACCCATCACCAATAATGCTTACACAAAGTGCGGAGGTGGGTACATTGCTTGTCCCCGATTTTGCCGCAATCATAGCGGACACGACCCGAACAGCCGAAGCAAATTTGACGGCGCAAGCGACACTTGAGGGAGAATAGACTTATTAAAGTTATTCGTTAAAATTCAAACTTGCAACTGATGAAAGGGCTTGCCGCAGATGCCTTACTTGAATCCCGAACTTTTAGCGGAAGCGGAACATCTCGCAGCAAGAGAATATTCTGTCACCGCACTAGAAGATACCCTCTCAAATGGCGAGACGGTCTATGTATTGGGACATCCTGAATTATCTGGCTGCAAATCTCATGGCAAAACACTTGAAGAAGCTGCTCAAAATCTGCGAGACGCCACAATTGACTACATCTATTTTCTGCTCGAAGATGGCCTTTCCGTCCCCGACCCGCTGCTTACAACCGAATAAACAGTCGCCTTCAGGCGGCTTTTTTCACTAGCCGATGGGCTTCCAGCCATCGGTGACAAAAATTCGTACCAGATTCCCCCAAAAGCGCTCGACCACATTTCACCCCTCCTTCACATCCATTCGCATCGGTGTGCAGGGGGACACATCCGTTATACAATGAACTCGAATAGTGCAACCTTAAGAGGACACGGTCATGTCCCTACCCGTCCGCGCCGACTACCTGAATTTAGCGCTGGCAGCGAACCCCGCGCTTAGCCCGCCCGACATGCTCACCTATCAACCAGCGGGCGAATTGATTCTGCCGAGCGGAAAGCTGGTCGCCTGTGATCCGCTGGTGGAGCCGGATTTTCCGCCACTGCATTTGACCATCGCACCGGGAACTTATCCGGTTGTGCTGGCGATTGCCCACTTTCCCACAAATAAAGATCAGCGTGTGGCCTTTGCCTCCCTGCGGCTGAACCCGAACCGTCCCGTCAAATGGAAGATGTTGGCAATCGGCGAAGAAAGCCTGTCGAATTTGAAAGCAGGCGAAATTTTTGGCTATGGCGTCGATTCGGGTACGGGCTGCTTTATGGATCAACAGGTCACCGAAGCGCTTGGAAAAGCTGCCGATTCCAGCGGCGAAATTTATGACCAGATCGCATCGGGTATTGATGCCACTTACGTCCCTACCTGGGGCTGGGTAAATTTCCCCTTCGCGCCGGGGAATCTGATCGCTTTTAGTTCCGGCTGGGGCGATGGCTTTTACGCGAGTTACGTCGGCTACGACGAGCGCGATCAGGCTTGCGCCGTCGTGACGGATTTCAAAATTGTGAAAATCAAAACCGGATCGTCAGTCTGACCGAGCGCGGGCGGCATTGACAGGCACGGTACAATAGAATGATAAGCAGCGTAATTTTCACAACCCGGATGAATGATCCCAAAGCACAACGCATTCTTGTCGTCGAAACCGAATTGGTGCTCAAAAGCGCCCTGTTGGAAATCCTGATCTATGAGGGCTATGCCGCCGTTGGCGCACCCTCCTGGGAAGACGGCCTGCTCAAAGCCCGCGAGTCCCATCCCGCGCTGGTCATTGCCGACGCTGTGCCACGCGAATGTTATGGCGCGATCCAAAGCCTGCGCAGCGACCCCACGACCCACGACATTCGCTTCCTGCTGACGTGTAAATGCGCGGAAAAAATGGAAGTCGAAGCGCTCTTTGGCCCGCACGATTTCCTGCTGCGCGCCTACTTCACCCCCGAAGAATTTTTCGAAGTCGTAAATAAAGTGCTGACCTAAAACAGGCCGCGCCAACCTGTCGCAACGACTTTTTATGAGCCGATAGACTTCACCCCTCCACCCAAAAGCGCTCAACCTGACTCCATTTTCCGCACCTATTCGCATCGACATGCGCGCACACACGCCAATAATAACGTCCGCGCGTCAGTTCGTCGGTCTGCACCGAAAGCGCATCGCTGCCGAGCGTTTCACCGCGAAATTCCAGCGACGAAAAATCAGCGTCATCGTCCACTTCGACGGTGTAACCCGCCGCCCACGACACGCGATTCCACGTCAGCGTCGGCGTGGTGGTGTCGAAAAAATTGCGATCTGGCACGGCGTCCGGCGCGTCCTGCTCATATTCATACGCGCCGATGTCACAGCCGCTTCCTTGTGGGCGAACCACGCCGCGCTGGTCGGTGTCTGGGCAAAAATCAATACTACCCACGTCAATCGCCACGCTGCCTGTCAAAAGTGGAAAATAGGCAGGTGTCCCGGTAAGCGCGCCGAGATTGAGATTTGCCAACGTCGTTTGGGTGAAGCCAGGGCAGCTAACATCATCACTCAGATTGTGGGTGCTGTTCAGGATGGCATCTTCATCAAACAGGTAACAATTTGCACCCGACCCGTTGTCGGCAATGATCGTATTACGAACACTATTCGCGCTGTAAACATGAATCCCAGCCGCCTCCGGGGCAGAATTCCCGACAATCGTGCTGTTCACAATGTTCGCGCCTTGCATCACTTCGATAGCGCCAATCTGCTGATCGGCGTGGTTATCCGTAATCGTCGTGTTCGCTATCGTCAGATTTCCCGAAATCGAGATGCCGCCCACGTTGTATTGAGCGCTGTTTCCAGCAATCAGGCTGCGGTCAATCACGGATGCGCCGTCGCCGCCAACCACTATTCCGCCATAAGACCCATCCGAATGGTTATTCGTCACCTGGCTGTTGGTTAAAGTCAGGCCGAAAGCATAAATCCCACCTGCGCCGTTTCCAACCGTGTTACCCGAAATCACGCTGTCACGGATGGTCAGGTTATAACCAGAGATGCCCCCACCAACCGCCCAATCGCCGCCAGAATTGCCGGAAATGGTGCTGCCCGTGATCGCAGCCGGGAAGGAATAATTGGCGATGCCGCCGCCGAACGGGCTGTCACCGACGAGGGTATTATCCGAAATAATGCTGTTGGCAACGGTCATCATGCCGTCATAATTGTGAATCCCTGCGCCGCCTTCAGCCGAATTTTCAGAGATGGTGCTGTTGGTGATGGTCAGCGTACCGTAATGGTTAAAGATTCCACCACCAAAATGAGTCGCCTGATTATTGCTGATCGTGCTGTCGATGATCGTCAGTGATCCATAATAACCCGATATGCCACCCCCGTTGCTGCCGCTGTCATGGGTTGCGCGGTTATTTCGAACCGTGACATGATCCAATGTGACATCGCCTTCAGTATTGGCGATGCCGCCGCCATTGAAGGAACGCCCATTGGCAATCGTCAAATTTTTCAGCGTCACGCTGACAGGCGCATTCACGTACAGCACACCATTCGCGTTATTCCCGCTTAAAATGATGTTTTGACCGCTGCCGTCGAGCGTCGTGTCCGTCAAAATTTCGATCCCCGGCACGATAATCGTCCCGCTGCACGAAAACGTGATCGTCCCCCCGCCCGCCAATGCCGCCTGAAGCGTCCCCACGCCAGGGCCATAGGTGCTGCAATCGGTAACGACACCCGCCGCGCGCACCGGATGCGCCAGGAGCAGCAAAATCGACATTAAGAAAAGTCGAAGAAATCGCATATGAACCTTCATACAGACAACTTATCTCTATTTTACAACCGCATGTGAATTCTCAAACATCCGAGGTGACTGAATGGACAAAACCTTAATCTGGCTGCACGATCTCTGCGAATCGGCGCTGCACCTGGCGCGCACGGGCGATACCACGCTGGCGAATCGGCTGGGCGCGAGTCCGGCGCTGGCGCATTATTTCCACAACGTTCACAACCTCAACGCGCTGACTCCGGCGGCCTGGGCGCAGGTTTACCCGCACTATCTGCGCGAAGCCGAGCAAATCCAGGCCGAAGCCGAGCAGCCGCAGTCCTTTGATACGCGCCTCGCCGCCATTGAAACGCAGTTGGAAAAATTATTGGCATTGATCGGCGTAAAAGGCTAATCGTACAAGGCAGACAGCGCCAAACTTAATGAAATCCAGAATATAACGGCGCGCCTTCTGCCGGGAAAGAAAGCGTAAAAACAGTCCCTTTCCCGACGGCACTCTCCACACTGACAGTCCCATGATGCCGTTCTACCGCGCGCTTGACGATGGCTAACCCCAGCCCCGTACCCTGGATCGTCCCAACATTGGATGCCCGACGAAACATCTCAAAAAGTTCGGTCTGGTCGGCCTCTGGAATACCGATCCCATCATCCGACACGCGAATAAGCACACGATCATCAACCTGTAAGATGCTGAACGCAATCGTGCCGCCGCGCGGTGAATACTTGATCGCGTTTGAAATCAGATTGGTGAGCGCCTGACGCAGCAGTTTGTCATCCGCATTAAACCCCTCCATGCGTGTCAAACTGGAAAAGACGATGCGGTGCAAAATGGTGGTCTGCTGCATTTCATCCACAATCGCGCGGCTGAAAGCGTTAAGGTCAATACGAATCGGATCAAACGGCTCGCTGCCCATATCCGCGCGGTTAATCGTCAGCATATCGTCAATCATGCCGTTCAGACGCCCAGCCTGGGTTTCAATGTTATTGAGATATTCGCTCTTTTTTTCCGGGCTGATTCGATCTGCATAGGCTTGAAGCATCTGGCTTGAGGTCAGCACGACAGTCAGCGGTGTGCGAAATTCATGCGAGAGCATCGACACGAGGCCGGTTCGAACCTGGTTTAATTCCCGTTGTTTGCGCAGTTCAACCCGCAGCACTTCGGCCTCCAGCAAGG
>Ga0268299_1002947_pt1 | contig 17532 bp, 17 predicted proteins | sample NOBtaG_FD_193484 | JGI IMG/M metagenome (GOLD analysis project Ga0268299, IMG submission 193484) | Activated sludge microbial communities from bioreactor in Nijmegen, Gelderland, Netherland - NOB reactor | ecosystem: Engineered > Bioreactor > Aerobic > Activated sludge | place: Netherlands...
TTTTCACCGAGGCCGCCGCCGGTGACGGCCGGTGTGAAAATTGGCGACCGCCCGCAAACTCTTCACAGATCCCGCCGCTGGTGACGGCCCGGGTGAAAAGTTCGGGAATGGGGCGGCCGCCTGCGACAATGGCCGGCCATGGCGGCAACGATCGACGATGGGCGGGCCTACGGGCGCCGGCCCGGCACGTGGGACCCCCGGCTGGTGGAGGTGGGGGCCGGCACCCCCTCCGGTGAGCTGCTGCGTCGCTACTGGCATCCCGTGGCCCGCTCGACGGAGGCCACGGCGGTGCCCCGCCAGGTCCGCCTGCTGGGGGAGGACCTGATCCTGTTCCGCTCCACCGACGGCACCCCCGGCCTGCTCACCCCCCGGTGCTGCCACCGGGGCACCACGCTCTACTACGGCCGGGTGGAGGAGAACGGGATCCGCTGCCCGTACCACGGCTGGCTGTTCGCCGCCGACGGCACCTGCCTCGACCAGCCCTGCGAGCCCGGCCGCACGGCGGTGACGCTGCGGGAGCCCAACCGGTTCCGCCAGCCCTGGTACCCGGTGGTGGAGTACCACGGCCTGGTGTTCGCCTACCTCGGCCCGGGCGATCGCCAGCCGGTGTTCCCCCGCTACGACATCTTCGAGGACTTGGGCGACGACGAGGAGATCGTCGTCATCGACCACTTCGCCTTCGGCGGCCCCACCGAGGCCCCCTGCAACTGGTTCCAGACCCACGAGAACTCGATGGACGCCTACCACGTGTTCATCCTGCACAACACGATCAGCGGCCCCCAGTTCGACCCCCGCCTGGAGATCTGGCCCCGGGTGAGCTGGGAGCGCCACCCGTGGGGGGTGTCGTCGGCCCAGGACCGCGACCTGCCCGACGGCACCGTGCTGCACCGGGTCACCGAGGTGCGGGTGCCCACGATCCGGGTCATCCCCACCCCGACGCTCAGCGTGCTGGGCAAGACCAACAACATGAGCTGGGCCGTCCCCATCGACGACACCCACACCAAGGTCTACGCCCTGGTGCGCAAGCGGCGCAGCGAGCCGCCCCAGGGGCTGCCGGTGTACGGGGAGGGCCGCAGCTGGTTCGACCTCGCCGAGGAGGAGCACCAGCGGTACCCGGGCGACTACGAGACCCAGGTGGGCCAGGGGCCGATCACGCTCCACAGCGAGGAGCGGCTGGCCACCTCCGACCGCGGCGTGAGCCTGGTCCGGCGCCAGTTCCTGGACCAGGTGGCCGTGGTCGAGGCCGGCGGCGACCCGGTGGGCGTCAGCTTCGATCCTGACGCTCCACCGGTGTCGCTCATCGCCGGGAATTACATACTTCCCGGGGCGTAGCCCCGCCGTTGGGGGCGCGAGCCCCCGAAAGGGTCAGAAGCCGATGCTCTCGTCGATGAACTCGTTGGTGACGAGGTCGTCGGGGGTGATGTCGGCCGGGAAGTCCATCTTCGCCTCGGTGAGGGCGTCGATGACCTCCTGGACCCGGGCGGTGTCGAAGTTGCCCACCGTGTCGTCCGGGCCGTTGCCGGCCAGGCCCAGCTCCAGCTGCTTCTCGACGGAGAAGTCGGCCAGCTCGGCCGGGTAGGTCCAGAACGTGTCGTACACCTTCACCGTCTCGACGATCTTGGCGTTGGTGGCCGCCGGGTCGCCGTAGTAGTCGACCGTGGCCTGCTGGATGACCGGGATCAGCTCGGTGAGGCAGGGGGTCAGCTCCTCCAGGCGGTCGGGGACGATGCCCAGGGTCTGGGAGTAGACCGGGAAGCCGGCGTCGTTCAGCAGCTCGAAGGCGAGATCCTTGCCGTACTCGGTGACCTGGTTCTTGTAGATCCAGGGCTCGGCCGAGGCGAAGCCCTGCTGGGCGATGTTGCCCTCGGCCACGAACCGGTCGGGGGCGCCGTTGTACGACGGGTCGATCTGGTCTTCCTTCCAGATCCCCTTGGCCACGAAGACCTCGGCGAAGGTGCCGCCGCCGAACACGTTGATCGTGATGTCCTTGGTGCCGAGATCGGCCAGGGTCTTCACGTCGGGGTAGGTCTCGGGATCCCAGTAGATGATCTGCGGGTTCAGCTCGAGGGGAGCCATCACCGACAGCAGCGGGGTCTTGTCGGCCGTCAGGATCTGGCCGTCGGTGGTGGCGTAGCCCAGCATCACAGCGTCGTCGGTGTACATGACCGACTCCACGTTGCCGTCGCCGATGGCCGGACCGCCGGCCCGGATCTCGATGTCGACCCCGGTGTCCACGCCGCCGCTGGCGGTGAGGGAGCCGGTGACCACCTTCTGCTCGGCGTCGATCTCGTAGTCGTCACCGAGGAGCTGATACAGGGCGCCGTGCTCGGCCTCGGGGAACCAGTCGGTCTGGACCACGACGGTGGCGGGGCACGCCTCCGACAGGTCGACCGCACCGCCGGCCGCCTCCGAGGTGGCCGTCGACGCCTCGGTGGTGCCGCTGCCCTCGGTGGTGGCGGTGCTGGCCTCGGTGCCCTCCGAATCCGTGGTCGACGTCGATGCGTCGTCGCTACCACAGGCCGAGGCGGCCAGCCCCAGCGCGAACAGCAGGGCCGCGGCCCGTGTCCCGTTTCTTGCTCTCATATCTCTTTCTCTCCCTTGGTGGTGGACGGTGCTCTCGGGGCGCGACGACACCCCGGGATCGTTCGGCTCGGGGTGGTCAGCTCAGCGGCCGCCGCCTCCGGCGGCGTCGTACCACTTGCCGATCACGCGGTTCTGCAACCAGCCGAAGGCCAGGAACACGCTGATGCCGAGCAGCGACGACATGATGACCGAGGCCAACAGCTGCTCGCCCGACAGATCGTTGGCGAACTTGCGCAGCAGTTGGCCGATGCCCTTGTCGCCCTTGCCGAAGAAGAAGTCGCCCACGATGGCGCCGATGACCGACAGCCCGGCCGAGATCCGCAGCCCGGCGAAGATTGCGGGCAGGGCCGACGGGAACATCAGCTTGCGTAGCCGGGTGACCCGGCTTGCGCCGTGGAGGGTGAACAGGTCGTGCATGCCCTTGTCGGCCGACGACAACCCGAACAGCGTGTTCACCAGGATGGGGAACACGGCGATGATGATGCACACCATCACCCGGGCCGTCTGGCCGGTACCCCACCAGAACTGGATCAGGGGCACCAGAGCGAGGATGGGGATGGCCTGGAGGGTCACCATGAACGGGAACACCGCCCGCTCCACGACCTTGGCCTGGCTCATGACGATGGCCATGGCGAACCCGATCAGGATGGAGAGCACGAGGCCGATCATGGCCACCCGGGTGCTCGACCACAGGGCCTGGAGGATCTCGGAGAAGGAGTCCCAGTCGAGGAAGCCCTCGGTGAGCACGCGGTGGGGCGGTTCCAGCAGGAACCGCTTGCGGGGCTCCAGCACCACGTAGCTGACGATGTACCACAGGCCGACGAGCACGGCGCCGAGCACGAGCGGGGGCAGCACGGTGGTGCTGAACCAGCGGCCCCGGCTGATGCCGGGGGCGGCCCGGGGGGCGTCGGGGGGGAGCGCGCCCAGCTCGGCGGCCACGTCGGCCTTGGCTGTGGCGGTGGTGGTGCGCTGGTCGACGTCGGTCACTGGTGTGCTCCTCGCAGTGAGTGGGACACCTCGCCGCTGAGCTTGGCGAACTCGGGGTCGAAGCGGAGGTCGGGCACCCGGGGATAGGGGAACGGGACCTCGAAGGTGGCCACGATCCGGCCCGGCCGGGCAGACATGACCAGCACCTTGGTGCTCATGAAGACCGCTTCGGGGATCGAATGGGTGATGAACAGCCCGGCGAAACCCTCGGCCTGGAACAGCTGCTGGGTCTCGTCGTTCAGGTGCTCCCGGGTGATCTCGTCGACCGCCCCGAAGGGCTCGTCGAACAGGAACACCGGCGGCTTGAGGGTGAGCGTGCGGGCCAGCGAGGCTCGCATCTTCATGCCGCCCGACAGCGACCGGGGGTAGTGGTTCTCGAAGCCGTCGAGGCCGACGGTGGCGATGGCGTCTCGGGCCAGCTGTTGGCGCTCGGCCTTGCCGATGCCGTGCAGCTCGGCCAGCAGCTCGACGTTCTGGCGGACGGTGCGCCAGGGCAGCAGGGTGGCGTCCTGGAAGACGTAGCCCAGGCGCTTGCGGTCCACCTCGACGGTGCCCGAGGTCGGCTCCAGCAGCCCGGAGGCGATCTTGAGCAGGGTGGACTTCCCGCAGCCCGACGGGCCCACGATCGTCACGAACTCACCCTGCTCGATGGTGAGGGTCACCTCGTCGACGGCACGTGTGCCGTCGGGGAAGACCATGCCGACCCGGTCGAAGGCGAGCGCAGTCATTCGAATGTCACCTCCCGCTACCGCAGCCAGCGACAACGAACTGTACCCTGCCACGCTGCGTGATCTCACCCCCGTGAGCGCCCTCACGACGAGTGTTCTCCCGCCTGTGACACATTCTTAACAGATTCGGTGGTGGCGTCGCCCGCCCGGTCGGGCCAGTCTGGGGGGCCATGGTTGCCGGCGGCCCCGACTTGGTGGTGCAGGTGCACCCCTTGGAGGACAGCTACAACGCTGCGCTCCGCCGGGCGGTGCTGGGGGCGCTCGGACCAGGGGAGACGCCCTGCTACCGGCTGTGCCAGGGGGAGCGCCCGCCGGCCGGCGAGCTCGAGGCGGCCGGGCGGATCGTTCTGGTCTACCCCACGTGGAGCGGGGGTTTGCCGTCGCACCTGCTGGGATGGCTCCACGAGCTGTTCGACGAGGGCGTGCGGTTGGCGCGGGCCACCGAGCTGGTGGCGGTGACGACCTGCGGGTCGTCGCAGTTCGTCAACCGGGTGCAGGGGGAGTGGGGGCGCCGCTACCTGCGCACCGAGCTGTTGCGGCGGTGCGCTCCCGGCGCCCGCTTCCGCTGGCTGTGCCTCTACAAGGTCGACCGCCGCAGCCGGGACGAGATGGCGGCCCACCTCGAGCGGGTCACCGGCACGTTCACCCCGCGCTGACCGCGTCGAGCCGCCCCAGCGCCGTCGCCCAACTGTGCGACATATATCGCGACATGCCGACGTTCTGCGTCACCAAGTCTGCGGAAAACGGTGAGAAGGTCGCGCAGATGGGGCGGCGGGCGCGAAATCCGTCGCACGGTTGGGCGACGGGCGACGGGTGACGGGCGACGGGCGACGGGCGACGGGGCGACGGGCGACGGGCGACGGGTCAGCGGGTGGCTTGGGCGGGCCAGCGGGTGATCTGGCGGCGGGCCCGGTCGGAGCCGGCGGGCAGGGTCACGTAGCGGGACCGGCAGGTGCGATTCGAGCTGAGCCAGAACGACCGGGCCAGGCAGGGCCCGAAGGCGTTGCGCCGCCCCGGATCCTGGCGCCAACGGGCGATCGGGGTCGACGGACCGCCGGCAGCGGCGGGCTGGTCGGCCACGCCCAGCACGAGGGCCCGGTGCAGGTGGTCGAGGGCGCCGGTGATGCGACCCGACGGGGCGAACCGGAAGGCCAGCCCGAGCACGAACACCCGCTCCTGCCAGCTCTTCACCCGCGCCGGGGCCGTGCCGTGGACGATCGGGTAGCAGATCACGATCGCCTCGGCCGCCAGCACGGCGTCGGCCGCGGCCCGGGCCTCGGGCGTGATCAGCGGCTCGTCGGTGTGGTAGGCCTCCCGCTCGGCCGCCGTCATGCAGGCGTCGAACCCGCCCTCGGCCAGCGAGAACGGTTGCACCTCGTGCCCGGCGGCCGCCAGCCACCCGCCCACCGGCTCGACCGCAGTGTCACCTGGACCCCCCGCGAACCCGTCGACCAGCAGCACTCGCACAGCCCGCACGGTACCGGGCCGCGCCCCTGAAAGCCGCGCCCCTGAAAACAGAGGTGGGCGTCGGGCCCGACCCAGGCCCGACGCCCACCAGTTTCGCGCCTCTCGCTCCCCGAAAGGCGGCGATCTCGCGTGATGAACTCAGTTGGTTGTCAGTGGTGCTCGGGGGTGTTGTGCAGGTGGTCGGCGATGGCCGAGCCGGCGGCGATCAGGCCGAAGCCCCCGCCGAGCCAGAAGGTGCAGAACAGCGCCATCCCCAAGCGGCCGGCCAGCGGCACGCCGTCGATGGTGGACGACACGAAGAAGGTGAAGGCGAACAGGACCACACAGGCGGCCACGAGGGCGGAGGCCCCCCGGCGGGTCAGCGAGATGGCCCGGGCCGGTTTGGCAGCGGTGATGGTGGTGGTGGGAGCGACTGCGGTTGCCATGGACACGATCATGGTTGCGAGGTCAGGGCCGCAGTAGGGACCATGGTCCTTATTCCGGGCGCCGGACCGGGATCGACACCGAGTCGGTCCGCTCGGGCTTGCGGATCCGGATCTCGAGCACGCCGGCGTCGTAGGTGGCGGTCACGTCGTCGGCGGTGGCGCCGGCCGGCAGGCGGACCCGGCGGCGGAAGGTGCCGTAGCTGAACTCGGAGCGGTAGACCTCGCCCTGGGTCTCGCTCCGGCGTTCCCGGGTGGCGGCGATGGTGAGCACGTCGCCCTCCACCTCCACCGAGAGATCGGTGTCGGGGTCGAGGCCGGGGATCTCGGCCCGGATGACGTGGGTGCGCTCGTCTTCCTCGTACTCCTCGATGCGGAAGGTCTCGATGCCGGCGCCGGGGGGAACCGGGATGGGGAACCGGGTGGGGAACAGCTCGTCCCAGTGGCCGAGCCAGTTCGTGTTGGTCAACCAGTTGGGACCGAACCATTCGGGTCCGAGCCGGCTGAGAGGGAACCGGGCGAAGGGCTCGAAGGCGGGCGGGGAGGGGCGGTCTCCGCCCTCCTCGGGGGGTCTGCGAGACTCGCGGCGGGGTTTGGGGCTCATGGTCGTGACCTCCTTCCGTGTGCTCCACGAGGACGGTGAGCCACACCTCGATCACACTCCCGGACGGGACTCGGTGCCAGTGCCCAAGGTCCCGGGGCGCGTGTGGGGGGTCGGCGTGGCAGGATGATGCGATGGACACAACCCTGGGGCGGGCACCGGAGGTGGTGCGGGTCGAATCGGTCGATCTCGACGACGACGAGGCGCGGGCACGTCTGGGGGTGGAGATCGCGGCGTTGGCCAACTCGGGCGGCGGACGCCTGGCCGTGGGGATCGCGGCCGACGACGGGCCCCGGTGGAGCGGGCCGGCTCTGGCCGACCTGCTCGATCCGCTGATCGCCCCCGATCGGTTCGATCTCGACGTCACCGTGGCTCCGGTGGAGCTGCCCCCGGGCCGGGCCGTGGTGGAGATCGACGTTCCCCGCTGCGACGACCCGCCGCTGGTGGTGACCGACGGCGGGCCGTACGGGCCCCACGCCGTGGTGGTGTGGCGCAACGGACGGGTGGAGCCGGCCCGCCGGGTCGACCACCTCCGGTGGCGCCAGGAGCTGCGGTATCGCCTGCTCCAGCAGTTCCAGATGCTGGTGGAAGCGCCGGAATCGGCCCTCGTCCGGGTGGTCGGGAGCGACGAGGTGCGCGACGAGCCGAGCTTCCTGCTGTCACGGGCGGTCGACCTGTTCCGCCAGCGGCCGGAGAAGCTGCTCGACGGCGACGACCTGCTCTATCTGTTCCAGCACCGCCACACGATCGACCTCACCGCCGCCGGGGGGTTGGTGGGCGAGCTGCTGGTCCACAGCGCCCTGCGTCGGCGGGCCACCCTGTTCTTCTGGCTGGCCTTCGCCCAGCTCGACGGGCCCGCCGTGCACCGTCTCCTGCGGGAGGCGCTGGCCATGACCGACCGGGACAAGTCCGACATGGGCACGGTGCTGCCCCTGGTGGCCGCCCTCTACCTGGGCGAGGACGACTACCAGGCTCTGATCGCCGAGATGGCGGCGTCGCGCTACGCCCATCTGGCCAGCGCCGCCCAGGAGCTGCCGACCTGGGCCAGCGCCCGCCAGGCCGTGGAGGAGCGCCGCCGGAGCCAGCTCGACGGCCGGCCCCTGGCCCGCCTGGGCGACGACGAGCTGATCGAGCGGGCGGCCGAGCTGGCCACCCCCGAGTCCGGTACCCGGGCCAGCCGGCGGATGCCGCTCCTCGGTATGGAGTACCTGGCCCGACGCCTCGACGACCGGGCCCGGGCCTCCACCAGCGCCTGACCTCGCGGGTCGGTGGGGTGGGGGCCCCGACGACGATGGGGGGCCGGCGTAGCCGGCGGGGGCGGCGAGCCCTCCGGTCGGTGGGGGTGGGGGCCCCGACGACGATGGGGGGCCGGCGTAGCCGGCGGGGGCGGCGAGCCCCCAAGTTACGGCCGGGTGAAGGTGACTGCGCTGACCACGCAGTGGTCGGGCGGCTTGGACGCCAGCTCGATGTTGTTGTAGAAGTCGCCGGTCTGGTCCTGCACCGTGCCGGCGGGCGGGATGTCGTAGACGCTGCGCTCGAAGGACTGGTCGATGATGGCGCCGTCGCCGTCGACCACGGAGAACGTCACGCCGGCGTCGACGGCCGCCGTGCCGGGGTTGGTGATGGTGAAGATGATGTCGTAATAGTCGCCGAAGAAGGTGTCGAGCTCGCACGACTTGATCGTGACGTTGGCGGTGTCGGCGGCCATGGCGGCCGGCATGGGGGTGGCGGTGAGCGATTCGATCTCGCACCGCACCGCGGTCTCGTCGGTTCCGGCCACGTTGAGCCAGGCGGCCTGGCCGGGGGCCACGCCCATCACCGAGTCGTACGCCTCGCCCACCCGCACCCCGGCAGCGTCGAACTGGTAGGAGTGGAGGCTGTAGCTGACCGCGGTGTCGGCGGCGTTGACCACCTGGATCAGGGTCGGCTTGGCTCCGCCGGTGCCGTCGCACCCCGGACCCACCACGTGGGCCAGGGCGTCGATGTCGCCGCCGGCCGGGGTTGTGCCGGCACCGACGGACACGCCGGGGCCGACGGTGACGCCATTGCCGATCGTGACCCCGGGAGCGCTGATCCCCGGGGTGCTCGCCTTGGGGGTGTCGAGGGCCACCGAGGTGTCGGCCACGGTGCTCTGCCCGGGGTCGTCGGATCCGCCGGTGAGGGCCCACACGCCAGCCCCCATGGCCGCCACCAGGGCGAGGCCAGCCAGCGAGCCGACCAGCATGACCCCGGTGCGGGGCCGAGGGGCGGCCGCCGGCGGGGGCCCGTCGACCGGTGCCCCGGCGCCCGGCGGCCCCCATGGCCCGGAGGGACCGCCGGCGCCCGGGCCGGTTGCTGTCGGCGGCCCGTAGGGCCAGTTGGCCGGGCCGGGCGCGGCCGGCGCCCCATGGGGCGTCGCCGTCGCCGTCGCTGGTACCGGGGCGCTGGGGGGCCTGCTCGGGCCAGCGGGGTGGGGGGTGGCGGTGACGGGGTACCCGTACGGGGTCGCCAGCGGCTGGCCGCTGTGGATGGTGGGTCCCGAGGGTGCCGGCGCCGGGCCGTACGGCGAGGCCGGAGCGGGCCCCGACGGTGACCCCGGCGGCGGGTAGGGGAACGGGCCGGGGGTGACCTGGGTTTCGGCCGCCGGGGCGGGGCCGGCCGGTACCTCGCCGCGCTTGCCCGCCGCCACCATGTCGACCAGCTCGGCCGCCGTGGGCCGCAGCGTCGGGTCCGGGTGGGTGCACCGGGCCACGATGCCGTGCAGAGCGGGGTGGAGACCGGGGTCGATGGAGGGGGGTTGGGTGGCCACGTTGTGGACCAGGATCGGGCCGGCCCCGGTGTGGAGGTGGCGCCCGGTGGCGCACACGTGGGCCAGCACGCCCATGGCGTAGATGTCCGACGCCGGCGTGGCCGACATGGCCGAGAACAGCTCGGGGGCCATGAACAGGGGGGTGCCGATCAGGGCGCCGGCCCGGTGGTAGCTGCCGGTGGCGCTGAGGTCCCGCATGAGGCCGAAGTCGGCCAGCTTCCACCGACCGTCGGACCACAGCACGTTGCCCGGCTTGATGTCGCGGTGGATCAGGCCCTGCTGGTGGAGGTGGGCCAGCCCGGCGGCCACGTCGGCCAGCACGGCGAGCGTCTCGGCCGGCGACAGGACGCCGGTGGCGGAACGACGCCCGTGGTCCGACAGTGACATGGCGCACCGCTCGGTGACCAGGAACGGGCGGACCTCGTGCTCGAAGCGGGTGGCGCCGTCGGCCGGGAGCTGGAGCTGGCCGGAGTCGAGGTAGCCGACGAGGTTGGGATGGCGCAGGGTGGCGATCTTCTTCACCTCGGTGAGGAAGTCGGCCCGCTCCTGCGGCGTGGTGCCGGGGTGCAGCACCTTCACCGCCGCCTCGCCCAGGGCCACCTCGGAGGTGTCGACCGCCAGCAGGACCTGCCCGAACCCGCCTTCGCCCAGTACGCCGGTGATCTCCCACCGCCCGCCCACGAGCGTGCCCACCGGTATCGATGCCTGCATGCCCTGTCCTCTCCCCACGGATCGCCCCGGGACAGGTTAGGACGTTTCGCCGCAGGCGATACTCCACGTCCCCGAAGGGGACACGTAGTGGTTGGCGGTTCGTGCGAATCCGCGCATCCGGGGCGGGGTCGGGGGCGGAACGACGGGGTACATGTCGGCATCTGCCGACGTGCAATTCCTCAAAGGAGCTACCGCAATGAAGCGCACTCGCACCGCCGCCCTCGTTCTGGCCGCCGCCCTGGCCGTCGCCGCCTGTGGCGACGAACCCGCCTCCCAGACCCTCGGCGGGAACACGACCGAGGCTGGCTCGTCGGCAGCTGAGTCGCCGGCCACCACGGAGGCCGCTGAATCGACCGCCACCACCGAGGCCGCCGGCTCCTCGGCGTCCAGCACGACGGCTGCCGCCGCCGAGGGCACGATCGTCGACGTGGCCACCGAGGCCGGCGACTTCACCACCCTGCTGGCCGCGGCCCAGGCCGCCGGCCTGGTCGAGACGCTGAGCGGGCCGGGCCCCCTCACGGTGTTCGCCCCCACCGACGAGGCGTTCGCCGCCGCGCTCGAGGAGCTCGGCCTCACCGCCGATGAGCTCCTGGCCGACAAGACCACCCTCACCTCGATCCTCACCTACCACGTGGTGGAGGGCGAGGTGCTGAGCACCGACCTCACCGACGGGATGAAGGCCCCCACTGTCAACGGGGCCGAGCTGACGGTCGATCTCACCGACGGTGTGAAGATCAACGAGGCCACGGTCACCACGCCCGACGTCAAGGCCAGCAACGGCGTGATCCACATCGTCGACGGCGTGCTGCTGCCCCCGGCGGCGAGCTGATCTACTTCTCCCCTACCCCTTACCTTGTTCGTAGGCCCTGAGTGAATAGGTTGGGGCTGACTGCTCGACACGGTGGGCAGGGCTGTGTGCCCCTGTCACGTTGATGGCCTGGGGGGTGTTGCCACCCGCCGTGTGTGGGCGCGGTCGACCTCTGACAGGAACATGCGCTTCGGGGCTGGTTCGTAAGGTGGTTGACGGCGGCTGTGCCCGTTGGGTGGTCTGGAGCAGCAGGCGAGCAACGGGGAGGGAGTTCGTGCAGATTCAGCCGGCGGTGCTGATTGGTGTCGACATGGCTAAGGCCGAGCATTACGCCCAGGCGATCACGGTTGAGGGGGTCGAGCTGTTCGACCGACCGATCCTGAACGACCAGGCCGACATCGAGTCGATGCTCGACCGGGCAGGTCAAGCCGGGCCGGTGGCGGTCGTGATCGACATGACCGCCTCGGGGGCCCAGTTGTTGTTGAGCGTGGCCGCTGCTCGTCAGGTGCCGGTGGCTTACGTGACGGGGCTGCAGATGCGCCGAGCGGCCGAGCTCTACTCCGGGTCGGCCAAGACCGACCCTCGCGACGCGTGGATCCTGGCCGACTTTGCCCGCCGGAACCTGGACCGTTTGGCATGGATCCAGGTCACCGACGAGTTGCTGGTCCGTCTCCGGGTCCTGAACGGCCGTGACGTCGATCTGGCTACCGACGCCAACCGGGTCATCAACCGCTGCCGGGACGCCCTGGTCGCTGTTTCCCCAGCTCTGGAGCGTGCGGTGGGCCAACGGCTGGCCCACGCTGGGGTCCGTGACGTGCTGGCGGTGTTCTCCACGCCGACCGCGCTGGCGGCGGCTGGTGAGGACCGGGTGCGGGCGGTGATCAAGGACCGGTCGCCTCGGGTGGCGGCCAAGATCACCGCCGAGATCCAGGCGGCGTTGGCTGCTCAGAGCGTGACCTTGCCGGCCGAGGAGACCTGGGGCGAGGTCATCGCTGACCTCATTGGGGACCTTGACCGCATTCAACGCCGCCGTGACGAGCTCGCCGTCACGATCGAAGAGGTGTTCTTGTCGCACCCTCTCGGAAAGGTCCTGGTGACCCTGTGCGGGTTCGGGCCCAGGACCGGTGCCAGGACCCTGGCCGAGATCGGCGACCCGCATCGCTTCCTCAACGGTTCCCGCCTGGCTGGCTACGCCGGTCTGGCCCCCAGCGACCGCCGGTCGGGTCGAAGTCTCAACAGTGCTCATCAACAACGGGGCGGGAACCACCGGTTGAAGAACGCCATGTTCATCGCCGCGTTCGTCGCCACCCAGCACGATCCCGAGGCCAGGGCCTACTACCAACGCAAACGAGCCGAGGGCAAGAAGCACAACGCCGCCGTCACCTGCGTCGCCCGCCGCCGCTGCGACCTCATCCTCGCCATCCTCAAGACCGGCACCCCCTACAACCCACCAGCCGACCGAATCGCCGCTTGACAACAAGACAGGAACACCCCCCCGGCGCCGGGGCCCCGCCTTCGGGGCCCCGGCATCGGGGCAGGGTGGGCACTCAGCCGAGGAGCTCTTTCACCTCCTGGGCCACCACCGTGCCCTCGAAGAACGAGGGGTTGACCTCGGCCCACAGCCGGGCCGGGTTCTCGAAGGTGAACCGCCGGAAGTCGCTGTGGTCGATGAGCCCGTCTTCCACCAGCTCGTAGGCCTCGGGCAGCACCTCGGCCATGTCGAGCACGTCGAAGTGGCCGATGTCGGACCCGAAGATCGCTTTCACCTGCTCTCCGCCCGGGTTCTGGGCCCGGTTGAAGGCCAGGGCGTTGGTCCGGTCGTCGGCCTCGCAACCGAAGTAGAAGTTGTCGACGAACAGGCGGACGATGTCGCTCTCGTCGGTGATGGCACAGGCCGAGTAGTCGTCGAGGTCGCTGATCCCGCCCACCAGGTCCTCCCGGGGGTGGCGGAGGTTGTCGGCCCGGGCCTCCAGGGCGGCCGCCATGTCGGGGTCGTACCGCTGGGCCAGCTCTATCAGGCGGTCGACGTCGAGGTTCGACGGCCGGGTGGCCTCCAGAGCGGCCAGGTTCCGCTTCTCCCAATGGCCCACCAGGTCGGCCAACAGGGTGCAGGCCCAGGCCACCCCGCCCTCCAGGAACGCCACCCGGAGCTGGGGGAACCGGCGGGTGACGCCCCCCAGGAACAGGGCCTTGGCCACCGCTTCGCTGGCGGCCGCGAAGTGGCCGATGTGGTTGTAGACGAAGTTCGACGGCGACGTGCGCAGCCCGTAGCGGCGGCTGCCGGTGTGGAAGGTGGGGGCGAAGCCCAACTCCACACAACGGGCCCACACCGGGTCGTAGTCGTGGGCCGAGTCGAGCCCCAGCGGGTCTAGCCAGCCGAAGCGAAGGGCGAGGGCGGGATCGGTGTCGGCCAACTCGCCCAGCGGGCGGGCCATGAGGCTGCCCAGCATGATCGCCTTCAGGCCGAGCTCCGCCACGTGGTCGAGCTCGGCCAGGGCCTCCTCGGGGGTGTGCATGGGGATCACGGCGGCCGGGGTCATGCGGTCGCCGAAGGGGGCGAACAGCTCGGCCGAGTAGGTGTTGAAGGCCCGGCAGGTGGCCGCCCGGTCGCCGGCCTCGGCGATGCGGACCGTGCCCAGACCTGCCGTGGGGTAGAGCACGGCGAAGTCGATGCCGAAGTCGTCGAGCCGCTCGTAGAGGAGGCGGGGCAGCATGGACGTGGCCCGGTCGAGCGTGTTGGCGGTGGGCGAGCCCCAGAACGCCTCCTGCGACAGGCCCGCATGGCGCCGCTCGGCCACCCCCATGGCCAATGACCGCTCCACGGTCGACGAGAACGAGGCGAAGCCCCGGGCGGCCGCCTCACCCCCGATCCGCTGCATGGCGTCACGCAGCACGGGGCCGTACTCCACCCAGTGGCCGTCGGCGTCGATCACCGGGTGGCCCAGCTGGCTCCGCAGCTCGGCCGCCGGTACGTGCCCGTGCCCGTTCGATCCGGTCGTGCCTGACATCCCGTCTCACCCCCTGCTCGACGTGTCCCCCCGAGCGTAAGCCCGCCCGTTCCCCGTCGCGAAATCCACCCGATCCATGCGACGGATCTCGCGCCCCACCACCGTTCTGCGCGACGTTCTCGACGGATTCCGTCGAGTTCGCGACGTCGGTTGTTCTGGAGGGCGCGATATCCGTCGCGCAGAACGGCGACGGGGTGGCCGGACTCAGGTGGCGGGGCGGCGACTGGCCCCGGCGCCGGGGGCGGCGCCCCACTCGGGGGCGGTGGTGGTGAACGTGAACAGCCGGGGCGGGAGCGGGGCGGCGGAGGGGAAGGCGACCCGCTGGAGGCCGACGGCGAAGCCGCCGGGGCCGGGCGACACCCACGCCTCGGCCGGGCAGCCGGCGTCGTGGAAGCGCTGGCGGATCCAGGGGGTGATGTCGGGGGAACGGCGGTGGCGGGTCCACAGCACGGCGGCGCCGGGCCGGACCAGGGCGGGCACGGCGTCGACGGTGGCGGCGATGTCGGCCGGCGCCACGTTGCCGAAGATGCCGCACAGCAGCAGCACGTCGGCCGGCACGTGATCGGTGTACGAGGCCGGGTCGCCGGCGTCGGCGCAGCGCACCGCCAGCCCGGGGGCCACGCCGGACAGGTTGGCCTCGGCCCCGGCGGCCAGGTCGGCGTCGGCCTCGACCAGCAGGCCGATCGCGTCGGCGGCTCGGGGGTGGTCGGCGAGGGCGCCGGCCAGGTCGCGCCCGTCGCCGCTGCACAGCGACAGCACCCGTACAGGCCCGGGCGGCGCTGCGTCGAACACCGGGCGCAACAGGGCGACCACCGCCTCCAGGCGACGGCTGTTCATGCTCGCCGGGTCGTCGTAGGCCCGGTGCCAGTGCACCCAGTGGATGGTCATCGCCGCCGCCCGGCCCGCGGGGTGGGCGTCAGCAGACCTTGTCCACCATGGCCAGCACCATGTCGGTCACCGGGCTCTCGAAGCCCTCGAAGGCGGCCTTGCGCTCGGGCGACTCGTTGTAGGTGTCGACGGCGGCGTCGAAGTCGCCGGGGTGCTGACCGACCACACGAACTGGTTGTGCTCCCGGTCGGCGTAGGCCCAGTCGACGGTGAACCCGTAGGCCTCCCGGGCCGGGATGATGTTGGGGAACCAGGCGACGAACCGGTCCATCTGGCCCTCGGCGATCGTGTAGCGGCGGAGCTGGGTGGCCATGAGGTACCTCCGGGATGTGGGTGAACGTGGTGGGTGGAGCGAACGGGCCCCGTTCTAGCAAAGACTTGCGCCGCCGGCCCGGGCAGGGGAGGGTCGGGGCGTGATCCACCTCGATCCTCCGGCCGAGCTGGCCATGCCCCTGGCCGACGCCATGTTCACCCAGCGGGCCATCCGGCGGCTCGACCCCGACCGCCCGGTGACCGACGCCGAGCTGAAGCTCGTGCTCGACGCCGCCTCCAAGGCCCCCAGCGGGGCGAACACCCAGCCGGCCCGCTTCCTCGTGATCCGGGACAGGGCCCGCATCGAGGCCTTCGGCCGCCTCTACCACGAGGCGTGGTGGGTTAAGCGGGCCGACGAGCTGGGGTGGACGGTCGACCAGGAGGTCCCGGCCGACTCGCCCTACCGGATGGCGGCCCTGCTGGCGGCCAAGATGCACCAGGCGCCGGTGGTGATCCTGGCCTTCGCCCCCGGCCGCCGGCCCGAGGTGACGGCCAGCTCGGTGTTCCCCGCCTGCCAGAACCTGATGCTGGCGGCCCGGGCCCTCGGCATCGGCTCGGTGCTGACCACCCTGCACCCGTCGGTCATGGAGCGGGTCCACGCCCTGCTCGGCGTGCCCGACGACGTGACCTTCCACGCCTGCATCCCGCTCGGCCGCCCCCGTGGCAACTTCGGCCCCACCCGCCGCCGGCCCAGCGCCGAGACCACCAGCTGGGACACCTGGGGCTCCCCGCCCCCCTGGTCCTAGAGCCGCGCCCGGCTCGGCCGTCGCTTCGCACCCCGGGCCGGCCGGCACGTAAGGTGCCGACCATGGGACTCGCAGGAGACGCCGCCATCGTCGGTATCGCCGACCATCCACCGGAGCGCCGCTTCACCGGCGAGCGCCACACGATGCTGGAGCAGTGGGCCGAGCTGGCCGCCCTGGCCCTGGCCGACGCCGGGCTGTCGAGCCACGACGTCAACGGCCTGGTGTGCGCGAACCTCCGGGAGTCGGAGATGTTCGTGCCCTCCACCATCGCCGAGTACATGGGCTGGCGGGTCAACTTCGCCGAGCGGGTGGACCTGGGCGGCGCCACCCCGATCGGGATGGTGTGGCGGGCGGCCGCCGCCATCGAGCTCGGCCTGTGCGACGTGGTGGTGTGCGCCGCCCCGGGCCGGCCCACGCCCTCGCTTCCGCCCCACATGCCCCGGGCCTGGTCGCCCTTCGGGGCGTCGTCGAACATCATGGGCTCGCCCCAGGCCGAGTTCGACATCCCCTACGGCAACCTGGCCCAGAACTGCGGCTACGCCATGATCGCCAACCGCTACGCCGCCGAGTACGGCTACGACCCGCGCTCCACGGCCAAGATCGCCGCCGACCAGCGGTTCAACGCCACCGCCCACCCCGACGCCATCTTCCGCAACGAGCCCATCACGATCGACGACGTGCTGGCCTCGAAGATGGTGGCCGACCCGCTCCACCTGCTGGAGATCGTGATGCCGGTGGCCGGCGGCTCGGCCGTGGTGGTGACCTCGAAGGAGGTGGCCCGGCGCACGAAGCACCGCCCGGCGTTCGTCACCGGCTTCGGTGAGCACCTCATGCACAAGACGCCCACCTACTCGCCCGACCTGCTCCACACCCCGATCGGTCCCGCTGCCGACCAGGCCTTCGGCATGGCCGGGATCAAACGGTCCGACGTGGACGTGGTGCAGCTGTACGACTGCTACACGATCACCGTGCTGCTCTCGATCGAGGACTCCGGGTTCTGTGGCAAGGGCGAGGGCATGGCCTTCGTGCGGGACCACGACCTCACGTTCCGGGGCGACTTCCCCGTCAACACCCACGGCGGCCAGCTCAGCTACGGCCAGACCGGCCTGGCCGGCGGCTTCACCCAGGTGCTGGAGGGGGTGCGTCAGATCCGGGGCCAGGCCGAGGCCCGCCAGGTGGCCGGGTGTGACACGGCCTACTGCTCCGGCACCGGCGGGATCATGAGCGAGCAGACGGCCCTGCTGCTCCAGGGAGCGTGAGCACGATGACCGACACGGCCCGAACCGACACCGCCCGACCCGCACCGGAGAAGCCCCGGCCCCACCCCATCGATGTCACCCGCCCCTTCTGGGAGGGTCTGGCCGAGGAACGGGTGCGACTGCAGCGCTGCGACGACTGCCAGACCTGGATCTACTACCCGCGGCGGCGCTGCCCGTCGTGCCTGTCGGAGCACCTCACGTGGCACGACACGTCGGGCCGGGGCA
>Ga0268299_1002948_pt1 | contig 17526 bp, 11 predicted proteins | sample NOBtaG_FD_193484 | JGI IMG/M metagenome (GOLD analysis project Ga0268299, IMG submission 193484) | Activated sludge microbial communities from bioreactor in Nijmegen, Gelderland, Netherland - NOB reactor | ecosystem: Engineered > Bioreactor > Aerobic > Activated sludge | place: Netherlands...
GCAATCTCGCGGCGAATGCGCTGGCGCTGCATCAGGCGTGGGGATTTTCCGCGCAGGATGTGCTGCTGCACGCGCTGCCGATCTTCCACGTGCATGGCCTGTTCGTCGCTTTGCACTGCGCGCTGCTGTCGGGCGCGCCGATGTTGTGGCTTGCGAAATACGATGATGACGCCGTGATCGCCGCGCTGCCACGCGCGACGGTGATGATGGGCGTGCCGACGTTTTACACGCGTTTGCTGGACGAAAAGCGGTTCACCCGTGAGGCAGCGGCGCATATGCGCGTGTTCATTTCGGGCTCTGCGCCGTTGTTGGAAAGCACACACGCCGAGTTTGAGGCACGGACCGGCAAGCGCATCCTCGAGCGCTACGGCATGAGCGAAGCGGTGATCATCACGAGCAACCCGCTCGACGGCGAGCGGCTAGCGGGGAGCGTTGGGTATCCGCTGCCGGGCGTGGAGCTGCGCATCGATGGCGAGGACACGGGCGTCGTGCAGATCAAGGGGCCGAGCGTATTCTCCGCCTATTGGCGCATGCCAGAGAAGACGAAGGAGGAATTCACGGCGGATGGGTTCTTCATCACGGGCGATGTCGGGCGCGTGGACGAAACTGGGCGGCTTTGGCTTTCGGGGCGCGCGAAGGACTTGATCATTTCGGGCGGGTACAACGTCTACCCGAAAGAGATCGAGCTGGTGCTCGATGAGATGCCGGGCGTGATCGAGAGCGCGGTGATCGGCGCGCCGCATCCGGACTTTGGCGAGAGCGTCGTGGCCGTGATTGCGGGCAGCGGCGACGAGGCCACTATGATCAAGGCTGCGCGCGAGAAGCTGGCGGCGTTCAAGGCCCCCAAGCGCGTCTTCTTCGTGGACGACCTGCCCCGCAACGCAATGGGCAAGGTCCAGAAGAACCTGCTGCGCGACAAATACCGCGACGTCTTCCAGTAAATTCCCACTTGCCGTCGCGGCGCGCGGCGCGCGAAACTGGAGTGAAGGTCAAGAACCTGGGCATGAACCAGGGCCAGCACCAGGGAGAGAGCGATGGCGTATGTCGAAGGGCGCGTGGTCCATGATGCGGATTCGCATCTCATGGAGCTGCCGGATTGCCTCGATCCCTATTTCGAAAAGCGCCTGCTCGCGCGCTACCACGCGCTGCCGATCTATCAGAACAAGCTCGGCAAGGCTGGCTGGGCCGACAAAGCACGCGAACAGCAACGCGACGCGACGTTCCGTGCTGGCGACGCCGAGAACATTCTGCTCCGCAAGAATTACCAGGCGCTCGGCGCGTTCGAACAGATTGATCGCCCGCAAGCGCTCGATCTGCTCGGCTTCACCAGCCAGCTCGTGTTCACGACGTTCTGCCTTGGCAATTTCGGGCTCGATCAGAGCGACGACGTCGAGCTCTGTTATGCGGCGGCCACCGCGCACAACCGCATGATGACGGATTTCTGCAAGATTGACCGGCGTTTGCTGGCCACAGCGTATGTGCCACTGGAAGATTTCGAGCGCGCCAAGGCGTGCGCGAAAGAAGCGATCGAGCTGGGCGCAAAGGCGCTGCTCGTGCCGTCGCGCCCGCCCAAGCATCATGCGCCGAGCCATGTCGCCCTCGATGCGGTGTGGGCGATCGCGCAAGAAGCGGGCGTGCCGATCCTTTTCCACGTCGGCGGCGAAGAGAAGCTCGCGAAGGTCTATCGTGAGAATGGGCTGCCGCCGGTGAAGGATTTCCACGGCGGGGACGATAATTTCACGTCCGTCTCCTACATGCCGATCCCGAATTCGGCGATGCAGACGCTGGCGACGATGATCTTCGACGGCGTGTTCGATCGCTTCCCGCGCTTGAAATTCGGCGCGATCGAGCTTGGCGCGTCGTGGCTGCCGGGCTGGATGCGCTCGATGGATTCGGCAGCGCACGCGTTCATCAAGAACGAAGAGCGGCTGCAGAAGCTTTCGGCGCGGCCAAGCGAATTGGTGCGCCGGCAATTGCGCGTCGCGCCCTACCCGCACGAGGATGCAGGCTGGCTGATCGAAAACGCCGGGCCGGAAGTTGCGCTCTTTTCGTCGGACTACCCGCACGTCGAAGGCGGACGCAATCCGCTGAAGCGCTTCAATGAATCGCTTAAGGACAGCTCGCCGCGCGCCGTTGAGGCGTTCTACTGCGACAACTTCGTGGACCTGATGGGCGAAGGCCTCGCGCCCGAACTGCGCAAACCGAGAGTGAGCGCGGCGGCTTAGGACGCCGCGATGACGCCACGGGCGGCAAGGTCATCGATCTCGCCGCTGGTGTAGCCAAGCTCAGCAAGCACGGCACGCGAGTGTTCGCCTAAGCGCGGCGGCGGCGTATCGACGTTTGGGGCATCCTCGTTGGCGACGAAGCCTGCGCCCATGATGGTCACGTCTTGCGCATCCGGCAGGCCCGGCACGTGCAGCGGGAGGGCTGCGCCGCGTTCGACGAGGTGCGGATCGCGGCTGGCTGCGAACGCGTCGCGCACCACGCCGGCGGGCGCGCCGTGCTCATTCAGTACGCGCTCCCATTCGGCGCCGTCGCGCTTGGCGATCTCCGCCGCGATGATTGCACGCAGCGGTTCGTGATTTTCCGGCAGGTTGCGCACGGCAAGCTGCCCAAAGCGCGGATCGGCGAGCAGGTCTTCGCGGCCCATGCCGCGGCAGAGCATTTCGAACTGGTTTTGCTGCACGACGCCGAGCGAAATCTGCTGGCCGTCGCGTGTGCGAAAAAGCCCCGCCGTTGGCAACGCGCTGAAGCCGACATTGCCCGTGCGCGGCGAAGGCTTGCCCGTGACGAGGCCCGGCACGACGACGCCCGCTTGCAGCATCAGCGCGCTATCGAACATCGCCGTGTCGAGATATTGCCCAACGCCGAAACGCTCGCGGCGCAGCAGCGCTTGCAGGATCGCGATGAAGGCGATCGTGCCGGCGTACATATCGATCGCGGGAAAGCCGACGCGGATCGGCGGATCGCCCTCTTCGCCGGACGACAGCATCATGCCGCTTGTGGCTTGAACGATGTTGTCGACGCCCGCTTGAAACTTGCGCGGCCCCGTCTGCCCGTAGGCGGAGATCGAGCAATAGACGACATCGGCCCGCAACGCCTTTGCGGCCTCGTAGCCGACGCCGAGTTTATCGGCGACGCCAGGGCGAAAGTTTTCGATGACGACATCTGCGCGCGCGATCAGTTTGCGCATGATGTCTTTTGCTTCGGGCGCCTTGAGATCGATCGCGAGCGAGCGCTTGCCCGCATTCACCGCGATAAAGCTTGGCGCCATGCCATCGTAACGGCGATCCGGCCCGTAATAGCGGATGGGATCGCCGCGGCCGGTGGTTTCGATCTTAATGACGTCGGCGCCGAGCACGCGCGCGAAATGCGTCGTCAGCGGCCCCGCCAACATGTGCGTGAAATCGAGAACCCGCAGTCCTTCAAGCGCGCGCGCCATCGCTCTCCTCCCACGCTGGTATCGGCCATCGCGACGGCAAAGTCAAAAATTAGTATGCAACGCAAACTATCTGAAATTCGCGCGGAGCGCGATCCTGGCGGGAACCGGAACCGCATTTTCACGTTTCAGCAACACAGCGCCTGCGGGCGGCTGATCTGTTTCAGGAGAGGGTTCTATGAAGTTGCTCGATCGCAAGGCCATGCCGCTTGCCATTTTCCTCGCGCTTGCCGCCGCTGGCGGCGCTGCCAGCTGCAACACCGTGCGCGGCGCGGGCCAAGACGTTGAAGCCGCTGGCTCGGCCGTGGCGAACGAAGCTGCCGAGACCGAGCGCGAGTTGAACGACGGCAACCCGAACACGCCGTAAGATTTTGAGAGAGTGAGACGCGAGAGGCGCTGCACAGAATGTGCAGCGCCTCTTTGCGTTTAGCGGCCAGTCGGCAGGTCTTTGTACGCAACGCCCTTGTCGACGCGCACGTCTTGCGGCAGGCCAAGCACGCGCTCGGCGATGATGTTGCGCAAGATTTCGTCCGTGCCGCCCGCGATCCGGAGGCCTGGGGCCCACATGTAGCTTTGCTGGAAGACAGCCTCGAGCGGCGAAAGCGCGGCATCGGAAATGATGCCGAAATGGTCTTCCGCTTCGATCGCGCCGTTGCAGATATCTTGCAGCCGGTTGGCGTTCAGCAACTTGCCGATCGAGGATTCCGGCCCCGGTGTTTGGCCCTTTGAGAGCGCCGTCATGGTGCGGAATTTGCCGAGATTGTAGCCTTCGGCGCTGACGTACCAATCGGCGAGCTTTTCGCGGAACGCTTGGTCTTGCAGCAGCGAGCCCTTCCCGCTCGGGCTCGGCAAGCGGCGCGCGAGTTCGAGCATCTCGGCATATTCCGGCCCGTTCGAGCCGCCGACAGCGAGGCGTTCGTTCATAAGCGTGACGAGCGCGACGCTCCAGCCGGCGCCGACTTCGCCGAGGCGTTGCGAATCCGGGATACGGACGTCGTTGAAGTAGACTTCGTTGAAGTTCGAGCCGCCGGACATTTGGTGGATCGGGCGCACGTCCACGCCGGGCGTCTTCATGCTCAGGAAGAACATGGTGAGGCCCTTGTGCTTTTCCTTCTCAGGATTGGTGCGCACGAGGACGATGCCGTAGTCCGAATAATGCGCGCCGGAAGTCCAGACCTTTTGGCCGTTGATCACCCAATTATCACCGTCACGCTCAGCTTTGGTGCGCAGGCCCGCAACGTCCGATCCGGCGCTCGGTTCTGAGAAGAGCTGGCACCAGATTTCTTCGCCGCGCAAAGCCGGCGGCGCATAGCGCTGCTTCTGCTCTTCGGTCGCGAACGTGAGCAACGTCGGGATGCACATCCCAAGGCCGATGGCGAACGGACCGCCCGGCGCTTCGAACTTCGATTCTTCCTGACCGAAGATCACGTTGTAGATCGGCGGATATTCCTTGCCGCCCCACGCCTTCGGCCACGTGAGACCGACATAGCCGGCTTCGGCCTTCTTCGCTTGATACGCTTTGGCGGCCTTGAGACCTTCGCGATCCTCCGCCGTCACTTCGACGCGGGGTGCTGCGCCGCCTTTGGCGGGAACGGTCTTTTCAAGCCACGCGCGCACGTCGGCGCGGAACTTGGCTTCTTCGGGCGTGTCGTTGAAATCCATGATCGCGTCCTCGCTTTAGGCTGCGTTCTTGAGTTCGAGCTGGCGCACCAGCTTTTCCTTCCAGACGGATGGGCTGCCGGCCTGCACCGCGAGTAGCTTGGCGCGGCGATAATAGAGGTGGCAGTCCACCTCCCAGGTGAAGCCCATGCCGCCATGCGTCTGGATGTTTTCCTTCGACGCGAAATGGTAGCTCTCGCAACCCGCAACGCGCGCCGCGGCGGCGGCGAGCGGCAACTCCTTCGCATCCGTCGAAAGCGCCCAGGCGCCGTAATAGGCGTTGGACCGCGCAACCTCGAGCGCGACGTACATATCCGCGAGCTTGTGCTTGATGGCTTGGAACGAGGCGATCTGGCGCGAGAACGCGTAGCGTCCTTTTGCGTATTCGACCGCTTCTTCCAGGCACTTTTGCGAGCCGCCGACTTGTTCGAACGCGATCAGCACGGCCGCGCGGTTGAGCACTGCTTCGGCGAGATCCCAGCCTTGACCCGCTGCGCCAAGACGCTCGGCCTTGGCCTTGTCGAACGTGATCTTGGCGTGGCTACGCGTTGGATCGAGCGTTTTGACTTTCTCGCGCTTCACGCCGGCGCCCTTGAGATCGACGATCACAAGCGACGTGCCCTGCCCTTCGCGCGCGAGGACGACGGCGTGGGTGGCGATATCGCCATCTGTCACCGGAATTTTCACGCCGCTGAGCGTGCTTCCATCGAAGCTCGCTTGAATAGATGACGGGCTCGGCGCGCCGGGGCCTTCGGAGATCGCGAACGCCCCGATCAGCTCGCCGGAAACGACCTTCGGCAGCAGCGCTTTCTTCTGTGCGTCCGAGCCGCTGGCGAGCAGCGCTTCGGTGAAGAAATAGATCGTGGACGAATACGGGATCGGCGCGATGGCGCGGCCCATCTCCTCGGCGAGCACGCAAAGCTCGAGCTTTCCGAGCCCAAGGCCGCCGTACTCTTCCGGGATCGCGGCGCCGAGCCAGCCCATCTCGGCCACGCCTTTCCAGAGCGCGGGATCGAACGAGGCGTTCTCATCGTTCAGCACCGCGCGCACGGCTTTCACGCTCGACTTATCGGCGAGGAATTTGCGCGCCTCGTCCTTCAAGCTCTTTTGGTCATCGGAGAAATCGAAGTTCACCGCGGGCCTCCCTTTTGGGGGCACCTTAACGCGCGCGTCAGCCTAGAAAAGCCTCTCGCCGCGTTAACTTTCGGGCCGAAAGCGGCGCTTCGTTCACGAAGCGGCAAGAGACTGGCGCCTACGCTCACCGCCTCAGCGGGAGCATAAGATGGCCAAGGCGTCCTTCCATAAGGGGCAGCGCGTTTACGTGAAGCCTGTCGGCACTTGGGCTGCGATCGAGCATGTCCTGCCGCAATGGGTGAAGGGCGTCGAAGAACCGTTGAAAATTCAGTACGACGTTGGCCTTGGCCGCGAGTTTCAGGCGCACGAACTGACCGCCGAAGAGCGTGAGCCCGATCGGCCCGATCTCATCGAAACCGAAGTTTGGCGCATTCACCGCGCGCCGAACAAAATGCGCCCGGAACTGCAGGACGCGCGCTACCCCTTCCCCGGCACCTTCCCGGTTGTCGTGACGGACGAGCGCGACTGGGGCGGCTGGCGCGTGCCGATGGCCGAATATGACCGAGACCCCGAGCGCATCGAGCGCCAGTCTCGCATGATTGTGAACTCGATGCGCCTGCTGCGGATCGCGCGCGAACTGATCGATTTCTCCAAGGATCAGCCGCACGAAACGGCGCCGCAGCTTCAGCAATTGGCGCAGCAGGCGGAAATCGTGCTGCAATCGATTTATCGCTCATCGACCACGATGGCGGCGCCGGACAGCATCGCGGCAGAGTAAGCCGCGCCGTTCGCAGAGCGGCGATTGATTTCACGCTGCCCCAAGGCGAGAACAGCGCTTCCCTGGAGAAGCGCATGCGCGATGCTGAAAACGCCCCCGTTCGTCTAAGCGAATACCGCCCGCCGGATTACCGGATCGAGACGATCGCGATGGATTTCGCGCTCGATCCAAACGCGACGATCGTGACGGCGCGCTCGGTGGTGCAGCGCGCCGCGGACACGTCCTGCCCGCTGGTGCTGGATGGCGTGCGGCTGGAACTTCAGCGCATCGCGATCGACGGCAAGGAACTCTCAGCCGATGCCTACAAGACCGATGACGGCTCGCTGACGATTCACAATCCGCCTGCGCGTTTTGAGCTTGAGATCGTCACGCGCATTGCGCCGGCGAAGAACACGCAGCTCGAAGGGCTTTATCAGTCGGGCGGCCGGTTCTGCACGCAGTGCGAGCCGGAAGGCTTCCGCACCATCACCTACTTCCTCGACCGGCCGGACGTGCTCGCGCGCTACCGTGTGCGCGTGGAAGCCGACAAAGCGAGCTGCCCGACGCTGCTCGCGAACGGCAACCCGATCGAGAGCGGCGATCTGCCGAACGGGCGCCACTACGCGGTGTGGGACGATCCCCACCCCAAGCCTTCTTATCTCTTCGCGCTGGTGGCGGGCGGCTTCGACACGATCGAAGACAGGTTCACCACCATGACGGGCAAGAAGGTGGACCTCTACATCCACGTCGATCCCGGCGAAGCGCGGCGCGCGACCTACGCGATGGATTCGCTCAAGCGCGCGATGAAGTGGGACGAAGACGTATTCAAGCGCGAATACGATCTCGACGTGTTCAACATCGTGGCCGTGCGTGATTTCAATTTCGGCGCGATGGAAAACAAAGGCCTCAATATCTTCAACTCCGCCTACGTGCTCGCCGATCCGGAGACCGCGACAGATGCGGACTTTGAGGCGATCGAGAGCGTCGTCGCGCACGAGTACTTCCACAACTGGACGGGCGACCGGATCACCTGCCGCGACTGGTTCCAGCTCTGCCTCAAGGAAGGGCTGACGGTTTTTCGCGATCAGGAATTTTCGGCCGATCAGCGCTCGCGCCCGGTGCAACGCATCAAGGACGTGAAGCGCCTGCGCGCGCGGCAATTCGCGGAAGATTCCGGGCCCCTCGCCCACCCGGTGCGGCCAACGAGCTATGTGAAGATCGACAATTTCTACACGGCGACCGTCTACGAAAAGGGCGCCGAGGTCATCCGCATGCTCAAGGCGATGATCGGCCCGGAGCTGTTTGACAAGGGCATGCAGCTCTATTTCGAGCGGCGCGACGGCACGGCCTCAACGGTCGAAGACTTCATCACGTGTTTTGAGGAAGCCACCGGCCGCGATCTCTCCGAGTTCGCGCGCTGGTACGAGCAGGCCGGCACGCCGCACCTCACCGTGCGCGGCGCCTATGATGCAGCGGCGCGCGCCTACAATCTCACGGTCGAGCAGAAGACGCCGCCAACGCCGGGGCAGGACAAGAAGCGCGCGCTGCCGATTCCGCTGCGGGTCGGGTTTGTCTCCGCGGACGGCGCACTGCTGGCCGCCCGCAAGCCGGGCGATCCCGCTGCGCGCCAAGAGCATCTGATGGTGCTCGACGGCGAGCGCGCGACGTTCCGCTTCGAGGGAGTCGCCAAGGCGCCGATCGCAGCCATTGCGCGCGGTTTTTCGGCGCCCATCGCCGTGCATGACGATCTCACGGTCGATCAGCGCCTCGCGCAGATGGCGCACGATCCCGACCCCTTCACCCGCTGGGAGGCCGGCCAATCGATCGCGCGCGAGATGATCATCGCGCGCGCCGAAGGCAAACCGGCCGCCGATCCCGCGCGCCTCGCGGAAGCGCTCGCGCGCGAGCTTGACCGCGCGCAGGAAGATCCAGCGTTCGCCGCGCTCGCGCTGCGGCTGCCGGAACTGGCCGATCTTATCCAGGCCGCGCCAAATCCCGATCCGGACGCGCTGTTTGCGCAACGCGAGGCGGTTCGCGTGGCGATTGTCACGCGTATCGGCGACCGGCTCGAAGGCATTGCGCTGCAGCCGAGCGAGACGCCGTTCTCCCCATCCGCTGACGCAGCGGGCCGGCGCGCGCTGAAAACAGCCGCGCTCGATCTTCTCGCCGCGCGGGGGCCGGCGTCGCACGCCGCGCTCGCCAAGGCGTTCGCACAGGCCGAAACGATGACCGAGAGTCTCGCCGCGCTCGAAGCGCTCGGCGCCTCCGGCGCGCCCGCGTTCGACGAGGCGCTCAAGACGTTCCATGAGCGCTGGCAAGAAAACCCGCTCGTGATGGACAAGTGGTTCGCGGTGCAAGTCGCCGTCGCGCGCGACGACACGCTCACGCGCGCGCTGGCGCTCAAGCAGCATCCGGCGTTCGAACTACGCAACCCGAACCGCGTGCGCGCGCTGGCGATGTCGTTCGCCTCGCGCAACTTACGCGCGTTTCATGCGGCTGATGGCTCCGGCTACCGTTTCCTGGCCGACATCATCCGCGCCGTGGATTCCGCGAACCCGGCGCTCTCGGCCCGCCTCCTCACGCCGTTCGAATCTTGGCGTCGTTTCGACGCAGGGCGGCAGGCGCACGCGAAGGGCGAGCTCGAAAAGCTTGCGGCGATCGCAACCCTTTCGAAGAACGCACGCGAAATGGTCGAGCGGACGCTCGCGTAATCCCCACATCTATCCACAGAGCGCGCGTGTTCGTTGTCCACAAGATGCGAACAGGCGCGGCTTTGTGGAGTAGGCTGTCAGCATCCGCGACGGAATCTTTACCTTCGCGATACCAAATTTAAGTTTGTCCGTTCGACGGCGAATCGGGGCGGTGGCCGGAGGGCATGGCTGATCAAGGCGTACAGGCGGAGCGAGCGCGCACGCGCGCGTCGAAAGACGCGCCCGAGAACCGTGCGCGTACGCAGGCCGATGACCAGCCGGAACGAAAGCCAGAGCCGCGCCAGGATGGGCAGCGTTCGGTCCTTCTCCTCGTCATTCTGTTCCTGCTCGCCTTCGTCGTCGCAGTAGCGGTTCAGATCGACGCGCGCCGCAGGGCCGCCGCGCACGAAGCGATCGAGCGGCAGACCATCGCCGCGGCGCTGCTGAGCGAGCGCGTAAGCGCCAACCTCGCCGTCGCTTGGGGCGCGGCTGCGGGCGCGGCGGAGCTTGGGCGCACCGATCCGGGCGTCAGTCCGCAATCGATCGCGGCCGCGGCCGCACATGCGCGCCCGGTGCGCGCCTCCGCCGTCGTCGCGCGCGACGGTCGCATCGTGGCGATCACGAACCCGACTTACGCCCCGATCGTGACGGCCGCTTTCCGCACGGCCGGGCGCAATGGCGTTTGGGCCGGCGCACCTGACATGGGCGGGCTTCAGACGGCGCCGGCGATCGTGCGGCACGTCGGCGATTCCGCGATCGTTTCGATCTTGAGTGCGGAAGCGCTGCTGCCGGCGTTCGCGGGCGGCACGCGCGTGATGATGACGGCGCCTTCCGGCACCATCATCTACGCGACGCAATCGCTGGCCGATGCAGGCCTGCGCACACAGCAATCGATCCGCAACGCCGCAAGCCCCGCGGGCATGCGGCGCGGCGGCGCGACATTGCGCGATGCGGATGGGCGCACGTGGGCCGTGGGCTCGGCGCCTTCCGCAACGGGCGAGTTCCGTGTGTTCGTCACGGAAGAAACCGCCTCCCCGCTCGGGCAGCTGCTGCGCGCGTTCCTGGAGTTTGCGCTGCTGACGGCAGCGCCCTTCGCCTCGATCGCCGTGCTCTATCTCTTGCTGCGGCAGAAGACGAAACGCGTTGAAATCGCGGAAGCGGAAGTCGTGCGCGCGGAGACGCATTTCCGGCTCGCCGCCGATGGCGCGCGCGCGGGCGTGTTCGAATGGCGGATCGACACCGATCAAGTTCAGCTTTCCGATCAAGCCGCGCGCCTGCTCGGCGCGACGGCCGATACGCTCCACCTCTCGCAGCTCGCGTCGCTCGCCTACGGCGACGACCGGCACACGCTGGAAGAAGAGTTCGAGCGTGCCCGCGCTTCGGGCCTGTTGGACGCGCGCTTCCGCGCCGGGCATCCGCCCCAAGTGGCGTGGCTCGAACTGCGCGGCACGGTGATTGAAGACGAGCGCGGCGTCGCCTCCCCGCGCGTGATCGGCTCGGTGATCGACGTCACATCGCGCTACGAGGCAGAAGCGAAGGCCTCCCGGCTTGAGCGCCAGCTGCGCGCGGCAATCGAGAGCTATACCGGCCCGTTCGCACTGTGGGATGCGCGCCGCCGGCTTGTGCTCTGGAATCAGACCTACGCGACCGTGTTCGCGCTCGAGCCGCAGCTGCTGCGCCCGCGCGCGTCTTACGCCGCGATCGCCGCCGCCGCGGCCGCCCGGATCCGGCGCGAAACCCATAGCGGCGGCGCGGATGATAGCCGCGTGATCGAGCTTGTCTCGGGCGAATGGCTGCAACTCGTCGAGCGCCCGACCCCCGATGGCGGCTTGGTGACGGTCGGCGTCGATATCACAGCGCTGAAGAAGAAAGAGGAAGAACTCGCGCGCAATGAGCGCCGGCTTTCGGATGCGCTCAACCGCGCCGAGCGCCAAGAATACGAGATCAAAGCGCTGGCAGAAGAAGCCGAAACCGAGCGCCGCAAAGCCGAAGATGCGAGCCGCGCCAAGAGCGCGTTCCTTGCCAATATGAGCCACGAACTGCGTACGCCCTTGAACGCCATTATCGGCTTCTCCGAGATGATGGAAAAGGAGCTGATGGGTCCGATCGGCAACGATCACTATCGCGGCTACGCGCACGACATCTGGGACAGCGGCAATCACCTGCTGATGCTCATCAACGACGTGCTCGACATGGCGAAGATCGAAGCGGGCAAGTTCTCACTTTCGCCCCGCCCGATCGCGACGATCGACATGATCGAAGCCGCCGTGCGCATGAACAAGCCCAGCGCCGACAAGAAGAAGCTGCCGATCACGGTGGATGCCGAAAATCTGCCCGAGGTCGAAGCCGATGCGCGCGCGGTCAAGCAGATGGTGTCAAACCTTCTCTCGAACGCGATCAAGTTCACCGATCAGGGGCTGGTGCTCGTGCAAGGGCGGCCGACCAACTGGGGCATCGTGATCCGCGTCGCCGATACGGGCTGCGGCATTCCCCCAGAGCACCTCAAAGAGCTCGCGACGCCCTTCAAGCAGGTCGAGACAGAGCTTTCGCGCAACCACCAGGGCACGGGCCTTGGCCTCGCGCTCACCAAGACGCTGGCGGAAATGCACGGCGGCACGATGAAGATTCAGAGTGACGTCGGCAAAGGCACGATCGTCTCGATTTTCCTGCCCAAGCAATTTGGCGGCAAGCGCAGCGAAGAGCCCGAAAGCGCCTAGCCGGCCGGCGCGCCAATCACCTCATCGAACACGGCGCGCGCGGCGCGCTTTTTTTGTTCGAGCGAGGTTTCCAAGGCTTCGAACGAAGCTGCGCCGCCGGTTTTCACAAGATGCGCGCGCAAGCTTTGCGACGCCTGCGCCGGCTCGAACCCATCGGCCACGCTGACGCGCAACGCTTGCTGCATGGCGCTAAGCAAGAGCCAAGCTTGCGTGAGCGCGCCGCCCTGCTCTTGTGAAAGCGCGCCTTCCTCAACCAGCGCGGCGATCGCCGCGCCCGTGTTTGCCGAGAGCGCCTTGCCGCTTAGCAATTGCAGCGTCTGCGCGACGAACTCGATATCGACGAAGCCGCCGGGCGCGAGCTTCATGTCCCAGAGCCCGGCGCCGGGGCGTTCGCGCGCCATCAGCGCACGCATGTCCGCAACATCGGCGCGAATTTTCGCCGCGTCGCGCGGGCGCGCGAGCGCCGCATCGCGCACGGCTTCAGCGCGCGCGCCAAGCGTCGCGTCGCCCGCGACTGGGCGAAGGCGCGTTAACGCCAGCAATTCCCATGTCCACGCTTCATCGGCGTAGTAGCGCTCGAACGAGGACAGCCGCACCGCCACTGGCCCCTTTGAGCCTGACGGACGCAATTGCATGTCGATGTCGTAAAGCAGCCCCTCTTCGGTTGGCGCGGAGAGCGCGCTGATCATGCGCTGCGTGAAGCGCGTATAGAAATCGCCGCCTGCGCCATCTGGCGCGTCGTACACGATCATCACGTCAAGATCGGAGCCTTCGGCAAGCTCGCGTCCGCCGAACTTGCCGAGCGCGAGCACGGCGAACGCGCCCGGCTGGCGCCCGAACAGGCGCTCCGTTTCTTTCAGTGCAACATCCGACAACACGGACACGCACGCTTCGGCGAGATCGGCGTAGGCTGCGCCGGCGGCGGCGGCCTCCGTCTCACCCGCCAGCACCTGCATGCCAATACGGAATGATTCCTCGCGGTGAAAGCGCCGCGCGGCGTTGAGCGCGCCTTCGAACCCGTCCGCATCGTCACACCGCGCGCGCAGATCGGCCGCGCGCGCGCCTGGCTCGTCCGCGGAGAGCGGCAGGTTGAACCGCCGCTCGATCATCGCGTCCATCAGCGCTGGGCGCTTGGCGAGCGCTTCGGCGAGGCGCGGCGCCAAACCAAAGGCGCGCGCAATCGCCGTGAGAAGCTGAGGGTTTGCCGACAACAGCGACAGCACCTGCACGCCGCCGACGAGCCCAGCGAAGAAATCCGAGAAACGCTGAAACGCCTGATCGGGCTCACCGGTTTCAGACAGCGCGCGCAGTAGTTTGGGCGTGAGCGCCGTCAGTAATTCACGCGAGCGCTCTGCGCGCATGGCGCGGATGCGGCCGTGGTGCCAGCCGCGAATGGTGCGGCTCACATGGGCCGGATCGGCAAAGCCGAGCTTGCCAATGGTCGCCAATGTTTCAGGATGATCCTCCACGCCGGTGAACACCAGAGAGCCCATCGGATCGGCGAGGCTATCGCCCTGCCCGAACAAGGACCGGTCGATCTCCGCGACGATCGCGCGCTGCGCGACGAGCGCCTTCTCAAACGTCGCGAGATCGGAGAACCCGCACAGCGCAGCTAGACGCGCGCGCGCTTCCGTCTCGGCCGGCACGCGCTGTGTCTGCGCATCTTCCAGCATCTGGATGCGATGTTCGACATCGCGGAAGAAGCGATAAGCGTGCGAGAGCGCCGCACAATGATCGGGCGAGATCACACCGTGATCCGCGAGCGCTTCGAGTGCGCCAATCGTGGTCGGCGCGCGCAGCTTGGCGTGGCGGCCGCCGAGGATGAGTTGCTGCGTCTGCGCGAAGAGCTCAACGTCGCGGATGCCGCCGCGCCCTTGCTTCACATCGAACACCGGATCGGCGAGATCGGCGCTGCGGTGCGTCGTGAGGATTTGTCGTTTGATGGACTGCACGTCCGCGATGGCCGCGTAGTCGAGATTGCGCCGCCAGATGAAGGGCTGCAGCGTATCCAAGAAATCGCGGCCAAGCGCGTCGTCGGCGCCGACGGCGCGGGCCTTGATGAACGCCGCGCGCTCCCAGTTTTGCCCGAGGTGCTGGTAATAGTTTTCCGCCGAACGCAGCGAGACAGCTGCGGGCGTTGCGCCTGGATCGGGGCGCAGGCGCAAATCGGTGCGGAAGACGTAGCCATCGGCGGTGATCTCTTCGAGCGCGCGCACCAGCGGCGCAACGAGGCGCACAGCGACGACGCTCGGCTCGCGGCTGTTGAGGATCGGCAACGCGGCCGCGTCGTAGAAGACCGAGAAATCGATATCGCTCGAATAATTGAGTTCGCCTGCGCCCATCTTGCCCATCGCGATGATGGCAAGGCCGGGTATCGGCCCCTCTTCGCCGCTTTGCGGCTCAAGATCGCCGCGCTCATGGGCAACGCGCGCGGCGAGCGCGACGGCAGCGCGCACGCTTGCATCCGCAAAGCGCGTGAGGCCGCCGGTGATCGCTTCGAGCGGCCACGCGCGCGACAGATCGGCAAGCGCGAGACCAAGATGTACGGCGTCCTTCGCGCGCCGCAGCGTGACCATGCCCTCTTCGAGCGAAGGCGCTTGCACGGCGACGCGCGCGGCGTCCGCCATCGCGCCTTCGATCAAGTGCGTTGGCGCATCCGGCTCCGAAATGCGCTCTGCGAGATCGGGACGGCGCGCGATCAGACGCGCGAGATAGGGCGCGTGCGCCTCGGCGGCGGCGCGCGCACCAGCCCACGGGCCATCGCCAGTTCCATCGGGCGCAATCGCCGGGCCAATTCCTTCGCTCATGACGTTGGTTAGCGTTGCGGCGCGGTGCGCGGCAAGACGAGCGTTGCGTCGAGACCCGGCCGATCGCCGGAGCCTAGGCCATCGTTCAGCTCAAGCTGGCCCTTGTGCAGCCGCGCGACGGCGGAGACGAGCGCTAGGCCCAACCCGACGCCTTGAGACGAACGCGCCGATTCCAGGCGCACGAAGCGCTCCGTCACGCGCTCGCGTTCTTCGAACGGAACGCCCGGGCCATCGTCCATCACGGACACGCGAATGAAGTGCTCGCCACCCGCCCGCGCACGCACTTCAACGCGCCCGCCTTCGGGCGTGTACTTAAATGCGTTCTCGATGAGGTTAGAGAGCGCCTGCGTCACCAAGCCATCCTCGCCCATCACGGTGAGCCCGTCGGCGATATCGGCTTTGAAGCTGAGGCCCACTTCTTCGGCGGCGGGCTCGTAGAACTCTGCAAGCTCGCGCGCGAGGGCAGTGACATCCACCTCTTCGAAGCGCCAGTTCGCGGCCGTCTCGACGCGCGAGACTTTGAGCACGGCCTGGAACATGGCGAGGATCTTATCGGCCTCTTCGACCGCTTTGCGCAGCGCGTTGCGGTCGGCTTCGGAATCGGGCGGCGCGTCGAGCGCGGATTCGAGGCGCTGCTGAAAGCGCGTCAGCGGCGAGCGCAGATCGTGCGCGATGGCGTCGCCCGCGGTGCGTGTCGTGTGCACCAGGCGCTCGATCCGGTCGAGCATGGCGTTCATGTCTTCGGCGAGCGCGTCGAATTCATCGCCCGCGCCACGCACGGGCGCGCGGCGCGAGAGATCGCCCGCCATCACGTCATGCGCGGTGTTGGAAAGCGCTTCGGCGCGCCGCGCGGCTTGGCCGCTGGCGAGCAGGCCGCTCGCGACCGAGAGCACCAGACCGAGGATGGCGACGGTGTAGAGCACGCGCGTGATGCGCTGCACGATGGCGGCGTTGTCGCCGAGATCGCGCGCGACCAACAGGATCGGCCCGCCGAGCAAGCGCCCGACGCGTCCAAGCGCGCGGCCGCGATCGACTTCGTTTTCTCCGACCTCGCGCTCGAACTGGAAATCGACGCGCTGCTCGGCTTCGCCGGGCGTGACGGGCAAGCGGCGGAAATCGCCGGTGATCAGCTCGCCGTTCGCATCGGCGAGCATGTAGAGGAACGGGCCCTGGCGGGAGGCGCGCTCGACGACTTCTTGGTTGAGCCGGCGGATGCCGCCTTCGGCGTAAGCGCGTTCAAGCGCGGCGTATTCCTGATCCGCCGCGGTCGCGGCGTCGCGCGTCAGCTGCCCGGCGGTCGCGATATACATGTAGACGAGGAGCGCGACGACAAACGCAAGCACGACGCCCGCCTGCACCAAAGCCAGGCGGAACGTCGTTGTGCGCAGAAGCGCTTCGAACCGGCGCGTTACGCCTCGAGACGATAGCCCGAGCCGCGCACCGTGTGCAGGAGCGTTCCTGGGTATTCCTTGTCGATCTTCGATCGGAGCCTCGAAATGTGAACGTCGATCACGTTGGTCTGCGGATCGAAGTGGTAATCCCACACATTCTCCAGAAGCATCTTGCGCGTCACCGTCTGGCCGGCGTGGCGCATCAGATATTCGAGCAGGCGGAACTCACGCGGCTGAAGATCGATCTTCTTGCCCGCGCGGTGCACCGTGCGGCCAAGCAAATCCATATCGAGATCGCCAACCGCCAGCTTGGTTTGCGGGGCCACCGGATCGCGCCCGTGCCAGAGCGCGCGGACGCGGGCGAGCAGCTCACGGGTCGAGAACGGCTTGCCCAGATAATCGTTGGCGCCCGCGTCGAGCCCTTCGATGCGGTGATCTTCATCGTGCAGCGCCGAGAGGATCAGCACCGGCGTTGAAACACCGCGATCGCGGAGCGCGCGCACGACATGCGTGCCGTGCTTCTTGGGCAGCATGCGATCGAGCACGATCACGTCGTAGGCGCCGCCGAGCGCTTTGGTTTCGCCCTCTTCGCCATCACGCGCCCACTCGACGCTGTGATCGTCGCCTTCGAGCGAACCGCGCAGCGCCTGCGCCATGTCGTTATCGTCTTCGACGAGCAATACCCGCATGGTTCTCGTTCTCCGTCAGCCGGCAGCGCCGGTGTCGGCCGCAACGAAGCGGCGCCCGCCGCGGCCTTCGATCTGCAACAGAAGCGGCCGGCCCGCCGTGCGCGCAGCAGCGGTGGCGGCGTCGAGTTCGGCGGCAGTGCGCATCGGCGCGCCGCCGGCGAGCAAGATGACATCGCCAACCGTCACGCCTTTTTCGGCGAGATCGCTGTTGGGCGCGACGCTGGTGATGACAAGGCCGCCTTCGTTGGCGTTGAGCGTCGTGTAGCGGCGCCGGTCATCGGCGGTGACAGGCCGAACAGCAAG
>Ga0268299_1002949_pt1 | contig 17520 bp, 18 predicted proteins | sample NOBtaG_FD_193484 | JGI IMG/M metagenome (GOLD analysis project Ga0268299, IMG submission 193484) | Activated sludge microbial communities from bioreactor in Nijmegen, Gelderland, Netherland - NOB reactor | ecosystem: Engineered > Bioreactor > Aerobic > Activated sludge | place: Netherlands...
CGGGGCAATCACGAAGCACAAGGATGACCCACCAGCCGCAACAGACAACCCGGCACGACCGGCGGTCTCCACCCTCAAGCGATACCGGAATGAATAGCCATCAACCGATCGTGGACACCCTCGAACACCGACGCTTTACGGAGTTTTGCGACGCCTGCCGAACGTACCAATACATCGGGCTGTGCTACGGGACACCTGGCGTCGGCAAGACCCTCTCAGCACGAACCTACAGCCAATGGGATGTGGCCCAAGCGACCATGCCCTGGAGCGGAGATCCGCGTGAGGGCCCGACGTTGGCGACCGTCTTCTACACACCCTCCGTCGTCAATTCGCCTGGCCGTATCAGCAGCGACATCCGCCGTGCCCGCCACACGCTGACGCTCCTCGCCAGACGCCCCGTACAACTGGAGAAGGAGGCGCGGTTGGAATCGATCCGCCAACGGGATCAGGCGCATCAGGAGACCGTGATGGACCAACACGACTGGCTGCGGGAACCCATCCCGGAACTCGCACCGACCTATGGCGAGGTCGCACGGGACTACCACAAGAAGGAAACACAGATTCCCGATCCCACGTCGCTGATTGTGATCGATGAAGCGGACCGGCTCCGCATGGCGAGTCTGGAACAGGTCCGCGCGATCTTCGACGAAGGGCAGATTGGGTTGATTCTCATTGGGATGCCCGGACTGGAGAAACGCGTGGCCCGGTACCCGCAATTCTACTCGCGGATCGGATTCGTCCACGAGTTCCGCCCGTTGGGCGCGACGGAGGTTCGCCGACTCCTGGCCGAGCGGTGGACCCCCGAGGGGGTCCAGCTCCCCGAACAGCCGTGGGCCGACGAGGCGGTCGCGGCGATCATTCGGATCACGGGCGGCAACTTCCGCTTGCTGAACCGGCTCCTCACCCAGATCGCGCGCATTCTTGAACTCAATGCCCTGACCAGCGTGACCAAGGACGCGGTGGACGCGGCACGAGAGAGCTTGGTGATTGGGCAAGCCTAAGGGTATCTCCGCGTTGAGGACGCACACACGCGGTGTGACAACGCGTCGGACCCACGTGCGTGTCCCGGGCGTGTGGCATTGCAAAAAAGTCTTGTCTGATGATCGGACCTGGAGATAGATGTACGCCATGCGCATCGTCAGCACCAACGCATCACGATCCAGGAGTCGTGGCGTGTGCGCCAAATACTATGCAAAGGTATACGCCAGATAATTTGCAAAGTGACAAGCGCCAAGAACTTTGCAAAGTAACGCCATGACTGCCAAGGTCCAACTCGCGATTCCCAACACCCGAGCGCTCCCTGTGCTCTTTACGCCGACGCCTCATGCGGCCAAACGGTTCGTCACGTTCTTCACCGCCAACATTCGCAACCCAAACACACGCAAGGCCTATACCTGGGCGGTCGCCGAATTTGCGGCGTGGTGCGAACGGCATGGGCTCCTCTCCTTGCCAGCCATCGAGCCGGTCCATGTGGCGACCTATGTTGAGTCGCTTAAGGGCCACCTGTCACCTCCGTCGATTAAGCAACATCTCGCGGCCATTCGCATGTTGTTCGATTGGCTCGTGGTGGGCCAGGTCCTGCCCTCTAATCCGGCGAGCTCGGTGCGGGGGCCGAAGTATTCATCAAAGAAAGGGAAGACGCCGGTGCTCATGGCCGACGAAGCCCGGATGCTGATTGAGGCCATCGACGTGAGGACGATCGTTGGCTTACGTGACCGCGCCTTGATCGGATTGATGGTCTATACGTTCGCACGGATTGGCGCGGCGCTCGCGATGCAGGTGGAAGATGTCTATATCCAAGGGCGTCGGACCTGGGTGCGATTGCACGAGAAAAACGGCAAGCTCCATGCGATGCCCTGCCATCACAATCTCGATGAATACCTTCACGCCTATATCAAGGCCGCACAATTGACCGAGGGAAAGAGCCCACTGTTTCGAACGATGCAGGGCCGGACCGGGAAACTTTCAGGGAAACCAATGACGCAGGTGGATGCCTACCGCATGATTCGCCGCCGCGCCGCTGATGTCGGCATTCGCACCAAGATCGGCAACCATTCCTTTCGTGCCACAGGGATTACGGAATATCTGCGGAATGGTGGGAAGCTGGAAATCGCGCAGCAGATGGCGAACCATGAAAGTGCCCGTACGACTGGCCTCTATGATCGGCGCACCGATCAGGTCTCGCTCGATGAGGTGGAACGGATTGTGATTTGAGGAGTGTGAATGGGAATGTCCGCGGCTTAGACTCTCTTGCGCCCTATCGTCACGCCCCTCCCGTTCCCTCATCCCGGCCACCCCTGCCTTGACAAAATATGGTGATATCACTATATTTTAGGAATGCCGATGGTTCCACCTCTGAAGCCGGTGGTCTGGGTCGGATCGAGCCGCAAGGACCTCCGCGCGTTTCCCGGTGCCGTGCAGGATCTCATGGGATACGCGCTGTTTGTCGCGCAACAAGGAGGGAGACATCGCGAGACCAAGACCTTGACCGGGTTCGGCGGGGCCGGGGTGGTGGAAATTCTCGCGGACCATCGTGGCGACACATTCCGCGCCGTCTATACGGTGCAATACCAGGGTACGGTGTATGTACTGCATGCCTTTCAGAAGAAATCGACGTCTGGTCGTGCGACGCCGAAGCACGAGATCGACATCATCACACAACGGCTTCGCGCCGCAGAACAGATCGCACAAGGAGCACGGTCATGAGAAAGAAAGGATACGAACTGGGGGGACGCAATGTCTTTGAGGACCTTGGTATACCCAATGCGGACGAGCATGTGATCAAAGCGCAACTGGTTTTCAAGATCGAGACGATCATGAAACGACGCCACCTGACCCAGCGAGAGGCGGCCGCCTTGTTTGGCGTGCGACAGCCGGACATCTCGAAGATGCTGCGCGGCGCATTCCGCCAGTTTTCGGTGGAGCGGCTGCTCCGCTTCCTCGTCAAGCTCGATCACGATGTGGAAATTGTCGTGCGCCCCCACCGCGCCAAAACCTACGCGGCGGCGTTGCATGTGTCATAACCTCGTTGCACAACATCCGCGACTGATACACATCGTGGATGTGAAGAGCGTACCAGGAAGTTCCTGTGTTCGAATGCTGCAAGGGTGCGACCTTCACGCGACGCGAAGGCATCGGACGTTGATCTGGTCGCGTCGGACCTGCGCCAGCTCATAGTGCGCGTGTTGCACGAGCCACCCGTCCTCGGTCCCGCTAACCGCCTTGGCCAGCCGCACGGCCATTTCCGGCGAAATGCCTCGTTTGCCGTTCACCAGCTCCGACAGCGTGTTGCGCATCACCCCCAGAGCCATAGCCGCGTCGGTGGTGCTCAAACCGAGCGGTTCAATGCACTCCTGCAACACGACCAGGCCGGGATGCGGCGGATTTTTCAGGTTCATAACTCGGTCTCCCTTTCATGATCATCGCGATCATCTACGCGTGTGCGCCGTGGTCGAAGCGGAAGATCACCCGCCAATTGTCCCGCACAGTGACGGCCCACAATCATTTGTAGGCGGCTTTCAAAGGATACAGCCGGTAACTCGGCATGTTCATATGGTCGACGGTCGGCGCCGCGTCTAACGTGGCCAGCATGTTTGCAAGTGTGGCGACATGGTCCGGGTTCTCAACGTATTGCCACTAACCCGGCTGCTCTTCCGTACCGACTGGCACATGCTCGCAGGGCAACGGGGATTGGGCCAGAATACACACCATATTCTGGGAGGCATGCGTGTTTTGGATTGAATGTGCTTCGTTCTTCGGAACGAAAACGAGATCTCCTGATTTGACTGTGTACGATTCCTTGCCGACCACGCATTGGCCCACGCCTTCCACGAAGTACAATATCTCATCTGAATGCGGGTGCTGATGTAATGGATTCTGTTGGCCGGGCGCAATGGAATACACATTGAAATGCATATCGGAGGTTTCGAAGAGCCGTTTGCGGATGAAAAATCGCTCTCTGAACTCCTCGGCCTCACGCAGGGCAAAATGCTTTTTGTCTTCACCGCCGATCGGTATCATGGTGTTCCTCCTTTAAGGCGTTCTGTGGCATGGCCCCTCCTTCCTTAACTCCTGTTCGAACCACGACCGCCGCCAGCACGACAAGCAAGGCAATCGCGGCAAACGCCATTCGAAAATCCTGGTCGCCAGACAGGCCGATGAAGAACCCCACCAGCAGCGGCCCGGCTGCATGGCCCACATCGAACAGCGTGTCAAAGGCACCCATTGCTGAGCCGAGATGCGCCTCTTTGCAGAAGTCCACCACGAGTGCGGCGGCAGACGACGTCACCATCGCTTCACCCAGCCCAAAGCACATAGCTAAGAGAAGGAGGATCCAGTAATTCTGTGTCCAGGGGATAAGCCCGAATGGAACCGCACAGACAAACATTCCCCAAACACCAATGGTGTCCGGCCATGTCGGTCGGAGATCTTGCCCATCAGGGGTTTGGTGCTGATCACTGCAAGGATCTGAATACCCCAGAGCGTTCCAGCTTGAAAGGCAGATAAGCCGCACACCGTCACCGCATACAGGGGGAGAAAAGCCTCTAGGCTCAGGACTCATTCTTTCAGATAGAAGATGACGGTGGCTGCGAGACAGATGGCTGAGAAAAAGGTGTGGGCACAGCGATCATACCGCATGGCAATCCGACGCCAATCCTTGATCCGCCCGAACATGATCTCGATTTTGTGGCGTTGTTTGTAGAGGGTTTTGTTGTAGCGACGCCGTGTCGTTCGGTTTTTCCGTGGCGGAATGCAGGGTGTGACGCCCTGCTTTCGGAGGGCGGCGATGAACCAATCGGCATCATAGCCGCGGTCGGCGATCAGGTATTTGGCATTGGAAAGACTGGGCAGCAGGCATCTCGCGCCGGTGTAATCACTGGTGTGCCCTGCGGTCAGCAATAGGTGCACCGGCTTGCCCACATCGTCGCACACCGCATGGAGCTTCGAATTCAGGCCCCCTTTCGTGCGGCCAATACAGCGAGAGCCTGCCCCTTTTTGAGCAGGCTGGCCGCCGTGCGATGGGCCTTCAGATGAGTCGCATCGATCATCAAGCCGTCTCTGGGCCCAGGCTGCCGCGCCAACTCGCGGAAGATCTTGTTGAAGATCCCTGCCCGGCTCCAGCGCACAAACCGGTTGTAGAGCGTCTTGTACGGCCCATACGCCTTTGGAGCATCCTTCCATTGAAGACCGTACCGGATCACATAGATGATCCCGCTGATCACCCGCCGATCATCCACGCGCGGGATACCGTGCGGTACAGGGAGATAGGGCTTGATCCGGTTCAACTGCTGCGTGGTTAACAGAAACACGTCACTCATGGCCACCTCCGACCTGAGTGAAGCACAGATGATTGGCGGAGGGAACCCTAAACTTAATGAGTCCTGAGCCTAAGGCTCCGACCGAGAGATTTTGCACGCCTTCCATGTTGCTGGTCAGCAGCACGCGCCGATCCAGTAGAATCTCATGAATGGCGGTACGGAATTGCTTAAAGACGGCTGCGACGGTCCTTCCGCCGATGCTCGCCTCATCTGTTCTTGGAACAATCATTAGCGCCAGCAACAATGACGCCATCCCACTGGCCGCCACGATGCCATATACGATATGAAAATGTTCAAGGCGCGGTCAGGAGTCACCGCCCAGGAGACTCAATAACAATCCCCCTAAGGGAGCTCCTACCAGATTGCCAATGATCGTGACGGAGGAAAACCACGAAAGCAGCTCTGCGCGTCTGCTTCCCGCGACACTGACCACCACGGCCATGACAACCGGGCTATAAATGGCGGTCGCAAGCCCGTGGAAAAAGCGAACCACAACCAAAAGCTCAAAAGAGGACACCCACAGATATGCAAACGGAACAAACGCGAAGACCCTCAGGCCGAACAGCAACGTGCGGGTCCTGCCGATCACATCGGAAAGGACACCTGCCGGCATTTTGAAGAAAATCCTGGTCACCGTAGAGATGGCCACGGCAAAACCAATGGCCTCGGGTCCGACGCCAAAGGACGCGGCGAATAATGGAAGGACCGGTGTGCGTGCCAGACTATAGGAAACCCTGGCCAGGAATCCGACCGCACACAGTCCGGCGATCGCCGATTGGTTTGATGACATGGGTCACGTCGTCCGGGCTGGCCGACTCATGCGTGATAAGGCAGTGAAAAGACCTTCAAACAACGCGATGCCGCGCTGCTCGATCTCTTTGTCCGGCAATCCCGCTTGCAGCCACCCTTTCAGGATCAGTTCAAGACCAGCCGTTTCAGGTCTGGCATAGCGACCATCACGGAGATCAATCTCATGGACGATTTCTGCGAGACCTTGCAGGCCCGGCTCCTTCAAGCCAAATGTGGCCATCATCGTTTCAAAGGTGCAGAAATTTCCCTCATGTCCAAACTCTACATCGCGCATGTCGAACCCGATCTCTCCAGAATCTGAACGGGTTGCATAGCGGATTTCTGCCGTTGGGTTGATGAACCGCCGAATCAGCCAGGCACAGGCCAGACGGTCAATATGCGGACGCGGGCGCGTGACCCACCGCGCCTCGCGATAGTCCACGACCTTCTTGATGGCAATCGGAGCCACCACTGTCTTATCTTGCCGAAGCTGTTCCTGAATACGACGCAACAAGTCGCTCACTTTGACCGCCTCCGGGCAATTGAAAAAGTCTACTCGGGCGATGTCCGCTTGCCGTTTCCGCAACTTTTCCAGGTTCTCCAACCCTTCTACCCGATCGATGGCCTTCTTACCACGACGCAGCAATTTCTCGAGATCTGCAGCTTCGGTTTCGATCTCGGCATATTTCGCTCGAGATGTCTCCTGAAAGAGTTCCACCAGCTTGGCATCGGGAAGCCCTTCGAACCGGTCCACCCGCATCACGACCGCGTCGCCGCCGATCTGCTGCACTTCTTGCGCAAGCCATTGAAACGCTTCCACACATTCGTCATGGGGTGGCAGTACATACACCCCGGCCTTCGCCGTCACCGCTCCCATGCGTTGCAAGCGGCGCCAAAACGAGACGCGCGCGCTCGATGCGCGTTTGGTGGAGAGCGAATAGGAAAAGACGACCCAATTCATAGGCAGTAAGTTATGTATAATATCTATTGTGATAGATTGCAACAGTTGTTACATTGATATTCGTACGGACTGTATCCGCCCCATGCTTCACCTGTGAACGGAATAAGGCGCGCGATCCCAGTAGCCGGTTCCCCCACCATTTCACGATAGAAAAGGAGGCACGACCGTGAACGCACGACCAGTGAAGACACAACACATTCTGCTTGCATGCCTACTCGTGTTGGCGAGCCATGTGAGCACCTGGGGTGCCGAAGAAGGCAAGTTTGGAACCCCGAAGGGCAATGAAGGTACCAGGATTTTCAAGGCTCCTGAGCATCCTTTTTATACCGGCGAATTTCGCCTCAAGGGTGATCGTGCGGTGCTCATCGGCAGCATGAGCGATACGCCGCCCTGGGATCACCTGGACTATGCTGGCAAGCATCTGAATGCCGTGAAGGGCACGATTGAGATTCAGGTGAACGAGCTCACCAACTCGGGGCAGGTGGTAGCCGAGTTTGTCGAGGGAGCCGACCGGTATCGAATTATGTTTGACCGGTTTGCGGCGAAAGCCCCCTTTCAGGATGGCGGGATTGCGACCAGACTCTACGAACATGGGGATTCAAACAATGGTGATCCCCTGTACCCGAAAACCTGGCTCTACCTGGCTGGGTGGGGGACCGCCTCGATGTGGAAGAATGAGCAAGTCCTCTACAAGGACTACGATGCGCATTTTATGGTCATGGAACGCTCCCGTGATCCCAAGACCCATGAGGTCCACTATCCGGTGAAACGCACCTTACCTGGCGGAGAAACCGATCCGGCAGGCATGGAAATCGATCTCTGGGTGCGATCAAAGGAACAAAACACGAACAATTTCCCCCCATTTGAAACGTTTGTCCATCTGTGTTGGGAGGAGGTCACATGGCGCTGAAGCTACACACACACGATGCATGTATGACTGGCCTATTCGTTTGGCTGTGCGGTTGCGGAGCGCTGGTTCTCGTGCTGAGCACGACGTCGGTGACCGCTGCCGAGGTGCAGCTTTGGAATTTTGATGGTGACCAGCCGGGGAAGGTTCCACTCCCATTTCAAATTGGGACGCTGTTCGATGGGCGACCGGCCGGCGACTGGCAAGTCACCGCGACGGACAAGGCCACCAGTCCACCCTATGTCTTGGCTCAGCTCCAGGGGAAGGGGGCAGAACACGCCTACAAACTGGTGCTGGCCCAAGGCACAGAGTCAGAGAATATCGATCTCAGCGTGAAGCTGCTGCCCATTGATGGCAAGGCCGATATGGGAGGCGGCCTCATTTGGCGGGCAACTGACGATCGCAATTACTATCTCGCTCGCGCCAACCCGCTAGAGCAAAACATCCGTATCTATCGGGTCGTGAAAGGGGTGCGGCACATGATCCAGAACTTCGATCATGTCATTGATGTGCGCCGCTGGCACCACCTGCGGGTGCGGATGGACGGCTGCAACATTCAAGTTTCCTTCGATGACCGCCCGGTATTTAAACTGTGCGACGAAACGTTTAGTAAAGGGCGAATCGGACTGTGGACGAAGTCTGATGCGGTGACCTATTTCGATGATGTGAGCCTTTCAATTGGCAAATAAACAAGGCGGGGTTTGGGGGGCGCTTGCCCACCAGTTGCCATCGACAGGGTTTCATCGTGCTTGTCGAAGGCATGTGCCCCGACTCGCCTCACCGGACTCCGCCTCGTTTTACCCCACAGTCGATCCTGAACCTCTCCATCAACTGGTTGCACCACTCGTGTGCACAACGGTGCGCCTGAGACCCGACACTTACAGTGTCTTAATCCGCACGTGACGCCAGGCCACGGTACTCCCTGAATATGGCTGAATACCGATACAACCGGGAGCTCGGCCACGCGCGGTGTCAGTGTTTTGAAAGCTCGTGGTCTGTGTTCGTTGTCCACTCTGCAAGTTGGTCAAGAACACCGTGTAGTTGTCGCCTTGTACCGTGATCTCGTACTCGAACCACACCCCGGGGACGAGCGCAGGACCGGGAACGTACTGCTGCAGGGCTGGCTCGTTAAAGCCAAGGTGCCACACACGATCGCCAGCTGGAATCTTGTAGATCGCGCCGGTGCGATTCTTGAACTTGCCGTCCGGCTCCGGCCGGATGCCGTAGAAATCCTTGCTTGAGTCGCCTCGCGCGTTGTCGTCGATTTGGATTTCGAAGCCGGAGATTACCGGCCTCCAGGCCGGATTGCCCGCATCGAAGAACAACTCGTTCGCGGTGCGGGGCTTCAGTGCGGCACTGAGGTCGAGTGTGGGACGCGGAAAGCGCACGAAGATGCCACCGTTGTGATTATTCAGATCGAATATTCGAAACTGTGCACGTAGCGTGAAGTCGCCGAATAATTCTGTGGCGTAGAAAAACAGCCTCAACGCCCCCTCGCCGTAACTGACCATCTCACCGTTGAGGTGGAGCATCCCGCCACCACCAGGCCCAGCGAGGCGCCAGTTCTTAAACGTCGCTGCGGTGCCATCGAAGAGCGGACGGAAGCCAGCCTCCGGCTGTGGACTGACAACCGCATCGGCATCGGGCAGGACGCTCGCATTGAGCAGATCGCTGGTCCGTCGGCCAAGTGCGACCCCTGTGAGCATTGGGTTCGGCGAACCGACAGTTGGGAACAACGCGGGGCCGGCGACATAGCAGTTCGTCGTGTCATGAATGCGTCCGAAATCGTTGGTGACCGCATCGGCGATCGCGTCCCCCATGCGCATCGTGCCCGCATCGTGGTGCGTCGTACCCAAATCATCTCGACGATTCTTGAACGCGGCCAGCTTCGCGAGTCGCTGTGCCTTTGTGCCGATGGGAACGGGAATCGTTGAATTGGCACTGGCGAGAATGTCGAAGGGCTGGTCTCCAGCGAAAATCAGCGCGATCTTGTCGGACACGGCGTCCATGGCATCCCACGTCGTTCGATCGTTCTGGGTCTGGGTGCTGCCGGGAAATTCCTGCGGCGTGGCCTTGGCGTTGCCGAGGTGAACGATCGCTTTGGGACGTCCGAAATCGGTGTCCAGCGCCGAGAGGTCGATGAAACTGTCAGGATTGCGGGGTGTCATGTCGCCGATGCCACGGATCGTAATGACGACGGTATCATCGGTGGCGCGTAGTAGGTCTTGGAAGTGTTCAAGCGTCGGAATCTTCTTGAACAGTTCCGCCTCGGAGTCGGCACCGAGTTTCTGTAAGCCGCTGGCCGTAATTTGGAAGTGGAATGTACGGCCATTCGGCGCCTTCCCTTTCACGAGCAAGGCAGAAACTTGGAGGCTGGTCAGCGCTGTTGGTGGAAGGTTGGCCGCGATTGCGGCCTTTGGCACACGGATGGTGAGGTTGGAGCGCAGATGCGCAATGAGATTCGTGCCCATCCGCTGGGCCGCGCGACCGGCGAGCGATTGCTGGAAGGTCGTGAGCGCCACGCGGGTGGTTTCCACTGTGCCCAGTGCGATCACCACGGCACTCTGCCTACCATTACGGGCTGGGGCCAGCGGAATGTCCACCGACGCACCGTTTTGCCAGACACGCACACCGGTGACGCGCACCCAGTTATCCGCCTGCGTCTCGGTGATGAGTTCCTGGACGTGGCAGTTGGGCACGATCATCAGGCGTTTACGTGCGTCCGCCGCCGGACCGATGCCGTCAGCCTGGGTGGCGGCAAGTCGTGCGACGCGAATGAGACCAGGTACTGCGCTGTACTTGTTCGTCGGGAACAAACCCGGCAACGTCGTTGATTGAACGGCCAGCGGCGCCTCAAGTTTGAACAATTCGAGCAGTTGCGCTTTGGGTGTCGTATCGCTCGATGGCAGTCCAAGCCAGTCACGAAGCAGTGCGGCAGTCAGAGGCGGTTCCCCAGGGTCGGGGTAGCGCACGGCGGGATGATCGAGCAGATCGGCAAAGGTCAGGCCGGTCTCGTTACCTGGCGCGTTGAGCCCTGCATGAAGCTGCTTGCGCAACGCAGTATGGAGGGGACCATAGATGAAATCATTGGTCTCTTTCACACCGATCTGCCGGCTGGCATCGGCGAAATAACCTTCTCCGAGCGGCGGGCGCAGTGCGTCGCGCGTCGCTGGTGGATACGCCGTCAGCTCCTCGTCCAGCAATTCAGGTGACCAGCCCCCCCACGTCAGCGAGCGGCCACCAATCGCAAAGATCAGCCCACTGTAGTTGAGTGCCGGATGATTGACCCACGGCACACGCAGATCCGGAGCCCCACCAAGGAACGGCATATTCTGTACATGTTCAGGCAGCACAAACGGTCCAGCCTCGAGCACCAGAATACGTCGGCTGTGCGTGGTATCGTTCACGAAAAGACGTTCTGCCATGACGGCGCCAAACGTTCCTCCACCGATGACAATGACATCGAAATCGCGGCGCCGTCCGGCGACGGTTCGCGCCGTGCTATCGAGGGCTTCCTGCAAGGTATTGCAAAGAAATCGTCCCATGTTGTCCAGCGTGAAGGACGTGAGTTCCGATGGGAGCAATTGAGCCATGATGAACCTCCTTGAGAATGGTACGTATTCGATAAAGCATGGGCATCCCGACCTGGGTCAGAGACCAGCCCCTGGTATAGGTCAAGGTCAGCCACGGTTCTTGCTATCGACCACGATGAAGCCTCCCACTCGTCATGTCGTGTGCCTCGTTCTCCATCCGTCAGCGAGGCGAGGTCCTGTGAGAGAAGGGCCTATCGCGTCACAGCATCCTCCTGCAGCTCGAACTGATGGAGAATGCCGTCCGTGTACACCTGAAAGTTGATCTCGTAATACAATCGATATTGAACTTTGCGCGCGTCGGGTTTTGGTTGGACCGATCCTGGTGTTGCGGTGGACCCTTGATACATTTTGCCGGAGAATTTGAAGCGGAACGCTGGACCAAAACCGGTGTACGCCAAGGTCACCGTCTGCGCCTGAATCAATCGGTCTTGGCCGTCGAAGACATGCACATCGATCCAGGCGTTCGCACCATAGGTCGTCTCCTTGACCCAGGCGACGACCTTCAGCATTGTTTGCAGATCGGTGCCTTGTCTCGATCCCCCTCCCGCTGGTTGAGGAAACGCATTGATCTTGGTCGCACTCTGTTCCAGGGTATTCACCATGTCCGGACTGGTTCGTGCATCACTCCGATAACTGACCGGTTGCGCAGGAACCCGTGGCGGTGCCCCACCGATGGCGAACCAATAATTGGCTCCAAACCGGCTGTCCCAGGCATCGCAACGGCTGCTGGTCTGCGAGAAATGATGAAACCAGACTTCAGCCTGCGTGGCATCATCGGGTATGGGCACTTCCCAGGGGATCGGCATGTGCCCAATGACCATGCCCGGAGGATTGTCCCCCTCGTGGATGGGCGCCACCACACTGCCCCTGACGAGTTCATCGCACGGGTGGAAGCGGAGGTAGGCGATGATATCGCCAAACTCCGCCCCCCTCCACCTGGTAAAGCAGCGTGACAACCGTCCCTTGTCATAGTCGATCTTCAGCCGGCCACCACGCTCGATAGCACCCTCCTGTGTGTGGCTCCAATCTTTTTGAAACTGAACAGTCGCAATGGAAGTTGCCATTTCTTCCCTCTTACTTAACTTCAACATACCTTGGTCTAAACGACGTCTCGATCCAAGCGTTGCCCCGGCTCGTATCAGTGCTAGTACCAGAGTTACGCTGCCTCACATTGTTATAGGTCAACTGTCAATTCATGCAGAGCAAGAACGCTGCCGCAATGGAATATGACAGTTCCTTACCAATCAATGACCTCGACGTGTTACCTATCCGCTGCTCTGTATCAGTTTAGATCCACCAAGTTATCCAATTCGATACAGTCTTCAGAAGTTAGAAAACTACGCCTATGAAGCATACCCAGCCGAAAATCTACGAGAAGCAACGGTAAAGTCCGGCCACAGACAGTCCATGGATGTAGCCATCCAGCTCCCCGCCGCAAACACCGACCTGCCTCTCGACCTCACTAAGGAATACAGCAGCACAAGATCGAGGCCATCACGCTCAGCTTGTCGTCCTATCTTCTGGGGATAACCTTGTGAGCAAGTCGAGCTATACGCAAGTGTCACCGTGCAGCATGGGCTGTTCAGCATGTTGCCTTTTTTAGGCATCCGCATCCTCACTGGCAGACCACCACTGTCCAAGGGGAATGAGTCATGAGCACTCGTCTCGCCCTTCCCTGTCGTCGCTCTTTCACCTGCTCGGTAGGGTCCACGCCACAGTACGGCGACAGCGACAGCCTTGTCGAACCTCCCGTCGCCAAACTGTAACGCATGACGTGTCCCATGCCTAGCAGAGTGTCCGCTGACCGGTCTATGGACGCTGTCGGCCTTTCGCGCTGGAGGGGTCCTTCGTCACGTCCAGGTCCAGACAGGATGAATACGGCTTTGGATGTGTGCTCGATTCACGGGACCAAAGTAGCGAGCATCATAAGAACGGTGGTTGGTATCCGACATCAACAAGAGTTCCGATGAGCCAAGCACATGATCGGTGACACGAAACCGTGGGAGCGGTCGTCCCAACGAATCCGCCTCAAAAGGTTGACTCGCTGGCATGAGCGTTCCGTTGATCGTCACCCCATCACCCGTCACGCTCACCACATCGTTGTGGGCAGCGAGGACTTTTTTCATCATGTACCCGTATCCGCCAGGACAGTATCCCACCCCGATGTAGCCCCGTTCCTTCGCCAGGTCAAATTCCGGGCGCTCCGGTGGACACCACAACACATAGGCCCCCTTCACAATCGGATCGAGGGACATCCGATAGAGACCCAGCGGAATGCTGCGCGTGGTGTTGAGACGAAGACCGGATTGATGAGCCAGGACGAGGCCAAGTGCGAGACAGAATCCCACGATCACGATCGGGTGACGCAGGCGGCTCCACCAGGTCGTCATAGCTCAATCTTAATAGGGTGTGGAACCTGCGGCTCACAGAGCCTGTCACTCACCGCTGGCGGTGCAATTGCGGCCCGTGCCGCAAAGATGGGATCCTGGAAGAAGAGCGGCTGCCGGCCGTAGATGGCCGGATACCCGGCGACATAGATCACCATGTCCCCGGCTTCCATGATCTGGCCCTGCTCATCTTTCTTCGGCCCCGGCATGCGAAGACATTCATCAGGGGTGAGCAACGGCCGTTGCACCTCGTGATGTGTGCGGGATTCCTGCGCCTGCCACATGCTCATGCGGCGTCGACTGACCGTCAGTTTGTCCTGAATGACAGTCGTCTGTCCCGTCAGACGCGACAGATGTTCCGCCGTTTCGAGGCGATTCGGCGGAAACGCATTTTGGATGTGGCAGTTGGAGCTAATGGCTTCATCCGCTCCATACCCGGTCTCACGGCTCCTGAGCTGGTTGAGATCCTGGCAGATGAGATAAAACTTCAACCCGTAGCCCGCCATGAACGCGAGGGATTCTTGAAAGATCTCGAGTTTCCCCAGACTGGGAAACTCATCGAGCATGCCGAGCAGCCGATGATGAGAGGCGGCCTTCGTCGTGAGCGGTAGTGGGGTGGATCGGATTCCAAGCCGTGCAAACAGTCCCATGAATCCGGAGGGAGGAACCGTCTCTCGCTGAAAGGTGATCGTGTCGGTGAGTAATCTCATGGCCATGGCCACGAACACACGAATCAACGGGCGCAACCGGGCTTTGTCGTTCGGTTTCGTGACGAGATACAGACTCACCGGACTCGTATGGTGCATGAGATCTCGAATCCTGAACTCGGAGGCACTGACGTTGTGGGCGACGAGAGGATCGCGATACAGTGCGAGGTAGGATTTCGCAGACGAGAGGACCGAGCCCGCTTCTTCCTCCGGCCGATCCAGCATGTCTCGGGCCGCGGCACCCACCACGGGATGCACCTGCCCATTCACATGGCCGTAAGTCGTCATCTCTTTCCACAATTCCGCAATCGCCCGATGAGGATCCGAGAGCATGGCATCCACGACGGGCAAGGAGGTCGTGGTGCCGTCATTGCGGGCTTTGTACAGTGCGTGCAGCATGACCCCGACCAGCAACGCTTGGCTCGTCTTCTGCCAGTGGGATTCAAGACCTCGTCCGTCCGGATCCACAAGAATCGTGGCCAGATTCTGCACGTCGGCCACTTCATGTTCGGTGCCGAGCCGAACTTCATCCAGCGGATTCCACCGCACCGTGCCCTCGGCGGCGGCCGGTTCAAAACGCAAGACCTTATTCTTTGCATGTTGCTGTCGCCATCCGGCGGTGAGCTCCCACAACTCCCCTTTCAGGTCGGCAATGAGGGCGCTATGCGGCCAGGATAATAGCGTCGGAATAACCAAGCCGACCCCTTTGCCGGATCGGGTGGGCGCATAGGTCAACACATGTTCCGGCCCACTGTGGCGCAAGTAGTGCAGCCTGCCTTTCGCATCCAGCCACCCACCCACATAGACGCCATCGGCTGGTTGGTGCGGCGTGCCGTTGAACCAATCAAAGAAGGTTCGTGCTCGAGGCAGCAACGTCGCGGCTTCAAGATCCGCTCGGTTCGCCCATCGTGCCGAGCCGTGCAGAAATGGATTCGGTCGTGGCCGTGACGCCTGGACGGTGCGCGCGATGGCGAGACACAACAACCCACTCGCTGCCACGATCATGCCGAATCCTCCGGATTGTCGGAGCTGCAGCGGATAGTCGCTCGTCCAACGAGAGGCCCATTCAAGAATGGCCCAAGGCTTATACAGTCCACCGAATTGGTCCCCTAACACGTCCTGATAGTTGAAGGTATAGGCAAAAAATTGTGTGGCCGACTGCAAGCCAAAAACGAGGGAGGCACAGGCCAACAAGGGAATCACCAGGTCTGGTTTGGGGTGTGGAGCCCGAACTTGGGGCCCAACCGCATTGTTATACGTGGTGCTCATCGCCGCCGTCCTCTCCCAAGCGTGATCGCACCTGATGCATGTAGATGAAGCGTGCGCCCTCGTGTGAACGAGATGAGTCGCCCGTATGTCGCCTCATCGATGGACAACACTAACGTTTCGTCCTGCCGATGGACCAACGCGAAAGACCTACCCTCAATCTTCTGCACAGCACCGAACTGCTGCACCATCCCCTGGTCTCGTGCCTCGAAGCGTCTGAGGGTCGGCGTCCGAGTGATCTGTAACCGTTGTCGTTCCTGTTCCGCAAGGGAGCGTAGCACAGCCTCACTCGGCGTGGGGAGTGACGGTGCGGCCTGCGTGGAACGTGACGCCTGCGCTGACGGTTGCGCGTGGATGGCAACGTATCGATGCAGATTACGCTGAATCAGTGTCGTCAGCGGGGCCAGGTCGCCAGAGAACGACCGCCGCGACGCCTCCAGCATCTCCGCTTGGGTCATATGCTTCCAGACAATGGTATAACCACTGTCGTGCGCCACCTGGCTGAACAAGGCCCGGAGCGCCCGTCCATTCCCGTCCCGGAAGGGATGCAGCGCATTCAACTCGGCCAGATAGTGCGCCGCACGCCGACTAAACTCTGCTGGCTCAAGGCCGCGTAAATAGTGCTCCTGCGCCAGTTCCCGAAAGATCGGCGCGGCGGCGCGTTCAACATGAGCATGATGCGCAAACCGGTTCGTGTCCTTGGTGAGATCCACCGTCCGCAAGTGTCCAGCCCATTCGTAGAGATCGCCGAACAGATGACGATGAATCGCTTGCAGATGGGGGAGATCGAACGTGCCCGGAATGGGCTGGTGCGTCAGTTCGCGCGCGCGTTCCGCAACGAACTCCGCCTCGGTCTGTGCTAACGTGGTTGCGTCGCTAATGCCCAAGCGGTTCTTGAGCACCCCCGTTGCCGGATCGACTGACTCATCGTGGCTGGAATATCGGGACATTCGGGAAACGGCTGTAGAGTTTCCTGATCAGATCGTCGCTGGACATTTCACCACGTGCGATCCTGCGCATGTCCTCGACCGTCTCGGCGGGAACCGTCAATCCTTCGAGCGCCTGCTGCGCAACGGCATCGTCAACCGCATCGAGATTGCGCTGGATTTCGGCTTCGGTCAGCATAGAAGTACCTTACCCCAAATGCCCCTTCACAACAAGGTGAACGTATGCACCGGGCGACGACATTGACCACCTGGGAAACACACAGGGCAGTTCTGGTACGTTCCGGTTGGAAGCGTGAAGGTGGTGCTTAGCTACGCCCTCTGTCTTGCTCGCTCTGCTGCTGTTGATCGTGGGTGTGGCGTTGTTCGATGAGGAGTGTGCGAATTTGTTCCCGTCATAGGGGCAGGTCGGTTCTCACCGTACCCCATACGATGTGCCAATCCACATCACAATATTCATGGGTGATTTTGTTGCGCATGCCCCGCAGCTCAACCCACGGCAATTCAGGATGTTGTTCTGAAAAGGTGGGATCCATTCTCTGAATGTGATTGGCCGCTTCTCCGATGACTTCAATATTACGGACCACCGCATCCTGAACCTGCGGGTTCTGGTAGAGCGCACCCACATCGTTGAGCGGGCCTACGTAC
>Ga0268299_1002950_pt1 | contig 17518 bp, 9 predicted proteins | sample NOBtaG_FD_193484 | JGI IMG/M metagenome (GOLD analysis project Ga0268299, IMG submission 193484) | Activated sludge microbial communities from bioreactor in Nijmegen, Gelderland, Netherland - NOB reactor | ecosystem: Engineered > Bioreactor > Aerobic > Activated sludge | place: Netherlands...
TCCTGAGTCATAGACACATCTCCATCCGGAGTCGCCTTGTGAGCAAGTGCCCATGTTTCCGGATAAGATAAGAGAGTTGCCTATGAAAGACGGGGGGAGTTGGCCTTGTGTATAAGTTGGAAAAGTAAAACCTGCAGGAACTGAAGTGTTGGCAGGCGGCGGCGGAGACGCTGGGACAATATGAAATTCTCCGTTCTCCCCTTCTGCAAATACACCGCTTGTGAGAGATTGGCCTTGAGAGCCGTCTGCAAGCAGTTCATAAACTACGAAAATGTGAGTTGTAAAATTATAAATCGTAAGGCGGGCACCTTCATAATCATACTGATATTCAAGATTCTCATCCGGAGGACCGCGGAGCCGGATCAACCGATAGCTCTGATCTGCCAATCTTTCGAACACCGCAATCCAGGTTGGATGCTCAGGATCGTAGTATGTCCATATATTATCCGCGATTGTTAAAAGAATTTTCAAAGTAGGTACGCCATTCTCCATTACAAATTGGCCGTATTGACTGAAGTTATTAAAATCTTCTGAATTGGGAATTTCACCCGGATTAACATGAATCTGATAATAGACGCCCAGCGATGGGTCGTCAGCATTAAAAATAAGCATGGTGACCATCGAATTCACATCGTCATAGATAAAACCAATATGAACCCGCACACCTTCACCATTCAACATACTGTATTCTAATAACCGTCCCACCGCGCCTGCGGCATTTGGATCTGAGCTATTCTCTAAATACTCATAGCGCCGAAAATTATTTGAATCATCCGGGTCATAAAAGATATACGATTTTTGGCCATCAGTACCCGTGATAACTTCAATCAGCTTGGTTCGCTGGTCTGGTCCGTCGATACGGCCATATTCCTGAAAACTGCCATCCTGATTGGTAACATAATAGACATTGCGCATATAGTCACTCATACGCACCTGTCCGTTGTCTAAATATTCAAACTGCATATGAACCTGCTCCGGCCCATTGCCATTCCCATAATCAAAACTGCCCACAAATTCAATAATGCGTCCGATCAACCCGTCTTCAGTAAGGCTCCAAACAGAATAAGAGTTTGGATCGGTTCCATCGTTAATGCGGACCGTGTGATTGGCGTAGTCGTACTGCCTTAAAATTAAACGCTCATTCCAATTGTCTCCGACCATCAAACCGCTTTCTAATATGCGGGTAGGATTCCACGTGGCATCTGAATCAACTTCATAGGTCTGATAAGTGTTGTAATCGGTTCCTATTAAAATAATAGTCAGGGTTAATTCGCCATTTTCACTTCGATATTCAATATACCGCGTCTCCATTTGCCCTTCCGCATTCAGTGAATGAATTTCAACAACACGCCCGAGAGCATCTACGCGGTAAGATTCGCCATTCGCGCAAGTCACGACACCAGCCTCATCCGGATCTTCCGGGCAGCCGGCTTCCGCATTTGAGATAGGATGAAACGGATCAAGCTGTGACGTAATATCGGGCGGCGGCGGAAAAGCCGGAACCAACGGAATATTGGGATCAATGGTCGGTGTCGGTGGATTTCCAGGATTGGGTGGATTCTCTGGATTGTTCGGAAAATCCTCATCGAAACGAATATCATCAAAAAAATCTTTGGAGTCAGGCTGAACAGCTTTTGAAGGTGAAATTTGAATTGAAATACCGGAAGAAAATGCGAGAGCCATATCAGTCTGCGTCATCACAAAAGCGAATACCAAAATCGCTGATATGATCCGTAGCAGAATGAAATATTTTGTCTGGCTCGTTGATATCATAGTTAGTCTTTTAATTCCTTATAAGACTTTTTAAAGCTCTTTAGATGGCCTTGAATAAAAAAGCTAAGATAAACTCTTAGCTGATTCCCCTTTAATCCTCTCAAACCACGCTGACGACTTATTGGATTCATTCAGATTATCTGTTGGTTTAGTTACATTAAAATTTTAACGAATCGCTCTTGAGAGTGCAAGTTTAAGGTCAAAAAAAGATCAACTTTTTTAACCTGTTAAATAACAAAAGGTTTCTTTCTTTTGATAAGCGGTAAAACTTGGCCACCATGAAATATAGGCTTGTGGATTTGGCTGAAATCCAGTATGATTCAATTATTAAATAGTTAAGTAATTGAACTACTAGACACCTCAGAAAAGGTAACAACTGATGTCAGATCGCGAAGAATTCGCAAATCATTTCAGAGAGATTCAGCTTAAATGCTCGCGGCTGTACGCAGTATTTATTTCGGATGCCGATCTGACAATTTCTCAATACGCCGCCCTCAATCAACTGCTCAGCGCAAAAAGCATACCGATGACCGAAGTGGGAGAAAAACTTAATATCACAAAACCGGCAGTCACCCACTTAGTTGATCGCCTGGAAGAAAAGGGCTACTTAAAACGCGTGGCGCATCCAAGAGACCGGCGCATTCACCTAATTGAAATTCAGCCGAAAGGCGAGAAAATCACGCGCGAGATTCAAACTCATTTTCTTAATTACCTGCTTCATGCATTTGGAAAGTTAAATGCTGATCACCGGAAAATTGTTGTACATTTTTATGCCACTTTGAATGAAACCATCAGCAAAGCACTCTCCGAACCGAACACCAGACGTCATGAGAAATAAACCAAGCTTTTTTTACCGCGTTTTTATTCTAATTTTATTGTTCATACTGATTCTCGAGCCTTCCATAATATTAGCCAAATCTTCAGACCCCGCATTGCTGAGCCAGCAAAGCGCGGAAAACCTCACGCTTGAGGATTGCTATCGTCTCGCACTCCGTCAGAGCGAAGTTGTCGCAATCAGCTATGAAAATATTGAAGCGACTGAAGCCGCATTTCTTCAAGCCTCCGGCATCGCTCTGGGTGATGTTGATTTTGTTATTTCAAATACACGCCAGGAAGTTCAAAAAGGGTCCTCAGGCGGCTCATCCGTTGGCAGCACACTAACATCTTCCTCAAGGCGGGAACGTAAGTTTATGGTTACTCAACCGATTTTTATGGGATTTCGTTCTTTGGCCGCCCTGACAGCCGCAGGCAGTTTGCACAGTCAACGAAAAGAAGAGTGGATTCGCGCCAAGCAGCTTTTGTTTCTGGATGTTTCTTCAGCTTTCTACAGCCTTATTCGCAATCATAAGAATATAAACGTATCTGAGCAAACTCACGCGCTTCTTGAAGAGCGAATCAGGGATTTAAAAGAGCGCGAGCAAATCGGCAGATCGCGCTTAAGTGAAGTCGCAACAGCCAATGCACGGCTTAAGGGCTTAGAGGCAGACCTGGCAAAAGCCAGGGGTGAGCTTGCAATCAGCCAGCACCTGCTTGGCTACTTGATCGGGCGCCCTGTCATGGCTTCACAGCTTACAGATACTGATTCTTTGAGAGATGCGCTTCCGGCTTTAGAAGCTTATATTGAATTTTCAGATTCCCGCCCAGATGTCAAAGCTGCCAAGGAGTCTATGAAAACGTCGTGGCGCGGCATTATTCAAGCGCAGAGCTACCTATGGCCCGCGGTTGATGCCGAAGCAAACCTATACCAAAAACGCGAAGGATTTCAGTCGGGAATTGATTGGGACTTACTTCTCAAGATGACGGTTCCGCTCTTTCGCGGCGGTGATACAGTCGGGAAAATTAAAGAAGCTGTCAGCACCTGGAAAAAACAAAAATATGCTTACCAGCTTTCGCGGCGGGATGCCGAGCTTGACATTCAAAGATCTTTTGAGAATTGGATCGCTTCCATGAATGAGTCCAGAGCTTTTCAGGATGCCGTGAAAGCTTTTGAAGAAAATTATGACTTGCAGAAGGACGATTACACAAAGAACCTGGTTAATAATTTAGACGTCTTGGAAGCACTGGAATCACTGAATGAGACAAAACAGGAATCCAATCGTGCATTTTATGAAATGAAGCAAAACTATTGGCAACTTCAAATCGCCACAGGACAATGCTGTGAATCTATCTGAAATTTCAATTAAGAATCCTGTTTTTGCCTGGATGCTCATGCTCGGGCTGATGATATTTGGCCTCATCAGCTTTAAGAGTATGGGAGTCGGACAAATGCCGGACGTTGACTTCCCTGTTTTGAATATTGACGTTTCATGGGAAGGCGCTGCCCCTGAAGTGATCGAATCAGACGTGGTAGACGTCATTGAAGACGCTGTCATGGGCATTCAAGGCCTTCGTGAAGTTTCGTCAACTTCCAAGCAAGGGCAAGCCGATATCACGCTTGAATTTGAACTCGAACGCGATGTCGATGTAGCTTTGCAGGAAGTGCAAAGCAAGCTTGCTGAAACACAGCGCCGTTTACCAAATGACATTGACCCCCCTGTCATCCGCAAAATTAATCCGGAAGACCAGCCAATTATGTGGGTCGCGGTCGGCGGCGGCTCCACGCTCCGCGAATTAATGGAATATGTAGATCGTCAGGCCAAAGACCGTTTCAAAACAATTGACGGAGTCGGCGAAGTGTTCTTAGGCGGATTCATTGACCGTAATTTACGCGTATGGGTTGATACTGAAAAATTAGCAGCTTACGAATTGACTGTTCAAGATGTAATTAATGCCATTCAAAATGAGCATCTGGAAGTACCTGCCGGCCGCCTTGAAACGGCAGAGAAGGAATCAAGCGTCCGGGCTATGGGAGAAGCGCGCTCTGTTGAGGAATTTGAAAAGATTACCATCAATCATCGAGGCGGGCAGCCTATTTATAGACCCATTCAACTTAAAGAAGTTGCAACCATTGAAGACGGGCTCGCTGAAATTCGGCGCCTGTCTCGAGTCTGGGGGAAACCTGCGGTTGGTCTTGGAATTCGTAAACAGCGCGGAGCCAATTCAGTCGCAGTGGCAAAGAAAGTGAGAGAGCGCGTAGAAGCAATGAAGCGCGATCTGCCGGCCGGCTACGACATTCGTGTTAACTTTGACAGCACTCAATTTATTGAAGATTCTATTGATGAACTTGTTTTTACCCTGATTCTCTCCGCTCTATTGACCTCTATCGTTTGCTGGATATTTCTGGGTTCCTGGAGCAGCACTCTCAACATCTTATTAGCAATTCCCACTTCCATTCTCGGTTCTTTCATTATTTTAAAATTTTCCGGTTTTACGCTCAATACCTTTACACTGCTCGGCCTTTCGCTTGCGATCGGCATCGTGGTGGATGACGCTATCATGGTACTTGAAAACATTGTCCGTTATCGCGAGCGCGGCGAGTCTCAGTTAGATGCTGCCCTGAAAGGATCTAAACAAATTACATTTGCAGCAATTGCGGCAACTCTGGCCATCATTGCCATCTTTCTGCCGGTTGCCTACATGAAAGGCATTATAGGAAAATTCTTCTTCCAATTCGCAGTTACAATTTCAGTTGCAGTTGCAATTTCACTTCTCGAAGCACTGACGCTGGCGCCGATGCGCTGTTCACAATTCCTTGAAATTGGTGAGCGGAAAAGTAAATTTGGGCGCGCTTACGAACATGGCATGGTGTGGCTTACCGAATTTTACCAAAAAACCCTGGTCACAGCGCTTCACAATAAGAAGAAGGTTCTTTTTGGAGCTCTCATATTTTTTATTGCCTCGATGTTTGCGCTTCCTTTCTTACGGAAAGAATTTGTGCCGGCGCAAGATCAAAGCATGTTTCTTGTCCGTATTCAAACGCCCATCGGATCTTCCATGGATTTCACAAATGAAAAATTTAAACTGGCAGAAGCAATTGCCATGAACCGGCCTGAAATTAAAAGCTACTACTCTGCCGTTGGCGGATTCGGCGGCGGCGATGTTAATACGGGCATGTTGTTTATGACCATGTTCCCTTCTAAAGAACGCCCCGTCAGCAAAAAGGAGGGCAAAAAGCTCTCTCAGCGTGAAATGATGGACATTATTCGGACTGAATTTAATAAAATCCCCGATGTGAAGGCTGTGATTCAGGACCTTTCAACTCGCGGATTTGCCGCTCAGCGCGGCTTCCCGGTTGAATTTACCATACGCGGACCAGAGTGGACAAAGCTAGCCCAATTTTCGGATGAAATTCAGAAGAAAATGAAAGAAGACAATTTATTTGAGGATGTTGATACAGATTATCTCACCGGTATGCCGGAAGTTCGCATTTACCCGAATCGTGACAAGGCATTTGACCGTGGTGTTAGTGTGGGAGACCTTTCTCGCACTGTTAATTCCTTAATTGGCGGAACGCGTGTTGCTAAATACACAAAAGATGGACGCCGCTACGATGTGAGAGTCCAGGTGATACCTGAACAGCGAACCAAGCCTGAGGACATCTCCACCCTGATGGTCTGGAATAATCGAGGCGAAATGGTGAGACTCTCGGATGTGGTTGAAATCAAAGAGCAGACAACGCTTCTCTCCATCACACGGCGCGGTCGCGAACGCGCCATCGGTATTTTTGCTAACGTTGGAAAAGGAAAATCCCAGGCAGCCGCCATTGAAAAAGCTCGAGAAATTGGACATTCAGTATTACCGGATGGGTATCGAATTGTGTTCAGCGGTACCAGCGAAACCTTCAAAGAAACATTCCAAAGCCTTATTTTTGCGCTTTGGCTTGGCGTGTTAGTAGCTTATATGGTACTGGCATCTCAATTCAACCACGTTGTCCATCCGCTTACCGTTCTCCTGGCGTTGCCATTTAGCTTGTCCGGAGCATTTGTTTCCCTTTTGATGGCAAATCAGTCCCTCAATATCTTCAGCATGATCGGACTAATTCTCTTGATGGGGATTGTAAAGAAAAACTCTATTTTGCTGGTTGAATTTACCAATCAAACTCGTGAGCATGAAGGCGCAGAGCCCTATGAGGCACTCATTAAAGCCTGTCCGATTCGCCTGCGCCCAATTATCATGACATCAGTTTCAACCATCGCGGCTGCAATCCCGCCCGCCCTCGCAATGGGGCCGGGGTCTGAAACCCGAATCCCGATGGCCATTTCCGTCATTGGCGGCGTCTTGGTCTCAACATTGCTTACGCTATATGTGGTTCCGGCTGCTTATTTGGTTTTTGTAAGGTTAGAGAAAAAGGGTGAGCTTGGACGAATCCTGAGCGGTTTAACTGAGAAAATAAAAGACAGTCTCTTCGCTGCTGCAAAACGAAAAAGCGCTCGATAACGCACATCAATCTATTTGCAGATTTACCTTCCGAATTATCTTCATTTTGATTAGAATACACCACTATTCGGGATGTGGCTCAGCGGCTAGAGCACTCGCTTTGGGAGCGAGGGGTCGCAGGTTCAAATCCTGCCATCCCGATATTCGCTTTCCTTGAAATAATCCAAGTGAAATTATTCATGAGAGGCGAATATCGCTCTGTGAGCCGTTTTGTGGCGACACGGAGCCGCCCGAAATTATCTTGAGCCTTCCTTAAAACAATCCCGCAGCATATCCATTAAAGCGGAGTATCGTCCTCACGCTTACATATCACCAAATGGTTTGATTTTTAAAGGAAAGCGTGAGGACTACCGCGTATCGGGTTCAACACTCACGCTAATGCGTGAGTGCAAAATCACCGAAAAACACTATGCTCACTTGAAGCTGCAATATTTGTATGATTCGATCTCAAAACTTAATTTCTGATCAAAACAGTTAAAGAGCGAATGGTGTTATTTAAATGTCTACTTTCTAAAGACTTTTCTAACAAAAAATCTACTCTCACGAGATAAATCTCTTCTCTCAATAAATTTTTGCTTCTTTTTACACTTCTTATGTTGACACAAGTTTCACGGCTGTGTACCTTTTAGGCATCGAAAATCATGGCCACAGCAGAAGAAATCAGTCAAAAATCCGTGATAGCCGCGCTCGTCTTTTTTGCGCTATTCTCGCTTTTCATTTCTAATTGTCTGGCAATCCAAGAAAAACCCCAGTCACATTCTGTTGTTACCTATATTTGTGCTGCTGACGGCTATTGGCAGGTTTGGATAAAAGCAAAAGATGAAAAAGCTACACAGCTGACCAGCTCGCAATTTGACAAACGCAGCCCTATTTGGTCACCTGACGGAAAAAGAATTCTCTTCCGCTCAAATAATCGGGAGCTTTTCCTGTTTGATATAGACACAAAAGAGGAGAGGCGGGTCTTAAATGACATTGGTTGGATAGCCGACCCATCATTTATAACGGAAGATAAAATAATATTTTCAAGGTTTGATAAGAATTTAAGCGATGAAAGTGATCTTTGGATTTCAGATTTTAAAGGAGGGTACGCTGAGCTTGTGACCAAGAGACCCGGGCTTGAATATTCGCCTCATGTTTCTCCGGATGGGAAGAAAATCGTTTTTGTCTCCGGCAAGGGCTACGGGACGCATGAAATTTACCTCCTCGATTTAGAAACGAAGAAAGAAACCCAACTTACATACAACAAAACGCTTGAGATTCATCCTGTATTTTCACCGGATGGAGAAAATATTGCTTACGCCTCAGATGAGCCCGGAAATTTTGAAATTATTGTGATGAATTTAACAACTCAAAAATCAACCCGCCTCACAGATTGGCTGGGCGCTGACCTGCATCCTAGTTGGTCGCCGGACGGAAAACAAATTGCGTTTGCGTCTGATCGTTCTGGGACAATGCAGATTTGGATAATGGATGCAAATGGTCAAAATGCGCGCTTACTTACAAATGAAAATTCAGCGTCCCAGGAGCCAAGCTGGCGATGAAGTTTTACGTGGGTTGCTTATGTTTCTTCTTGTTGATAATTTCCGCAGCTTTTGCATCCGAGTCAGTTCGAATTGGTAAAGTCAGTGTTAATCCAAAGATGGTAGATTTCTCAAAAGGTGATAAAGCAGCGATATCTTTCACGACATCAGAAAAATCTTTTCTTTCTATTTTGTTTAAAGATGAGGGCGGAAACTTGCTCAATGAATATGAAATCGGCTTGCAAGCGGCAGGCAAACAAGTCTTTAGTTGGGATGGTAAGATGCAGAATGGCGAAACCATAAAAACAGATGTTGCGATTTACGTTATTGACGCAAGGTCAGAAGACGGGCAGCGCGTACGTTTTGACCCTTCGTCCGAAACTGGCGGAACCGATCTAAGCTTTCCAAAATTCTCTTTAGATAAAAAATCAGGAAAAATAGAATACACCCTGCCTCAAGCTGCCCGGGTGAGGTTGCGCGCGGGAATTTTGCAAGGCGCTTTACTGAAAACGATCTTTGATTGGAAAGCCGAAGAGGCCGGAAAGCACGAGTTCATTTGGAACGGTTTAGACAAATCAGGAGAAATTAATTTGCTTAAAAATCCGGATTTAAATCTTAATTTAAACGCCTTTTCGCTTCCCGATAACACGATTATTATAAATGGAATTGAACCAGCTTATTCGGAACCTGACTCGATCTACCGCGCTTTAAACACGGGAAGGCACTTTCATTATCCGCATCCCAGGATAAATTGCCATGAGCCGAAATTTAAGATTGTTTTCTCCGATGCCATAGAGAAGGACGAAAAAGGAACTCCTCTTTTAAAGGGAAAAACGGCTTTCTCGGTTGAAATTGACCCGAGTGATCAAACAGATCTCATTCGCAAGCGGTTTGAAGTCATGGTATATTTTGACTCAAATTTCCTATTTGAAGAGGAGCAGGCAGTGACTCCGGCTACGTTTATGTTGGATACATCAGGCTGGGCGCCGGGCTATCACTTATTGACGGTGAACGTGATGAGTTACGATGACCACATTGGTGTGGAAACAGTGGAAGTCAAGGTAGCCGCATGAAGATCGCCTCAAAACTCTTCTTATGGCTTTTGTTGTTTTTCACGTTATCCTTCAAAAATGCACATGCGGATACTGTCGTTCCGGGCGGAAATATTACATCCAGCACCACCTGGACGCTTTCCGGAAGTCCGTACATCATTCAGGGAAATGTTACAATTAATTCGGGCATTACCCTCACGATTGAACCGGGCGTCGCCGTTAAATTTGACGGCCTTTATTCCATCAATATTAATGGCGTCTTAAATGCGGTCGGAACGCCGTCAAGCTACATTGTATTTTCCTCTAACAACGCCAGTCCGGGAACCCAGGATTGGCAGAGTATTAATTTTGCGAGCGCGCAGGCTTCGGCTTCAAGTCTTTCATATGCGGAAGTCCGCAACGGTGCAAATGCGATTACCCTCAACAATTCTTCCCCGAGCATAAGCAACATTTTGGCAACCAACAATAACAGGGCTTTTAATATCACCAATTCATTCGCATCAATTAATAACGTCACTGCATTAAGTAATGACACCGGTTTTCGTATTTTGAGCGGCTCGCCGACGATTATGAACTCGTTTATTTTTAACAATAATTACGGATTTGTTCTGCAGCACACTTCTTCACTTGTCGCACCCACAGTCAATAATTGCGGTATTTATAGCAATAGCGCCCGGAATATTGATAATACGGGAAGTTTTTCTTCTTCCGCGTCCGTTAATTTTCAAAATAATTGGTGGGGAACCACGGATCCTGCGGTGATCAGTCAGAGTATTTGGGATCACTATGATCAAGAAGTGAGGCCCTATATTGACTTCACTCCTTTTCTAGATAGCCAAGGCGGAAGCCCAATTGGAACGCCGGTAACAGGTGTTATTACGCAAAATACAACATGGACAGCGAGCGGAAGCCCTTACTATATTTCATCCATTGTTACCGTTAATTCCGGTGTTACACTTACCATTGAAGCTGGTGCCGCGGTAAGGGTGGAATCTAATTACTCTCTTAATATAAACGGTATTTTGATTGCGCAAGGCACGCCTTCTAATTTAATCACGTTTCTTTCGGTAAACCCCAGCCCTACCCTTTGGTATTGGCTTGGGCTTCAATTAAATAGTCCTGAATCATCAGCTTCCCAGATTTCTTATATCAGGATTTCTTTTGCGAACACAGGCCTTGTGATTAAAAATGGTTCCTCGCCCAGCATCACCAATGTTCAAATTTATCAAAATAGAACCGGAATTGAAATTGATAGAGCCGGCGGTGCGGATCCAAATCCGGTTGTTCAACAATCCAGCCTTCGTAACAATTCTGACAAGAATGTCAAGATCATCGGAAACTACCTCGACCCATCCCGCTTGCTTAATTTCGAAATGAATTGGTGGGGTTCGGCAAGCGAATCATCGATTGATCTGAGCATTGTGGATCACATAGACAATCCCAATCTTCCTACTATTGATTATGTCCCTTATCTTGAATCCGAAGGAGGAGGCCTGACAACTATTTACGATGTTTCCCGTACACCGGAGGCGCTTGATCACAAACTGGGCGAATCTGTTTCGGTCAACTATTCCCTGGGGGTTGATGCTTTCGTTACTTTAAGATTCATGAAAGATGACGGCGCATTTCCGGTTTTTAGAACTCTCCTCGCTAGTCAATTTAGAGCAGCAGGCCCTCATACCGAAATTTGGGACGGCACTAATGATCAGGGCCAGCCGGTGCCATATGATCCCTACTTCTTCCAGATATCGGCAGCTCCGGCACAAGGCGGTGCCACTAAGTTTTGGAATGATTCATTCAGCACAGTTCCTTTTGTGTGTATTACCGATCAAGGTGTCCAGCTTGAAATCATTGACCCTATTCCAGCGCCGCCTGCCGACCTGGATTTTGATCCATACAAGAATCAAAAACTTAAAATCACGTACCAAGTCATTAAAACCGGCAAACAATCGATACGTATCCGTAAAGGCAATGTCGGCACTGTTTTCGAGATCGCCACTTTGGATGAATCCGGCCTTCAATCAACCGGATGGCACAACGCTTATTGGGAAGGGCGCTTTGACGCGGGCAGTGTTTATACGGGCGCTTATAAGGCATTCTTTGATATTCCGTCCCCCTTGCACGGTAAGGCCATTATTCTTCGCAGTGTGATGGAACCGCCCCGTGAATTTCTCTCAAATGCCTATTTGATTCTTCCGGAATATGGCGAAGCAAGCGTCTTGGGCTACACCTTAAATGAATCTCTCAGAGTGACGGTTACCGCAAAAGACCCGAACGGCAACCATTTTAAAACGTTAGTTGATGATGAACTCCAGGCCGGCGGGGAGCGAGCCGTTATTTGGGACGGCAGAAATGACCTTGGCGAGACTGCTGCTATCCAGGGAGCCTATCAAATTAAAGTTCAAGTAACTCATCCGGTGTCTGGAGCGATTCGGGATTGGACCGGCAGCGTAACGGTGTATCGATAATGAAAATCAAACCGATAATCAACGTTCTAATTACATCAATATTTATCCTGACGCAGGTTCTTTCACCGCTTGAAGCTCATGACTTTGATGTTCCTGGCGGCGAAACAGCAAGCTTACCGTCGAATCCAAACCCTGGGCAAACGCCATGTCAGGGAGATAGCGAAAGCTGCGGAACAAATCCGGTCGATCCCGTGTATCTAGACCGCGGGGAATTTATCTATCGCTCAACCGACCTCATGCTTCCTGGACGCGGCATCAACCTGGAACTCAAGCGAGAATACCGTTCCAACAGCGCCTATCATTCCCAATTCGGCTATGGGTGGGATATTAACTACAACATGAAAATCCGCAAGATGTCGGACGGCTCTTTTACGTTTCTGACAGGAACCAACCGCAAAGAAGGGATTCAAGCAGGCGGCCAAGGCCCTGCCGGATTTTACGATACACTCGAAGTCCAGCCGAACGGTACCTACATTTTAACGCGCAAGAATGGCGATAAAGTTTTCTTTAACGCCGATGGAAATGCGACTCGCATGGAAGACCGTTTCGGCAATTTTCTCACATTCACTTACGATCCCGCCGGCAAACTTCCATTAATAGGCCCTTCCGCTTATTTTGTGAATCAAACAGAAGGTGTGGTGGCTCTTGAATATCGTTTAACCCGCGTCGAAGACGCACAAGGCCGCTATTTTCAATTCTTTTATGATGCTAGGGGCCGCCTTGATTATGTGGTCGACTCCGCCGGAAGAACAGTTGATTACGAGTATGATGCCAATAATGATTTGAAATCGATAACATCGCCTGTTGTTGAAGAATATCCGGATGGGCTCACGACTTCATTTACTTACGACACCAAGCACAAGCTTGAAACTGTCACGAATCCTAGAAACCAAACCTTTGTCACTAATGTGTATAACTCAGACGGAAAAGTGGAATCGCAAACCCTTCTCGGCCGAGGGATCACGGCGCTGGTGTATAACACCACGAATCACACGACTGATATCACTGACCGCAAAGGCTTCCGGACACTCTGGACCTACGATCCGGACGGTCGCCCCATCAGACGCGAGCAATTCACGGCAGGCTTTCACGCCGGAGAGCCCACGAGTTACATCACAATTTATGAATATGACACAAACGGCGAACTCAAGAAAACCATCTTCCCGCGCGGCAATATTATTGAAAATACTTATGACACAAAGGGCAATTTATTGATTGAGCAAAGGAAGCCTGTGATCGGTAGCTTGGAGCCTGATATTGTTACCACGTTTACTTACGAACCCAACTTCAATTTAATTAAAACCATCACCGATCCGCGCGGAAATATGACGACTTACACTTACGATTATGAAGTCGGCCAAGGCAATCAAGGTAAGCTCATGAAAATTACGTTTCCAACGGTCAATAAACAAACGATCGAAACGAGTTTCACATATACCACCTTTGGCCGTATTGAAACGGTCATAGATCCGAACGGCATCGTCACCAAATATACCTACAATCCTTCAACCGGATACCTCGAAACCATCACGCAGGGTTTCAGCACGGAAGACGCTGCCACGATCACGCTCGGCTACGACAGTTTCGGCAATATTTCAAGCGTGAAAGACGCTCGTAACAATACTTACGCACTCGAACAAAATGCGCTTCATCAATTAAGGAAAGCCACATCCCCCTTAGGTTTCGAGACTTTCTACGCTTATGATGAGTCCGGCAATTTGAAACACGTCAAACGTCAGGCAGATTCCGAAGGTAATGCGCATCAAATCACGCAATACACTTATACGCCGCATAACGAACTTGAAACCATTACCGACAACGAAAATAACATCACGGTGTTTCAATACGACAACAACATGAACCGCGTAAAAGTAATCGATCCCGAACTCCAGGAAACCAATTACGTTTATGATGAGCGTAACCTGCTCTTCACGGCCACAGACGCAAAAAACGCCCTCACACAATATGACTACGATTCCAACGGTAATTTGTCGAAGATTAAAGACGGAAACACCAACCCAACTCAATATTTTTATGACGACTTTGACCGTTTAAAGGAAACGAAGTATCCAAACCTGGTTTCAGAGTTTTACACGTATGACGCAACGAGCAATCTTAAAACCAAGACAAACGGTGCAAATGAAGTGACCCAGTACGATTATGACGAGCTCAATCGTTTGAAGCTGAAAGAATTCTTGGGCTGTTCCGTGAATGTCTGCGGAGGCGATGTCAGCTATGGCTACGATGCCGCAAGCCGCATGCTTCAGGCTGCAAGCTCAACAGCTTCAATCAACTATCAATACGACAACCTTAACCGGGTCACCAAAGAAACCACCACCCTTTCAAACGGCTCTGCTTACTCTGTTCTCTCAAAGTACGATAAATCAGGCAATCGGACGAATCTCACATACCCCAATTCAGGTAAGTTCTCATATGACTACGATTCCATGAATCGACTCATTCAAATCAACCGAGGCTTTAAGCTAACGCTTGCCGATTCAGCGTTCAGCGTACAGCGTATAGCGGATAGTCGTGAGCCAGTCATTGCGAGCCGCGGTCAAGACGGTGGCGAAGCAATCTCAATAATGTCATCCCCGAAATCTTTAATCGGGGATCCAGATTCCCGCTTACAGCATGCGGGAATGACAGATTCTGAAGGAGGCATTACATCCGGTCTCCAACCTTTATCTGGCCGCCAACTCATCAAATTCACCTACGATCCATTATCTAGAAGAATTGATCTGGAACGTGTTCCCACAGATCTTCACACCAAATACACCTACGATACCCTAAACCGCATTACTTCCATCACCTCAAGTAACCCTGAGGCCCTGGGCGATATTCTGTATCTTCTTTACGACAAGCTCGGTAACCGTAAGGAAGAAAATAACCAATTGGTTCCCGATCATAACTTCCACTTCACTTACGGTTACAATGAGCGATATGAACTCACTCAAACCCAAGACCCATCCCTCACGACCCATCACAGTTATCAGTACGACGCCACAGGCAACCGGCTCCAGAGTACAGAAAACGGCAATCAGACAACTTACGTTCCGAACAATTTAAACCAATACCAAACGGTCAATGCTCAAACTTACTCATACGATCCCAAAGGAAATTTAACGAACGATGGTGTCAACACCTATGAATACGATTATGAAAACAGATTGATTCACGTCTCCACGTCATTGCGATCCGCCACGCTTTCTGGCGGAGAAGCAATCTACGGTTATGATCCTTTTGGAAGACGAATCACGAAAACTACGACTTACGACTTACAACCTACGACTGAACTATTCATTCACGACCAAGACCATATTCTCGAAACCTACAACTGCAGCTTAAACCTTCAAACCTGCACCCAAACGCATTCATTCTTATATTCAAACAAAATTGATGAACCCTTATTAATCACTTACTTTGAAACTCCCGGGATTGGCAAAGATTATTACTATCACCAGGATGCCCTTGGAAACATTACCGCCATTACGGACTCAACCAACCAAGTCACCGAATACGTGGAGTACAATCCTTACGGCGAACCACACTTCTTTGACCCAGACTCCAATCCAATTCTGGAATCAACAATCAATAATCCATTTTTATTTACCGGGAGATTTTATGATGTTGAAACAGGGCTGTATGATTACAGAAATCGCACCGAATTTCCAAAACTCGGTAGGTTTGGGCAGAGAGATCCAATTGGAATTTTGGGTCAGGATATGAATCTCTATCGTTTTGTCGTCAACAATCCAATTAATTTTTCCGACCCGTTTGGGTTACTTTATGTTTCGCTTGAAGCTGGCGCAAGCGCGGGAGCTGCTGTAGGTGTTGGAGGTTATGCTGAAGGTTCGGCCGGAATTGCATTTGGAACTAGTAAAGGATGTGGAAAGCGTTGGGTGGCAGCTTTTACAAGGACAGTCCCGAATGGTTTCGGGCAGCTCGGCTTAGCATTCTTTGGAGGTGGTGGAGGTTCTATCACTTTTTCGAACGGTGATATTGGTACAGCTCCTGAGATATCAGAAAACATCAATGTTTTTCTTCCGATCGGATTAAATTTCAGAATCGGCTACGATGGCTCTCAGCCATCATCGATTACTTTTGACTTCGGTAAAGGTTTTGGTATTGGCGCAACTGTTTCTTCTTCTCAGACTACCTTTACATCAGTTGGATCGCAGTCTGCAATGTGCTTATGTGACGGTTCTTAAAATTTGAATTCAAAGAGGAGGAGTGATGAATAATGTAACGGGCTTTTTAACATGGGTTCTTGTCGGTGTTGCTTGTCTGATATTTTTGAAAGGTATTTACTATTATGTTCTCAAGTTAATTGAGCTTTGGAAAAACAGCCGATCGTCTAGCGAATGGCTGATGATTGGCTTGAGGCTTATGAGTGATAAACAATATGTTCGGTATTGGTTATTATTTCTATTTCTCATTTTATTTGCATCGTGGTTAAATACAATTCGGTGAGAGTAACGAGGTGAAATGTGGCTAACGACGATCACGCTCAAATCAAATGGACGCCTGAATTAGAAAGAAGGTATCAGCATGTAGACGTTCAGTACGACAAGGCACGCGGACTTGGAATTGAACTATTGAAAATTTTATTAAGCACCGCAGTAATAATTGCCGGTGTACCCATCATTTTTTATGACAAACTACAAATTCTTTTTGATGAAGGCCAGCAAAAATGGCTTTTTACTTCCTGGGTTTTAATCCTGTTAGCCATAATCTTAGGATTTTTAGCTTACTTTTTTATTTTTGAAGGATATTACCATAAGGCTCACTTTGAAGCGGCTCGATGGCTTGGAAATGATTCGAAGAACACCAAGAAACTTAACGAAAGTCATAACTGGTTTCTGGATCGTGCGCATTACGCTGCCATTGGGTTTGCAGTCTGTTTTTCGCTTGCCTTGGCATCAACAATTACGGCTATCATTTTAAAGCTATGGGAATAGAAGCGTTACAGCGAGGTCGGTGTGAAGCGATGGGTTAAGAAATTAAATTCCGTTCTTTATCTTTTAACCCACCACATTAGCCCCGCTTTCCCAAAACCAAACCAACCTTACCCAATTTCAATATGACAACAAGACACCTGCGCTTCAATGCTCAGGTGCCGTCCGGCGAGGTTCAATGTCAACCTCGTCCGGACAGGTGAACCGCGTGAAAATCATCGACCCAGAACTTCGGGAAACGAATTATGTTTACGACGAACGGAACCTATTATTTACTGTCACAGACGCTAGAAATGCTGTTACGCAATATGACTACGATTCCAACGGTAATTTGTCGAAGATTAAAGACGGAAACACCAACCCAACTCAATATTTTTATGACGACTTTGACCGTTTAAAGGAAACGAAGTATCCAAACCTGGTTTCAGAGT
>Ga0268299_1002952_pt1 | contig 17513 bp, 21 predicted proteins | sample NOBtaG_FD_193484 | JGI IMG/M metagenome (GOLD analysis project Ga0268299, IMG submission 193484) | Activated sludge microbial communities from bioreactor in Nijmegen, Gelderland, Netherland - NOB reactor | ecosystem: Engineered > Bioreactor > Aerobic > Activated sludge | place: Netherlands...
GCTTCAAGCTCAAACAAACGCTCAACCTCATGCTCGCGCTCGTGCGCAGACTGATCCTCATTGAATCCCTCGCGATCGTGTTGAAGCCCGGCACGCTCCGCGGCCCAAGACCGCGCAAACAGAAGCTCCCGATCGTCACCTACGTGATCCAGCGCGAGCCCTGCGTTGAGTTCTTCACGAACAAGCCGCGCATGAAGGAAGATTCGCAACACTGGCGCGTGTCGCTCCAGCTCTTCCCACCGCCGCAGAAGAAGCGCGAAAAACCGCCGCGCACATCGATCTGGCAACGTCCGCTGCAATTCACCGTCACCGAACGCTCGCGCCGCAACGCGCTGCGCGAAATGGCGCTCCGTTTCGAAGCGCTCCGCCGCATCGCCAACAACCCGGCCCGCTACGCGCGCCGCGTCGCGCGGATGCGCCTGAAGCGCCCGCCGCTCTGGCTGCTCGAAGAAATTAAACCGCGCCGCCTCGGCGATCACGCCTATCTGCTGAAGCCAGCGCATCGCGTCGCGATGCAGATGGTGCTGGATTCGAGCTGACAACGCGCACAACAAAAAAGGCCGGGCGCTGCGCCCGGCCTTCGTATTCGCTGCGCGTGCCGAGCTTACGCAGCCTGCTTTTCCAAATCCGCTTGCCACTTGCCCAAGCTGGCGAGGCCGTTCATGCGCGCGCGGTGCAGGAACGCGGCTTGCGCGCGCCCGACGTTTTCGGCCTTGCCGCTCCACGCCTTTTGCGGCGCCGCTTGCAGCGCGCGGCCGTAGGAGAACGTCATCTTCCACGGGAAGCCGCCGATCGCGTTCATCGCATTGAGATGCGCCGTCGCGAGTTCGTCCGATTGGCCGCCCGAGAGATAGGCGATGCCGGGCACGGCGCTCGGCACCGTCGCCTTCAACACTTTGATCGTGCGTTCCGCGACTTCATCGACGCCCGCTTGCGTGCCGCATTTCTTGCCGCACACGATCATGTTCGGCTTCAGCACGATGCCTTCGAGCGCGACGTTTGCGTAATGCAGTTCTTTGAACACTTCGTGCAGCACGGCTGTCGTCACAGCCTCGCAGCGCGCGGCGTCATGGCCGCCGTCCATCAGTACTTCGGGCTCAACGATCGGCACGATGTCCGCTTGCTGGCAAAGCGCCGCGTAGCGCGCCAGCGCATGGGCGTTCGCATGAATGGCGTTCTGCGAAGGAATGCCGTCCGCGATGTCGATCACCGCGCGCCATTTCGCAAAGCGCGCGCCTTGTTCGTAATATTTTGGCAAGCGCTTGGAGAGCCCATCGAGGCCCTTGGTGATGGTCTCGTTCGGCGAGCCGGGCAGGGGCTCGACGCCTTCGTCCACCTTGATGCCGGGGATCGAGCCCGCATCGGTGATGAGCTTCACCAGCGGCGTGCCATCAGCTGCATTTTGCCAGATCGTCTCGTCGTAGAGGATCACGCCCGAGACGTGCTTCATTGCGTCCTTGGCCGAGAACATCAGCGCACGATAGTCACGCCGGTTCGGCTCGGTGTTTTCAACGCCGATGGCGTCGAACCGTTTGCCGATCGTGCCGGTGGATTCGTCCGCCGCCAGGATGCCGCGGCCAGGCGCGACCATCGCTTCGGCGACTTTGTTCAACGCGTCGAGATTCATGTGCTGCCCCAATTGCAATGTCCGGCGCGTGCGCCGCTATTCCTCGTTCTTGTAGATGCGCACCAGCTTATCGAGCATCTTCAGCGCTTCGCCGCGTTCGCGCTGGAACGTGTTGCGGCCGATGATCGAGCCGTTGCCGCCGCCGTCGCGAATGTCGCGCGCGTCTTGATAGACCGCATCGGCGCCCTTCGCGGCGCCGCCGGAGAACACCACGATGCGCCGGCCGTTGAACGATGCCTGCACGACGTGCGCGACGCGCTTGGCCTGCGTCGACCAATCGCCGCCCTCGTAAACTTTCTTGGCGTCCTTCTGCTCGATGTGCTCGCTCGGCAGCTTCACTTTGATGATGTGTGCGCCGAGAAGCGCGGCCATGTGCGCCGCATAGGCGCCGACGTCGAGCGCGAGTTCGCCTTCCTTCGTCAGCATGCCGCCGCGCGGATAAGACCAGATCACCGTCGCGATGCCGACCGACTTTGCCTCGGCGGACATCTCGCGGATTTCTTCCATCATCTCGAACACGTCGTCCGAGCCCGGATAGATCGTGAAGCCGATCGCCGCGCAGCCGAGCCGCAGCGCGTCTTCAACGCCGCCCGTCATGGCCTGGTTGATCGAGGTCGCCCACGAGTTGGACGAGTTCACTTTGAGGATCGTTGGGATCTGCCCGGCGAACGCGTCCGCGCCCGCTTCCAGCATGCCGAGCGGGGCGGCGTAGGCAGAGAGGCCCGCGTCGACCGCCAGCTGGTAATGGTAGTGCGGATCGTACGCTGGCGCGTTCACCGCGAAACTGCGGGCCGGGCCGTGCTCGAAGCCCTGGTCGACCGGCAGGATGATCAGCTTGCCCGTGCCGCCAAGGCGTCCCTGCGTGAGGATGCGGGCGAGGTTCGCCTTTGTGCCGGGGTTGTCGCTCTCGTAGTTGGCGAGAATCTTCTTCACGGTCGGCGTGAAGGACATGTTCGCTCCTCTGGGAAACCTGTTTGCACGATCGCGTAGCAGACGGCTCCGCACCTGCAAATTGTGTTCGCGCGCGTCGCGCTGACGCGGCGGCCATAGCCCCCAGAAACGTGCTCGCCCCGGTTACTCGCCCAGTTACTCGGTCGGGCGCTCCAGCGCCTCGCGGGCTCGCCGCCAGCGCCGCTCGGCCAGTTCATGGTTGACGCCGAGCGCCGCGGCCATCGCGCCGGCGAACACCACGGCGATCCAGAACCAATCGATCGGTAGATCGCCGCTCTCGGTCAGCATCAGCGGCCAGGTCAACGGAATCGTGATCGTCATGGCCGTCAGTCCTCCAGGTCGCCGAGCACGTGTCGCGCCCACAGATGCAGCGCGATCAGGAACATGGCGCAGAACGCGAGCCGCAGCGCCGATTCCGCGTCCGTCGTTTTCGCGACCAGCGGCTGGAGGAAGCCGGCCAGAAAGATGCCGAGCCCGATTGCGTTGATCGACGCGGCGCTCAGCTCGCGCCGCCGGTTGCGCGCCGCTTTCGCGACCAGGGCAGGTGCGAGCAATTCACGCCGCTGCCGTGCGAGCCGCAGCGGATGGCGCCGCGCCGCGCGTTGCGGCCCGCCGCGCAGCGTGCCGGGGCCATAGCGCGTCTTGACCGCTTCGACCGGCAAGATGCGCGTGCGCGAAGGCGGCGGTTGCGGCTGAGGCGGCGCCTGCTCGGTTTCGGCGTCCTCGTCTTCGGCGAGCGCCTCTGTAGCGGGCGCTTCTTCAGCCGTGCTGTCAGGCGCCGCCGGTTCGGCCGGCGCCTTTGCTGGTTCGATGCTTTGCGCTTGCGCCATGCGCGCGCTCTCCCGCCAAAGAGAGCCCCCGCGGTAATGATTGCACAGCGCGCGCCGGTTTCAACGCAACGCGTTGAATCTAACGGCGGTTTAATCTCACGCTTTCAACGCTTCGACGCCGGGCAGAGCCTTGCCTTCCATCCATTCGAGGAACGCGCCGCCTGCGGTCGAGACGAAGGTGAGCTTGTCGGCGATGCGCGCGTGGTTGAGCGCGGCGACGGTGTCGCCCCCGCCGGCTACCGCGATCAGCTTGCCGCTTTGCGCGCGCGCCGCAGCATGCTGCGCCACCGCGACGGTGGCCGCATCGAAGGGCGGCGTTTCGAACACGCCGAGCGGGCCGTTCCAGATCAGCGTCGCGCTCGCATCGATCGCGGCGTTGATCGCGGTGATGCTCTTGGGGCCGCAGTCGAAGATCTTCTCCGCCGGCGCGACGTTCTCGTTGCCGAGATCGCGCACGGTTGTTGGCGCATCAGACGCAAGTGTTTCAGCGACGACGGCGTCGAGCGGCAGCAAAATTTTGCAGCCCGACTTCTCGGCGGCGGCGAGGATCGCCTTGGCGGTGTCGGCAAAGTCTTTCTCGCACAGCGAGTCGCCGACTTCGCGGCCCTGCGCGTAGAGGAACGTGTTCGCCATCGCGCCGCCGATCACGAGCGTGTCGAGCTTGCCGACGAGGTTTTGCAACAACTCGATCTTGGTCGAGACCTTCGCGCCGCCGACGATGCCGATCACCGGGCGCTTGGGCGCGCCGAGCGCGGCTTCAAGCGCGTCGAGTTCTTGCTCCATCTGCTTGCCGGCGTAGGCGGGCAGGAGCTTCGCAAGCCCTTCCGTCGAGGCGTGTGCGCGGTGCGCGGCGGAGAAGGCGTCGTTCACGTAAAGATCGCCGAGCGCGGCGATCTCTTTCGCGAGCGCCGGATCGTTCTTCTCTTCGCTCGCGTGAAAGCGCGTGTTCTCAAGCAGGATCACGCCGCCGGCCGGGAGCTTGGCGATCGCGCTCTTCGCGGCGTCGCCGACGCAGTCGTCAGCGAACGCCACCGGCGCGCCGAGGAGCTTCGTGAGCGCGGGCGCGACGGGCGCGAGCGACATTTCCGGCACGCGCTTGCCTTTGGGACGATCGAAGTGCGCGAGCAGCGCGACCTTCGCGCCCTTTGCGGTGAGCGCACGGATCGTCGGAAGCGCGGCGCGGAGGCGCGTGTCGTCGCTCACGGCGCCGTTGTGCATCGGCACGTTGAAATCGACGCGCACGAGTGCGGTCTTGCCTGTGGCGTCAGCGGTTTCGAGGCGGCGAAAGCTCATTGCGGGCCTTTCGGGAGGAAATCGCGCTTGCCGAGGTCGACGCCGTTGTGCCGCAAAATGTCGTAGGCGGTGGTGGCGTGGAAGAAGAAGTTCGGCAGCGCAAACAACGTGAGATACTCAACGCCGGTGAGATCGACGGTGGTTTCAGGCCCGGTGCGCACGTTGATCTTGCGCGTCGCGTCGAGCTTGTCGGCGTCGGTCGTCACGACGATGTCGCGGGCGCGTGCGATCCGGGCGCGAAAATCGGCGAGCGTCTTTTCAACGTCCGGAAAGTCCGGCGGCGCTTCGCCAGCGAGCCGGCGCATCGTGTTCTTCGCGAACGCCGTCATCAGCGAGATTTGGCCCGAGAGCGGCAGCATGTCGTCGGCAAGGCGCTTCGTGAGCAGCGTTTCTGCATCGATGCCGGTCTTGTTCGCGTGCGCTTCGGCCTTGTCGAGCCAGGCCGAGAGATTGTCGAGCATCGCAGTGAAAACCGGCGCGGTTGCCGCGTAGAGAGAAAGCGTGGCCATCGAGGCTCCTTAGGAAAACATGCTTGAAAACGCGCGTCCGCCGAAGAACGCGCCCGCCATGACGGCGCCGACCAGAACGAGCGTGAGCACCACGGAGCCGAGAAGCGCGCCCGGCCGGTTCTTGCGCATCTCATCGAGCGTATGCCGGCGCGACCAGAACCAATAAGCGAGGAGCGCGGCGGTGATCGCGCCCAGCGCCCAAAGCGGCGCGCCCGCCGAACCGAGTGCGCTCGCGATGACCACGAACGTCAGCTCGATCGCAGCGTTGGAAAGGCTCGGGCGGCGTGCGTTGGTCATGCGCGCCGCCCGAAACGTGAACTAGATCAGCTTCGCGAGCGCGACGGCGGTGTCGCTCATGCGGTTCGAGAAGCCCCACTCGTTGTCGTACCACGAGAGCACCGACACGAACTTGCCTTCCATCACCTTGGTCTGGTCGTTGTGGAAGATCGACGAGTGCGGATCGTGGTTGAAGTCCATCGAGACGTTCGGGTGATCGGTGTAGCCGAGCACGCCCTTGAGCGGGCCATCGGCTGCGGCCTTGATCGCCGCGTTGATCTCTGCCGCCGTCGTCGCTTTCTTGGCGACGAACTTGAAATCGACCACCGACACATTCGGCGTCGGCACGCGGATCGAGATGCCGTCGAGCTTGCCCTTGAGATCGGGGATGACGAGGCCGATCGCTTTGGCGGCGCCCGTCGATGTCGGGATCATGTTCAGCGCCGCGGCGCGGCCGCGATAGAGATCCTTGTGCAGCGTATCGAGCGTTGGCTGATCGCCGGTGTAGGAGTGGATTGTCGTCATCATGCCGTGATCGATGCCGACGGCGTCGTTCAGCACCTTCACGACCGGCGCGAGGCAGTTGGTCGTGCAGCTCGCGTTCGAGATGACCTTGTGATCCTTCGTCAGCCCGTGGTGGTTGACGCCATAGACGACGGTGAAATCGGCGCCATCGGCCGGGGCGGACACGATCACGCGCTTGGCGCCGGCGTCGAGGTGCTTGGCGGCGTCGTCGCGCTTGGTGAAGATGCCGGTGCACTCGAGCGCGATATCGACGTTCAGATCCTTGTGCGGCAGCTCGGCCGGCGCGCGGATCGCAGTGACTTTGATCGACTTGCCGGCGACGACGATGGAGTCGCCCTTGGCTTCGACCGAAGCGGGGAAGCGGCCGTGGACGCTGTCGTACCGCAGCAGGTGGGCGTTGGTTTCGACCGGGCCGAGATCGTTGATCGCGACGACTTCGATGTCGGTGCGGCCAGATTCCACGATGGCGCGCAGCACGTTGCGCCCGATCCGTCCGAACCCGTTGATCGCAACACGCACCGCCATTTTCACGTACTCCGGCCAGTTGAAATGAGGAGCCCGGCTTTGCCGCCGTTGGGCGGCCAAGTCCATACAATAGAGGCGCAGAGCAGGAAGCTGCTTTCGCCGCAACCGTGTGTGGCATAGCCTCGCATCGCCGCGCGTGAGTCGCGCGCGCGAGCGCCGGAGACGCGCCATGCCGCACACCCCGATCACGGTTTTGGGACGCACGATCGACGTTCCCTGCGCGGCGGGCGATGAGCGCCGCGTGGCCGATCTGGCGGCCGTTCTCGACACGCGGCTCGCCGCTGTCGCGGCCAGCGGCGATGAGGACGGCGTGAAGCGCCTCGTCAGCGTCGCGCTCGCGCTTTTGGCGGAAAATCAAGCCTCTGGGGCGGCGCTCGCCCGCGCCCATCATGAGATCGACCGGCTGAACGACCTTAACGTCGACCGCGTGGCCGTGAGTTGGCGGGGCGAGCGGCTGGCGCAGCGGCGCTAGCTTGAGAGCGGCCCCGAACAGCCCTATCTCTCGGGCGGGCGGTTCCTGCGGCGTGCGAGACGGATTTCATCCCCAGGGCCGTATCTTCTCTAACGGGAGCTGTCCCTGTCCGGGCCTTGGTCCGGACACATGGCGCCCACCTAGTGCGCTAGGGCTTAGAGGGATAAATCGCCGTTACGGCGCGCGCGGTGCCGCCCAACCGTTTTGCTCATGAGCGACCCGGATCTCGACGTCGAAAAGGCCGCCGCCCGCCGGGAGGCCCGGGCGCTGCGGGCCGCGATCGACGATCCGGCGGCCGCCCTCGGCGTCATCGAGCAGTTTCCGGTGGAGCTTGCCCGGATCGGCGGGCCGGTCTCTGGCTATTGGCCGTTTGGCGGCGAGATCGATTGCCGCCCGCTCATGGCCGCGCTCGCCAAGGCGGGCTTCACCGTCGCGCTGCCGCGGATGGACACGCGGGACGCGCAGGCGCGCTTCCTGTTGTGGGAAGGCGGCCCGCTCCGGCCCGATGCGTTTGGGGTGATGGCGCCCCCCACCGATGCGCGCGAGGTCTTCCCGAAGCTCATCCTCACCCCGCTTCTGGCATTCGACCGGAAGGGGCGCCGGCTCGGGCAGGGCGGCGGGCACTACGATAGGACGCTCGCACGCCTAAAGCCCCAGGGCGCCGTCGCTGTCGGCATCGCTTACGCGGCCCAGGAGATGGCGGAAGTGCCCGCCGGCCCGCTCGATCAGCCGATGGACTGGATCGTCACCGAGAAAGAAGCGATCCGCTGCTGGGATGGCTTCAAGCCAGAAGCGCTCACCGGCGATGGGCTGCGCGGGCGCTAGGCGTGGCGTTTTATGGCGTTCCGGCCTAGAAGGCGCCGCTTCACTTATCGCCCGTTTGGGAACGACATGGCCGGCCATTCCAAATTCGCCAACATCATGCACCGCAAGGGCGGGCAGGATAAAAAGCGCGCCCAGCTTTTCACGCGTCTTGCGCGGGAAATGCAGGCGGCGGTGAGCCTTGGCGGGCCCGAGCCCGCGAACAATCCGCGCCTCTACCGCGCCATCCAGGCTGCGCGCGCGCAGAACATGCCCAAGGACAATATCCAGCGCGCAATCGACAAGGCGTCGGGCGCGGGCGGCGAGAAGCTGGAGGAAATCCGCTACGAGGGCTTTGGTCCTGGCGGCGTCGGCGTCATCATCGAAACGCTGACGGACAACCGAAACCGCACCGCCGGCGAAGTGCGCGCCGCGTTCGGGAAGAACGGCGGCAATCTCGGCGAAACCAATTCCGTCTCGTTCGGCTGGGACAAGATGGGCGAGGTGCGCTACCCGCTCGCGGTCGCCGATGAAGACACGATGCTGGAAGCCGCGATCGAGGCCGGCGCGGACGATTGCGAGGTCGAGGAGGAGGCGCATGTGGTGCTCTGCGCCACGGACGCGCTCGGCGAAGTCTCCCAGAACCTCGCCAAGCGCTTTGGCGACGCCGCGAGCGCCAAGTTCGTGTGGCGGCCCAAGATGACGACGCCGATCGAGGGCGAGGCGGCGGACTTGCTGATGAAGATGCTCACCGCGCTCGACGATCTGGACGACGTGCAGGACGTCTACTCGAACGAGGAAATGAGCGAGGCCGAGCTGGCGCGCCTCGGCGGCTAGTGAAGAGGTGACGCCCCCGTCATCTTGACGCCGGCCCGCGGGCGGGCGGACAGTGTCGTCCGACGAGAAGCGGGCAACCGCCCGCCGGAGGACGCCTATGGACGACGGATCGCTGCTCAATCTGCAAAAGGCCGCCCGCGAGCACGCCTATTCGATCCCGCTCGACCAGATCAACGTCGCCGACGGGATGCTGTTCAAGAACGATACGCACTGGCCGTACTTCGAGCGGCTGCGCAAAGAAGCGCCCGTGCATCTCCAGAAGGAGCACGAGTTCGGGCCGTATTGGTCGATCACCAAGTACAACGACATCATGGCCGTGGACACGAACCACGAAGCCTTCACGTCCGAACCCGCCATCACCATCGCCGAGCCGGACGCTGACTTTCAGCTCCCGATGTTCATTGCGATGGATCCGCCAAAGCACGACGCGCAACGCAAGACGGTGAGCCCCGCGGTGGCGCCGCCAAATCTCGCGCTCATGGCGCCCATCATCCGCGAGCGCGCCGCCGGCATTCTGGATTCGCTGCCGATCGGCGAGGAATTCGATTGGGTCGACAAAGTCTCGATCGAGCTGACGACGATGACGCTCGCGACCTTGTTCGACTTCCCGTGGGAAGATCGGCGCAAGCTCACCTATTGGTCGGACCTCATCACCGCGCCGCGCCCGCAAGAGGGCGATGCCGTGCCGATGGCCGAAGACGGCGTCACGCCGATGGACGAGCAATACTGGCGCGGCGAACTCTTCAAGATGGTCGAGTACTTCATGGTGCTCTGGCATGAGCGCGCCAAGAAGCCGGGCAACGATCTCATCTCGATGCTGGCGCATGGCGAGTCCACGAAGAACATGGACACGATGGAGTTCATGGGGAACCTCATCCTCCTCATCGTCGGCGGCAACGACACGACGCGCAACACGATGACGGCCTCAGTCTATGCGATGGCCAAGCTCTTTCCGGAGCAAAACCGCATCCTGCGCGCCAACCACAACCTCATTCCGAACATGGTGAGCGAGACGATCCGCTGGCAAACGCCGCTGGCGCACATGCGCCGCAACGCCACGCGCGACGTGGAGATCAACGGCACGACGATCCCGAAGGGCGACAAGGTCATCATGTGGTACGTCTCGGGCAACCGCGACGATGAAGTGATCGAACGCCCCAATGAGTACTGGATCGAGCGCCCTAACGTGCGCCGTCACCTCTCCTTCGGCTTCGGCATCCACCGCTGCGTGGGCAACCGCCTCGCGGAGCTGCAGCTGCAGATCATCTGGGAAGAAATCCTGAAGCGCTTCCCGGAAATCCACGTCACGGGCGAACCGACGCGCGTGCAAAGCGCGTTCGTCAAAGGCTACGACAAGCTGCCCGTGGTGATTCCGCGCCGGGCCTAGGCGCGGGCGGTTGTTGCGGCGCAGTCGTAGGCTGCGTGCTGGTCATTGCGAATGAATGCGTTTGCCGACGCGCTGGAGCGGGCCGATCTGGCGGCGCTTCGTGCAATACCGAAGGGCGATCTGCACAATCACGGTCCGCTCAGCGGATGCCGCGACTTTCTGCGTGCGCGGACCGGGCGCGACATTGCGCCGTTGCAGCAGCCGATCGCGTCGATGGCGGAGATGAGCGCGTGGATCAGCGCGAGTCTGCAAGACCTACTGCTTCAGCCCGGTGGGCGGCTGCTTGGGTACGAGGCCGCGTTTGCGCTCGCCAAACGTGATGGCGTCACGCGCGTCGCGTTTGGAGACGACGTCTGGCTTATCGACGATGGGTTCGATCCCGCCGCACTCTACGGCGGCCTACGCGCGCTGCAGCAGCGCGTCGCGCCGGAGATCGACTGGATCGCACAGCTTGGCGTCAATCGCGTCTGTGCGCCTTCCGACGTGTTGCGTTGGATGGAGCCGTGCCTCGCGCTCGGCGTCTATCAGGCCATCGATATGTCGGGCGACGAGATGGCGCGGCCGATCGAGGCGTTTGCGCCGGTCTATCGCGCAGCGAAGGCGGCGGGCCTCAGGCTGCGCGCGCATGTGGGGGAGTGGGGAAGCGCCGATGATGTCGTCCGCGCCGTTGAGGTGTTGGAGCTCGATGAGGTGCAGCACGGCATTGCGGCCGCAACGAGCCCAGCAGCGATGCGCTTCCTGGCGGACAACAACATTCAGCTGAACGTATGCCCCACATCAAACGTGCTGCTGGGGCGTGTTGAATCTCTCGCCGCACACCCGATCCGGCGCCTGTACGACGCCGGTGTGCGTGTCACGGTGAACACCGATGACGCTTTGGTCTTCGGCAAAAGCGTCTCGGAAGAGTTTCTCGCCCTCTACCAGCACGGCGTGCTCGACGCCGAGGCGCTGGATCGCATTCGGTTGAACAGCCTGAACTGAGCGCCGCTCAGCGTTTCTTCTTACTCACCGCGAACATGATCGCGGCCAGATCGGGCGGTGTGAAATCGCCGCTCGCATCCGCCAGCGGTTCCAGCTTGCGCATCTGCTGTTCGAGCACGAGGTGCGCGTAGCCGTGCGCCACGGACCAGACGAGCTTGATGATCTCCACGCGCTCGCTCTCGCTTGTGTAGCCGAGCGCTTCGGCGGCTGGCATCGAGATTTCCACGAGCTGCGCGAAGGCGGCGCCGGCGGACTCCACGTAGGCCGGATCGTCGCAATCGATCAGCGAGTCCGAGAACATCAGCTTGAAGAGGCCAGGATTGGCGCGTGCGAAGGCGAGATAGCCGAGCCCCGCGGCGCGCAACTGCGCTTCCGGTGTTTGCTCCGCCGCCTTGCGCGCCGCTGTCATCGCGTCGCCGAATTTGAAGAACGCGATTTCGCCGAGCGCGGTGCGCAGCGCTTTGATCGAGGGAAAGTGGTGCGCGGGCGCGGCGTGCGAGACGTTGGCGCGCGCCGCAACGCCCCGAAGCGTCAGGCCCTCGAGGCCTTCTTCTTCCAGAATTTCGAGCGCTGCTGTCAGCAGCGCTTCGCGCAACGCGCCGTGGTGATAGCTGCGTGGTTTGGCCTTCGCCCGGGTCATGGCGCCCACATTATGAAATGATCTTTACACTGTCAAAATAAATCTTGACGGCGCCAGGATTGGCGGGCAGAACGATCTTGGCACTGTCAACATAAGAGGAAACGCCATGCCGGTCGGAGATATCGCTTCTTGGGAGGGGCCGTTTGGCATCGCCAACCTCTCGGCCATGATCGGGTGGGTGGCGCTGATCTTCCTGCCGCGCTGGCCGTGGCTGATCACGACTTTGCGCTTCGGGCTGATCGGCATTCTCGGCGTCGTCTACGCCACGCTGATCTTCGCCTACGCCGCCGGCGCGGAAGGGGCGAGCTTCTCCACGCTTGCGGGCGTCGCCGCGTTCATGGCGGTGCCGCCGCTGATGCTGGCGGGCTGGATCCATTATCTCGCGTTCGATCTCTTCGTCGGCACGGTCATTGCGGAAAAATCCGACGCGCGCGGGCTGTCGCGCTTCCTGCAAGCGCCGATCCTGTTTGCGACCTTCATGCTCGGGCCGCTCGGCTACGTGCTGCACCTCGCTTCGCTCGCGCTGCCCGCCAAGCGCGCCGCTGAACCGCAACCCGCTTAGCCCAAGGAGGTCACGGTGACCGCTGTCGCTTATGCCGCGCCTACGCGCACGAAAGAGCACGACGCTGAGCTCACGCTTTGGGCCGGCGCGCTGATGATGGTTGCGCTCGCACTGCCGACGCTCGCGTCGCACTACATGGATCACCGCACGCTGATCGGCGTCAGCGTGTGGGATAAGCCGCTGAAGTTCGAGATCGCGATTTTTATCCATCTCGCGACGCTGGCGCTGGTCGTGCGCCAGATGACGCCGGAAGCACGCGCGGGGCGCTTCGTGCGGGGCGCAGCGATCGTCAGTTCGTTCGCGGCGGTCGGGGAGATTGCGTACATTCTTTACCAGGCCGGCCGTGGGCGCGCGTCGCACTTCAATTTCGATACGACGTTCGAAATGGTGATGTACGGCGTGATGGGTGCAGGCGCGTCCTCCATGGTGATCGCGTCGCTGCTGCTTGGCTGGAACGCACGTAAATCGCTCGCCCCGCAAACGGGCGCGGGGCTCAAATGGGGCGTCGTGCTGGGGCTGACGCTCGGTTCGCTGCTGACGCTGGTGATCGCGGGCCTCATGTCGTCGAGCGCACTGACGGAGCCCGGCCATTGGGTTGGCGGCGAGCGCACCGATGCGAGCGGCCTGCCGTTCTTCGGTTGGTCCACTACCGGCGGCGATCTGCGCGTGCCGCACTTCTTCGCGACGCATCTCATGCAGGCGCTGCCGTTGCTTGGGCTGATCGCGGATCGCACGATCCGCCAGCTTGCCGTCCCGATCGTCGTGGCAGGCGCGCTGTTTGGCGTCGCGGTGGTTGGCGGCACGTTCGCGCAAGCGCTGATGGGGCTTCCGTTTCTGCCGCTGCCGTGATGACGTCTCGCTCACGATAGGGAGACGCGCATGGCTTACGAAGCGGAGATCGCGGCGGCGCAGAAGGTGCTCGATGATTTTATGGCGGCGTTCAACGCGCGCGACATCGCGGCCTGGCAGAAGACGTTCAACTTCCCGAGCTACCGGTTTCACTCGAACACCGTCTCGGTGATCGACGAGAGCTACCACCAGCCGGACATGTTCAGCCGCGGCGCGCTGACGGATTGGGATCACTCCGCGTGGGACCGCCGCGCCGTGATCCACGCGGGCGCCGACAAGGTGCACATCGACACGCGGTTCACGCGCTACCGGAAGGACGGCAGCATTATCGGCGGGTTCGACAGCATCTACATCATCACGCTCGAGCACGGGCATTGGGGCGTGAAGGGCAGGTCGAGCTACGCGCCGTAGCCGCCGGAAGTGTGACCGCGTGAATTGTGGGCAAGGTTAAGCGGAACCTGGGCGGCGCAGCTTTTTGCGGAACTGGAAGGGCCGCGCGGGCTTCTAGTGCCAAACCCAAGGTTAGGCGCCAGCCATGCTCCGTGATGACGATTTTGTAGACTTCGAAACGCCCGAAACGCCCGCCCAAGAGCGCCCAACGCGCGCTTGGTACGCGCAAGCGGCAAGCGTGTTCGGCAGCGCACTCGCGCTCGGTCTTGGCTTTCTCGCCTTCACCGTAACGGGCGGCATCGGCGCCGACTTTGGCATCGGCCAGGCCGACGCGCGCCAAGCGGCGGCGATCGTTCGGCCCGTGTCGTATGGCGAAGAACAACGCACGAATTCGTACTGGTTCGACTCGATGCTGCACAACGTAGCCGCGCGGAACGATCAGGCTGAGCCGTACGAAACGGCCGAACTCGATCAGCCCTATCAGGATATTTCCGGCCTTGAAGCCGAGCCGCTGGAAGGCGCCGCGCCCGCCGATGACACCCGGATCACCGTGATGGGCTTTTCGGGCGAAGATCAGGAGCCGGGGTTCGATGGTTCGCAGGGGCCGTTCGCTGATGAGACCATCCCAGCCGACCAGCAGCTCGCCCCGCCCAAGCGCCCCGAGGCAGCGCCGGCCTACGTTGCGGTGATGTAAGCGCCGTAGGCGCCTCCGCTTGCCTGGCTGCTGCCACTATGCTGTCAGCAGGGTGGCAGTAGGACGGCAGGATGAGACGCGCAGATCGCCTGTTCCAGATCATCCAGATCCTGCGGCGCACCCGCCGGCCGACGACGGCTGACGCGATCGCGGCCGAACTCGAGACCTCCAAGCGCACGATCTACCGGGACGTTGCGGACCTCGTGGCGCAGCGCGTGCCGATCCGCGGCGAAGCGGGCGTTGGGTACGTGCTCGACAACGGGTTCGACCTGCCGCCGCTGATGCTGACGCCCGATGAGATCGAAGCGGCCGTGCTTGGCGCCCAATGGGTGGCGACGCGCGGCGATCCGGCGCTCGCGCGCGCCGCGCAGGATCTCACGGCGAAGATCGCCGCGACTGTGCCGGAGCGGTTGCGCCCGTATGTGCTCGAACCCGCGACGCGCGCCGTGCCGGGCTGGCGCCACGAACAAGACGCGCTCGATATGGCGCAGCTGCGCGCGCACATTCACGCTGGCCGCAAGATCGCGCTCCGGTATCGCGACGAGCAGGGTGCGGAGACCGCGCGCGTGATCTGGCCGATCGCGATTGGCTATTACGAAGCGGTGCGCAATCTCGTGGCGTGGTGCGAGCTGCGCAAAGACTTCCGCTCGTTCCGCACCGATCGCGTCGCGGGCGCGGAGTTTCTCGACGAGCGCTATCCCGAACGCCCCGCCGTGCTGCGCGCGAAGTGGCGCAAGGCGATGGATGATGAGCGCCGCCACATGCGCGAAACCGCGCGCGCCGCCGAAGGCTAGCCCGGCTCTTCCGTAACGCGAACGACGCCGCGTTCTCGCTTGCGGCCAGCGCTTCGCGCGCGTTCAATGCGCGCGGAGGAACACCGATGGCCGACGAAATTATTCTGCATCACTACGATACTTCGCCGTTTTCGGAGAAGGTGCGCGTGTTCCTTGGTATGAAGCGCCTCGCTTGGCGCAGCGTCATCCAGCCGAACATCATGCCGAAGCCCGAACTTACCGCGCTCACCGGCGGCTACCGCCGCGCGCCGGTGATGCAGGTGGGCGCCGACGTGTTCTGCGACTCGCAGGTGATGCTCGCGGAGATCGAGCGCCGCTATCCCGGTCACGTGCGTGGCGGCGATTGGGCGCTCAACCTCTGGGCCGATCGTTTGTTCTTCCAGCCGAGCGTGGCGGTGATTTTCGGCGAGATCGGCGACAATGTGCCGAAGGAGTTTGTGGCCGATCGCGAGAAGCTTTCGGGCCGCCCGTTCGATACGGCTGCGATGAAGGCCGCTGGCCCGCCGATGCGCGCGCAATGGCGCACCTACGCGTCGTGGCTCGATGCGCAATTGGCGGGCGGCCCGTTCATTCATGGCGCCGAGCCGAGCCTCGCGGATGCGGCGGCCTACATGAACATCTGGTTCACGCGCGGCGCCGTGCCGAAGATCGCAGCGTCCCTGCTCGAAGGCTTGCCGCGCGTTGCCGAATGGGCGTCGCGCGTCGCCGCGATTGGGCACGGCACGCGCACGGAGATGTCGCGTGAAGAGTCGCTCGCAGTCGCGCGCAACGCTGAGCCCGGCAGTTTCACGCGCCACGACAGTGCGGACCCGACCGGCGTTCAGCCGGGTGAGGGCGTTGTCGTGATGGCGGATGATTATGGGCGCGATCCGATCAACGGCACGCTCGTCGCCGCCAACGCCGAGCGCATCGTGCTGTCCCGAGATGCGGGCGATCTCGGCAAGACGCGGGCTATCTGGCGTTTCCCGCGCGCGCCTGAAGCTGCTGCAAGACGGTGCTGGCGACGCGGCCTGTTTCATCGAGCGGGCGATAGCTCCATTGCGCGAGCGGGAGCTTGAAGGGCCGTGCGCATTCACGCGCGAACAAAGCCGCTTGGAAGCGATCGAGCTTGCCGCCTGTGCCGTCGACTTGGAGCACATGGATCGGCTTGCCGGTTGAGGCGGCTTCCGATGGGATCGAAACGCTATCGGGCGTCAGAATGATTGCATCCGCCGCGCCAAGCATTGCGAAGTACGGGTTCGGCCCTTCGCCTTCGTAGAACAGCGCGCAATGCGGCGCGAGGCGCGCGCGGAATTGGAGCTTGGCCGCTTCGCTGGTGCGCCGAGAGAGCGTCGTCATCAGCGTGCCGCCGGTGCGCCGCTGGAGATCGGCAAGCTGCTCGGAGATGAGCCGCGCGCGCGTTGCGGAAATGTCTTGGCGCTTCGACTTGCCGCCGATCAGAACGGCGTAACGCGGGCTCGGCAGCTCATCGAGGCGCGTTGGAAAATCCACCACCGCCTGCGCGATCTTCTCCGGAGTCACGCGGTGACATGCGCCAAGGATCGGCATCACGTTTTGGCCTTCAAGGCCATCATGCTGCGGCGGCACGACAAGATCGAACTCGCGCGCATTCACGCGTGGATCCTGCAGCTGCACAACGTAGGTGCGCCCCTTCGACCAAGCGCGCATGCCGAGCGAGAGCGGCACGCTGGCGCGGCCATTGCCGATCCAAATGTCCGGCCACGGTGGATTAATCGCGGCGCTATCATCGCTCAGCGCATGGCGCGGTGCGGGCACAAAGCCAGAGGGAAACCACGAATAGGGCGTGCGTAGCGAGACGCGCTTGGTGACGATCTCCGCAGGCGCGCGACGCGCGATCGCTTCGGCGAGGCCCAGCGCCTGGTTCTCGATCCCTGCGCGCCCATCTGAGACCGCCCAGATCGTCAGCGGTCGTGCGGGCTGATAGCCGACAACGCGCATTATTCAGCGCAGCGGTCGGTTAGATCGGCGAGCGCGCAACCGACTTGGCGCGCCGCGAAGATCATGCGCGGCGGCGCGCCGTAAGAAACCTCGCGGCCGAAAAATTGCGTGACGTTGGCGCGCGCCGCTTCCGGCGCATAGCGCCGCGGATCCCAAACGTCGCTCGCTTGCAGAACGCTGTCGCGGAAATAGCGCGCAACATCGGGCGCATCTTCGGCGCGCGTGCGGGAAAGATCGATAAAGGCCGCCACGCGTTCGGTCTGGCTCGCATCGTTGCGTTCGACCACGAGATAGGGGCCATCGCCCAACAAACCAAGTTTGCGCTTGATGCGCTGCGCGCGCGTCCAGTCATACGCCTCAAGGCGCGCGGCGCAGCGATCGACGCCTTCCGCCGCAACGCTTGCGCTGCGCGCGAGCCAGTAGATCGGGCGCAGAACCAGGCCTTCTTGCGCGGGCGTCACGGCGGCGGCGCTTTGAAACAGCGCGCGGCAGAGCGCGTGGTTGCGCGCCGCGCCAAGCGGCGAGGCCGGATCGGCCAGCAGTACGATCCCGCTGCCGCCGAGCACGGCCGCGCGCGGCGCGCCGGTGACGAGTTCGAGCACGATGCTTTG
>Ga0268299_1002953_pt1 | contig 17512 bp, 11 predicted proteins | sample NOBtaG_FD_193484 | JGI IMG/M metagenome (GOLD analysis project Ga0268299, IMG submission 193484) | Activated sludge microbial communities from bioreactor in Nijmegen, Gelderland, Netherland - NOB reactor | ecosystem: Engineered > Bioreactor > Aerobic > Activated sludge | place: Netherlands...
CTGCTCGACTACCTGCTGGCCCGGGACGTGGTGCGCACGGTGGCCCAGCACGGCATCACGGGCATCACGGGCGTGCCGCCCCTGTGGGCGCAACTGGCCGACCAGGACTGGCCCGCGGAAGCGGGCCGATCCGTGCGGTACTTCGCGACCACCGGCGGCGTGATGCCCCGCGCGGTCCTCGGCAAGCTGCGCCAGGCCCTGCCGGCCGCGTCGCCCTTCCTGATGTACGGGCTTACGGAGGCCTTCCGCTCCACGTACCTGCCGCCGGCGGAAGTGGACCGGCGTCCCGACTCCATCGGCAAGGCCATTCCCAATGCCGAGATCCTGGTGTTGCGGGAGGACGGCACGCCCTGCGGGGCCGGCGAGGAAGGCGAGCTGGTGCACCGGGGCGCGCTGGTGTCGCTCGGTTACTGGAACGCGCCGGAACTCACGGCAAAGCGTTTCCGGCCGATTCCGGGCGGCGTCACCCAGGGCGGCCAGCCGGAGCTGGCCGTCTGGTCGGGCGACACCGTGGTGAGGGACGAGGACGGTTACCTCTACTTCCGCGGTCGCCGGGACGAAATGATCAAGAGTTCCGGATACCGGATCAGCCCGACGGAGATCGAGGACCTGGTGCTGGCCAGCGGGCTGGCGAGCGAGGTCGTGGCGATCGGCGTGCCTGACGAGCGCCTCGGCCAGGCAGTGGCGGTCATCGCGGTACCGCGGGAGGCCGGCGCCGCGCCCACGGCCGACCTGCTCCGGTACTGCAAGGAGTCGATGCCGCTGTACATGGTGCCGGCCCGGGTCGACTGGCGGCCCGCCCTCGCCCGCAATCCCAACGGCAAGTACGACCGGGTGGCGCTGAAGGCGGAACTGATGGCCACTTCGGCGAGCGGCGCCTCACCGTGACGGCCCTGCCGCTCCACACGACCATCGACGGCTACGGCGTCCTGGACGACGAACTGACCGTGGATGGCCGGACGCTGCGGGACCTGGCCCGGCAGGCTGGCCAGACGCCCTTCTACGTGTACTCGCGCCGCCTGGTCGACGAGCGGCTGCGGACGCTCCGCACCGTCCTGCCCCGGGGTATCCACCTGCACTACGCCATGAAGGCCAATCCCCTGCCCGAACTGGTGCGGCACATTGCGCCCCAGGTCGACGGGCTCGACGTGGCGTCGGCGCGGGAACTGGCCGTGGCGATGACCACGGGCACGCAGCCGGAATTGATCAGCTTCGCGGGCCCCGGCAAGCGCGACGAGGAACTCAGCGCGGCGCTTCAGGCGGGCATCGTGGTGAACGTCGAATCGCCACACGAGCTGGAGCGGCTGGCGGTGCTGGGCGCACAGGCCGGGATCCGCCCGCGCGTCGCCATCCGCGTCAACCCCGACTTCGAGCTGAAGGCCTCGGGCATGCGGATGTCCGGCGGACCGAAGCAGTTCGGCATCGATGCCGAGCAGGTGCCGGAGGTGCTGCGCCGGCTGGGCCAGCTGGCCGTGGACTTCGAGGGTTTCCACATCTTCAGCGGCTCCCAGAACCTGGACGGTAACGCCATCGCCGAGGCCGAGACGAAGAGCCTCGAACTCGCCTTGCAGCTGTCGGCCCAGGCGCCGCGGGCACCGCGTTTCATCAACCTGGGCGGCGGCTTCGGCATTCCCTACTTTCCCGGGGACAAGCCCGTGGACCTCACGCCGGTCAGGGCCGCCCTCGCGACCGCGCAGGCCCGCCTGGACCGTACCTACCCCTCGGCGACCATCGTGATCGAGCTGGGCCGCCACATCGTCGGTGAAGCCGGTCTGTACGTGTGCCAGGTCATCGATCGCAAGATTTCCCGGGGCCAGGTGTTCCTCGTGACCGACGGCGGCCTGCATCATCACCTGGCGGCCTCCGGCAACTTCGGCCAGGTGCTGCGGAAGAATTACCCGGTGCTGGTCGGTACCCGCGTGACCGGCGGTCCGCGGGAGGTGGCGTCAGTAGTCGGGCCCCTGTGCACGCCCCTGGACCTGCTCGCCGACCGCATGGAGATGGCGCGGGCCGAGCCCGGCGACCTGGTGGTCGTGTTCCAGTCCGGCGCGTACGGGGCTACGGCGAGTCCGGTGAATTTTCTGAGTCACCCGGGGCCGGTGGAACTGCTCCTCTAGCGCCAGGTTGGCCCGACCTCATCAGGCCATTCCCTGTTGCCACCCCCGTCAGAACTGAAACTGAACTGATGCGGGCGGCGCCGGGGCCACACTGTCGACTGAAGAGACCGGCGGCACGTCACCGTTCGGTGCGGCAATCGGCTGCGTCGACACGATCAATTCGTCGTACCAAGTGTAGGCAGTCGGATGAGCCAGCGATGAATCCTTGTCAGTGTCGTAGGGCGTCAGCTGGACCTTCCTGAACGTATCCGTGCGGGCGGTATCGAAACGAAAGTTGAAGTTGTCCAACGCGATGAACTTCTTCATCGGTCCACCCTCGTAGGCCACGTAGAAGTTCAGGCGGCTATTCGGCGAACCAAAAGTTCCGACCTGGACATCCAAATAGAATGTCATCCACTGGTCAGCCACGTACTTGGCACAGTCCTCGTCCCTGAGAGACCGCCGCTTGCACTGATAGTCGCCCTGCTGCAAGAGCGTATCGCCATCCGGCAAAGTTACTGACATGTGGTTTGATCCACACGATGAATAACCTTGGGGGATCCCACGGTAATTCACGTTCTGGATAACCACTTGGACCTTGGCGCAGGACGCACCATCCCGATGCAGGATGATTTGCTTGAAGCCACCGCCTTCGAAATTCGTCGAGACCATCGCTTGGGAAAATCGCTGGCGCCACTGCACATAGAAGCGACTACCCTCACCAAAGGCCTGACCCAGATCGGCGAGCCAGTATCCCGCCGAGTTCTGGCCCGAACCCGACTTGATCTCGAACTTCAAAGATCCATCACCAGAGGCCTTCACCTGGTTGTCAATAGATGTGTGGAACGCGCCGTCCCCTGCCGGGAAGAGCGTCCGACCAGGATCTGCATCCGCACTGGAGTCGAATCCCACGCACTTGAGAACGCCAGGGGCGGCGCACCGCGCCTGGAAATCAACGTCATCCGCATAGCCAGGAGATGCGCCCACTGCAAACAGCGCGAGGACGGCGGCGACACGACTACCTGCGGAACCAAACATGTACCCCACTCCACCAAGTTGCGCCCGGCTTCGGCGACGCGCCAGAACAATGAGGGCAAGCGCCCCGAGCATGTACAGATCCCATCGACTCATGCCGCTGACGCCACCCGTAGACCCCACGGACCCGTCATCCACGGCGCCGCCGCCCGAATCACCGCCAGTCGAACCGCCGGTACTGCCGCCGGTGGAACCACCACTCGACCCGCCCGACGAGCCACCCGTCACGCCAAGAGCGACCTTGATCTCCCCCGACTTAGCACTTTCATTGCCAACGGTGTCGAAGCTGCTTATTGCAAAGTACCACTCACCCGCGGTCAAACCTTCGACGCTGTAGTTCGTCACGCCGGGATTATCGAGGCGGACGGATCGCGAGTAGTTGTGAGATTGATTGCCGATATATACGGTGTAGCCAGCCAAATCTACCAGCACGCCGCCGTCGCCATCACTCGAGGGCGGCAGCCAGGTCAGTGTGCCACCGAAGGTTCCCTGGCTAACCACACCAATACTGAATGCCGGCAGGGACGCTGTCGCCATGCCGTCGGACACGGAAATGATGATTCCTGAAGTCGTCCCCACATCGGCAGCCCCCGGGGTGCCGCTCAACACGCCAGACGCGGTATTGAAGTTCATCCACGTGGGCTTGTTCTGGATGGAAAACGTCAACGGATCGCCATCACCATCACGCCCAACGGGCGAAAATGCGTACGGGGACCCGACCAACGCTGAAGTTGGCGCCACGCCAGTGATGGTCGGCGCCGCATTTGGGGTCGGCACCGAAGTATTGCCGACGGTCACCTGAATGGTGGCCCGGCCGGTCGAGCCCGAACTGCTCTGGCAATCGAGCGTGAACGAGGTCGATGACGCCAGCGGGCCAACCAGCAGGCTTCCAGAGGTTGCCTTGGCTCCTGTCCACCCGCCAGACGCGGTGCACGACTGGGCATTCGCCGTCGACCAGGTCAGCGTGGTCTGCGCTCCCACTGCGATCGTTCTGGGCGTCGCAGCCAAGGCTACAGAAACAGGGTTGGACGTACTGGCTCCCTGAGGTAGGCGAAATGCATAGACAGGCCCGTCGACTCGATTAACTACGACGGCCACCTCTTCGCCACCCCAGTTTGCGATACGAAACCGGCTGTAGACGCCATTGTCAGGCGACATGTCCTGCGGAGTAACCCCGTTTCCCGAGGACGTGAGATTGGTCCATCGCCACGTGCCCGTAGCCCAATCGCCGTCAACGAGCTTGAACTCGTAGACTCCGGCACCACGGCGCCAGTAGATGAATGCTTGCCGGGTCTTTGACCATGCCCAACCGTGGGCGGACGACCTTGCCGGGATGTCACCCGTCTGCTTGAGTGCGACGCGGCCAGCCGTGGGATTCTTCAGATTTACTGCGTAGATCTGGCTGGAGTACCGGAATTGGGTGTAGACAAAGATGTCACTTATGGGGTCACAGTCTCCAGCACCGTCGATATCGACCGGAGCGGTACCATAGTTTGTGAAGGCACCGACGGTACCATCAGAGTTCGTCTGGTTCGGATCGAATCGCATCAGCGGGTTCGTGGTACTAGATGACCCGAGAATCCAGAAGCTGTTGCGATTTTCGTCGTAACAAGTAACGCCGCCGGAGTGCATCCCGAGGCTCCCGTTCTGACGACTCCGCCGCCACTGACCCGTATCCAGATCCAGAAGGTGGACTAGCGCCTTGCTGGTATTGTTGGCGGGTTGAAAGCTATCCTGATTGCCACGCATGAGCACAAAGGAATTGGTGGCAGGGTGATAGTCCACATAGTCGTAGGTATGCGGCGGCAGGGCTGACCCGTCAGGATAAGCCGTGCTTGCATAGGGAAAGTTGATCGGCCCGGTATAGGGATCGCTGGCGCGCTTCCAAAGCCGCGAGCCCAGATCGAATGCATAGACCTCGGAGCCGTAATAGCCGGCATGGCCACCGCCGAAGGTCAGCAGCGCGCCGTGGGTTCCGTACCCGGTCGCAAGTGCGCCACCGTTCCACGTTGTAAGTACCGCCTTCTGTCCCGAATTCCCGCGCCATGGGGCAGTGTTCGGGTAATTGGGATTGAGCGCGGGGTCGTCTTCCGGATCAACGTCGGCCATCGTGTTCTGACTGATGGCAGACCACGTTCCAGGGCTGATCGAATTAACCCAGGCCGGCGGAGTAGAGCTGGGAGCAGCGTGAACTACGCTGGCGAACAATGGCAGAAAGAACGCCAGCACCCGGAGTGCAACTGCCTTAATCGACCCTGACGCTACATTTACCTGCATCGCTCATCCCTAAGCCAAAAACCGTCGTCCCTGAAACCGCCCCTCCGTTGCTCCTCAAAGGAGTCCGAAACGGGGGGTCTACGTTGGACGTGATCTTCGACTTGGGAATGCGAGCACAGCAGGACGGGACGGAATCCCGTGCCTTACGGAGTGTGAACCCCGGCTGCCTGGCAACCCCGCTGTCGTAGGGACACGTCCCCTTAGACCGGAAGCTTTCCGTCCCCGCGTTTCCACGGGTTTGGCTTTGTCGGGATCGAAGCATACTGGGGTCACAAAACGATGCAACTCGAACTGCGCGAATTAGTACTTCGGTCACCTGATATGTCAAATTTTCCTAGACTGAACAACGCATTAACACTGCCCTCGCCAACCCGCGGCCGTCCAGTCAAAATGCGGCATATGCCCCACACGGCGCTGCAAAATCCGTCCACAATGCTACTGGTGTCGGGAAGTTAGACACTTTTTTTGATCAGGTTTACACGTCGGTGAGGCGCGACAACCCGGCCCTAAGGGGCCTCTCCAGGCAGCCAGATCAGAGCCTCGGCTACCACTCCAGGGGCGGCGGACAACTGACATTGGTAACTGATTTGCGCAACCCAGCTTGACTGCCGACGATGGATCCACGCCCCCGAAAGCCGCCGATGAATGAACCGAACGTCTTGTTCGTCTCATGGGCAGAAGACTGCAGCAGGAGTGACAACATCGCCCGGCAACTGGGCGGCAAGTCGGTGATGGTGTACTCGCCGCAGTGGGGCAGCCGTTACGCCACCATCCTGGCGAAGTACGCCTCGCAGGCCTGGAAGACCATGACCCTGCTGCGGCAGGAGCGACCGTCGGTGGTCTTCGTGATGACGCCGCCGACGGTGGCCTGCGCCCCTGTCTGGCTGTACGGCCTCCTGACTGGCACGCCCTACATTATCGATGCCCACTCCGGGGCGTTCCTCCTACCACGCTGGAGGCGGGTCCTGTTCCTCCACCGCTTCTTCTCCCGGCGGGCGCTGAGTACGCTGGTAACGAACCCGTTTCTCGATGGGATTGTTCGGAACTGGGGCGCGCGGACGTCAATCGTGCCCGACGTGCCTGTGCGATTGCCGGAGCCCAGGCCCTGGCCGATGAACTCGCCACGCAACATCACGCTGGTATGCACCTTCTCCACCGACGAGCCCGTGGCCGTGTTCTTCGAGGCCGCGCGAGCTACTCCCGACATCCAGTTCTTCGTGACAGGAGATCCCGCGGCAGCGGATTCCACCACGCTGGCAGCCAAACCCAGCAATGTGACCCTGACGGGCTTCATCCCCCGGGCCGACTACGCGGGACTGGTGCTGGCGTCAGACGCGGTGATGACCATGACCACCCGCGACAACACCATGCAACGGGGTGCCTACGAGGCAATTTACGCAGGCAAGCCGGTGATCACTGCCAATCAGCCCTTTCTGCGCCGGGAGTTCGCCAAGGGCACTGTCCACGTGGATCTCAATCCGGAAGCCATCAGTGCAGGTTTTCGCCGCCTGTACGCCAATCTCGACGACCTGACCCGGGAGGCTGGAATCCTTCGTGACGAGAAGAAGGCCCGGTGGGAAGGTGTCAGCGCCGAGCTGCGGGGCTTGATGGCCCGCTAGGCAACTGCAGCTGCTCAGGGCAGATTCCGCACGATCCTCGGCCCAACCAGGTTCGCCACGACCACGGGCAACCGCTGCCACGCCCGAACAGCCAGCGCGTACTTCGGGCTGGCGGGCGTCAGGTTGGGCATGGCCTGACCCGGCTTCAGCCAGTAGTGCCAGTAGAGCTGCCGGGGCGTCGCGCCCCACTGGGCCTTGAACCTGTAGGTTCCCGCGTCCACGGACGACCGGCCGAAGTCGAACTGCCGCGCGCCGGACCCGATCGCATCCTTGAGGATGCTCCAGTAGAGCTGCATGTTGACGCCGACCCGGTTCCAATCCCGGAGCGACGATGCCCAGGGGATCTCCACCCGGTCGCCGTGCCGAAGGGTGAAGCCGGCGGCCACCGGCTGGCCCTGCAGGTAGACCACGGCCACCCGCGCCCCGGCCGGCAGGCGCTCCGCGATGCGCCGGAACAGGGACTGGCCGTACACCGGCGTACCCAGGTCACGCATGTTCCGGGCAAAGACCCGGTAGAAGTCCGGCACCAGCTCCGCCCCGCCAAACCGCGTCGTCGCCCCCTCCTTTTCCGGCCGCCGGATCTGGGCCCTCAGCTTGGAGCCGAACGCCGCCCACTGCTCGTCCGGCGTGGCCGCGAGATCCAGCAGCATGGCGACCTTGTCGGTGCGCACCGGCCACCCCTCCCGCGGCCGCTGGTCGCGGTACTCGATGTGGCTCACGCCGAGTCTGGTGGCCAGTGCACCGGCAGCCTCCAGGAGGGCGGCGTCGGCGGCCGGACCCGTTGCCAGCGCGCCGCCGTAGTTGAAGAACGGCAGGGAAACCAGGAAGTCGCCGAACAGGCGGCTTTTCAGGCGCACGAGCGGCAGTACCCCGTGCCAGTCCCCGGCGCCATCGATGGCGGCCAGGTAATGGGAACGGCAACCGAACTCTTCCGCAGTGATGTCCCGCCACACCCAGGAGTGATAGGTCGACGCGCCCGCCTGGCTGGCGACCAGGGCGTCCCACCGGGAGGCTGACTCGGGGCCGACCTCCGATACCCGCAGGGGCCCCGCCATGGGTCTCAGGCCAGCCCGAGCACGCGATCGAACCGGTCCCAGGCGAACTCGCTGAGCAGCCGGTCCAGGCGACCCTCGGTCTTGTGCAGGTTGGTGTAGTGGCGGAAGCGGGACTTCAGCGGCGCGCCGGGCACCCGTGGCTGGTCCGGGTCGACCTCCCACGGGTGCAGGTAGAAGTAGCAGGGGTGCCCCGCGCCGTTCACCCGGCGCATGGCCCACTGGAAGAGGCCGTAGGGCAACAGCCGGAAGTAGCCGCCGCCGCCGCAGGGCAGCCGCTGCCCGGCCAGCTCCAGGGTCGTGATGGGGCATTCCGTGAGCTGCGTGCCCGGCGGGGTGAAGTTGAAGCGGGGCGCGTCGGGAAAGCCGTAGATGTCGTGGCGGACCGGGTTCACACTCGAGGAATACCGGTACCCGGCCCGGTCCAGTTCCTCGAAGGCCCACTGGTTGCGCTTGACGATCGAGAAGCTGGCGGCCCGGTAGCCGATGACGGGCTGGCCGGAGGCGTCCTCCAGGATCGCCTTGCTGCGCCTGACGTCATCGGCAAATTCCGCCGGGGTCTGCCGGAAGGCCGGGATATGCACGCAGCCGTGGCTCGCCACCTCGTGCCCGCCGGCGACGATGCGCCGGACCAGTGCCGGGTGCCTCTCGGCGACCCAGCCCAGTATGAAGAACGTGGCCCTGACCCGGCGCCGGTCGAAGAGCGCCAGCAGGCGCTCGGTGTTGGCGACCACCCGGGACGGGTGCCGGGCCCAGTCCGCGGGCCGGATGTGGCCGTCGAAGGCCGCCACGTGGAAGTGCTCTTCCACGTCCACGGACATGACGTTGGTGATGGGCGGCCGGGTGCTCAGAAGGTCCGGCCGACTGACACGCCGACCTGGTTCTCGGCGTAGTTGTTGGTCTCGGTGTCGGAGCCGCTTCGCTCCTCCCGGCCGATCCAGCCGGTGACCGAGGTCCGCGCGCCGAGCAGGTAGGCGAGCCCAAGGCGGACCCGGAAGATGCTGTCCTCGTCGTCGGGGCTGCTCACCCGCGAGAATTCGCGATCGGCGTAGTAGCCATCGAGGCTGGCCCGGGTCCGGACGGCGAAGTCGTAAGCCCAGGCCAGGGCGAGGCCGGTCTGACGGGTGTTGTCGCTGTCCGCAGGGGTGGAGTCGTCCAGGGACTCGTTGTCCTCGTGGAACAGGTTCACGCTGACGGTGTTGCGATTGAAGCCGCGGGAGATCAGCACGTCGCCGCGCTTCGTCAGGCTGAAGTCGCCGGTGCCGGGTGCATTCACGTCCGGCGGCACCACGGGCGGCGGGACCACCGGGTCCGTCGGCGGCGCGGTGCCTGGCGGGTTGGTCGGGACAACCAGGGTGCTGTAGAGCTCCTCGTTGGTCCGGGGCGTCTCCCGGTAGGAGAACCGCAGGATATCGCTGCTGTCGGCCCCGTACTGCCGCTGGAACGTGGTGCCCCAGGAGGTACCAAAACTCCGCTCCCCCACGAAAGCCTCGAAGAAGCTCCGGGCCGTATTCCGCCGCAGTCCGGCCCGCCAGATGCCGTCCTCCAGGGACGCATCGCTGCGGTCCTCCACGTCGCTCTCCATGCCGGCGGACGCGAAGGGCGCCCACCCGTCGCCCAGCTCGTAGATCAGCGAAAGCTCCGCCAGCTGGCGGCTCACGGACTCGGAGACGTCGTAGTCGAAGTTGCGGTACTCGTGGCGGATCGCCCAGGTGAGGCCCCGTTCCTTCTCCGGGCCGGTCCAGTCGGTGTCCAGGAGCTGGTAGTCGCTGTCCTGCAGGGTCCGGTCGTCGTAGTCCACCCGGCCGATGTCGTAACGCACGTTCAGGAACGAGCCCAGGATGTCCTGGCGCCATTCCGGGCCGGTCTGGTAGCGAACGGCGTCTGTGCGGTTGCTGATCGCGGGCACGTTGCCCGCCGAGAACGGCTGCTCCGGGTCGATGACGGCCTGGCTGATCGAGGCCAGCGAGTTCAGGAAGAACTGCTCCTCCAGGAGCTCGAGGTCCAGGTGCGTGTTGCCCTGGCTGTAGACCTCGTCGCTGTCGGGCTGGTCCTGGTACCAGAGGGCCTCCAGCGTGTAGTCGAGCCCGAAGTCGTAGCGGCGGCCGACCGAAGCGAGGACGATCGTCGGGGCGGCACGCAGGACGAAGTCGTCCTCCTCGAACCCGTCGGGAGCGAGCGTGATGTTGTCGCTGTAGATCGCGCCAACCTCTATCGCGCCGCTGACCTCCATGCCCGCGGCCGGCGCCGTCACGGCGATACCTAGGGCCGCGAGTCCGGCCCCACAGACGCGAGCCCGGGATCGCTCACTCATGCTCGGGAGCCGAGTAATAGTAGTAGCTGCCGTTGGCGAGCGTCAGGAGCGGTGCCCGGGGAATCTTGTTCAGCACCAGGCCGATGGGCTTGTCCCGGTTGAGCAGTTCGAGAGCCTGGTGGATCGTCGGCTGGGACGTCTCCCCCGCCTCCACGACGACGAGGATCTGGCCGACCAGCGAAGCGAGGGCCACGGCATTGGGCGTGCCGAGCAGCGGCGGACAGTCGATCACCACGAGCCGGTTGCGGTTCTCCAGCGCCAGGCCGTGGATGAGGTCCCGGGCCCGGTTGCTGGTGAGCAATTCCAGCGAATCGTCGAACCGGCTGCCCGCCGGGACGAACTCGAGGCCGTGCACGTCACTGCGATACAGGCAGGCGTCCAGGGGCGTCTGGGGGTCGTGCATGACGTCGAAGAAGCCGGGCCTGCCATGCAGGCCCAGGGCCCGGCTCAGGGTGGCCCGGGTGTCGTCGGCGTCGATGAGCAGCGTGGTGCGGTCCCGCTCCAGGGCCAGCGCCTGGGCGAGGTTGGCCGACAGGAAGGTCTTGCCAGCGCCCGGCATGGGGCTCGTGATCATCACCACGTTGGCCCCGGCATCCGCCAGCGGCCCGAATGCGCACTGGAGCACAGAGCGCTTCAGGTGCCGCAATTCGGCCCGGGAGGCCGGATCCCCGGGTTCGAGCTGCAGGAAGCCGTTCGCCACCAGGGGGGCGAAGGCCGCTTCGGTCGCGGGACGCCGGGCGGACGCCCCCGGGGGTGCGGCGCCGGGCGCCTCGGGCCGCGACTCGGTGACCTTCGGCTCGAGGCGCCGCTCGCCGTGATTCTGGACTGCCTTCTGGATGATGCTCATGAGGATCTTCCGCTGCCCGGCCCGTCACGCGGGCGACACGCCCGCCATCCCGGCCGCCAGCAGCGCCACGAACGCCAGCAGCAGGCCGGAGGCGATGCCGGCAAAGGCCATGTCCCGCCGGCCCATGGGCAGTGCGCGCGCGACGCTGACGTGGCCGAAGATGGGCAGGCCCGTGGCCGCGCGGAGCTTGCGACCCGAGTAGAACACGGGATTGTGCTGGTTGAGGAAGAACGCCGCCGCGAGACCGGCAAGCAGCGCCGCAACCAGCACCGCCGAGTAGAGCAGCACGCGGTTCGGAGCCGTCGGGAACAGGGGCAGGCGCGGCGGCTCGATGACGTCGAAGGTCACCTGCTCCTTGTCGGCCTGCACCTCCTCCGACAGTCGCGCCGACTCCAGGCGCTGGACCAGCGCGTCGTACTGCGCCTTGACCACGTTGTAGTCCCGGTTGAGGCGGTTCAGCTGGGCCTCGACTTCCGGGATGGTGTCCACCGACCGGCGCAACGCCGCCACCGCCTGCTGCCGCTGGCCCAGTTGCGAGCGCAGGCTGGCGAGTTCCACCTCCGTGGCACTGAGGGACACCCGCATCTGCTGATAGACGGGATTCGTTTCCAGCGGGTTCACGACCGGCCCGGCAGCCCGCGCCTTCTGCCGCTCGGAATCGCGGATTTTGTAGAGGTCGTCCAGGGTCTGGGTGACGCGCAGCACGTCCGGGTGCTTGTCGGTGAACTTCACGCGCAGGTCGGCCAATTGCATCTCCAGGTCGGAGATGGCGCCATCCACCGACGTCCCGGAGGCGGCCGTGGACATGCCCGACATGCCGATCACGGGTTCCTCGCCTTCCACCTGCCGGATGAGCTCGTTCCGGCGCTGCTCGAGCTCCCGGACCTGGGACTGGGTCTGCTTCAGCGCCGCCTCCGCGGTGCTCAGCCGCGCGAAGTAGTCGCCACCCTCGCCCGGCATCAGCCCGACGTTCTGCTTCTTGAAGTCGGCCAGGCGCGTCTCTGCCTCCTCCAGCCGCTGCTCGTAGAGCTTGATCTGCTGCACCAGGAACTGCTGGGCATTGACCGAGCTCTTGCGGTTCTTGCTCAGGGAGTTCTCCATGAAGCTCGTCAGGAGCACCTGCACGACGTTCCGGGCCATCTCCGGATCACGGTCGCGGTAGGAGATATTGAAGATGTCCTGCTTCGGCATCTTCTGGATGCTGATGGTCCGTTTGAGGCCCGTCACGAGACGCTCGAGCTGCTCCGGGGTCGTCGCGCGGCGCTCGAGACCGGTCTCCAGGGCAACTGCCTTGAGCTGGGGCTGGCTCAGCAGAACTTCGGTGACGAGCGCGACATCGCTCAACGTATCCGGATTGACGGTGAGGTCCCGCAGCAGCGGCTTCAGCATCGTCTCCGTGTCCACGTAGACCCGGGCGGTCGCGTCGTACTGGTTCGGCAGGAGCAGCACCCAGACCCAGCCGCCCAGCGCCAGCGCCCAGGCGATAGCCAGCGCGTGCCAGCGGTAACGCCACATGCCGAAGGCGTCTTCGACGAGATCCGAGGTCAGTTGCCGCAGGTCCATTGCAGTGGCGTCCCTGGTGCCGGCCTGCTACAGGCGCGATTCGGGGATGATGAGCACGTCGCCGGGCTCCATGGCGACGTTCTTCGTCGTGTCACCCTTGTTGAGGAGGTCCTGGATCCGGACCGGGATCTCCTGCTCCTGCCCGCCCGTCCGGCGGATGATCTTGGCCCGATTGCCCGCCGCCGTGGGCGACAGCCCGCCCACCTGGATCATGACGTCGAGCAGGGTCATGTCCTGGCGGAAGGGAATGGCCTGGGGGGAGGCCGCCTGGCCGACGACCCGGACCTGGTTGCTGAACGTGCCCACGAAACTCGTGACGATGACGCTGACGGACGGGGTGCGGATGTACTGGCCGATCTGGCCTTCCAGGTCCCGGGCCAGCTGGGTGGGGGTCTTGCCCACGGCCACCACGTCCTCCACGAGGGGCGTGGAGATCCGGCCGTCCGGGCGCACGGGAATCGTGACGGAGACCTCCGGGTGCTGCCAGACGAAGATCTGCAGCGTGTCGCCGGGGCCGATCACGTACTCGCTCTGCGGGGCAGCGGTCGCGGCAGCTGCGGGCGTCGAGGTTCCCGAAGACTGGCAGCCCGCCAGGCCCGCGCCCAGCACCACCAGCAGTCCCATCGCCAATCGTGCGTTCATTGAAGATCCCCTCCCCGGTCAGAATCCGAAAACACTTCGGATTATAGACCAAGGAGTTGCCCGGTTTTTCGCAGACGTAACCTACGGCAAACTGTGCCAGTCCGAGCCGCCCGAATGCCGCCAAGGGCGTCGCAATCCGCGGGTCCGGCAGGTTGAGTTGGTGTTGGCGCCGGGACCGGAGAATTCGTGCAAGCGGGCAACCATACCGGGCGAGTGGCGGCATTTCCGTGAACCAGGTCCGGTTCCCGGCGGGGTGCAGTGCACGGACAAGCCGGCCGCAAACCGGGCAAGATAGTCGCCCGTAGCCCTCGCGAAGCCGCCGCACCCCATGCCCGCGCCCCTCATCGCGCACATCGTTCACCGGCTGGACTATGGCGGACTCGAAAACGGACTGGTCAACCTGATCAACGGGTTACCGCCTGATTCTTACCGGCACGCCATCATCTGCCTGACCCGGGCCAGCGACTTCCGTCGCCGGATCCGCCGCGCGGACGTGGCCGTGCACGAACTGCACAAGGCCCGCGGCAAGGACCCCGCTGCCTACCTGCGGCTGTGGCGTCTTCTGCGTCAGCTGCGGCCCGACGCCGTGCACACCCGGAATACGGGGGTCATCGACTGCCAGGTCGTCGCCCGGCTCGCGGGCGTACGGCGACGGATCCACGGTTATCACGGCTGGGACGTGGACGACCTCACCGGCTCGGATCCGGGACGGAACCGCCTGCGCCGCCTGTGCGATCCGTTCGTGGACCGGTACGTCGTCGTGTCCCGCCAGATCGGCGACTGGCTCGCCGGCACCCTGGGCGTGGCACCTGCCCGCATGACACACATCTGCAACGGCGTGGACGTGGAGCGCTTCCGGCCGCGCCCGCTTCCGCGACGGGATGGAGCGCCACGGGTGATCGGGACGGTGGGCCGGCTGCAGGCGGTGAAGAACCAGCTGCTGCTGGTCCGGGCCTGCGCCAGGCTCCTGCGGAATGCCCCGGAACTGGCCGGGCGCTGGCAACTGCGCATCGTCGGCGACGGGCCCGAGCGGCCGGTCCTCGAGGCGGCCATCCGCGACGAGGGCCTGGCGGCGTTCGCGACCATCACCGGCTGGAACGACGATGTACCCCAGGTGCTCCGGGACATGGACATCTTCGTGCTCCCGTCGCGGAATGAAGGCATCTCGAACACGATCCTCGAGGCCATGGCCTCCGGCCTGCCGGTGATCGCCACTGCCGTGGGGGGCAATCCGGAGCTCGTGGCCGACGACCAGACGGGGTTCCTGATTCCCGAAAATGATGCGGCGGCGCTTTCGGACCGGCTGCTACGCTACCTGCAGGCGCCCGGGCTGGTGACGGCCCACGGCGCCGCCGCCCGGCGCAGGGCGGAAAGCGACTTTAGCATCCAGCGCATGCTGGACGACTACGCCCGCCTCTATCACGAAGTTTTTTTGTAGGAGCGCCGACCGGCGCGACATCCCAACCATGTGCGGAATAGCCGGCATCATCGATCTCACCAGCCGCCGACCCGTCGACGAGGCCCTGCTGCGCGCGATGAACGACCGTCTGCGCCACCGGGGCCCCGATGGCTCGGGCGTGCACCTGGAAGCCGGCATCGGCCTGGCCCACCGGCGCCTGTCCATCGTCGACCTGGCGGCGGGCCACCAGCCGATGTACAACGAGGACGAAACCGTCTGCGTCGTGTTCAACGGCGAGATCTACAATTTCCAGGGCCTGGTGCAGGAACTCACGGCCCTGGGGCACCGCTTCCGCACCCGGTGCGACACCGAGGTGATCATCCACGCCTGGGAGCAGTGGGGCACCGACTGCCTGGCGCGCTTCAACGGGATGTTTGCCTTCGCCCTGTGGGACCGGAACCGCCAGCAGGTGTTCCTGGCGAGGGACCGGCTGGGCGTCAAGCCGCTCTTCCACGCCACCCTGGCCGACGGCACCTTCGTCTTCGCCAGCGAGCTCAAGTCCCTGCTCCTGCATCCCGATGTCCCTCGGCAGCTGCTCCCCAGGGCGGTCGAGGACTACCTCACCTTCGGCTACGTGCCGGAACCCGACACGATCTACGGCGCCATCCACAAGCTGGAGCCGGGCCACCTGCTGCTGATCGACGGGTCGGGCAAGCAGGCGATCCGGCGCTGGTGGGACCTGGACACCAGCCGCTTCGGCACGCACCGGCCCTCGGAGGAAGACGCGGAGGCGGAACTCCTCCAGCACCTGACCGATGCCGTCCGGCGCCGGCTCATCGCGGAGGTGCCCCTGGGCGCCTTCCTCTCGGGTGGCGTGGACTCCAGCGCGGTGGTGGCCGTCATGGCCGGCCTCATGAACGAGAGCGTCAAGACCTGCTCGATCGCGTTCAACGACCGTGACTACGACGAGTCGCTGTACGCCCAGCAGGTTGCGCGCCTCTACCACACCGACCACAGCGAGCGGACGGTCGAGGTGGACGACTTCGGCCTGCTGGAAACCCTCGTTGGCATCTACGACGAGCCCTATGCGGACAGCTCGGCGATTCCGACCTATCGGGTCTGTGCCGCAGCCCGGGAGCGGGTGACGGTGGCCCTGTCGGGCGATGCGGGCGACGAGAATTTCGCCGGTTACCGCCGCTACCGGATGTTCGCCGCCGAGGAGAGCGTGCGCGGCCTCATCCCGGCCGCCATCCGCCGCCCGGTATTCGGGCTGCTCGGCCGCTACTACCCCAAGCTGGACTGGGCGCCCCGGGTGTTCCGCGGCAAGACCACGTTCCAGGCCCTCGCCCGCGACAGCGTCGGCGCGTACCTGCATGGCGTGTCCCTGTCGAGTGCGGAGACGCGCAGCCAGCTCTATTCGCCAGCCTTCCGGAGCCGCCTGCAGGGCTACGACTCCCGGGCCGTCTTCGACCGCCACGTCCGGGGCCGGGACTTCCCGGACGCCCTGTCCATGGTCCAGTACCTGGACCTGAAGACCTACCTGGTGGGCGACATCCTCACCAAGGTGGACCGGGCCAGCATGGCCCACAGCCTGGAGGTCCGCGGTCCCTTCCTCGACTACGAATTCATCGAGTGGGCTGCGACCTTGCCGGTGAACCTGAAGCTGCGCGGTGGCACGGGCAAGTACCTGCTCAAGAAGAGCCTGGAGCAGCTGCTGCCCGACGAGATCCTGTACCGGAAGAAGATGGGCTTCGCAGTGCCCCTCGCCCGCTGGTTCCGGGGCCCGCTCCGGGAGCGCGTCCAGGCCCTGCCGGACAGCCCCTGGCTCGGCGCGGAGGGCATCTTCGACCGGGACGGGCTCCACAAGCTGGTCGCCAGGCACCTGTCCGGCCAGCGAGATTTCAGCCCCGGCATCTGGTCGCTGCTGATGCTGGAAGGCTTTCTCCGCGCGCCATGCCCCGCATTCTCACGCTGACGGGGCTCTTTCCCAGCGCCGTCCGGCCGCGGCACGGCATCTTCGTGGAAGAACGCCTGCGGCATCTCGTGGCCACCGGCGACATCAGTGCGAACGTGCTCGCGCCGGTACCCTGGTTTCCGTTCACCAGCCCGCGCTTCGGCGACTACGCGGACTTCGCCCGGACGCCACGGACGGAAGTCCGCCACGGCATCGAGGTTCGCTACCCCCGCTACCCGGTGATCCCGAAGTTCGGCATGAGCGTCGCGCCCTTCCTCCTGGCACTCGCCCTGCTCCCGCAGGTCCGGCGCCTCCGTCGGCAGTACCCGGACCTGGCCCTGATCGACAGCCACTTCCTGTACCCGGACGGCGTGGCGGCCTGCCTGCTGGGCAGGTGGCTCGGCATTCCCGTGCTGCTGACCGCCCGGGGGTCGGACGTGAACCTGTACCCCCAGTACGCGGTGCCCCGCGCCCTGATCCGCTGGGCCCTGCGGAACGCCGCCCGGGTGATCACTGTGTCGGAGGCGCTGCGGAACGAGCTGCTCACGCTGGGCGCTGAATCTGCCAAGGTGCTCACGCTGCGCAACGGGGTGGACCTGAAGCGCTTTCGTCCGCTGGACAGGCAGGCCATCCGGGACCGGCTCGGGCTGACAGGCACCACGTTGCTCTCGGTGGGCAACCTGCTCGAGATCAAGGGCCACCACCTGCTCATCG
>Ga0268299_1002954_pt1 | contig 17508 bp, 17 predicted proteins | sample NOBtaG_FD_193484 | JGI IMG/M metagenome (GOLD analysis project Ga0268299, IMG submission 193484) | Activated sludge microbial communities from bioreactor in Nijmegen, Gelderland, Netherland - NOB reactor | ecosystem: Engineered > Bioreactor > Aerobic > Activated sludge | place: Netherlands...
TTTTGGGGTGGTCAATTTGCCCGGATAAGGGTGGTCAGTTTCGTCCGGAAATGGGTGGTCAGTTTGCTCCGGATTCCCTGGTCAATTTGTTCCGGATACAGGTGGTCAAGTTCATCGGATTCTCCACTCAAGCGACTGTTTGGTGGCCAACCCAAAGCCTTATTGATAGTGTAGCTGAACAAAAGATAGCTAATAGAGAACTGAAACAACAAAAGGAACAGTTAAATACAGTCCTCCAATCTGTTCGAGATTCATGTTTTGATTCTCGATTCAATAAAATTGTTCCAATAGTTGTTCCAAAATCCAGTTCGGTAGTGTCTGGAGGGTCTTATGAAGCGGATGTATTTGCTGCGGTCTCATACTTGAAAGACGATGCCGAGATTATGGTAGACGGCAAACCTATTTCTATTGAGAGGGACCCCAAAACAGGCATTGATGTAGGACGTATCAAGTTCATAGCAAATAGTAGTGCTTATGATCCAAATACGTTAATTGCGAGAAAGACTTTCGAAGCAGCAATTGAAATAAATGATACAACCTACAAAGCAGTTACTGATTACTTTGTTGCAAAGCCTGTTATTCGCATAACAACAGGTAACGCTCCTACGCTATACATGGGTTGCGGAAACAGAGTTATGATTGAAGTTCCTGCTCTTGGCACAAGCTACAATCCATCATTTGGTATTACTGGAGGAGAAATAATCAAAGGTGCTAAAATCGGAGAGGTGATCATCATACCAAACCAACGGAAAGTTAGCGTTTCCGTTAGCAACTCTGGATCAAGCCTTGGCTCTGAACCATTTGATGTTAAAGATATCCCTAGGCCTTCAATTATTGCAATAGATAATAATGGTCGCACTATTGATAAAAATGGAATAAATGTTACATCAGCCGCAACAATCAGGGTTGTTGCCAACCCAGATCAAAACTTTAAAGAGGAGGTTCCTAAAGATGCGAACTTCAGAATTCGCAACATGTCTGTGACATTGGCGCGTGGTACTTCTCAGGTAATGCAAAAAAAAGTTACCGATGAATCTATTGACCTTTCGGATTGGCAGGCATCCATGCGTGCTGGTGACCGTCTTATTATTGAACCTCTTTATATTACAAGAATGACCTTTAAGGGTAATGCAGAAATAGTTCCAGTGATGCCGGGTGATATAATTACAATCCCTATTAAGTAAGGACTGATTAATTTAAATCGAAATGCAAATTCGAAACCAGAGTGACTTTTATAATATTCCAATCGAAGTGCGTAGGAGGGCATATCCGTTGGAAATTGATGATTTGGTTGAGTGGGCTAGGGAGCCAATTAAGATCATCAGTTGTTATCAAACACCCTCATTAGCTAGCACTTTAATAATGCTAGAGCAGAAGAAACTCGTAACATATAACAATTATGTTTCAACAGAAATTGTTAGAAGAGGTAAAATAGAAGGTCCTGCTGACAAGGTTGAAAAAGCACTTCTCATCGGAAGCGAACAGCTTGGAGTTTTTTATGTAGACATTGATAATGTGTTTAAAGATAGGGTTACTGGAGAAATCTTTATAATAAGCGGCAAGACAATTTGGGATATGAGGACGAAGTTTAATAATCGACTTAGTCACTCAATAAGTACTTCGTATGATTTTGAATATTTAGGACAAACATTGGAGGAATATTGGAAGAGAAGGACTACTGGAATGGTGAAAAATGTTGAGAGTAAATCTATCGAGGAAAGTGAGAATACTCCGAACTATCATTTAGGCTATACTAGTGCATTTGATAGTCCATACTATGAAAGTGGGCTTGATTTTGACCAACAAAGCCAAGAATTTTGGGATGATATTGGTTAATTGTACTCTTCACAAATTCCAACCATATCCTTTTGCAATTTAATATGAGGTTCTCCAATTTCAGCTTTTGAACCAACTTTTATCGAACCCAGTTTTAATGCTTAAAGCAAGTGAACTGCTCAGAGATTTCTCTATTGAGATCGTTTTAATGTCAGAGCGCCCTTATCGACATCTTTTAGTAATTCATCTTCTCTTGAAATTTGAGGATCATACCAGTCTGCTTTGTTTCGTGCCCAACGAATCCAGTTTTCCAAATCTGTAGACATGTCTCCAGTTTGCTTCGCTTTATTTTCAGTAACCTGAACATAGTCTCGAATCATCTTAGCCTCAAATGCTCTATGCGCTGTACTTAGCAATAATTTAAAATCAGCTAACTCCTTTTCTTTCCTCGCTAGATGTTCAAGCCGCTTATTTTCTTGCTCTTTTTCATTCTCTCTCAGTTTTGCATTTTGAGCCCAAATTTCCTTTAATCCCTTACCTTCTAATTCTAACCTAGCTACTATCCTAGCGATCTTTTCTTCAATCAAAACAGACTTGGAGTCATGGATTTCAAATAAAGGATATCCTCCATAAACCTTAAGGCATAAAATGCCTGTTGGAAGTTTTTTATAGTCTTTGTCAATTGGTTTAAGTTTCTCTCGAATAGAAATCTCATATACCTGTCCATCAACATCAACGCTGGTTCCATTGAATTTATGTCCTCGTGCTTTGAAAACCTTTATTAGTGTGTCAAATATTAAAAGAGCTCGATTTACATTCTTGGGCGCCACACGTATCGAGAGTCTTCCTGTGTTAATTAAGACACCTTCATTTCTTAATGATCTCTCTGTTGTTTCATTTCTTATTGAAAGTGCCTGCCTGGCTTCAGCGACTAAATCATCAGGATCTTTAAGCTTAGTTGGCACCTTCACATTTACATCCTCCTCTATGTCAGCAATCAGTTTGTTTACGTCCTTTTCTATGGCATACATGACTTTATATTTTATCGATCAAATCACTATATAAGCAGAGACTGTTGGTCAACTTCGCTGCTAATAATTATCTTTATTATAGTGAAGGAAAAGAAAAAAATAAAGCGCTTTAATAAAACCCAGTTAGCTTCCTTAAGGAATTCTCCAGGGATGATAAAAAAAAGGGAGGCCGCTGTTGAGCTATTTTCTTCTCCAGGGTTTAAGAAAATTCAGAAGAAAGCCTCTAATGAAAAGAAAAAACTAAAACGATTTAATAAAGCACAGTTAGAGTCGTTTCGGAACTCTCCGATGGTAATTAGAAAGAGAGAAGAAGCGGAGACTTTTTTTTCTTCCCCTGGGTATAAGAAAATTCGAAAGAAAGTCTCTAGAAAAAGAAGACCTAAGGAAGGGTAAATGGCCAACTCACGGATCGATATTATTTTCAAACTAAGGGAGGAACCTCTTAGATTATCTGACCTGATTCGAACAGCTACTAAGTTAGGTATGGATCAAGACCAGATGTCATTGCTCGCTGACGTTTCTATTCAAACATTTAAAAAGAAACCCAAATCATCTCGTCTTTCATTTCAGATTTCGGAGCGGGTTCTGATTCTTGAGAATTTATACCAAATGGGGCTTGATGTTTTTGATTCGAATGAATCCTCCTTCCAATACTGGCTTAAGAGCGAGATCCCAGCTCTGGATAATCATATTCCAAACGATTTGCTTACAGCCCTTTTGGGGATTGATGTTGTAAAGGAGGAATTACTAAGAATTGAGCACGGTGTTTATTAAAGGAAGCATGAAAACAGAATCTGAAATTCTAAAGAGCTTTATTTCCGAAGTTGAAAACGGCCAAATTCAATCAAAGTATTTAGTAACCATACACGTGAATAATCAACTCATGTATTGGAAAGACATGTATTATGAAGTTGAAAAAAAGAGTGTAATTGACGCTTTTTTAATGGGTAGGTGGAACTATGAGCCAGGAACAATCATCCTTGTAAAAGAATTTAGCTTACCATCTTCCACGCCATCTGGGCTACATGAGATCATTTTTTTGCAATCGGGAATTGAGGTAGTAAAAAAACAGTGACTTTATCGAATAAAACTTTATTCCGCCACACCTAAAACTTTATTCCGGAATAAATAAAATTTTATTCCGGCTACCCAATTACCAAATAAAATCCACCGAAAAGCACCAAAAAACAAGCACCAAAAAACAAAAGCTTGTTTTGAAGTTTGGTGCTTGTAAATTAGAATTTATTTCAAGTTTACAATTTTGTTCTGTCCAACTCAGGAATTCTGTCGAAGAGTTTCAGCGCCTGCAGAAAAATTTCGTTGGTTTGGTTCATGATGGGATATAATCCTTCATTACCCCAAACCTTGCGGGCAATTTGTGCTTTCACATGAATCTGGAAAAGTTTCTTCCGCTCTCGCAACTCCTGGTAATCAGGTTTTACTTTTTTGGTTTGCCCAAGTTTTACCAGTTCGTTCAGCATAACATCGGTAACATTGAATTTACTATAAAACGCATCAAACCCTTTTTGTTCCAGTGTTTGTTTGTTTTTGGTAGCGTACTTAAAGGCATATTCATAAATGGTGGTGGAGGTATACAGTTCATTCAAGTAATGACTGTTTAATGTAGTATCTAACGGGATAAAATAGTCAGGCATAATGCCACCGCCTCCATACACCGTGCGGCCATTTTGGGTTACGTATTTCAACGAATCGTTAAACTTGATGCTATCTGAGTGAAAGAATTCACCTTTATTGTAGCGACTGAGAATATCCAGTGAGTATTCTTCCTCATCATCATATGGTTTTTGAATAGACCGGCCGCTTGGTGTATAGTAACGTGAAATGGTCAGACGTAATTCTGATCCATCGCTTAAATCGAACATGCTTTGTACCAATCCTTTTCCGTAGGTTCTGCGTCCAACGATCAGGGCACGGTCGTTGTCCTGTAATGCACCTGCCACAATTTCTGAAGCGGAGGCACTCCATTCGTTTACCAGAACAATCAAATCGCCCGATTCAAAATTTCCATCAGCTGTGGAGAGGGCATCGGTATTGAGGCTGACATCCTTTCCGCTGGTGTACACAATCTTTTTTCCGTCCGAAAGAAAGTCATCTGCCATTTTAATAGCGATGTGCATGAAACCGCCACCGTTACCTTGCAGGTCGAGTATCAGTTTTTTCATTCCTTTTTCTTTCAGCCTGGCAATGGCCTCGCCAAACTCATCGTAGGTAGTGGCAGCGAAGCGACTGATCTTAATGTATCCGGTTTCGCCATCCACCATGTAGGCGACATCAAGCGATTTTTGAGGAATTTTATCACGAACGATTCTAAACTCAAGTGGCTCCACTGAACCTTCACGTACAATGGTCACCCTTACTTCGGTGCCGCTTGGGCCTTTCAATAACTTCATCACATCCATGGTGGTGATGCCGATGCTGGCAACATTTTTATCGTCTACCTTCACAATCTTGTCGCCCGATAGAATACCCAGTGCCTCTGAAGGTCCGCCACTGAGTGGAGAGATCACCACGATTGTATCTTGAAAAATATTGAACTCAACACCAATGCCATCAAAGTTTCCCTGCAATTCTTCATCGGCCATTACCCTGTCGGAGGCCGGGATGTAAACCGAGTGAGGATCCAATTTCCCCAACAGGTGCTGTATCGATTCATCAACCAGCTTGTTGGTTTTAATGGAGTCCACATATTTGTTTTCAATGTACGTGAGTACTTCCCGTAACTTTTGTACATCCTTACCAACCTCATCAGAAGTTTTTTTATTGCCAAAACTGGCCCCAATAAAAATGCCCGCGGCAATGCCCAGGCAAAGAATTAACGGGAGGCTGATCTGGTACCTGGTATTTTTCTGTTCGTTCATATTAATTAGGTATAAGGGTATATGGGATACGGATTAGGGTTTGTGCCGCCCTATACCTTATAACCTTATACCTTTTTCTATAACGGTGCTATTTAGTAAATGTTAGGCAAGAAAAGTGCTGATTGCCCGTTGGCAGGCTATTTTTAATGCAGAAAGGGCAAATCGTCCGGTTTGTAAACGATCAAAGCCTTTGATACGTTTTTTACAGGCATTCGTTATCTTTGACTGCTTGTATGGGCGACACCGAACTCAAAAATAAACGCATCGGCCAACTCGTGGATGAAAACTATGTTCACGCGTACGTACTCTTTTATTTTGGGATACGGTTTGATGAGTACTCTGAGTTAACGCTGGAGCAGATTTGTGTTAAAAAAGGATTAAAGGTTGACCAGGTAATTAAAGAATTGGAATCGCCCACGCATTTAAAAGAAGATGATCTTCCGCTGATTTCTTTTCCGATTGACCTTATCATCGAATATCTCAAGCACGCTCATTTCTTATTTATTAAACACAAGTTGCCATACATTGCCAAAATTGTAGAAAGTTTTAAAGCCGAACAGGAAACGTACAAGCAGATAGAGCGCGATTTAAAAATGGTATTTCCCCTTTTCGTAGAAGATTTCATCCATCACATTTACGAGGAGGAAGATACGTTGTTTCGGTATATCCGGGCGCTTGAACGGGCTTCAAAGGGCAGCTACATACCTACCCGTTTGTTTTACCTGATTGAGAAGCATTCAGTTCAAAAATTTGCAATGGATCATGAAGTGCATGATCATGAAATGGAAGGTATCCGGAAGATCACAAAAGATTACCAGGTGCGTCCGGATACTCCGCTTCAGATAAAAGTTATTTACAACGAATTAAAAGAATTCGAAAAGAGCCTGACGACCCACGCGCGCATTGAGAATGAGATTCTCTTTCCAAAAGCCATGGCGCTTGAAAGAAAAGTAAAGCAAGCTTTTTTTGAGAAAACTAACCTGAACTGATGGCGAGGCAACTTTGGCTTTGGTGTTCACTTCTGTTGCCCTCCCTTCATTAGCTCCGTATTACTTGCGCGTGGATGTTGGTGTAGGAAGAGATTCGTTGGGGTTTTACTTAAACATTACTGAAACATTTTGATGGGAAGAGTATTAGCAATCGATTATGGGAGGAAAAGAACTGGCCTGGCGGTAACGGATCCCTTACGCATTATTGCTACCGCGCTGGATGTAGTGTCCACCGAAACCCTGCTGAGTTTTCTGAAAACGTATGCTCAAAAAGAGACCGTTGATGAATTTGTGATTGGGATACCAAAAACGTTGAAGAATGAAGACTCGGAAATAGCGCCTCAGGTAAAAAAATTTGTGGAGATCTTAAAGACGCATTTTCCCGGCAAACCGGTTCATGAAGTAGACGAACGCTTTACCAGTCGAATGGCGCAACGCACTATGATTGACGGGGGCATGAAGAAAAAAGATCGACAGGTAAAAGGAAATGTAGATAAGATTAGCGCCACTATCATCCTTCAATCTTTTTTAGAATCGATCCGTTAGGATGCTAAAATCCTGAAAATCTTTAAATCCTGATTAACTTTGCGGCATGATTTACCCTATTGTTGTTTACGGAGACCCGGTTTTAAGGCAGCGTGCCCTGGAAGTTGAGAAAGGTTCAGATTTAACCCAACTGATACACGACATGTATGAAACCATGCATGGCGCCCAGGGAATCGGGTTGGCTGCTCCTCAAATTGGAAAAGCGATCAGACTTTTTGTGGTAGATGGTACCGCATTAAAGGATGACAATGATGACGAGACAGGCGGTGAGGATATGTCGGGTTTCAGGAAGGCTTTCATTAATCCGGTGATCCTCCAGGAGGAAGGTGAGCCATGGGAATTTGAAGAAGGCTGTTTAAGTATTCCAAACATCCGCGAAAAGGTCGCGCGCAAAGAAAATTTGACAATTCGTTACTTCGATGAGCAATGGAATTTGAAGGAAGAAGAATATGATGGTATAAAAGCTCGAATAATCCAGCATGAATACGACCACATCGAAGGAAAACTCTTCATCGATTACCTCACACCATTGAAGAAACGCATGTTAAAAGGAAAACTGAGCGACATTAGCAAGGGGGCGGTGGATACCGAATACCGGATTTTGGCACCGCTTAGAAAATGATTTAAAATCGGAAAAACTCAAAGTGATTTTTAGGTAATTTAGAAGTCCGGTTTGTGCATCTAAACTTAGAAGGATAGCCGTCTGACCGCTGTTGGCAGAAGCATAAAAGCGGTCTGACGGCTCAAGTTAATTTTTGAATTTTGAATGTTGAGTAGAATACAATCACGCCTCCCCGAAGTAGGCACCACTATTTTTACCATCATGTCGAAAATGGCAGCCGAAGAAGGCGCCATTAACCTCTCGCAGGGTTTTCCCGATTTCCCGGTCGATAAAAAATTGATTGATCTCATTTATCGGTACATGACCGAGGGCAATAACCAGTATGCGCCCATGGCGGGCGTACCTGCCTTACGCAATACGATAGCCGAGGTTATTTTTAAAACCTATTCGCGAAGGGTAGATCCGGAAACTGAAATTACCGTTACAGCGGGTGGCACCGAAGCAATTTTTTCAGCCATAGCCGGTTTGGTGCATAAGGGTGATGAGGTGATTGTGTTTGACCCGGCTTACGATTCTTATGATCCGGCCATTCGTTTAAATGGCGGAGTACCGGTACATATCAACCTTCGCTATCCGGAGTTTTCAATTGATTGGGATGAGGTGAAATCAAAAATCACTTCGCGCACGCGCCTGATCATGATTAATACCCCACAAAATCCAAGTGGTTCGGTATTAAGCATGGCCGATTTAAATACGCTGCAATCTCTTGCCATTGAGCATGACCTGATGGTGCTCAGTGACGAGGTGTATGAGCGAATAATTTTTGACGGCATTCAACACCAAAGTGTACTTCGGTACCCCGAGCTGGCGAAACGCAGCATGGCTGTTTTTTCATTTGGAAAAACATTTCACGCAACCGGTTGGAAGGTCGGTTATGTAGTTGCCCCTTCTATGATGACAGCAGAAATCAGAAAGGCACATCAATTCATTACGTTCAGTGTCAATACGCCTGTGCAACTGGCACTTGCGGAATACATGAAAACCCCGAATCATTATTTAAACCTTGGATCGTTCTACCAGCAAAAGAGAGATTATTTCTTGCAGGGCATTAAAGGTTCTTCATTTGAGCCACTTGCCTGTCAAGGTTCTTATTTCCAGTCGCTTTCTTATACAGGTATTTCCAACTTGCCCGATCGTGAGATGGCGGAGGAACTCACCAAAAGACATAAAGTAGCCTCCATTCCCGTATCCGCATTTTATCAGGACAAAACCGACAATAAAATTCTTCGTTTTTGTTTTGCTAAGAGCGAACAAACACTCGACAGGGCTGTTAAAATCCTTAAAAAGATATAGACAGTCTTATGACTTTAACCTTGTGTCTTACGTCTATAAAGATTTTCTTTGCGGACGAAAAACCACTATACAATCCATGCAGGATCTTAAAATCACATTAATTCAATCAGATATTTATTGGGAGGAAGTTGAAGCCAATCTCTCTGCATTTGAAGAAAAAATCTGGCAGATTGGCCAGGATACCGATGTGATTGTATTGCCAGAAATGTTTACCACCGGCTTTACCATGAATGCGCCTAAACTGGCCGAGCACATGAACATGCGCACGTTCAAGTGGATGCGCCAGATGGCCGATCAAACGGGTGCGCTGATCCTGGGTAGTTTTATTGCCAATGTGCATGAGCGGTATTTTAACCGGTTACTGTGGATGGAACCGGGAGGAAATTACAAGACCTACGACAAGCGTCATCTTTTTCGTATGGCGGGAGAACATAAGACTTTTTCCTCGGGTGAAAGCCCCTTAATTGCCACCTGGAAGGGCTGGAGAATCTGTCCGTTGATATGTTACGATTTACGGTTTCCTGTCTGGAGCCGGAATAAATACGATGCTACATCAAAACGCCTGAACTACGATTTACTGATTTACATTGCCAGTTGGCCTACTGCCCGCATTGAAGCCTGGAGTGCATTGCTGAAAGCACGTGCAATCGAAAACCTGAGTTATGTGGTGGGTGTAAACCGGGTGGGAATCGATGGAAACGCTGTTGAGTACAATGGTAATTCATCCATCATTGGGCCGAAGGGCGAGACGATTTTTACTTCTGAAGGTGTAGAGGCTATCAAATCCTTACAACTCAACGCCAATTCGCTTCAGGCCTTTCGCGATAAGTTTCCGGCCTTTTTTGATGCCGATGATTTTTCAATCGAGAATGAGGAATTCGAAGAAGGATATTTAACGGGACTTAGTTAATGACTAAACCGAAGTGGCTTACTACTTCGCCAGGCTCAATTCAAACTCAGCCATCACCGGCAGGTGATCAGATGGGTAGTGCGTTCCATCGTTATCGGTGATAACAGAATAATTTTTCAATACCCATTCGTTGGTTTGAAAAATATAGTCGATGACTTTGCATTCCATTTTGCCGACTTCAAATCCGCAAAATGTACCCGTTTGATCGTTGACCGGTTTTGTATCGGATAAATCCTTGATGGTGATATTGCGGTATGTTTCTTCTGACCGTTCACAATTAAAATCACCGGTAACCAGGACAGGTATGGCTTGCTGTGATCTGGCGCTTGCCACAGCGCCCGCAATGTATGCCCCGCTGTTTAGCCTCGCTTCCTTTCCGATGCGATCGAAGTGTGTATTGAACACAATGAAATCAGTCTTGAGTGATTTATCGAAAAATTTAGCTTTTGTTACCACCCGGGTAAAGGCAGCGTCCCAGCTTTTACTGCCCGGTATATCGGGTGTTTCGGAGAGCCAAAATGTACTATCGCGCAATAACCCAAACCGACTGTTTCGAAACAGTATCGCGCTGAATTCACCAGTTTGTTTTCCGTCATCGCGGCCTACGCCAACATAGGAGTAATCGGGAAGCTTCCGGATTAAATCCTGCAGTTGATGATAGAGGGCTTCCTGAACCCCAATGATATCGGGGTTGTGGTTGCGAATGAGCGAGGCAACTTTATCCACGCGGTTCGGCCAGGCATTTACGCCATCTCCGGGGTTGTCATACCGGAGGTTGTAGGTCATTACTTTCAATGATTGAGCAGAAAGATTGGTTAAAAACAGCGATAAAACGAGTACGGTAGAAAAACGCATAGGTAAAGGTAGACATTGCCACTGGTGGATAAAGTTCATTTTTTCAAAATATTTAGGAGTACATTACAAGACCGATTAACTCCAAATACTATGAATAAGCAAAAAATCAAACTCAGTGCATTTCTGCTACTCATGTTAGGGGCCTGCAACCCAGAAAACGAAGCCCCACCCAAACAGTACACCATACAGCAATTTATGGATGTGAAGAATATTTTTAGTGCCGGGTTTTCAGCTAACGAAAATAAGCTTCTTGTTACTTCCAATGAAACGGGCATCTATAACGTATTTGAAATGGACATTAAATCGGGCGAAAAAAAGCCCCTGACCAATTCAACAGAAGAGTCCATTTTTGCAGCGGCCTATTTCCCAAATGATGACCGCGTGGTTTATACGTCTGACAAAGGGGGAAATGAAATCGATCATATTTTTGTGAGAAATTCAAATGGCTCAACAATTGACTTGATAACCGACTCAACCGCCAAAGCGAATTTTTACGGATGGAGCCACGATAAAAAGCTGATGTACTACTCTTCAAACAGTCGTGATAAGCGCTATTTCGATTTACATAAGATTGATATTGGTGCTGCACCGGGTGAAGGAAATATTTATTCTTCGGTGATGGTGTACGAAAATAAAGAAGGGTTGGATCCAACAGCAATATCACACGATAATCGTTATATCGCACTGGTAAAATCAATTACCACCAACAATAACAACATGTATTTACTTGATACACAAACCGGTGAAACTAAATTGATTTCTGAACACAAGGGTGACATATCATATGCTCCACAGTACTTCAGTTCTGATGGTAAAAAAATGTATTACCTCACCGATGAAGGAAGTGAATTTGCGTATCTCGCAAGCTACGATGTTACAAGCGGTGAAAAAGCTAAAATAGAAGAAGCCCCCTGGGATTTAATGTACGCGTACCTCTCGCAAAATGGAAAGTATAGAGTGGTTGCCATCAACAATGATGCCCGCACCGAAATAAAAATTTATGATGAGTCAGATGGCGGTAAGTTGTTGAAAATTGAAGGGCTTCCTGAAGGAGATATTACAGGCGTTAATATTTCAGACAGCGAAAAGCAGATGACATTCTATGCGAGCAGTTCAAAAGCCCCCCAGAATTTGTATGTGTATAATTTTGACTCGAAAGAGATCAGGCAACTGACCAATACTCTTAGCCCCGATATTAATCCCGGTGATTTGATAAAGGGAGAGGTAGTTAGGTTCAAATCATTTGATGGCTTGGAAATTCCCGCATTGCTATATAAACCAAAAGGATTAAAGAAAGGAGAGAAAGTTCCCGCACTGGTGCAAGTGCATGGTGGGCCTGGAGGACAAACCCGGTTAAATTACAGTGGAAGTCTTCAGTACCTTATAAATCATGGCTATGCTATTCTGTGTGTGAATAACCGGGGTAGCTCAGGTTATGGTAAAACATTCTTTGCAGCCGATGATAAACGTCACGGCAATGAGGATTTAAAAGACTGTATTGCCGGTAAGCAATATTTGCAATCACTTGATTTTGTAGATGGAGATAAGATTGGAATTTATGGTGGCAGCTACGGTGGGTACATGGTAATGGCGGCATTAACTTTTGCTCCGGAAGAATTTGATGTTGGTGTAAATTACTTTGGTGTGACCAACTGGTTAAGAACGCTAAAGAGCATTCCGCCCTGGTGGGCATCCTTCCGTGAAGCGCTGTATACAGAAATGGGAGATCCGGCTACAGATTCAGTAGCACTTTATAATAAGTCGCCATTGTTTCATGCCGGTAAGATCACAAAACCATTTATTGTGTTACAGGGAAGTAATGACCCGCGTGTATTAAAGGTGGAGTCTGACGAAATTGTAGCGGCCGCAAAAGCAAACAATGTTCCGGTAGAGTATGTAATCTTTCCGGATGAAGGACATGGCTTTGTGAAGAAAGAAAACAACATCAAAGCTTCGGAATCGGTGCTTCAGTTTCTGGATAAATATTTGAAAGGAGCGCCAGGCACATCCGAAAAGATGAGTCAATAGATTTTTAGGCATCAGGTATTCTCTAATGCCTGATGCCAGTTTTTTTACAACGCCTCCACGGCATTTACCTCTCCGGGCATCATGCGCTGGAACAGGTTTTCAATTCCTGCTTTTAAGGTGACCATCGAAGAAGGGCAGCCGCTACAAGAACCCTGAAGTTTAACTTTTACAATTCCCTCTTGAAAGGAATGAAAGGTGATGGCCCCGCCATCTTGTTCCACAGCCGGACGAATATACTCTTCCAGGATAGTTTTGATCTTCTTTACCGTTTCGGTCTCTTCTGTCGGTGAAGAAGTTTCCGGTTCACTTACCTCAATGATAAATTTCCCTGATTCCAGGAATTTTTTAATATGATTTTTAATGGTGTTCTGAATCTCCAGCCACTCCACATCACCTTTTTTTGTAACGGTGATGAAATTGCTCATATAAAAAACCCTGTCCACAAACGGATACTGGAACAATTCTTTGGCAAGCGGGGCATCGGAGGTGCTTTCAGCATCAGGGAAGTCGAAACTGATCCCCTCGGGCACCAGCATTTCATTAACGACAAACTTAAGCGAGTTTGGATTCGGGTTTGATTCAAGGTAAATGTGAATGTCTTTAGGAACAGCCTGCAGCATGAGTTTTAAAATTTTAACTACACAACAAAATTATGCAATTAAAGTTCGGGAAGCTATTCCGTTTTTTCCGGTTCCAGTGCGTTTTCCCACTTGCTCACAACAGCGGTAGCCACACTGTTTCCAACTACATTGGTGGCGCTTCTGCCCATGTCAAGCAACGGATCAATTCCCAGCAACAGGGCCAATCCGGCTTCTGGAATATTGAAAGTGGCCAGCGTACCGGCTATAACTACCAGGGAAGCACGAGGCACACCGGCAATTCCTTTGCTGGTAAGCATCAATACCAATAGCATGCTCAGTTGTGTGCCAATTGGCAAATCAATTCCGTATGACTGGGCAATAAACAGCGAAGCAAAAGTCATGTACATCATGCTTCCATCGAGATTAAAAGAATATCCAAGAGGCAGTACAAAACTTACGATCTTATCCTTGCAGCCAAATTTTTCAAGCTGCTCCATTGTTTTTGGAAATGCGGCTTCGCTGCTGGATGTACTAAAGGCCAGCAGAATAGGTTCTTTCACATGCTGAAGCAACGAAAAAATTCGTTTTCGAATAATAATAAATCCGGCAAGGGCAAGCAGAACCCACAAGATCATGAGGGTAAAGTAAAACTCGCCAATGAAAAGGGAATATGTTTTAAGGATTCCAATACCCTGCTTTGCAATAACGGCTGTCATGGCGCCAAATACGGCAATGGGGGCGGTGGTCATCACGTACCCGGTCAGTTTTAAAATCACATGAGCGGCAGCATCGAAAAAATTGATTATTATTTTTCCCTGTTCGCCAATGGCGGCAGTGGCAATACCAAAGAACAGAGAAAATACTACAATCTGAAGAATTTCATTCTTGGCCATTGATTCGATTACACTGCTTGGAAAAACGTGATACAAAAATTCCTTCAGCGAAAGTTTTACACTAACCAGGCCTGAAACATCTCCGGCATCTGGCAGCGGTAAATTCATGGCTATACCGGGTTGAAATAAATTAACCATAACCATCCCCAGCAACAGGCTCATCAGGGAAGCGCCAATAAACCACAACAGGGTCTTTCCTCCAATGCGCCCCACTGAATTGATGTCGCCAAGTTTGGCTACACCCACCACCAAAGTTGTGAAGACGAGCGGTGCAACAATCATTTTAATGAGTCTTAAAAAAATGTCGGCTAGTACAGAAAAGGGCTCTACTTTTTTGTCGCGGGTCTGCAGAATCTCAGCCCGTTCTTTGTTGATCGCTTTTTGTTCAGTCTCCAGAGCGGCAACCGTCACGCTATCCTCCGTTTGATGTTGTTGTTCCTTTAAGGATTTGATTTTGGCATCCAGTATTTCAAGCCTTGTATTTTCTTTGGTTAAATATGTTTTATTCAGTGTAAACCCCAGGCCAATGCCAATAAACAGTGCAATGAGGATATAGATTGTGAGTCTGCTTTTTTTAGGCTTGTCAGATAATTCCATAGGTCAGCGGTACAGGATAAAGATAAAGCCCTCAATGTTACTGAGGTATGCGTTTAGAAACAAGTTGTTTATGCTATCAGAAATCACCGGAGGCACCACCTCCGCCAAAGCCACCACCACCGCCTTTAAACTGCTCTTTTACCGTTACCTGGTTTCCGCCCATGGTTTGCGAAATGATGAAAGCTTCGGCATGCATATTGGCCCATTTTTCGGTATGAAAGTTTTCTCTGGTAAACCCGTTGCGTACAATCTTTAAATAATTTGTGAGGGCAATTGAAATTGCCAGCAACGCAAGGCCTGCCACACTCAGGGTGATTGCCGGATGGCCCAGGCTGAAATAATACTTGAACGTAAAAACCGAAAAGGCCAGCACGATTAAACTAACGCGCAGCAATATGATGTCTTTATTTTTTATCCCGAAATACAAATAAGCGACAGGAATGAGAACCGTTAATCCGTAAAAAATGAAAGCAAACGGAATGTCCGCTCCCTCTTCAATGCTCAGGTTCATCAGTGCAACACTCAATTCACGCACGACCAGGTAATTTCCTGCGGCATAAATAAACAGAAGGCTGAGTGATTCAACAATCAGCAAATTGTTTTGCCAGTATTTAAATTTCTCCTGTTGTTTTGCCTTTTTGATGAAAAAATAAAGTGCAGTGAAGATCACGATAAATACGAATGGAATGATTTGCTGAAAAATTCCACCGATGTTGTAGAATTCAAAAAACGCCAAACCGGCAAACGTAAGCGTTGCTGCTATCGTGCACAATAAATCGAGGTAACGAATGGCGGCAAAGGATAGAACAATCAGGCTGACAATAAATCCTGTATGTTGATTAAAATCAAAAACCCCCAGCAATCCGGCAATTGTAAAACCACAGGCATGATAAATCAGCGCTTCGTTTACTCCCGATTTATAATGCTGATTCTGCCCGATGAATAATTTCTCGAGAAAAACGAAAGAGCCGATTCCATAAAATATGCTGGCAATGGAAATAAATAACTCATGTTCACCGATGCTCAACACAAAAAGAGAGAGGAGCCCGGTTACACCTGACAGCGCGAAAAGTGCAGCGATAAATAACAGGATACGGATTAACAGGTTGGGATGATAGAGCGGGCTTTTAAAAGCTTCGCTGATTTTTTGAAATTGTTCTGCTGAAATGAAATGATGCTTCATCCAGCTTTTACTTTCTTTTATTACCTGAAGGTTATAGAGATTCGTTTCGTTATAGGCAAACTTCATAGGCGGGCAAAATAGTTTTTGTATCTAATAATAAAATAGATGAACCCCCCACACGAAAGAATGGAGTAAAGTAACCAAAACTCGTATGCATTGGCCAATACTGTATCGAACAACAAAAAGGTAGTGCCAACGTAGGCAGCAATAAAGGCGTACAACAGGAAGAGAAATGATTTGTTTTGACGAGCTTCATACCAGCTAAAGGCGCAACCGCTATAAATCAGAACCAGGTAAATACTATAACCGGCATCATCAAACAATCCAACCATGGCAGAGACGAAGAAAATCAATAAGCAAAAGTTCAGGTAGGTGAATGTGAAATGTTTTTTAATCGATTTCCAATCGAGTAATAGAGCAATTCCTGTAATACCTATACTGAAAATGATGCCTGTGATATGAAGATCAGTCTCTGTGAAGAAATTTCCACTATACCATTTTTGCGGAGAGATGCTGATGCTCCAGAAGGAGGCCAATGCCGTAATAGCCAGGGATAAAATTCCAAGGTGATCGAACCGGTAGGCGATGAAAAAAAATACCGTAGCAGTAACAAGTGTGCTGTACTCCAGGTGTTCGTCCAGTATTCCGTATTGAAACTGCAGGTAGCCCTGCACCGAAATAAAAAGTAAACTTCCAAGCAACAGAACGTAATCGTAATAGGGGGTAGGTGATTTTACCTGCCCGTTGGCGTAGGGAGCCGCATGTTGAAAGGAATACCAAAAACAAACCAGCATGAGTAAAACCAATCCGCAGATGCTAACGATGTGGCCGATCTCCCCGATGTTTTCATAGATGAGAATTCCCGCACCGGTGGTGAAAAGCATCACGCCCAGATACATCAGTGACCTTAATTCGTAAAAAACGGAAACAATTTTGCCAGAAGCGACCGGCTCAATTTTTTTGTATTGATCTTCGGTAAGGAAACCTTTTTCAAAAAGATCGTTAGGGATTTGGTTAGTCATTACCGGGTTAGAATTTGGATGTTACTCAGTTCAGCCATAATGGCCTATAGTTTATTAACCTTTGAGCGAAGGAAAAAATCAACCATCACCAAAGCGGCCATTGCTTCTACAATGGGTACTGCTCTGGGCACCACGCATGGATCGTGACGGCCCTTGCCGGATACAGTCACTTCATTTCCTTCTTTGTCAACACTTTGCTGATCCTGCATGATAGTGGCCACCGGCTTAAACGCTACGTTGAAATAAATGTCTTCCCCGTTGCTGATACCTCCCTGGATGCCTCCCGAATGGTTTGTTTTCGTT
>Ga0268299_1002955_pt1 | contig 17503 bp, 29 predicted proteins | sample NOBtaG_FD_193484 | JGI IMG/M metagenome (GOLD analysis project Ga0268299, IMG submission 193484) | Activated sludge microbial communities from bioreactor in Nijmegen, Gelderland, Netherland - NOB reactor | ecosystem: Engineered > Bioreactor > Aerobic > Activated sludge | place: Netherlands...
CGTTGATCTCGGGCGGGAAGCGGTTGGCGTCGGCCTTGCGGTCGTGGTCGAGCCCGTCGTACAGCCAGTAGTTGCAGTTGTCGAACCCGTGGCGCGACGGGTCGTCGTTCAGGCCCAGGAACAGGACGGCGGCCGACGTTCCGGGTTCGGTCCGGAGCCGGGCCCGCTCCCGCCGGCCCAGCGCCGGGTCCAGCAGCTGGCCGAAGGTGACATCGACGCCGGCGTCGGACACGATCCGGGGGGCGTAGAACTCGCGCCGCTCGCCCCGGTGGTTGGCCACCACCCCGACGGCCTGGTTGCCCCGGGTGATGATCCGCTCCACGGGGTGGCGGGCCAGGCACCGGCCGCCGTGTTCCTCGATCTGGGCCACGGCCCCGGCCACGATCTGGTGCGAGCCGCCCACCGGGTACCAGCCACCGTTCTGGAAGTCGCTGGCCACGATGGCGTGCACCCCGAAGGCGCTGGAGCCGGGCGGGGTGCCGTAGTCGGGCCACTGGCCGGCCAGGATGGCCTTGAGCACCGGGTCCTGCACCCGGCGGTCGAGCTGGGCGGCGGTGCGGGTCATCGCCAGCTTGCGCCCGGCGGCCACCACCGACGACACCGGCTCGGGGAACTCCTTGCCGTAGAACCAGCGGAACGACCAGCTCTGGGCGGACTTGAGGTCCTTGAACCAGCGGTCCACGCCGCCGGCGTCCGCCGGGAACAGCTCTTTCAGCTTGGCCTTGTACCTCTTGGGGTCCGACGGGACGTCGAAGGTGCCGTCGGGGAACACGAACCGCTCGAACCGGTCGTCGAGCTTGTGCCACTGCACCCGGCCGCCCGTGACCAGGTCCATGCACCGGCGGGTGAGCGTGCCCTCCTGCATCTCGCCCACGTAGTGGACGCCGGGATCCCACAGGTAGCCGTGGCGCTGGAACGAGTGGAGGAACCCTCCCAGCTTGAAATGGGCCTCGAGCACCAGCACCCGCTTGCCTCCCACCTGGGCCAGGATGCTCGCCGTCGACAACCCGCCCATGCCCGAACCGATCACGATGACGTCGTAGTGCGACTCCGGGGGCGGCCCTGATCCGGTGCCCGGCTCGGGGGCGTCGAGCGTGGAGGTGGCACCGGCAGCAGCCATCTCGGATGTCGTCATTCGTGCGGCCTTCCTTGCCGGAGTGTGTGATCGGACCCTGACGGCGGGCGCGCCGAACATTGCATCAAATTACCACTGGGTTCGCGGCTGACATTTCTCTGGTATCGCTGGAACACGGCGCGTCAAAAAGCACCGCTCCGATACGCCGAGGCGCGGAACTGGCCCGTCACCTACATGGGACAACGGTTGCCGTCGCGGCGAAGATACGGGGCAAGCAGATTTACCCATCGGATCGGCGGCGTCCGGCCGTGGACTCCGGGCCTGGGAGTTCCTAATCTGGCGTTGGCCGATCTTGTCGGTGGCTACTGACCGCCATCGGAGGGCCGACCCTCTATTTCAACAAACCGTGTGGGGCGGTACATCTCATGGCGATGGTGCGCGGCCGCACAACGGTCGATCTGATCCGGGAATCGGCGCTTGGTGACGAGCAGGCCATCTCGGAATTGGTGCAAGAGACCGCACCAGATTTTCTGGCCTTTGTAGCCAAACGATCGCAATGTGATCCGGAATACATCGTCAACGAGGTGCTGGCCAACGTCCTGCGCCGTCTCCCCGAGCTCGACCTTCCGTCCGAGACCGAGTTCCGGGCCTACGTCTACCGGTCGCTCCGCAACCGCCTGGCCGACGAGCACCGCCGGTCCACCCCGGTCACCGTGCCGATCGACGCCCTGCCCGACTCGACCGGACCGACCGTCGAGTTCGAGGGGGATGTCATCCGCCGGATGTCGCTGTCGAGCCTGCTCGACCGCCTGACCCCGGCCCAGCGGGCCGTGATCTCCAGCCGCTTCCTCCACGGGTTGTCGTTGGAGGAGACGGCCGTCCGGGTGGGCAAGCCGGTGCGGTCCGTCAAGGCGCTCCAGAGCCGCGGGCTGCGGTCGCTGCGCCTGGCGGCCGGGGTGGCGGCGATGGTGATGCTGCTCGTGCTCGGGTTGCTCGTCTTCCGGGACCGGGTGCAGACCGATCTCCAGCCGGTCGACACCAACGGCGGCCTCGTCGACGGCAGCCGCGCCGACGGCGAAGGGGGCCGGGAGGGGGGCGACGCCACCTCGACCGACCGCACGGACCAGTCGGGAGAGGTCGACCTGCGCAGCGAGGCCAGCACCACCACGGTCCCCGTCGACAACGGTGGCGGCGAAGCGCCGCAGGTGGGGGGTCCGGTGGGGGCCGTCCCCGGCCTCGGGGCCGAGGCCGCCCGATCGGGCGGCCCGGGCCTGCCGACGGGCACGTCGCCGTCGGCGCCGGTCGGCACCGGTGGCAGGGGGGTGGATCCCGCCCCGGCCTCGACGGTTCCCGCCGACGGCTCCACCGTGCCGAGCCCGACCACCACCGCCGCCGCGCCCACCTCCACAACGGTGGCGGCCCCCGACACCACTACCACGGCCGCCGCCGGCGGCCCCCGCTGCCTCGCGCTGGAGGGGCCCACCGCGGTGTTCGAGGGGATGACCAATTCCTATCGCCTGTCCTTCGACAAGGCGTCGAGCACCGATCGGATCGTGCGCATCAGCGTGGAGCCCGGCTCCGCCGCCTGGGTGGGCAGCCCGGCCGGGGTCGACAACCAGGACATCATGTGGGGCGGCTACTACACCACGTGGCTCACGGCCCCGCTCCTGCCCCCGGTGCAGACCGGCACGGTCTACAACCGGGTGCTGGTGCCGGGCAGCAGCCTGCTCAGCATCCTGGCCACCGACCACCCGATGGTCGGTCCGGCCGACGCCACCTGGGACTACTCGATCCTGTCGGGTGGGGTGGTGCAGCAGTCGCCCTGGGTCGACGTCCGGGTGCCGGCCGGCGCCCTGCGCTCCGACCCGATCGAGATCAAGACCTACGCCGAGAAGATCACGATCGACATGAAGGGGAACCGCACCGGCTACGACGAGCTGGGCGAGCGGTTCGGCCTGACCTCCCCCGGCTGCAGCACCTCGGTGGTCGTCGCCAACACCTCCACCCAGGTCTTCGTCAACAACTTCTGAGCGCCGTAGCCTGCGCCGGGTGCGCTTCACCAAGCCGTACTGGGAGGGGATCGCGGACGGGTCGGTGACGGTGGCGTTCCGTCGCTGGCGGGCGCCCACGGTTGTGGCCGGGCGGCCCTACCGCACCGGCGGGGGGCGGATCGAGGTGCTGTCGGTCGACGTGGTGGACCCTGCCGCCATCACCGCCGCCGACGCCGCCCGGGCCGGCCACACCTCGCCCGACGAGGTGCGGGCCTCGCTCGACGCCATGGCCGGGCGCCCCGTCCGGCCCCGGAGCGATGCCGGGCGCCGGTCGCGGGGTGCGACCGGGGAGCCGCAGGCGACGGCGGGGGGCGACTGGCCCGTCTTCCGGGTCGAGTTCCGGCGGCTCGACGAGCCGGATCCCCGGGAGGAGCTGGCGCAGCAAGACAGCCTCGGCCCCGACGACGTGGCCGCCATCACCGCTCGGCTCGACCGACTCGACCGGGCCTCGGCCATCGGCCCCTGGACCCGGTCGACCCTGCGCCTGATCGCCGCCAACGAAGGGGTTCGGGCCCCCGACCTGGCCGCCTCGGTGGGCCGGGAGACGGCCCCGTTCAAGCTCGACGTGCGCAAGCTGAAGAACCTGGGTCTCACGATCAGCCTGCGGGTGGGCTATCTCGTCTCGCCCCGGGGCCGGGCCTACCTGGCGGCGATCGACGGCGGGGCGGCCGAATCCTGATCCGAAACACACGGGTGGAACAGGACAACGGGCCCAGTAGGCTTGTCCGGTCCGCCGGAACCACCTGCTGACAGCCGCTCGTTCGGCCGTCGGCCCGGGTTCGGTGAACGTTTCGCTCCGGTCCGTGAAGGCCTCGGCCTGCCAGCTGAAGGAACCGCACGGCCCACTTCATCACAAGAGCCCCGCGCGCTGCCCTCAAGGGCTGGCGTTGGGCGTTCACGTGAACGGCGCTCCGCCCGGTCTCCGGGCCCGGCGGCACGCCCTCTGACGGGAAAGAGACACGCATGGCTCACAAGGCGATCGTCGGCCGTAAGGTCGGCATGACCCAGGTCTGGGACGAAGACAATCGGATGGTGCCGGTCACCGTGGTGGAGGTCACCCCCTGCCGCGTCGTCCAGGTCAAGACCCCGCAGACCGACGGCTACTCCGCCATCCAGGTCACGCTCGGCACCAAGGACGCCCGCAAGCTGTCCAAGCCCGAGGCCGGCCACTTCGCCCGGGCGGGCGTCGCTCCCGGCACCGAGCTGGTCGAGCTCCGCCTCGACGACGTGTCGGGCTACTCGGTGGGCCAGGAGCTCGGGGCCGACGTGTTCGAGGCCGGCGAGTCGATCGACGCCATCGGCACCTCGAAGGGCAAGGGCTTCGCCGGTGTGATGAAGCGCCACAACTTCCAGGGCCAGCGGGCCACCCACGGCGCCCACCTGGTGCACCGGGCCCCCGGCTCGATCGGCCAGTGCGCCACCCCCGCCCGGGTCTTCAAGGGCGTCAAGATGGCCGGCCGCATGGGCTCCGACAAGGTGACCACCCAGAACCTGACCGTGGTCCGGTCCGACGCCGAGAAGAACATCGTGCTGGTCAAGGGCTCGGTTCCGGGCTCGAAGGGCGGCACGGTCATCATCCGCAACGCGATCAAGAAGGCGGTCAGCGCCTGATGCCCACGATCTCCGTCAAGACCACGGCCGGCGCCGACGCCGGATCGATCGACCTCGACGACGCCACCTTCGGCATCGAGCCCAACATGGCCGTGCTCCACCAGGTGGTCAACGCCCAGCTGGCGGCCCGCCGGGCCGGCACCCACTCCACCAAGACCCGTTCCGAGGTCTCCGGCGGCGGGGCCAAGCCCTGGAAGCAGAAGGGCACGGGCCGGGCCCGGGCCGGCTCCACCCGCTCGCCGGTGTGGGTCGGCGGCGGCATCGCCCATGGCCCGAAGCCCCGCAGCTACGCCCAGCGGACGAACAAGAAGATGATCAAGCTCGCCACCCGCTCGGCCCTGTCCGACCGGTGCGCCGACGACAAGGTGGTGGTGGTCGACGCCTGGGGCTTCGACCGCCCGAACACCAAGGCGGCCAAGGCGGCGCTGGCCGCCCTCGGGGTGGAGGGCCGCACGCTGCTGGTGGTGGACCGCAACGACGAGACCACCATCCGCAGCTTCCGCAACCTGCCCCAGGTGCACGTGCTGGCGGCCGACCAGCTCAACGCCTACGACATCCTGGTCAGCGACTACGTGGTGTTCAGCCGGGACCAGGTGCCCGGCGGCGAGGACACCGGCGCAGCCGGCGAAAGCACGGAGAGCGAGGAGTGATGAAGGACCCCCACGACGTGGTCATCCGGCCGGTGGTCTCGGAGAAGACCTACCAGCAGAACGAGGCCAACAACACCTACACCTTCGTGGTGGCCCCCAAGGCCTCCAAGCCCGAGATCGCCCTGGCGGTCGAGGCCATCTTCGACGGGGTCAAGGTGGCCAAGGTCAACACGCTCAACCGCAAGGGCAAGCGCGTCCGGAACCGCAAGACCAACACCAAGTCCACCCGACCCACCACCAAGCGGGCGATCGTCACCCTCTCCGAGGGCGAGATCGAGCTGTTCACCACCTGAGGTCCGCTCCGATGCCCATCCGCAAGCGAAAGCCAACCAGCGCCGGCCGACGGTTCCAGACCACCTCCGACTTCAGCGAGATCACCACCTCGAAGCCGGAGAAGTCGCTGCTGCTCAAGCAGTCCAAGTCGGGCGGCCGCAACAACCACGGCCGGATCACCTCCCGCCACCGGGGCGGCGGCCACAAGCGCCGCTACCGCATCGTCGACTTCCGCCGCAACAAGGACGGCGTGCCCTCGACGGTGGCCTCGATCGAGTACGACCCGAACCGCAACTGCCGGATCGCCCTGCTGCACTATCACGACGGCGAGAAGCGCTACATCCTCGCTCCCCGCGACCTGAAGGTGGGCGACAAGGTGTCGTCGGGCCCCTCGGCCGACATCCGCATCGGCAACGCCCTCCCCCTGCGCTTCATCCCGGTCGGCACCACCGTGCACAACGTGGAGCTCAAGCCGGGTGGCGGGGCCAAGATGGCCCGCTCAGCCGGCACCAGCGTCCAGCTGGTGGCGAAGGAGGGCGTGATGGCCACCCTGCGCCTCCCCTCCACCGAGATGCGCCGGGTGTCGATCGACTGCCGGGCCACGATCGGCGAGGTCGGCCTGTCCGAGGCCGAGCTGATCAAGGTGGGCAAGGCGGGCCGGGCCCGCTGGAAGGGCAAGCGCCCCCAGACCCGGGGCGTCGCCATGAACCCGGTGGACCACCCCCACGGCGGTGGCGAGGGCAAGACCTCGGGCGGCCGGCATCCGGTCTCGCCCTGGGGCAAGCCCGAGGGCCGTACCCGGGCCCGCCGTAAGAATTCTGATGCTCTCATCATCCGCCGTCGGCGGAAGCGTGGCGGTCGGAGGTAGTCATGCCGCGAAGTCTGAAAAAGGGCCCATTCGTCGACGACCACCTCTTGAAGAAGGTCGACGACCTGAACGATCGGAACGAGAAGCGGGTCATCAAGACCTGGTCCCGCCGTTCCACCATCATCCCCGACATGGTCGGCCACACCATCGCCGTCCACGACGGGCGCAAGCACGTGCCGGTCTACATCACCGAGTCGATGGTCGGTCACAAGCTGGGTGAGTTCTCGCCCACCCGGACCTTCAAGTACCACGCTGGCCAGGAACGATCGGGACGGCGCTGATGACGGGTGTGAAGACCAACGAGCGTCCCGGCACCAAGTGCCAGGTCCGCTACGTCCGCATGTCGGCCTCCAAGGTGCGGGTCGTGCTCGACCTGATCCGGGGCAAGCACGTGGGCGAGGCGGCCCAGATCCTCGCCTTCAGCGACCGGCTGGCGGCCAAGGTGATCGACAAGGCCCTGCGCTCGGCGGTGGCCAACGCCGGCCACAACGACGACGTGCCGCCCGAGGAGCTCTACGTCTCGGCCTGCTACGCCGACGAGGGCGCTTCGCTCAAGCGGTTCCGCCCGCGGGCCCGGGGTCGGGCCGGCCGGATCCGCAAGCAGACCTGCCACATCACGATCGTGGTGAGCCGCTACTCCGACGAGCAGCTCGACGCCATGCGGGCCCGGGCCGAGGCCCGGAGCACCACCCGGGGTGGCCGGGCCGGGGCCGCCGACACCAGGGCCGACCGTCGCCGCCGGGTGGCCGGCAGCCGGGCCGCCGCCGCCCCCGCCGCAGCCGCTGCCGCCGATGAGGCCGTGGATGATCAGGTGAGCGACGACGTGGTGGACGCCGAGATCACGCCGCCGGCCCCCGCTGACGAGGCCGTCACCGACACCGTGGAGGACACGGTCGCTGACGACACCGCTGCCGAGGACGGGGACGAGACGAAGACCGAGGAGACCAACTGATGGGTCAGAAAGTCCACCCCTACGGGTACCGCCTCGGCGTCACCACCGACTGGAAGTCGCGCTGGATCGCCGACCGCCAGGAGTACCGGGACTACCTGCTCGAGGACCACAAGATCCGCCACTACCTGATCAACCAGCTCCCCAACGCTGCCATCAGCCGCGTCGAGGTGGAGCGGACCCGGGACAAGCTGCAGATCGACGTCCACACCGCCCGCCCCGGCATCGTGATCGGCCGCAAGGGCTCGGAGGCTGACCGCCTCCGCACCGGCCTCACCAAGCTCACCGGCAATCCCAAGGTGAAGCTGAACATCGTGGAGATCAAGCAGCCCGAGCTCGACGCCGCCCTGATCGCCCAGGGTGTGGCCGACCAGCTGGCCGGCCGCATGGCCTTCCGCCGGGCCATGAAGCGGGCCATGCAGAACGCCATGAAGGCGGGGGCCAAGGGCATCCGCATCCAGTCGTCGGGCCGCCTGGGCGGCGCCGAGATGGGCCGCACCGAGTGGTACCGGGAAGGCCGGGTGCCGCTGCACACGCTGCGGGCCGACATCGACTACGGGCTGCGCGAGGCCCACACCACCTTCGGCCGCATCGGCGTGAAGGTGTGGCTGTACAAGGGCGACATCCTGCCCTACAAGGCCCAGACCGACAAGGCCCAGCGGGAAGCCGCCCTGGCCGCCGGCGAGGCCGTGGGCGGGGCCGACGGCCCCCGCACCGTCGTCTCGTCGTCCCGCCGGCCCCGTCCGGTGCCCGGCGCCGCCGCCCCGGCTGCACCCGCCGCCGAGGAGGCGGTGGAGACCGAGGAGGCCACCCCGGCCCCGCTGGTGCGGGAGGCCGACCCCGAGTTCGAGCGGCTGCTGGCCGAGGAAGAGGCGATCGAGGAGAGCCTCCGCAACAAGACCGGGGGCGGCGATCCGCTGCACTTCCGGCCCGAGGACGGTGACTGATCATGTTGATGCCCCGGAAGGTCAAGCACCGCAAACAGCAGCGGGGCCGCACCAAGGGTGTGTCGAAGGGCGCCACTGCGGTGTCCTACGGTGACTACGGCATCCAGGTGCTGGAGCCGGGCTGGATCACGGCCCGCCAGATCGAGGCCGCCCGTATCGCCATGACCCGCCACGTGCGGCGCGGCGGCAAGGTGTGGATCAACGTCTTCCCCGACAAGCCCGTCACGGCCAAGCCGGCCGAGACCCGCATGGGCTCGGGCAAGGGCAACCCGGAGCACTGGGTGGCCGTGGTCCGCCCCGGCCGGGTGGTGTTCGAGCTGTCCTACCCGGACGACGAGATCGCCCGCCAGGCCCTGAGCCGGGCCATCCAGAAGCTGCCCATCAAGGCCCGCATCATCACCCGGGTGGAGGGATTCGATGCCTAAGCGCCCGAACCTCACCGAGGAGAGCAACAGCGACCTGGTCACCGGCCTGGCCGAGGCCAAGCGGGAGCTGTTCAACCTCCGCTTCCAGCACGCCACCGGGCAGCTGGAGAACTCGGCCCGCGTGGGCCAGGTACGAAAGCAGATCGCCCGCTACCGCACCGAGATCCGCACCCGCGAGATCGCGGCGGCCGAGGCGCTGGCCAAGCAAGGAGAGTCGTGATGGCCGCTGAGCAGGCCGAGCGCAACATGCGGCGCAAGACGCGTGACGGCATGGTGGTGTCGAACAAGATGGACAAGACCGTCGTGGTCGAGGTGACCGACCGGTCCCGCCATCCCCAGTACAACAAGACCGTGCAGCGGCGCACCCGCTACTACGCCCACGACGAGGAGAACACCCTCAACGAGGGCGACCGGGTGCGGATCGTGGAGACCCGCCCGCTGTCGGCCAAGAAGCGCTGGCGGCTCCTGGAGATCCTGGAGCGGGCCCGATGATCCAGGTCGAGACCCGGCTCCGCGTGGCCGACAACTCCGGCGCCCGCGAGGTGCTGTGCATCAAGGTGCTGGGCGGCTCCCGCCGCCGATACGCCGGCATCGGCGACATCTTCGTGGCCACCGTGAAAGACGCCATACCGGGCGCTGCGGTGAAGAAGGGTGATGTCGTGAAGTGCGTCGTGGTGCGCACGAAGAAGGAACGCCGCCGCCCCGACGGCTCCTACATCCGCTTCGACGAGAACGCAGCGGTGCTGATCAACGAGCAGCGCCAGCCCCGCGGCACCCGCATCTTCGGCCCGGTGGGCCGGGAGCTGCGGGACAAGCGGTTCATGAGGATCGTGTCCCTCGCTCCGGAGGTGATCTAGATGAAGGTGCGCAAGGGCGACCGGGTCCGCATCCTCACCGGCAAGGACGCCGGTCGGGACGGCACGGTCTCAGCCGCCTTCCCCGCCACCAACAAGGTGATCGTGGAGGGCCGCAACACAGCCAAGCGCCACACCAAGCCCCGCTCCCAGGAGGAGCCGGGCGGCATCATCGACAAGGACATGCCGATGAACGCCTCCAACGTGGCCGTGCTGAGCCCGAAGGACGGCAAGCCGACCCGGGTGGGCTACAAGGTGGAGAACGGCCGCAAGATCCGGATCTGCAAGCGGACCGGCGTGGAGATCCCCGAGGTGAAGCCGTGAGCACGGTCATCGTCGACGCCAAGGTCCAGGGCACCACGCCCCGGCTCAAGGCGGCCTACAACGACACCATCCGCGATGGGCTCAAGGCCAGCCTCGGCCTCGACAACATCATGCAGGTGCCCCGCCTGGAGAAGATCGTGATCAACATGGGAGTGGGCGAAGCCATCGTCAACTCCAAGGCCCTGGAGGCGGCCGTGGCCGACCTCACCCTGATCGCCGGCCAGAAGCCGGTGGTCACCAAGGCCAAGCGGTCGCTGGCCAGCTTCAAGCTGCGCAAGGGCAACTCGATCGGCTGCAAGGTGACCCTCCGGGGTGACCGCATGTGGGAGTTCTTCGACCGGCTGATCACGCTGGCCGTGCCCCGCATCCGTGACTTCCGGGGCCTCAACCCCCGCTCGTTCGACGGCCGGGGCAACTACACCTTCGGTCTCTCCGAGCAGTTGATGTTCCCGGAGATCAACTACGACACCGTCGACGCCCCCCGGGGCATGGACATCACCATCGTGACCACGGCTGACAGCGACGCCGCCGGTCGCGCCCTGTTGGAGGCATTCAATTTCCCGTTCCGGCGTGAAGGGCAGGCCCAGTAATGGCCAAGAAGGCACTCATCCTCAAGCAGCAGCGCAAGCCCAAGTACAAGGTCCGGGCCTACACCCGGTGCCGGCGCTGCGGCCGCCCGCGGGCCGTGTTCCGTCGTTTCAGCCTGTGCCGGGTCTGTCTGCGTGAGATGGCTCACGCCGGCGAGATCCCCGGCGTGACCAAGGCCAGCTGGTGAGAGGAGGTCTGATCCCATGTCCATGACCGACCCGATCGCCGACATGCTGACCCGCATTCGCAACGCCAACATCGCGATGCACGACGAGGTCTCGATGCCGGCCTCCAAGATCAAGCTGGCGCTTGCCGAGGTGCTGCACGCCGAGGGCTACATCGGTGACTTCCGCACCACCGACAACGGCCCCCGCCCCGGCGCCACCCTGACGATCGCCATGAAGTACTCCCCGGAGCGGGAGCGCGTGATCAGCGGCATCAAGCGGGTGTCCAAGCCCGGGCTGCGGGTCTACACCAAGAGCGATCAGATCCCCCGAGTACTGGGCGGCCTCGGCGTCGCCGTGCTCTCCACCAGCAAGGGACTCATCACCGACCGGGCGGCCCGCAAGGCCAAGGTCGGCGGCGAGGTCCTCTGCTACGTCTGGTAGGAGCGAGCGAGAGATGTCACGCATCGGCAAGGCCCCGATCCCGGTTCCCGACGGCGTCCAGGTGGACGTGAAGGGCAGCGCCCTCACCGTCACCGGGCCCAAGGGCACCCTCAACCACACGATCCCCGAATCGGTCGAGATCCAGGTCGACGACGGTGTGCTCACCGTGACCCGGGTGAACGACGAGCGCCGCAGCCGGGCCCTCCACGGCCTCACCCGGTCGCTGGTCAACAACATGGTGGTGGGCGTGTCGCAGGGGTTCCGCAAGGACCTCGAGATCGTGGGCGTCGGTTACCGCGCCGCCGCCAACAACCCCACCCAGATCACGCTCTCCCTCGGGTTCAGCCACCCGGTGGTGGTCCAGGCTCCCGACGGCATCACCTTCGAGGTGCCCGAGCCCACCAAGATCGGCGTGATCGGTATCGACAAGCAGGCCGTGGGCCAGGTGGCGGCGACGATCCGCGCCTGGCGCGAGCCCGAGCCCTACAAGGGCAAGGGCGTCCGCTACGCCGGCGAGCGCGTGCTGCGCAAGGCCGGCAAGGCCGGCAAGTGAGCCCGGTCAGGCAAGGCCGGCAAGTGAGCTCTGGAAAGGCTTCGTGATGGCTACCAAGACGATCCCCGCCCACGCCGCCCGGGTCCGCCGCCAGCGCCGGGCCCGCAAGAAGATCATCGGCACCCCCGAGCGGCCCCGGCTGGCCGTGTTCCGGTCGAACCGGCACATCAGCTGCCAGATCATCGACGATTCCAAGGGCCACACCCTGGCCGCTGCGTCGTCGCTGGAGGCCGACATCCGGTCCAACGGCTCCACCGGCTCGGTGGCGGCCGCCACCACCGTGGGCCAGCTCATCGGTGAGCGGGCCAAGGCGGCCGGCGTGGACGCCGTGGTGTTCGACCGCGGCGGCAACCTCTATCACGGGCGGGTCGCCGCCCTGGCCGACGCCGCCCGGGCTGCTGGCCTCGAGTTCTGATCCCCCCGGGCACCCAGAAAGGTTTCGCACATGGCTAACGAACGAGGCGGCGAGCGGGGCAACCGCGACGACCGCAACGAGGGCCGGGAGTCTCGGGTCATCACGATCAACCGGGTGGCCAAGGTGGTCAAGGGCGGCCGCCGGTTCGCCTTCACCGCCCTGGTGGTGCTGGGCGACGGCAACGGCCGGGTGGGCCTCGGCTACGGCAAGGCCAAGGAGGTGCCCCTGGCCATCCAGAAGGGCACCGAAGAGGCCCGCCGCCTGATGTTCGAGGTCCCGATGGCCGGCGGCACGATCACCCACCCCATCGAAGGGGAGCAGGGTGCGGGCCGGGTGCTGCTGAAGCCGGCCGCCCCCGGTACCGGCGTCATCGCCGGCGGCGCCGCCCGGGCGATCCTGGAGGAGGCGGGCATCCACGACGTGCTGTGCAAGTCGCTCGGCTCGGCCAACCAGATCAACGTGGCCCGGGCCACGATCAACGCCCTCAAGGGCCTCAAGCGCCCCGACGAGGTGGCCCGCCTCCGGGGCGTGCCGGCCGACGAGTTCACCCCCAAGGGTCTGCTCGACGCCTACAACGAGCGCAAGCGGGCCAGTTCGGCCGCCCGGACCGAGGGAGGCATCTGATGGCTGAGATCAAGGTCACCCAGGTCCGGTCCTCGATCGGGGCCAAGCCCAAGCAGCGGGGGAGCCTGCGGGCCCTCGGCCTGCGCAAGCTGGGCCAGTCCAACGTCCTGCCCGACCGACCGGAGATCCGCGGCATGATCGCCCGGGTCCCCCACCTCGTGTCGGTCGAACCCGTCTCGGAGTAAGGCCATGATGAAGCTTCACGATCTCAAGCCGGCCGAGGGGTCCCGCAAGGCGCCCAAGCGGGTCGGGCGAGGCATCGGCGGCAAGGGCGGCAAGACCGCCGGCCGCGGCACCAAGGGCCAGAAGGCCCGCAACACCATCCCCGCCCGGTTCGAGGGTGGTCAGCTCCCAATCCAGCAGCGGCTGCCCAAGCTGCGGGGCTTCAACAACCCGTTCCGGGTGGAGTACCAGGCCGTCAACCTCGACACGATCGTGGAGTCGGGCCTGGTCGAGGTGAGCCCCGAGACCCTGCTGGCCAAGGGCCTGGTGGGCAAGGGCGCCCTGGTGAAGGTGCTCGGCCGGGGTGAGCTGTCCGAGCCCGTCACCGTGCGGGCCCACGCCTTCTCGGCCAGCGCCGAGGCCGCGATCACGGCCGCCGGTGGCACAGTGGAGAAGCTGCCCCTGCCGTTCGCCGTCCGGCCGCCGGCCAAGGGCAACCAGCACGCCAACCGCTAGCAGCCCACCCCGGGGAGAAGCCCGATCACGATGAAGACGCTGCGCAACATCCTGCAGACCTCCGAGCTGCGGAACAAGATCCTCTTCACGCTGTTCGTCATCGTGATCTACCGGCTCGGGGTCCAGGTCCCGGCCCCCGGTGTGAGCCTCGACGCCATCGAAGCCCTCCGGGCCCAGGCCGAGGAGACCACGGGTGGCATCTTCGGCTACCTCAACCTGTTCAGCGGCGGCGGCCTCGAGAACCTGTCGCTGTTCGCCCTCGGTGTCCTGCCCTACATCACCGCTTCGATCATCATCCAGATCCTGACCGTGGCCATCCCGAAGCTGGAGCAGTGGCAGAGCCAGGGGGCGGTGGGCCAGCGCAAGATCAACCAGTGGACCCGCTACGTGGCGATCATCCTGGCCATCGTGCAGGCCACCGGTTTCGTGTTCATCATCGGGCGCAACCCCGAGGCCTTCTTCGGGGTGGACGTGGGCCTGTTCCCGGTGTGGAACGTGGGCCGGGTGCTGGTGGCCGTGACCTGTCTGGTCGTCGGCACCGCCATCGTCATGTGGATGGGCGAGCTGATCACCCAGAAGGGGATCGGCAACGGCATGTCGCTGATCATCATGGCCTCGGTGGTGTCGGGCCTCCCGTCGCTCGGCATCCGCATCCATGCGGTGCGGGGCTGGCTGTGGGTCGGTTTCGGCATGATCCTGCTGGCGGGCCTGGTGGCCGGCATCGTGTTCGTGGAGCAGGGCCAGCGCCGCATCCCGGTGAACTTCGCCAAGCGGGTGGTGGGACGCCGCCAGTACGGCGGCAACAACACCTACATCCCGCTGAAGGTCAACCAGGCCGGTGTGATCCCCGTGATCTTCGCCTCCTCCCTGCTCCAGCTGCCCTCGTTCATCGTCAACGTGCTGCCCACCAGCGGGGACCCGACGAACCCGAACTGGGGCGACGACGTCCGCAGCTTCGTGCAGGCCAACCTGTACCAGCCCGACAACCTGGGCTACATCCTGGTCTTCGGTGCCCTGATCGTGGGGTTCGCCTACTTCTACAACGCCGTGGCCTTCGACCCGGCCCGCCGGGCCGACGAGCTGCGCAAGTCGGGCGGCTTCATCCCCGGCATCCGGCCCGGCCCCCAGACCGAGCGCCACCTGTCGAAGATCCTGAACCGCATCACCCTGCCCGGCGCCGTGTTCCTGGCCGTGGTGGCCCTGATCCCGTCGGCCGCCCTGGCCCGGCTGCTGTCGGGCGGCGGCCAGGGCCAGAACGTCGGCTTCTCCGGCGTCTCGATCCTGATCGCCGCCGGCGTCTCGCTGGAGACGATGAAGCAGATCAACTCCCAGCTGATGGCCAAGAACTATGACGGCTTTCTCAAATGAGCCGCGTCTGGTACTGGTACAGCTCTGAGCTCGCACCCCGATCTGAAGGATGCTCCCCATGGCACAACCGCTTCGACTCGTGATCTTCGGCCGCCAGGGCGCGGGCAAGGGCACCCAGTGCATCCGGTTGATCGAGCGCTATGGCGTGGTCCACATCAGCACAGGTGACATGCTGCGGGCCGAGGTGGCGGCCGACACCGAGCTGGGCCGCAAGGCGGCCGAGATCATGGCGTCGGGCGGCCTGGTGGACGACGAGACGATCCTGGGGGTGGCCAAGAGCCGCATCAGCCAGGACGACGTGAAGGCCCACGGGTTCGTGCTCGACGGCTTCCCCCGCACGATCGACCAGGCCGCCGGGCTCATCGACGCCCTGGGTGATCATGCCCTGGACGCCGTCATCGACCTCGATGTGCCGCTGGGCGAGGTCACCAAGCGGATGAAGCTGCGGGCCCGGGACGACGACACCGACGAGGCGATCGCCAAGCGGCTGGCCCTGTACGAGGAACAGACCCAGCCCGTGCTCCAGTTCTTCGCCGACCGGGGCCTGCTGGTCCGGGTCGACGGTCTGGGCACCGAGGAGGAGGTCACCGAGCGCCTCTACGCCGCGGTCGACGCCCAGATCGAAGCCGGCGCCAAGGCCAACTCGGGGAACTGCGAGTGACCGCGCCGGCGCCGAACGGCAAGCGCAGGTTGGAGGCCTCTTACCAGGCCTCTAGGCTGAATTGTTGGTCGTTCTGCGCCAGGGGTGGTGCCGCCGCCAATCGGGATTCGCTCCCACCCCCTGTTCCCGCGTCACTGTTCTAGTTCATTCCACGCCCGCTCCGGAGGATCCGTCCTGCCAAAGGAAAAAGACGCCATCGTGCTCGAGGGCACCGTCACCGAGTCTCTCCCGAACGCCATGTTCCGGGTGGAGCTCGAGAACGGGCACAGCGTGCTCGGGCACATCTCAGGCAAGATGCGCCGCCACTACATCCGCATCCTGCCCGGCGACAAGGTTCAGGTGGAGCTCACGCCCTACGACCTGACCCGCGGTCGCATCACCTACCGCTACAAGTAAGAGGACTTGAGGACCCGATGAAGGTTCGCCCGAGTGTGAAACCCATGTGTGAGAAGTGCAAGGTGATCCGCCGGCACCGGCGCGTGATGATCATCTGCGACAACCCGCGTCACAAGCAAAGGCAAGGCTGAGCATGGCTCGTATCGCAGGTGTCGACATCCCCCGTGACAAGCGGCTGGTGGTGTCGTTGACGTACATCTTCGGCGTGGGATCGTCCACCGCCCAGCAGATCGCCGATGCCACCGGGGTCGATGCCAGCACCCGGGTGAAGGACCTCACCGATGACGAGGTCATGCGGATCCGGGCCTGGATCGACAGCAACATCAAGACCGAAGGTGACCTGCGCCGCGAAGTGTCGCAGGACATCAAGCGCAAGATGGAGATCGGCTGCCACCAGGGCATCCGTCACCGCAAGGGCCTGCCCGTCCGCGGTCAGCGCACCCAGACCAATGCCCGGACCCGCAAGGGGCCGAAGAAGACTGTCGCCGGTAAGAAGAAGGTCACCAAGTAATGGCCAAGCCATCGAGCGGAGGCCGTCGGCCCCGCAAGCGCGAGCGCAAGAACGTCACGTACGGCATCGCCCACATCAAGTCGAGCTTCAACAACACGATCATCGCCATCTCCGATCAGGAGGGCAACGTGCTGTCGTGGGCCTCGGCCGGCAACGTCGGCTTCAAGGGCTCCCGCAAGTCCACCCCGTACGCCGCCCAGATGGCGGCCGAGGCCGCCGCCCGGCGGGCCATGGAGCACGGGGTGCGCAAGGTCGACGTGCAGGTCAAGGGCCCGGGGTCGGGTCGCGAGACCGCCATCCGCTCCATCCAGAACGCCGGCATCGAGGTGACCGGTATCAAGGACGTCACCCCGGTACCCCACAACGGTTGCCGCCAGCCCAAGCGCCGGAGGGTCTGATCCATGTCGCGCTACACCGGTCCCCGCGCCCGCATCTCGCGCCGCCTCGGCACCAACATCTTCGGCACCCGGGGTGAGACCCAGGCCCTCGAGAAGCGGCCCTACCCGCCCGGCATCCATGGCCGGTCCCGCCGCCGGGGCGCCCAGAACACCGCCTACCTGGCCGAGCTCCAGGAGAAGCAGAAGGCCCGCTTCACCTACGGGCTGAACGAGCGCCAGTTCCGCCGGATCTACGACGAGGCCTCGCGCCGCAAGGGCGTCACCGGTGACAACATGCTCAAGTTCCTCGAGCTGCGCCTGGACAACGTGATCTACCGCGCCGGCTGGGGCGCCACCCGCCCCCAGGCCCGCCAGTTCGTGTCCCACGGTCACGTGAACGTCAACGGCAAGCGGGTCAACGTGCCGTCCTACCGGGTCCGCAAGGGCGACGTGGTCGAGATCCGCGACAAGTCGCGCAACAACGTCGTGCTGCAGTGGAACAAAGACGTTCTCGACCGCACCCCGCCGGCCTGGCTGGAGCGGGAAGACGACTGGAAGGTCAAGGTCTACAACGAGCCGCTGCGGGAGCAGATCGACGTCCCGATCCGCGAGCAGCTCATCGTCGAGCTCTACAGCAAGTAGCGCGCCCGCCCCCCCTCAGAATTCTCTTTAAGGAACCCCACATGCTGGTCATTCA
>Ga0268299_1002956_pt1 | contig 17499 bp, 19 predicted proteins | sample NOBtaG_FD_193484 | JGI IMG/M metagenome (GOLD analysis project Ga0268299, IMG submission 193484) | Activated sludge microbial communities from bioreactor in Nijmegen, Gelderland, Netherland - NOB reactor | ecosystem: Engineered > Bioreactor > Aerobic > Activated sludge | place: Netherlands...
ACCACCGACTCGCCCCAGGCGCAGGCGTACTTCGACCAGGGCCTGAGCTTCCTCTACGCCTTCAACCACGACGAGGCGATCCGTTCGTTCCGCAAGGCGGCCGAGCTCGATCCCGACTGCGCCATGGCGTGGTGGGGAATCGCGATCGCCAACGGCCCGCACATCAACTTCCCGATGGTGCCGCCCGAGCGCGCCGCGATGGCATGGCAGGCGCTGCAGGCGGCGCAGGCGCGCGCCGGCGATGCGACCCCGACCGAGGCGGCGCTGATCGAAGCCCTGGGCGCGCGCTACGCTGAGCCGCAGCCGGAGGATCGCGCCCCGCTCGACGCCGCCTACGCCGCCGCCATGCGCAAGGTGTGGCAGCAGTATCCGGGCGATCCCGACGTCGGCGCGCTGTTCGCCGAATCGATGATGGATCTGCGCCCGTGGGATCTCTGGACGCCCGAGGGCCAGCCGCAGCCGGGCACGGACGAGATCATCGCCACGCTCGAGTCGACGATGGAGATCGACCCCCGACATCCACTCGCCCTGCACCTCTACATCCACGCCGTCGAGGCCTCGCCCGAGCCGGGCAAGGCCGACCTCGCCGCCGATCGCCTGCGCGATCTGCAGCCCGGACTGGGCCACCTGGTGCACATGCCGTCGCACATCGACGTCCGCCGCGGGCGCTGGCAGGAGGCGATCGTCGCCAACGCCAAGGCGCGCGACGCCAATCGGGCGTACCGGATGAAGTCGCCGAACCAGGGCTTCTACGGCCTCTACATGGCGCACGACAACCACATGCTCGCCTATGCCGCGATGATGAGCGGGCAGCGCGAGCTGGCGATCGAGACGATGGACGAGCTGGTCGCGACGATGCCGGAGGAGTGGACGGTGAAGTTCGACTACATCGCCGACGGCTACTCCGTCATGCCGCTCGAGGTGCGCATGCGCTTCGGCCTGTGGGACGAGGTCCTCGCCGCGCCCGAGTACCCCGAGCGCTACCCCTTCGCGCGCGCGATGCGCCACTACGCCCGCGGCGTCGCCTATGCCGCCAAGGGCAACGTGCCCGCCGCCCTCGCCGAGCAGAAGGCCTTCCGCGAGGCCGCCGCCAAGGTTCCGGCCGAGTCCTTCTTCGGCAACAACCCCGCCTCGGCCCTGCTCGCGGTCGCCGAGGACATGCTGGAAGGCGAGATCCTCTACCGCCAGGGCAAGGTCGATGCGGCGGTGAAGGCGCTGCGCCAGGCGGTCGTGCACGAGGACGCGCTGCGCTACGACGAGCCGCCGGGCTGGATCCAACCCTCGCGCCACGCCCTCGGCACGGTGCTGCTGGCGTCGAACCGCGCCCCCGAGGCCGAAGTCGTCTTCCGCGAGGATCTCGACCGCCTGCCGGAGAACGGCTGGGGCCTCTACGGCCTCGCCACCAGCCTCGCGCGCCAGGGTAAGACCGAAGAGGCCGCCCGGGTCGAGTCGCGCTTCGACGCCGTCTGGGCCAAGAGCGAGGTCGATCTGACGACGCCTTGCTACTGCGAGCCACGGGTGTGAGGGTGAAGCCCATGCACGTACGACGCGCCCTGCTCCTCCTCCCCTTCCTCTTCCTCGCCGCCTGCGGCGACAGTGACGACGACGGCGGCGCGCCTCTGCCGACGCCGACGGCGGTGATGGGCGAGGAGGAAGACGCCTTCGACGTCGACCTCGCGGTCGAGCTCGGACGCCTCTGCCTCGAGTCGTACCAGATGCTGACCGACTTCGAGAACGGCACCGAGTTCACCCTGCCGGCGCCGTTCACGTTGCAGATGCAGTTCCTCACCCCCGAGCACTACCCGGGCGAGACCGAGTCGAGCGAGGTGCCGATCGCCTTCGTCGCCACCAGCGGCGACGCGATCTACGTCGTCTTCCGCGGCACGAAGACGATCTCCGAGTGGATCTCCGACGCGACGTTTACGCAGGTGCCATACGCGCCGGTGTCGGGGGGCGGGAAGAGCGAGACCGGATTCAGCGAGATCTACGCCAACATCCGCGACGGCATCATCGAAGAGGTGAACGCGCTGGCGCAGTCGAGCACCTATACCGATCTCTTCGTCACCGGCCACAGCCTGGGCGCGGCGCTCGCCACGCTCGCAGCGCCCGACCTGGCGCGGGCGACGCGCTTCACTTCACCCGTGCTCTACAACTTCGCCAGCCCGCGCAGCGGCGACCCGGTGTTCGCCGCGCTGGTGGACGAGCTGCCGACGAGCTGGCGCATCGCCAACACCTGGGACGAGGTGCCGAAGCTGCCTCCCGCGGTCGCCGTCGTCTTCGTCGACGGCAAGTCGGAGCTGTTCTTCTACGAGCACATCGACAGCGAGTACTCGGTCACCTTCGGCGGCCCGATCCGCAGCGTCGAGGATCTCGAGAACAACCACGCTATGTGCAACTACTACATCACCCTCTGCGACCAGACCGCGGATCCCGCGACCTGCAAACAGATGGCGGGCGGCGGAGACGGCTGCAATCCCGGGTGAGAACGGGAGAGCCTCTCTCTCACCAGCGGTGGATGAACTCCTCCGCCCAGCCGATCAGGTCGCGCACGCGCAGCTCCTCGTCGTCGAAGCGGAGCCTGCCTTGCCAGGTGCCGAAGGCGCAGACGCCGCCGCTGCGGATCAGGCCGAGGTTGATCATCGGCGTGTGAGCGGAGACCGGCGCGAGGGTGAGGTCGAGGGTGCGCGAGTGCGCCGTGCGCACGTGCCACGGACGCCGCCAGTCGCGCGGGTCGTAGGTCCAGACGAGATCCTCCATGATCTTGTGCAGCTTGCCGTCGATCATCAGCGCGTTCTCGTTGATGCCGGTGCCGGTGGTCCACTTGCCGCCAAAGTTGACGCCGATCAGCCGCCCGTCCTGCGTCCCGGTTGCGACCCCCCAGTTCCAGAACGAGCGGTAGGGCCAGACGCCGCGGCCGAAGTCCTGCACCGCGTGGCACTCCTCCGGCCTCATCTCGTAGCGCCGGCCGGCGACCGTGACGGACCCCTCGCTCGGCAGGGTGTTGTGCTTGGAGTTGAGCTGGAAGCGGTCCTGGCTCCAGGGCACGACCAGATTGAGGCTCTCGTGGCCGGCGGGACGGCGGACGACGAAGTCGGCCTCGACGCGCTCGCCGCGCTTGGCGGCGCCGGCGAAGTGCACCCTCATGTCGCCGCCTTCGTTGGCGTTGGCGTACTCGAGACCGCCGCGGTGAAACTCGACCGTGCGCTCGACCTGCTCGGGTAGCGGGATCGACCCCGGCCGCACCGAGGCGTTGGCGGAGAGCGACTGGCCGCTCTCGAAGTCGGTGAACGTCATCTGGCAGAAGGCGGTGTAGTCGATGTCGGCCAGGGTCACCGAGAAGACGAAGCGCGGGCTGATCCAGTTCCAGAAGTTCCAGCGCTTCTTGCGCAGCCAGTGGCCGCTCAGGTTGGCGCGCACCAGCGGCTGGCGCGACCAGCCGACCGCGGCCGGGTTGAGCCGGCCGTGCGCGTCGCACAGGTCGACCGGGGCGATGATCTCGGGCTCCTGGTAGGCGCGCGGATAGGCGCCGCCCGACCGCATCCGGTCGGCGACGATCGGCATGAACTCGGGTAGCGGCGAAGACATGCGGCGCGTGATGCCCCAGTGGGCGCGGCAGAGCAAGGTCTGGAGTGCGGCGTGAAGCGCCGCTCTGGATGGCTGGCGGACGATCCAGAGCGGCGCTTCACGCCGCACTCCAGATCGAGAGGACTCGACCCGCGAGACAATCTCCCCTACTAGGAGCCGATGAAGATCCTGCGCACGCCGGAAGAACGATTCCGCAACCTGCCCGCGTTCCCGTGGGCGCCGCGCTACCTCGAGGATCTGCCCGGCTACGGCGGGCTGCGGCTGCACTACGTCGACGAGGGCCCGCGCGACGCCGCCCACACCTTCCTCTGCCTGCACGGCGAGCCGACCTGGTCCTACCTGTACCGCAAGATGATCCCGGTGTTCCTGGCAAGCGGCGCGCGTGTGATCGCCCCCGACCTCTTCGGCTTCGGCCGCTCCGACAAGCCGGAGGAGGACGGCGTCTACACCTTCGGCTTCCACCGCGGCGCCCTGCTGCGCCTGCTCGAGCGCCTCGACCTGCGACGCATCACGCTGGTGTGCCAGGACTGGGGCGGCATCCTCGGCCTGACCCTGCCGATGGAGATGCCGGATCGCTTCGCCCGCATCCTGGTGATGAACACCGCGCTGCCCGTCGGCGAGGCGGTGAGCCCCGGCTTCGCCGCCTGGAAGGCCTACGCCGCCTCCGATCCCGATCTGCCGGTGGCGGGGCTGATCGCGCTCAGCTCGCCGGGGGCGCTGACTCCGTACGACGCCTCGGCCTACGCCGCGCCCTTCCCCGACCAACGCTACAAGGCGGGCGTGCGCGCCTTCCCCACGCTGGTGCCGGTCGAGCCGGGCATGGAGGGCGCCGAGGTCTGCCGCGCGGCGCGCGCCTTCCTAAGCGAGCAGTGGACGGGTCCGGTGCGCATGGCGGTCGGACTGCGCGACCCCGTCCTCGGCAAGCCGGTGATGGAGGATCTGCGCACGCACCTGCGCGGCTGCCCACCGCCGCTCGAGGTTCCCGAGGCGGGGCACTTCGTGCAGGAGTGGGGCGAGCCGATCGCGCGCTGGGCGCTCGCCGAGCTCTGATCTGGAGTGCGGCGTGAAGCGCCGCTCTCGATCACGATCGGTATCCAGAGCGGCGCTTCACGCCGCACTCCAGATCACCCCACGCACTTGCGCAGGAAGCGGAACAGCTCGCGGCGGGCGCGGCGCAGCGTCGCTTCCGGCGCCGGCGTGCGGGCGACGCGCACCAGGCTGCGCAGCTTCCGCACGTCGGTCTCGGGATGGACGGCGACGAACTCGTCGATCGCGTCCTCGCCGGCGAGCAGGCGTGTGCGCCACTCCTCGGCTCGGTGCAGCGCGGCGGTGTCCGCCGCACTCTCCTGCCCGAGCGCCGCCAGCGCCGCGCGGATCGGCTCGGGCTCGACGCCGCGCATCAACTTGCCGATGTACTGCATCTGCCGCCGCTGTCCGCCGTGGGTCGGCGTGCGGCGATAGACGAGCAACGCGTCGAGCAGGTTCTCGGGCAGGTCCAGGCTCGCGAGCTGCTCGTCCGGCAGCTTCGCCAGCTCCTCCCCCAGCTCCTGCAACTCGAGCACCTCGCGCTTGCGCTGCGACTTGCTCGGGCCGCGGAGATCGGGCTCCTCCCTCTCGCCAACCACCAACGCCTCCGTGATCTCCGCGCCTCTGTGGCCTCTGTGCAAGGACGGGCTCCAGACCTCCCGCCGTCAGGCGGCGTGAACGGCGCTGGCGTGGGGCGACGCTGCCGGTGAGAGACCGATGCCGTACATGCAGTGCGGACCGCCCCAGTGCTCGACGATCCTGCCGTTCTCGAAGCGCAGGATGGCGGTGCCGTTGATCGTGACGCGCTCGCCGGAGGCCGGCACGCCGTAGTAGGGCTCGCCGCTGTGGGTGCCGGTGAGGGTCCAGTTCGAGATCACCAGGTCGCCCGACTCGATCAGCAGGTCGACGCTGAACTGCATGTCGGGGAAGGCGCGCTTCGCCGACTCCCAGAACTTCTTCTCCTGGTGGCGGATGTCGGTGCCCACCGCCTCCGGCGAGACCCGCGGAGTAACGTGGCTGTGGAACTCCGGCGCGAAGAACTCGTACACCGCGTCGTAGTCGCCGGCCGACATGCGGGCGCTGTACTTCCCGAGAATCGAGAGGTTGCTCGGCATCGTTTCCTCCTGGGTGGCGCCTCTCTAGCGCGATTCCGCGCGGCAGCGCCAGAGGATCTGGAGTGCGGCGTGAAGCGCCGCTCTGGATCGGCAGAGGATCCAGAGCGGCGCTTCACGCCGCACTCCAGCTCAGCTTGCGCAGGAAGCGCGCCAGGTGCGGGTCGCTGCGTGGGTGCGGCACCTCGTCCAAGCGAAACCAGCGCACCTCCCGGAACTCCTCGCGATCGAACGCCAGCGCGCGGCCGCGGTCGGCGCGGACGAGGTACCACAGCGAGACGTCGGTGTGGCCGGCGGTGCGGCCGACCGTCGTGGTGCAGGTAAGCATCAGGGGAGGGCCGATCGCTTCGAGGGCCCTCAAGCCGAGCTCCTCGCGCAACTCGCGACGCACCGTTTCGCGCGGATGCTCGCCGGGCTCGACGTGCCCACCGGTGGGCAGCCAGAGCTCGGCGTTGCGGTGGTCGACGAGCAGGATGGACTCGCCGTCGACCACCGGGAAGTAGGCGACCAGATGCTTGGGCGGGGTCGCGGGCTTCTCGATGCGACAGAGCTCGACCCCCGACTCGAGCCAGGCGAAGGCGTCCGCCAGGTGGCGCTGCTCCAGGGCATCGAGCGGGCGGACCGCCTCCAGCTCGGCGCGGATCTCGTTGCGCAGCGTCCCGTTGCGCCCTGCGGACCCTCGATCCATCTCCCCTCTCCCCTAAGCCAGGCTGTAGTCGACAGCGTACCGCTCCGCCGCGAGCGCGGCGGCGATGCGCAGCGATGCGGTGTTGCCCCAACTCGTGCTGTAGAGCGGTCGCATGCCGGCGGCGTAGATCGCCTCGGCCCAGCGCGCCGTCGCCTGGCGCGCGAAGCCGCGGCCGCGGTAGGCGGGGGCCGTCTCGACGCCGGCCTCGACGGCGGCAGTGCGCAGTCGCGCGCAGCGACAGACCGACACCACCGCGCCGTGCGCGAGCACGCCGGCGACCGGCTCGGCGTCGGCCCACTCCGACTCGAGCCAAGCGAAATGGGCGGCCAGCAGGGGGCGGTCGGCATCGCCCAGCAGCCGGGCTGGGTTGTCGGCGTCGCACGTCGGTCGCGGCAGGACGAAGGCCGGCCCGGCGTACTCGCGCGCGACGGGCGCGTGCGCCTCGAGCAAGGCGCGGTAGCGGGCGCGCTGCCGCGGCCACGGCGACGCCGCGTCCGCGGCGGGCTCGCCCGCGGCCAGCGCCGTGAGGTCTTCGGAAAGCTCGCGTGGCAGGCCGCGCGCCAGGATACAGCGCACCCCCGCGCTCGATCGCACAAGCGCCAAGCGCGGCGGCGCCGCTCCCTCGGCGTCGTTGATCGCGGCCATGCGGCCATCCTCGTCGAGGGCGTAGAGCGACTCCACGTGCCGCTCGACCAGCTCGCGCGTCTCGACTTCCGTCATTCCGGGCGACCGCCGATCACAGGTGCCGATGGAACTCCGGGGCGCTGCCCCATCCATCGTTCATGCCGTCGACGTAGGTGATCGGGATCTTCGACAGTTCCTCCTCGCTGACATCCGCCAGGCAACCGAGGTTGACGCCGTACATCCTGCCGATCGGGGTGTCGTTCCCCACCCCGAAGCAGCGCACGCCGCAGTGGCAGCGACCCCGATACGTCTTCAGCATGTGGTCTCCTTGGTCTCCATCCCCGTAGTTCTCCTTCGGACTGAGGCTCGGGATCCAGAGCGGCGGTGACCGCCGCACTCCAGATCACAGTAGATCGGATGGCATGGTCTCGATGCCGAGCGCGACCTTGCCGCCGATCTGGGCGGCGCGGTCCCAGTCGAAGACGACGTGCCCCCGCATCATCTGGAGATCGCGCAAATGGCGCTGCAGTGGCGAGGTGAGAAAGCCGGAGCTCGCGCCGGCGGCGGCGGCGAGCCCATCGGCGGCCTCGTTCGCCAGGCGCACCACGTGCGCACCGGCGAGGCGGATGGCGGCGCGCTCCTCCACCGGCGCGGCCGGGCCGGCAGGGCCGACCCGCTCGAGGGTCCGGATGGCGTCGCTCCAGACCAAACGCGCGGCGCGCACGGTGGCGAGCCCCTCGCCCAGGCGCAGGTGCGTCGCCGGCAGCTCGCCCTGCTTCTGGCCGCTGTACGCCTGGATCTTCTCGCGCATGCGCGCGGTGAACGCGGCGAGCGCGCCCTCGGCGGCGCCGAGCGCGGGGGTGGCGGCGACCAGGGTGAGCGTGGGGCCCATCGGCCAGCCGACATTGGTACCGGGGTGGAGAGCCTCGCCCGGAGTCTGGCCGGCGGCGATGCGCCACATCTCGAGCGAGCGGTACGCTGGGACGAAGGCGTCGCGCACGACGATGTCGTTGGAGCCGGTGGCCGCCATGCCGGCGACGCGCCAGACGTCCACCACCTCGATCTCGGCGCGCGGCAGGACGAAGAAGCGCGGCCCGCTCTCCGGGTCGACCGCGGCGACCATCGCCCAGTCGGCGTGCATGACGCCGGTCGCCCACTCCCAGCGGCCGCTGATGCGGAAGCCGCCGTCGACACGCGCCGCCCTGCCCGTCGGCGCCAGCGGTGCCGGCGTGCGCGGCGCGGGTCCGGCGGCGAAGACCTCCTCCTGCAGGCGCGGCTCGAAGCGGCACAGCAGCCAGGCGTGCAGGGCGAGGAAGGAGAGCGTCCATGCGCTCGACGGACATCCGGTCGCGAGGCGACGCGTCGCTTCGAGGAACGTCGCGAAGTCGCACTGCGAACCGCCCCAGCGACGCGGCGTCAGCATGCCGAGGAAGCCGGCCTCCGCCGCTTCGCGCACCGTCTCCTCGGGAAGGCGGCGAAGCTCCTCGGCGTGTGCGGCCCGCTCGCGCAGCCGCGGCACCATGGCATCGACGGCGGTCAGGATCTCGGTCATCGCGCTCCTCCCATCACGGCACCGGGTGCGAGCGCAAGCCATCTGGAGTGCGGCGTGCAGCGCCGCTCTGGATGGCTTCGCGAACGATCCAGAGCGGCGGTGACCGCCGCACTCCAGATGGCGGTGGATGGGCGGTCACTCGCGCACCCGACGCGGTCGGCGACCGGCGGCAAGGGCGGTGCATTCGAGGTGGAGGTCTTCCGGTTCGTCGGCGAACAGCTGTGGGTCAGGGCGGGGCACGAGGGCGCAGCCCAGGCCGAGGTAGAAGTCGATGGTGTTCTCGCTGGGCGTGGCGGAGACGTAGAGCCCGGCGGCGCCCCAGGCGCGGGCGCGCTCCAGGGCGCGGCGGAAGAGTCGCGCCCCCAGGCCGAGACCGCGATGGTCGCGGCCGACGTGCAGGAACTGCAGTTGCAGCAGGTCCGGCCGCGTCGTCACCGGACGGCGATCGACGACCGCGATGCCGGCGAGCACGTCGCCATCGAAGGCGGCGTCGAATGCACCGCCGCGATCGTAACACGCCGCCAACAACGGCGTCTGCTGTTCGACCGTCCCCGGCGGCCAACCCGGGACGTCGATCCGCGCAGCGCGCAGGCGCAGCGCACCGTCGCGCAGCTCGTAGATGCGGTCGATTCGCTCGCGCCGGTCGAGCGTCCAGATGCGCTCGATCTCGTCGCGCAGCAGCCGCCGCAACTGCAGGCGGCCGTCTCCCGGCGACGACGGCCCCCGACCGACGCGACTCATCACGCGACCCTGGCGTAGGACTTGTAGGTGATCACGAGGCCGACGACGAACAGGACGCTCTCGATCGCCATGAACACCACCGTGTCGGTCGCGGCTGCGCCGCGATTGTAGGCGCTCGCGAAGAACATTCGAGTCAGTCCGAGCAGCAGTAGAAACCAGCCCGAGAGCGTCACCAGCACGGTCCAGTCGCGCACCCAACGGTTGTGCACCCGCACGATGGCCAGGCCGGCGACGAGCATGAGGACACCGGAGAGATAGACGACCGGTGGGATCTGCTGGGCGTAGAGGTCGGGCTGCACGAGCGGGAACTCGGAAGCGATCATCGCCATCAGCGCGGGACCGAGGATGCCGCCGATCTTGGCACTCCAGGCGCCGGAGGATTCTCCGTCTGCTCCCTGGCTCCGTGGCCTCTGCGTTCCTCCGTTTGGCGGGGCGGCCATTTCGGATCGGGGTTAGCCCGGGAGGCGGCGAAAGTCGACGGAGAAGCGCTCGCGCGCCCCTCCACCATTGTAGACGCGACCCACTTGCGCCGGCCGCCCCGTGTGGCGCAGAGAGTCGGCATGACGGATGCGCGTTCGTGAGCGACGGCAGCGCTCGGCCGGCGGCGGCTGCGACGGCCCGCGGGGATCGCCTGCCGCCGTCCGTCAGCCTTCTCTGGCTGGCGAGCGCGGCGGTGATCGTCGTCTGCGCCGCCACCTCGTTCCGCCTCGGCCTGGCGGAAGGCGTGGCGACCGCGCTCGCGGTCAACGGCGCGCGCGTCCTGCTCGGCGCCGCCGCGGGAGCCGCGCTGGCGCTGTCCGGCAGCCTGCGGCTCGCGGCCGGCACGGTGCGCCCCCTCGGCGAGGTCGAGGTGCTGGCGGTCTCGGCCGGCGCCGCCGGCGGCGGCTTCGTCCTCGCCGGGACGCAGACGGGCGCGACCGCGCTGCTGCTGTTCGCGCTCGGGGCCGTGGCGGGCGCGCTCGGGTTGGTCGTCGTGGTGCGGCGGCTCGACCGGCCGCGCCGCTGGACCAACCTCGCCGTCGTTCTCCTGATCGCGGTGCTGGCCGGCGTCGCGGCGCTGGCAGGCACCTACGTGCGCACGCGGCGCGACGCGGTTGCGACGGTGGCGACCTGGCTGCTCGGCGACCTCGGCGGGGCGACGGCTGCGAGCGCCACTGCACTCGCTGGGGCTGCAGGGCTGCTGCTGATCGCGGCCACGCGCGCCACGGCGCCGGCCTCGGGGCGGCGCCGCGAGACCGTGTCCCTGCTGGCGCTCGGACTCGGCGTCGGCGCGGTGGGGCCGCTGGCCTTCGTCGGCACGCTGGCGCCGCGCGCGGTGCGATGGCTGGCGCGGGGAGCGACGGAGCGCGCCCTGCTGCCGCTCTGCGCCGCCGCCGGCGCGGCGACGGTGGTCGCCGTCGACGCCGTCCCGCGGCTGCTGGTCGGCGGCTACGACTTCCCCTGGAACGTGCCCGCCGCGATGCTCGCCGTGCCGCTCTTCGGCGGCTGGAACCGGATGCGCCTGCGGCGCGCGGCGGGGCGCGCGAGCGTCGTCTTCGAGCTCACCGAACTCGCGCTGTTGGCGGGCCTCACGCTGCTGGGCGTCTGGCTGGCGATCACCCTCGCCGGCGTGATCCGCGCCGCCACGTGACGGCGGGGCCTCACACGGCGCCGGCACGCAGGTGGGCGACGACGGCGTCGCGCAGGAGGACGCTCGAGGTCTCGACCCGCAGCGGCTCGCCGAACGACTCGCGCTCGCCGGCGGTGTAGTCGGTGGTCGCGATGCGGTAGCGCTGCCCCTCGTCCACCGCCACGCCCGCGTCGTCGAGGCGCCGGCGTGCTTCCTCCGCCAGGGCGCGGCCCTCGACGGTCGCGACGACGACGCGGTTGCGGTACGGATCGAGCGCGTAGGCGACGCCGGCGGTGATCTCGCCCGGGCAGATGCGGGCGGGCACGCGTTCCGGGTAGAAGGCCAGCGCCTCCCCCGAAGCGCGCCGCATCGCGGCCTCGAGCAACGCCCGCAGCGGCTCGCCGGCGAGCACTACCTCGGTCCGAGCGAGCGACTCGCCGACGTTGGCGCGGCTCGGATCGCGCACGACCTGGATGTACGCGTGCACGTGCGGATGCCCCTGGAAGTGCACCACCGTCCCCGGCCCCTCGATGCGCCACACCTGCCAGTACGGATCGCCGCGCCGGATGCGCTCGGCTTCCGGCACGTCGCTCCACGCGGTCATGTCCTGCCAGAAGCCCTTTTCGGCGTAGTAGGCGACGTGCAGCGCATCGACGCCGCCGTTGGCCTCGATGCATGCGAGCGCGTCGCGCCGCGCCTCTTCGGGATAGGGTGAGAAGACCGTGTCGAGCAGGCGCGCGGCCTCCTCGCGCGCTGCCGCGGAGAGCGAGCCGACGCGGGCGCCGTCGAAGGAGCCCGCGGCCGTCTGCGGTTGCAGCACCAGCTCGTGCGGCGGCGCCGCCGCGATCGCGCGCGCGCGTTCGGCGGCGTCGAGCCGGGAGTAGAGGCGATTGGCGGCGTCGCCGTGGTAGGCGAAGGAGTTGCCGGCGACCCGCCAGGTCTGGTTGCCGATCTGGTGGCCGTAGGCGATGCCGCCGCCGAATGCGGCACCGGCGGGGCTCTCGCCGCCGCGCAGCATCAGGTGCCCGCCCATGATCACCGCCTGCGCCCGCCCGCTCTCGGGCTCGCCATAGAGCGCCAGAACGCAGCCATCGAGCCGACCTTCGACCGCGACCGTGCCGGCGAAGTCCTGGCGTCCGCGCGGCGACAGCATCGACTCGTAGAGTCGCTCGACCAGGACGCGCTGTGCCGGGGACAGCAGGGTGCCGAGATGGGGCCGCTCGATGATGGAGATCGTGTTGACGATCTGCCGTGTCGGATGGTCGAAGGGGAAGACGATCAGCTCGCGCTGCTTCGCCGTCAGCGAGCCCCCCAGCGCGCGCAGCAGCTCGGCCTGCGAGGCCTCGGCGCCGCCGGCAGCAAGGGGCGAGCGGGCGCCCAGGCCGCGAGCGAGCAGCAACCCGGTGCCGGCGGCGGCACCGGCGAGGAAGGCGCGGCGGCCGAAGCTCGATGGCGGCGCGGCGGACATGCGCGCTGGTTAGCACAGAACGGCGGCAAGGGGGGAGTCGACGATTGCCACGTTCGTGCGAGACGCAGGGCGGTGCCGCTCAGCGCGGCCGCAGCCAGACGGAGACGTGCTTGCGGCTCTCGCCGGTGAAGGGCGATCGATCCCAGTCCGCCCAGCGCTCGGCGAGCTCGAGCCCGGCGATGCGCGCCATCAGGTCGAGCTCCGCCGGCCAGGCGTAGCGATACGGGGTGTCGAAGCGGCGGACGCGCTCGCCGTCGATGTAGATGTAGACCAGTCGGAACGCTCCCGGCACGGTCGTGGTGGCGAAGTCGCCCACCATCGCCCGGATCGTCTCCGCCCCGCCCTTGGCACGAAGCCGCTCGATCATGTCGGCCGAGAGGTCGATGCCGGCGACCGTAATTCCCCGTGCGGCCAGCGGCAGCGCCACCCTGCCCGTGCCAATGCCGAACTCGAGCGCCGCGCCGCCGGCGGCGGCTTCGGCGAGGAACGCCACCGTCGGCTCGAGCACCGCGGGCTCGAACATCGCGCGCGCGCCGGCGTCGTAGCCCGCTGCGACCCAACCCGTGAAGAGATTCTCCGGCATGTTCCGGGGCGATACACCATGCAACTGCCAGCGGGCGAGGAAGCGCTGTCGACGATCGTGGAGCCCCTGCACTCGCGTTCGAGCAGGATCTCGGAGCCGCGACCGTCAGGGAGCGGTTGGCCTCGCGCTGGCACGCAGCCAACCGCTCCCTGACGGTCGCGGCTCCGAAGTCGTGCTGGATCGGATCGCGGGATCAATTCCGGCGGCCTCGTCGTCGACCGCGCAGTAGGAGACCGCGCTGGCGGCGCGGCGCGATCAGAGCGGCGCCGCCGTTCTCGGCGCGCCTTGCAGGACGAGCACGTGCCACAGGCGGCGGAACTGGGTGAGGATGTCGTCGCGCGAGGCCCAGCCGGACCAGCTCTGCGGCTCGAACTCGAGAGTGTTGGCGGCCGCGCCCACGATCGCGGCGTCGAGCAGGCCGGCGGGGGCGGCGCGCTCGGCCAGCGGGCGCACCGGGTAGTCGCGGAAGACCTCGGGCACCTCGCGCACCGCCAGGGTGAAGCCGGGGTGCCAGGAGAGCTCGACGCCGGCGCGCGCGGCGATCGCCGCCAGCAGCCCGCCGACGGGATGATCGCGGAAGGCCGGATCCGCCACCAGGCGCTCGACATCGCCGGCGAGGCGGACCTCGCCGTGCACCTGAACCTCGACGAAGCTGTCGAGCGCGCGTCCGAGCGGGAGGTGCGCGAGATCGCCGCGCGGCAGCGACGGGGCGCGGCCGAGGTGCTCGAGGAGGGCGGCGGCGTCGAGATCGTCGATCGCGAAGGCGCCCTGCCCCGCTTCGAGCTGGCGCAGCAGCGGCGCCAGCACGACCTCGAGCGTGTCGAGAGTGGCGGTGCGTTCGGCAGCGCCGTCCTCGTGGCTGCCGCCCCAGGTGAAGGTCGCGCGATCGGCCACCTCGGGCCGCAACACGAAGTAGCAGGAGCCGAAGCGCGGCGCCGGACCGTCCGGATGGGGCGCGACCACGAGCGCGCCGTACTTCGGCCGGCTCGCGGGCGGCGCGTCGGCACCGTGGTAGGAGCCGCCGAAGAGGCACTCCTCCCAGCCGTCGCGCTCGCCGCCGGCGAAGGCGGAGGGGCTGCCGCTGGAGAGGCCGGTGACGAACTGGTTCTGGTAGGCGCCGCTCTCCAGCAGCCCTTCGGCCACGCTGCCGCCGCCGGCCGCGAGCCGCTCGGGATGGAAGTGGAGGGCGATCCGCGCGTGCCGGCGCAGGCGCGTGACCACCTCGTCGTAGCGCGCCACGCTCGCACCGGCGCGTCCCAGCGCCGCCCGCACCGCCTCGCGCGCCGCTGCGCTCCGTCGCACCGCCGCGGCGCGCACGAACTCGAGGGCTTGCCGCTGGCAGGGCGTCAGGCCGTCGCGCGCTTCAGCCGCGCGCGTCATCGAGTCGCCGCTGCGCACGCCCGGCCGCACGTCGGATCGCCGTCGACCGTGCCGAGGCCGCGGATGAACGCGGATCGACGCGGAGATGATCTGGAACGTCTTGCGACGAGGATCGGGGGCACTTCATTCTCGATGAGGCTGGACTCTCTCCGCTCGTCGCCGCGAACCAGCTCGATCCGCGTCGATCCGCGTTCATCCGCGGCTTCCTTCTGTCGAGGGACGCGGGAGCGCCAGTCTGGACAGGAGCTCGTGCACGCACTCCACCTCCGATCGACCGGCGGTGTCGATGACGATGCGGTCGACGGTCCAGGCGTGGTACTCGCGCTTCTCGACCTCGCTCCAGGTCGGCAACCTGAGGCCCGGCACCTGGGAGGCGCGGGTCTCGACTCGGCGCCGGTGCTCGGCCCGGTCGGAGCAGACGACCTCGACGTTGGCGAACTCGGCCCCCGCCGCGCGCGCGACCCCCTCCCACTCTCGCCGCGTCAGCTCGATGGGGTTGCAGGAGTCCGCGACCACGCTCCGACCGAGGCGCAGATTGTCGGCCGCGATCCGGTAGGCGAGGCGGTAGCCCTCGCCCTCGACGTGGATCCCGCAGAGATCGCGCAAGGCCTGCTCGATCGTGTCGATGCGCAGGTAGGCGGCAGCGCGCTGCCGCGCGAGCGCCTGCGCCAGGGTGGATTTACCGCTCCCGGGGAGGCCGGAGAAGATGTAGAGCATCTAACTAACCCGTGAAGACGGTGGAGCGAGAGACGAAGCAGACGGGATTGCCGAACGGATCGCTGGCGTAGAAGGACTCCTCGCCCCAGGGGCGTTTCGAAATCTCGCCGAGCGGCCCGACGCCGGGGGGAGAGCCGGTGGCGAGAACCGCGCCCGCGGCGAGGCAGGCGTCGTAGGTCGACGGCAGATCGGAGACGGCGAAGTAGAGAGCCTCGGGGTTGGGCCTGGCCTGGTAGCCATCGCCGTCGGCCTGCGGATCGAAGCAGGCGAGGATCGTGCCCTCGCAGTCGAAGTAGTGGCGCCCGGGCGAGACCCTGCGCCCCGGTGTTGCGAGGATCGCGCCGTAGAAGGCAGCGGCTCGATCGATGTCGGTCACCGGGAGAAGAACGCGGTAGAGGTGTGCCATGTCGGCCTCCTGAGGTGCGCGTCAACTGCTGCGGCGGCACATTAGCCCGAATCGGAGGAGGAACGACAGGGATGAACGGCGATCGAGTGAAGATGGCCGAGATGCTTCCTGCCGATCCGGTTCAGCGCGGCGAGGTCACCCCCGGTCCTCCAGCGGCTCGAACACAGCGCCCTGGAGGCAGCCGCGACCCGACTCGAGCCGCGGGAGTCGATCCGATCTCAGGGCCGGAGCTTCTCTGGCGGCAGTGGCCCGGGCGTCGGCGGAGGCGGTTCGGGCGCCACACGAGGTCGACCGCAGCGGTCCTCCAGCGCCCATTTCCAGCGCGGACGCCGGCTGTCGGGAACGAAGAGCGGAAGCATTGGCAGCAGACTGAGCTGCGTCGCGTCGTCGGTTCCGATCTCGAAGTAACCCGCGGTGGCGGTATCCGCGACTCCTGCGACTGCCCACGCCAACCCTTCCAGGATGCCGAGCGTGCCGGCGATGACACCGACCGGGACACCGTACAACAGAGTTTTCCACGCACGGCCGCCTTCGCTCTCCGCCCAGACCAGCCAAACCCCGCCCGAGGCCGATCTGATCGGTACGAGTGGGGCGTTCGCGATCGCGACGGGGCCGCGTGCGAGGTTGGCAACCGTCCACCGGTTGACGCATTGCCCGCTTTCATCGACGACCCAGCTCGCCCGGGCCTTGCCGCCGAGGGTCGCTGCCACGAGCGCGGCAAGCCCGAGGATCGCGCTGCTGCGCCGCCGTCGGCAAGGCACGGCACGCCCTACGCCGCCAGCAGCGCCGCGAGCTCATGCGGCCGGAAGGTGAAGACCTCGTGTTCGGAGGCGATCTCGAGGGGCTTCACACCCAGGCGGGCCGCCATCTCGCGCTGTCTCGCCGGCGGGATGATCTGGTCCTGCGTGCAGAGGACGTAGGTGCGAGGCACGTCGGGAAGGGATCGGCCCGGCCAGGGCTGTTCCAACGCGGCCCAGCCCTGCGGGCGCTGCGTGGCCCTGAGGTAGGCGAGGTAGCCGTCCCGCTCTTCCGGGGGTACGAGCGCGGCCAGCAGTTGCAGGTCGAACGACCGGCAGCCGTTGCCGTCGTCGCGCGAGACCGACAGGATCCTCTCGCGGACGTCGGCGCCGACGACGTCCAGGATCGAGCGCCCAGGCTCGGGCACGACCGCTGTCACGTAGATCAGACGATCGACGCGGGTCCGAGCCGGCACGAGCGAGATCGTCGCACCGCCCGCCGAGTGGCCGACGACCGCGACCGAACCGGCGATCCCGGCCACGGTCTCGACCACGGTGCGGGCGTAGTCGTCGAGCGTGGCCGCCGGGTCCGTGCACGGCAGGTCGACGGCGACCGCGCGGTGACCGAGCGCTTCGAGCTCGGGAATCACCGGCGCCAGCTCGGCGGAGCTGCCGAACGCGCCGTGGACCAGAACGAACGTCGTCATCGCGATCACCTCTTCGAACGCGTCAGGCGGCAGCGAGCGGGCAGCACCGAGGGAGTCGCGGGTCGCGGTGGAGACGCCGCGCGCGCCACAACGTGCTCCCGCCCGTTGTCCGAATGCCGCCGTGGCCCGCGTCGGCTGCAGCGGCTTGTTGGATGCATCACGGCTCGTCCTTCAGAACTCCGGATATTCAGCACCTCGTTCTCGCTCGATCTCTCTTCGAGATGCCCATGATGCCACACCGGTCCGAACCACTCGTCGGCGATCTCCCGGAGATGTTGAGCAATCCGCTCCGGTGGCGCGCCCGATGCCAGAAGGCGATACAGCCAGCGATGCAGCTGTCGTACTCGTCTCGCGCGGACGGTTCGCCCGAGACCCGAAGCGGATCCCAGAAGTCGAGGAGAACCCGACGGATGCTCTCCTGGATCTCCCTTGCTCGCCGTTCACGCGTCACCATTTCCGTAGTTCTGCCGAACGCTCTGGCGCTGAGCCGCCGGCGCGCTGACGCCCGCGAGCGGCACGCCAGCTCAAGCCGGTCGGCCAGCGCCGGGTTAGCTCTACCACTCC
>Ga0268299_1002957_pt1 | contig 17496 bp, 10 predicted proteins | sample NOBtaG_FD_193484 | JGI IMG/M metagenome (GOLD analysis project Ga0268299, IMG submission 193484) | Activated sludge microbial communities from bioreactor in Nijmegen, Gelderland, Netherland - NOB reactor | ecosystem: Engineered > Bioreactor > Aerobic > Activated sludge | place: Netherlands...
CCGACGGACACCCCGACCTCGACGCCGACCTACACCTTCACGCCGACCGAGACTCCGACCGACACGCCGACGTCGACACCGACGGACACGCCGACGCCGACGCCGACCTACACATTCACGCCGACCGACACACCGACACAGACCCCGACGGTTACGTCGACGGCGACGCCGGCCGACACGGCTACGGTGACCCCGAGTCCAACGCCGACGGCGACGCCGGCCTGCGGTGACGGCAACCTCGACGCCGGCGAGACCTGTGACGACGGCGACGCCACCGGAGGCGACGGTTGCAGCGCGACCTGCCAGATCGAGGCGTGCCACGCCTGCGCTGGCTCGCCCTCGATCTGCACGCCGAACGCACCGGCGGCGCCCGGCGTCTGTCGTGCGCCGTACCTCGGCGACAAAGGACGCGTGGTCGTGCGCGACAAGACTCCAGACACGCGCGACGCCGTCATCTGGCGCTGGGTCAAGGGTGGTGCCACCGCCAAGGCCGATTTCGGCAACCCGCTGGCGACGACGAGCTACGAGCTGTGCGTCTACGACCAGGTCGCCGGCCAGGACGTCCTCGCCCTCTGGTACCGCGTGCCTGCTGGCACCCTGTGGAAGGAGACGGGCAAGGGCTTCCGCTACCGCGACCCGAGCTTCGGCCACGACGGCGTCGGCCGTCTGGTGTTGCGCGAGGGCGGCGACGGCGCCGCCAAGATCATCTTCGTGGCCAAGGGCGCGAGCGCAGGCCTCGCCCGCGCCGCCCTGCCGCTGGCGCAGGACACCCAGGTGCGGGTGCAGATCGGCAACGGCACGACCTGCTGGACTGCGCTCTACCAGACGCCGAAGAAGAACACCGCGAACCTCTACGTCTCGCGCCCGGTGCCCTAGCGAAAAAGGGGATGTTCCCCTTTTTCGCACCGGGGCGCGGGCGTAGGATCGGGCGCGCATGGCGTCTCTGCTGATCGTCGAGGACGAGCAGGTCCTCGCCAAGAACATCCGCCGCACGCTCGAGAAACTCGGCCACCAGGTCGCGGTGGCGGCCTCGGGCGCCGAGGCCGAGAGCCGATTCGCGGAGATCCGCCCCGATCTGACCCTCCTCGATTTGCGCCTGCCGGACGCCAGCGGGCTCGACCTCCTGGCGCGCTTCAAGGCGCAGCACCCCGAGGGCATCGTCCTGCTGATGACGGCCTACGCCGCGATCGAGGATGCCGTGCGGGCGATCCAACTCGGCGCGCGCGACTACCTGCAGAAGCCGCTGCACATGGACGAGCTGAGGCTGGCGGTGACGCGCGCGCTCGAGGACTCGCAGTTGCACCAGGAGGTCTCGTACTACCGCAGCCGCGAGGCGCGCGGCGCCGACCTCGACTCGATCGCCGGCGCCTGCGAGGCGATCGAGGAGCTGCGCAGCCGCATCCGCCGCATCGGCTCGCTGCCGGCGTCGGCGGCGCCACCGACGGTGCTGATCACCGGCGAGACTGGGACGGGCAAGGGTCTGGTCGCGCGCGTGCTGCACTACAGCGGCGCGCGCGCCGCTCGCCCGTTCATCGAGGTCAACTGCGCCGCCATTCCCGAGAACCTGCTCGAAGCCGAGCTCTTCGGCTGGGAGAAGGGTGCTTTCACCGATGCCAAGGCCTCGCGCGTCGGGTTGTTCCAGGCCGCCGACGGCGGCACGCTCTTCCTCGACGAGATCGGCTGTCTCAATCTCACCTTCCAGGTGAAGGTGCTGAAGGCGATCGAGGAGAAGGCCGTGCGGCCGGTGGGCGGACGGAGCGAACGCCGCGTCGACGTACAGATCGTCGCCGCCACCAACAGCGACCTCGAGGAGATGGTGCGCAGCGGCCAGTTCCGCGAGGATCTCTACTATCGCCTGCGAGTGGCGCCGCTGAGAATTCCGCCGCTGCGCGAGCGCGGCGACGACGTCCTGGCCCTGGCGCGTCGCTTCCTGGAGGAGCTGCGGCAGGTCTATCGGCTGCCGCCGCGCCGGTTGTCGCCCGCGGCCGAGCAGGCCGTCCGCCGCTACCGCTGGCCCGGCAACGTGCGCGAGCTGCGCAATACGCTCGACCGCGCCGTGTTGTTCAGCGACAGCGAGACCATCGACGCCGATGCGCTCGGCCTGCCGCAGCCGGCTGCGAGCGCGAGCCTCGCGCCGGTCGCGGGCAGCGACGGGCTCTCGTTCGAGATCCCCGACGGGGGCCTGCGCTTCGAGGACGTCGAGAAGGCCCTCATCCTCAGCGCCCTGCGCAAGGGCGGCAGTCAGAGCGGCGCCGCTCGCCTGCTGGGCATGACGCGCGACACGCTGCGCTACCGGATGGAGAAGTTCGGCATCGAAGCGAAGGGCGAGTCGTGACGCCTGCCTGTGGCAGGTGACCCAGGAGGTGGGTCATCTGCCGCAGGTCTGCGAAGCGCGCGGTCTCGGCGCCGCTCTCCGACGGTCGCTGCAGCCGAGGCACGCTCCTTGCCCATGGATGGCGCGGTGGCTACGGTCGTTGCAACGATGAGAACGGGCGCGAGGAACCGCCTGATCCGCCGGACCGGCGGCCTGCTGGTCGCGGCACTCCTGCTGGGCGCCCCTTCCGCCATCCCGCCGCGCTCGGGGGGGGTGGGAGGTGCGGCGTGGCAGGTGTCGCCGGCCAGCGCGGCCGGCACCGACCCGGCACTGGCGCTGTCGGCGGCGCAGGCCTTCCGCGCTTCGAGCGGGGTCGCGGCGGTGCAGGTGAACGGGTCCTTCAATTTCGAGGACGTGCTTCAGTTCTCGTTCCCCGCGGGCGTGGTGGTCTACCAGGGCACGCGCTTCGCCCGCTTCGAGATGTCGGGGGCGGTCGTCAGCGGCAGCGCATCGTTCCTCGCCGACGGCCTGAGCGCGGCCGAGCTCGACACGCTGCTCGGCCTCGGCACGGCCGCGCCGGCGCCGGCGGCGCTGCTGCAATTGCAGCCCTCGCGTGCGCTGATCGCACTGCCACCGGAGTTCTCCGCCGGCGCTGCCTCGGTGCTGGTCTACGCCGTTCTCGAGAACACCGCCTTCCTCAGCAACACCGTCGCCTGCGCGATCCCCGGGTCATGAGAGAGCAGGTCGTCGTGCAACACCGCCGCAGACATCGACTCGGCCTCCCAGGCCTCGGCGTCGCCGCCGCCTGCGTCGCGCTCGCCCTCACCGTCCCTGCGCTGGCGCAGCAGGTGTTCGACGGCGATCCGATCGATCCCGAGAGCGGGCGGCCGTACCTGATGCTGCCCGGGGCGCCGCTGTTCTGGCCCGGCGAGGACGAGAAGTACGGCACCGACGACGATACCGTCGCTGCGGGCATGCTCGGCGACGTCGACCTGGTGGTGCGCTCGGTCGCCTTCGGGGCATCGTTCCCGCCGCCGGCGAGCGGCGTCGCCCTGGCACCGGTGGTGATCGCCGGAGGCGCGGCCACCGCCCGCGGCACGGACGCGGCCTTCCAGGTGGGAGTGTCGGACGGCGCGTCGACACCAGCGGCCGGCAACCCGTTGGCGAGCTCCGACCTCGACGGCCGGGGCGTGGTGGTGCTGGCCTACGCCGATCTCGACGACGATGGCGTACTCGGCCCGACCGCGGCCGATGGCAATGCCGACGCCCAGGTCGAACTGCAGGAGATCCTGGTACCGGTCGGCCGGCAGGTCGCCACGCTCGCGGCCGGTGACGCCGGCGGCTCCATCGGCGTGGCCGCGGGCGCGCCGTCGAGCGCGGGCGGTCTGGGCCTGGTGCTGGTGGCGGCCGCGCTCGCCGGTTCCGATCCGCCGCTCTACGACGACGGCAACTTCGTCACCACGCTGCTGCCGCTGCTGCCGCCGATCGACGTCAAGCGCGTCGTCACGGGCAACGCCCGCCCGCCCGATCCGGAGTACCTCGTCGACCTCGAGCTCGACCCGGAGATCGGCGAGGCCGGCCGCTGGCATCTGCCGGCGCCGGGCGATCCGCTCTTCGGCGAGCCGTGGGCCATCCCGCTCGACGGCTCGAGCGTCAGCGTCGACCTGCTGCAGGCGCGTGCCGGGGCTGCCAGCGGGGCGCGGTTGGCGAAGCCGGTAGATTCGACCTTCACCGCCGGCCTCACCCGCCGCCTTCTCGCCGCTGTCGGCAGCGGCGGCACGCGCCTGGTGCTCGAGGACGTCGACAGCGCCACCATCGCAGACGACGGCCCCGGCAATGCGCTCTCGCTGGCGGTCTTCGCCGCCGACGTGCTCGGCAATCCCACCGACGCGCCGGCCGGCGGCATGGAGGTCGTGGTCGAAGTCGGACCGCGCCTGGCGCTGCTGTCGCCGGACAGCGACGGCGACCCGCGGCGCGAAACCATCGATCTCGCCGGCGCCGCGGCGGTGGCGCTGGTGGTCGACGACGCCGGCGTCGCCGGCGACGGCGGCAGCGATCGCGTCACCGTGCTGCAGGACGGCGTGCCGACCGCGTCGCTGGCGGTGACCGTGCTGGGCAGCGCCGCACCCGGCCTCGACCCGGCCAAGGTCGTCCTACGCCTCGCCCCGCCCGACCGGAACGCCATCCGCCTGAAGGCGAGACTCACCGGCAGTGGGCTCGACATGGCGGCGCAGGACGTGACCGTCTCGCTGATCTCGGCGGGGAGCACGATCTACACCCGCACCTTCGCCGCCGGGTCCCTGGAAGTGCGGGGGCGCGGCAACCGCTTCGTCTTCCGCGACCCGCGGGAGACGGCCGTCGGCCGCGCCACGCTGCTGCTGTCGCGCCGCGGCGCCGCCCCCGACACCTACACCCTGCGGCTGCTGGTGCGCGACCTCGCGCTCACCGGCATCGCAGCACCCGATGCACCGCTGGTCGCTGCGGTGCAGGTCGGAGCCACAGTCTTCCAGGCCGACCTCATCTGCGTCCCCAATCTCGCCGGTCTGGCGATCCGCTGCGATTCGTAGCGAGCACGGGCGCGGATCGACGAAGGACAGATCCCTCTAGCGCACTCACGGCTACCGATGCGGCGGATCCGCCTCGGCGCGGTGGGCCGTGAGTCGCAGTGCGGCGAAGAGCGCGACACAGAGGCAGGCGAAGGCGTCGCCGTGACGAGCGTAGAAGGTGAGCCCGGCGATCGGCAGCACGGTCGCGCTTGCGGTCGCGGCGACGCCGGCCGGCAGGTCGGCGACGCGCTCTCCGCGCGGGTCGAACACGGTGGTCAGGCCGCTGTTGGTCGCGCGCGCCAGGAAGCGCCGCGTCTCGACGGCGCGGAAGCCGGCGGCGACGCGGTGCTGGGCAAGTGCGGCGCGGCCGCCGAACCAGTCGTCGTTCGAGATGTTCACCAACCACTCGGCGCCGTCGCGCACGGCGGCGCGCGCGAGGTCGGCGTAGATCGCCTCCCAGCAGATCAACACCGCGAAGCGGGTGTCGGCGAGCGAGAAGAGCGTCAGGGTGTCGCCGGGGGTGTAGGTGTCGCCGGCGGCGAAGCGGCGCTCGAGCGCCCCGGAGCCGGCGAGGGGCGAGGTCTCGGCGAACGGCGTCAGGCGCAGCTTGTCGTACCAAGCGCGCACGTCGCCGCGCCCGTCGAGCAGGAAGGCGGAGTTGCGAAACGCCGCACCGGCGCCGGCGTCGACTTCGCGCGGGGCTCCGAGCAGGAGGTGCGCCCCGGGCGGAAGGGCTGCGGCCGCCTGCTGCATCAGCCCGGGATTGGCGGCGATCGAGAAGCCGATCGCGTTCTCGGGCCAGACGACCAGGTCGACACTCGCAGGGGCGCTGCGCGTCTGCTCGACCAGGACTCGCAGGTTGGCTGGGACGGCGGCCAGCGTCGCCCGGCCGAGCGTGGGCAGGTTGGGCTGCACCAGAACCAGATCGAGACGCTCGCCCTGGAGGCGGTCTGGATCCCAGGCCTCGAGCTGGCGGTGTCCGTAGATGGCCGCCGCCCCGAGCAACACCACGACCCACGCAATCGGAGCCGCGACCGTGAGGGAGCGGTTGGCATCTCGCCGGATCGCGGCCAACCGCTCCCTCACGGTCGCGGCTCCGCTCAGGTGCTGCGGGTGGCGCCCGGCAGGGGTATGTGGAAGGGCGTGCGAGATCGCCGCCGCGAACGCGCCGTTCACGACCGCCACCACGAACGAGACCGCCAGCACGCCGCCGAGGTCGGCGATCTGCACCAGCCACAGGCGCTCGTGCTGCGAGTGCCCGAGGAGCACCCACGGTGAGCCCCAGCCGAGCCAAGAGCGGGCGAGCTCGCACGCCACCCAGGCACTCGCCGGCAGCAGCGGCGCGACGGCCGGCGCCCGGCGCTCCCAGCCGCGCGCCAGCCAGGCGAAGACGCCGAACCAGAGCGCGCCCAGCACCTGCGGCAGCAGCAGGGCGAAGGTCGCGAGCGCGAGGCTGCCACCGCCGAAGTAGCGCGCGGCGGCGGCGTAGATCGAGTCCGAGACCAGCAGACAGATCCCGAGGCTTCCCGTGAGCCAGCCGAGCAGGAACGCGCGCCCGCCGGAGGCGCCGCGCAGGGCGAGCAGCAGTGGCACGAGCGCAACGAAGGCGAGGGCGCCGAGATCGAGCGGCGGGAAGGCGGCGAAGTACAGCAGCCCGGAGGCCGCCGCCAACCCCCACGTCAGCCGGGAGCGCCGATGGTTGCCGATTCGCGCTTCTCTCGTGCTAGCTTCGCGCACCGACACCGTGCTTGATCACTTCGACACCTGGTGGCGCAAGGCCCTGTTCCTGGTCTCCCTGCTCGCCTTCGCCGCCTCCGCCGCCACCGCGGTGCTGTCGGTGTCGCGCCAGATCGGCCTGCCGTATCCGGGATTCCTCCTGTGGAACAACCTGGTGGTGCCCGCGCTCGCGGCCCGCGTCGGTCCCGAAGGCGGCTCGGCGATTCCCTATCGGGCGGTGCTGGTCGCGATCGACGGCGCGCCCGTCACGCGCGCCGCCGAGGTGCGCGCGGCGGTACGGGCGGCGCCGTTGGGCACGCCGATCGAGTACACCTTCCTGCACGACGGCCGCACCCAGACGGCGGGGCTGCCGACGGCGCTGCTGCGCTGGCGCGACGTCGCACCCATCTACCTGCCCTATCTGCTGATCGGGCTCTCCTTCTACGCCACCGGCCTGGCGGTCTTCTACTTCCGCCCCACGCTGCCGGCGGCGCATGCGGCGCTGGCGCTCGGCGCTGCGCTCGGCGGCACGCTGGTGCTGGCCCTCGACACCTTGTCCTCCTTCTGGCTCGAGCGGCTCTACTTCCTGGTCGAGGCGCTGGTGCCCGGCGCGCTGCTGCACTTCGCGGTCGCGTTTCCCGAACGCAAGGCAATCGCGGCGCGCCATCGCTGGCTGACGCCTGCGCTCTACCTTCCCTCGCTCGGGCTCGGCGGGTTGCAGAACCTGTACCTGCGCAGCGCACCGGGGCTGCACCTGCAGGTGAACGACTGGGTCTACGCCGGCATCGCGGCCGCGGGTCTGGTGTCGATCGCCTCGCTGCTGCACACCGTTACGACCTCCGCCAACCCGGTGGCGCGACAGCAGGCCAAGGTGGTTGCCGCCGGCGTCACCCTCGCGGCGTTCGTGCCGAGCCTCGGGCTGCTCTCCGTCGTCATCGCCGACCTGGAGATCCCGATCAACGCTCTCTCGCCCTTCTTCCTGATCTTTCCGCTGTCGATCGTCTACGCCATCGCGCGCCACAATCTCTTCGACGTCGACCGCTTCCTCCGCCTGGGAGTGGTCTACGCCGCGCTCACGCTGGTCTTCTTCGCCGGCTACGCCGCGCTGCTGGTGGGCATGGAGAAGTGGAGTGGCGCCGAGCGCCGCTTGCCGCGCGGCGCGGTGCCGCTCTACCTGCTCGCCGTCCTGCTCCTCCTCGATCCGCTGCGCGCGCGCGTGCAGCGCCTGGTGGACCGACTCTTCTACCGCCAGGCCTACAACTACCGCGCCACCGTGGAGGCGACGAGCCGCGCCCTGGCGGCGATCCTCGACACCGATCGCATCGCGGGCGTGGTGCTCGAGACGCTGACGGACGTCATGGCGATCGAGTGGGGCGCGATCCTGGTGCTGCGTCGGCGCGGGCCGTCGCTCGAGCCGCGCATGGACGGTGGCGTCGCGGCCGACGAGATCCGCGCCTACGCCCGACCGGAGGGCGTCGCGCCGGATCTCGCCGAGATCGTTCGCCGGAGCCCCGAGGCCTGGCAGGCGGCAGTCGCCCTGGGGGGCCTCTGGACTCGCTACGACCGACCGTGGCGCGGCGCCGAGGAGCAGGGCCTGCTGTCGTCGTTCGGCGCCGCGCTGTTGGTGCCGGCGCGCTTCGAGGGACACGCGATCGCGCTGGTTGCGCTGGGCGAGCGTAGGTCGGGGGCCTTCTACTCGCGCGACGACCTCGACCTGATCCAGACGCTCGTCAACCAGGCCGCGCTGGCGCTCGAGAACGCTCACGCCTACGAGGTCATCCAGCGAACCCAACAGGAACTGTTGCGCGCCGAACGCCTGGCGGCCGTGGGCGAGTTGTCCGCTGCCGTCGCGCACGGCATTCGCAATCCGCTCGCCGGCATCCGCGCGGCCGCTCAGGTGGCGCGCGAGGAGCCCGACGACGCCGCCACCGTGCGCGAGAATCTCGAGGACATCATCGCCGAGGCCGACCGCCTCGAGCACCGCGTGCGCACGCTGCTCGACTTCGCGCGTCCCTTCCAGCCGACACTGGTGAGCGCCGATCTGAACGAGTTCGTCCGCCGCTTCGGCGAGCAGTTCAGCGGGCACAGGTTGCCCCCCGGGGTGACGTTCTCGGTCGAGACGGCCGCGACCCTGCCGCCGGTCGCGTTCGATGCGGTGCAGATGACCGAGGTGCTCGAGGCTTTGGTGGTGAACGCACTCGAGGCGATGGCGGGCCGAGGGACGCTCGCGATCCGTACCCGCTACGAGCCGGGGGGCGAGCGGCCGGTGGTGCTGGCGGTGAGCGACAGCGGCCCCGGCATCGACCCCGCGCACCAGCGGAGGATCTTCGATCTGTTCTACACCACCAAGGGCTCGGGCAGCGGCATCGGTCTGGCTGCCGTCAAGCGCCTGGTCGACCGACACGGCGGTGAGATCACCGTGCGCAGCGCCAAGGGAGAGGGCACCACCTTCGAGATCCGCTTCGCCGCGTAGTGCCTGCCGCCGACGGCGTTGCGCGCGGCATTCGCGGCGGAGCCGCGTCTGGAGTGCGGCGGTCGCCGCCGCTCTGGATCGCTCGCGGTCGGAAGCAGAGCGGCGCTTCACGCCGCACTCCAGATGGTTCGCGTCTCAGGCGAGCGTGCAGAGAGCCTGAGCGGTGACGACGAAGACGCCGGAGGCGGTCTCGAGCGTGGCGGTCACCGACGGCGGCGCGCCTTGGAGGAACGCCGCGGCGATCTGGCGGGCGCCGGCGGCGACGTCGGCGGGATCGCTGTCGAAGTCGAACTCGATCTCGTCTCCGATGGTGGAGGCGATCAACGAGGTCGCGCCGTTCGCGCCGGAGACCACCACGGCGCGATAGCTTCCGCCGGCGAGGTTGCTCGCGCCGACCGAGATGCGCGAGCGCCCGGCGCGCTGCTCGCAGGTCACGCGCAGCAGCGGCGCAGCGGTGGTGCCGGTGCGGGCCGCAGTCGGCGTGCTCGCCGCGGCGGCGCGGGTGGGCGTCGCGGTGCGCACGCGGGTGGCGGTGCGAGTGCGGGTGGCGCTGCTTGCACGCGTCGCCGTGCGCGTACGCGTTGCGAGGCGGGTGCCGGTCGCGGTGCGGGCGCTGGTCGGCGTGCGCGCTACCGTGGCGGTCCGCGCCACTGTCGCCGTCCGCGCTACCGTGGCGGTGCGCACCCGAGTCGCCGTGCGCGTCGCTGTCGCGGTCCGTGGGCGCGTCGCCGTCCGGCTGGGGGTGCCGGTGCGCGGGCGGGTCGCGGTCCGCGTCTGCGTCGCACCCGCGCCGGCCGGAGTGTGCGTCGCCTCGGGCGTCTCGGCGGCTTCGACGGTGCCGGTCGGAGCGGAGTCGGGCGTGCGCGTCGGGCTGGGGCTGGCGCTGGCGGGCGGGCTGACACCGTCGAAGCGGTCGCGGAAGAAGGTGGCACCGCCGGCGCGGATCTCGACCTCCGCGTCGAGCGGATCGAAGTCGAGTACCAGGGGGTGGGGCGTGTCGTCGGCGGCTTCGAACTCGATCTCGCCGCGGAATCCGGCGCCGGTGTCGATCACCGTAATCGTGCCGCGCGGCACACCGCCGACGACGAGATCGTAGATCCCGGCGGGCAGGTGCTCGAGCTGGACGGTGAAGTCCTGGCCGCAATCGTCGCGTTGGCGCAGGCGTGCGCGCGCCACGGCATCGGCGTCGGCGCCGGTGGAGGCGAGCGTCTGGGCGACGGCCGATGCGGTGCAGGGACCGTCGCCGGCGCGGGCGAGCGGAGCCGCCGAGGCGGCCAGCGCCAGCGCGGCGATCACCGCGGTCGTGGGGGGATGGATCTTCATGCTGCTTCTCCTCGTTCCGGCCAAGAAGGGTGAATCGATGCAGCGAGAAGAAGGCAGCTCGCGTGCCAAGGGCGGTGCCGTCGCGTCCCCGGCCGCGGCCGTCGTCTGCGGCCGTCGTCCTGGGGGCTTTCCCCAGGGTGCCGGGGCATATGCCCCAGGCCCCGAGCCCGAATCTCGCCCTCGCCGGCCGGACGGCGCTCGCGCGGCGTCGGCACAGGCGTTGCTCGAGCACGACTCCGACTCGCAACACGGTCCGCGCCCCGGCCGGCGGCGTGGCGCAAAGGAGAGAAGAGATGAGAACGATGAGCATGAGCATCCTCGCAGCCGCGCTGCTGGCGACCGCGAGCCCGCAGGCGGAGGCCAAGAACGTGGTGTCGCAGCGCGCCGACATGCTGGCGACCGGCGCCGACGCCGACGCGCGCGGGCGGGTGCGCTTCCGGGTGAAGAGCAACAGCGAGGGGCGCTTCGATCTGATCGTCAGCCGCCTCGAGTCGGCGGCGAGCTACGAGGTTCTGGTGGGCGACGTGCGGGTGACGGCGCTGACCACCAGCAGCGGCGGCAACGCGCGGGTGCGCTTCCGCAGCCGTCCGCGCGGCCGCAAGGACGAGTTCCTCGGCTTCGATCCGCGCGGCCTGGTGGTGGTCGTGCGCAGCGCCGGCGGCGAGGACGTGCTGAGCGCCAGCCTCACCCCCGACGGCTCGGGCGCCGACGACGGCGAGATCATCTGCTGCGAGCCCGACGACAGCGGACCCGAGTGCGAGGACCGCAGCGAGGCGGAGTGCCTCGAACGCGGCGGCACGGTGACCACGGCGACCTCGTGCCTGCCCAATCCCTGCTCCGACGTCGGCACGCCGCCGAGCGAGGACATCATCTGCTGCGTCCCCGACGACAGCGGGCCGGAGTGCGAGGACCGCACCGTCACGGAGTGTGCCGCGCAGGGCGGGGTGGTGGTCGAGGCGACCTCGTGCACCGACAATCCCTGCGCCGGCATCCCGCCGGTGGACGACGACATCCGTTGCTGCCTGCCCGACGACTCCGGCACCGAGTGCGAGGATCGCACGCCGGCGGAGTGTCTGGCGCAGGGCGGCGTCGACCTCGGCGCCGGCGTCTGCGCCGTCGACACCTGCGCGGGAGTGACCCCTCCCGGTGGCATCGCCACCGTGCTCGTGCGCTGCGAGCTGCGCGACGACCGATCGAAGATCTCGGTCGACGGCAGCGGCCTGTCGGCGGGCAACTACAGCGCGCGGGCAATCTCGGGAGCCAACCAGGCGATCTCGGGTTCGCAGGCCGCGGTCCTCGGCCAGGCCGAGTTCGACTTCGACAGCGACGGCGGCGACATCGGTGAGGGCGCGACGGCGATCGCCGCGGACTTCCTGCAGGGCACCCCGCCGCAGGCGCGCGGCCAGATCCTCGACATGCAGGGCGCGATCGTCGCCGAAGGCGTGGCCGACTGCGAGCTGAAGTGAGCCTGGCGAAGAAGGCGCAGGGAGTCATGCTCATGCAGAACACGAAGCGAATCCTCGGCGGCCTTGTGGCCGCCCTCGGCCTGGCGACGCTGGCCGTCTCGCCTGCCGCGGCGGCCGTCATCCTCGAAGAGGGGCCCGGCTACCACGTCATCGCCTACGAGGCGGGCTACGATCCCGCGACCGAGAGCGTCGCCGCTTGGGTGGCGATGCGGATCGACGCACCGGTGGTCGTCTCCACCCAGTCGAAGATCCTGAACAGCATCCACTCGGTCACCCCATCGCCCGGCTGGCGCTATGCGGTGAAGAAGGCGGGCGGCTACAATTCCGCGATCGAGATCGACTTCGAGAGCGCCGACGGCTGTAGCGCTCGTTTCCGGTCGCTCTACAAGCCGGGCAAGACGACGATCGACGGCGGCCGCGTCGTCTGTCCGTGACGCGCGGATGCCGGAGGGCGGCGGAGATCCCGCCCTCCGGCATCGCCGCCGTCACGGCACGAAGCGCAGATGGCGGCGGGTGGCGGCGGCGACGTCCTCGCGGCTGACGTGCAGATCGAAGGTCTCGCCGTTCAGCCATCCCGGCACGTGATCCCCGTAGTGGATCGGGGCGTTGATGCGGTTGAAGGCGGTGACGCTGCCGGGGTCGCCGTTGTTGCCGCCCGGCAGGCTGTTGACGGCGCGGATGCCGGCGGGGTCGAGCACCACCACCGAACGCATCGAAGGGCCGCCGGCGAAGGTGAAGGTGTTGGCGTTCAGGCTGTAGTCGGCGGGGTTGACGGTGAAGCGACCGCCGGGAGCGGCGAACGGTCCGAGGTTGAACGTGCTGATCCCGCCCTGGTTGAAGAAGTGCTCCATCCGCATCTGGTGGATGCGGCCCCACAGCCAGTTCTGCGGCTCGGGCGAGCTGAAGCGACCCTCCAGGAAGGTCAGACCGTCGGCGAGGGCGCGCAGGAGAATCTCGTCGCGCGTCTCGACCACCTCGGTGGTGGAGCGGTCGTCCCAGAGCGTGCTCTGGCCGTCCTCGCCCTTGGTGTGGAGGACGAAGCCGGGTTCGGTCCGCTCGACGTTCTCGAGCAGGTGCAGCAGCGCCTTGGTCGCATCCTGCCCACCGGGCGTGCCGATGCCGGTGCCGGAGAAGTCGTCGGCGAACGTCAACCGCCCGAGGCGCGTGGTCCAGCCGACGAAGATCGAGGTGGCGACGGCATCGGCCTTCTCCTCGTCGCCGATCGCGGTCGCGCGCGGCGGCACGTCGGTGCGCAGGTCGGCGGCGTCGATGCCGGCGACCATGTCGTAGGCCACCGCGCCGGGCGCGCTGCCGGGTTTGGTGACACCCCACTCGCGCAGGGCGTCGAGCGCGCTCGCCATCGCCGCCGTCACCAGCTCGGGCCGATTCTCGGCGGCGTCGAACAGGAACGGCAGCAGGCGCTCGGCTTCCTTGCTCTGGTGGTCGTACTGGTAGCGCGAGAGGTCGGCGACATCGATCTTGCCGCCCTCCGGCCGGAGGCCGGCGGCGTTCGTCAGCAGCTCGTGGATCCGCTGCGCCCGGAAGCCGAGGTCGAAAGTGTAGGCGAAGAAGGTCTCGTCGTTGAGCGGATCGTTGTCGAGGGTGTTGCCGATCTGGTCGTTGTTGGCGCTGGCGACGAAACCCGATCCCGGGTTGGTCGCCTGCGGGAACTTCTCCGCCGGCAGCCAGAGGGTGTTGCCCTCGTCGTCGGCGAGCCACTCGGACTCGCCCGTGCCGGGCTGAGGCAGGAAGGGCACGACCCCGGCCGGGCGCTGCGGCACGAGCACGTAGGGGAAGTAGGCGATGTCGCCGTTGACGTCGGCCCACACCCAGTTCTGGCCGCCGGCGGCGAAGTTGCGCAGGGCGGCGCGGAACTCGCCGACGTCGCGCGCGAGGTTGAGGTCGAGCAGGAAGCGCGAGTCGAGCGTGATCTCGTGCCCGGTCCAACGGAAGGTCATGCCGGTCGCCGCCAGCCCGACGACGCCGTCGTCGGGGTTCGGGTCGGGCATCATCGGGCCGTGGTGCGGCACGACCTCGATCACCGCCGTGACCGGATTGCCGCCGCGCACGTTGACGGTCTCTTCGACCCGCAGCACCGGCACCTGCTCGCCCTTGAAGAGCACGGTGCGCGGCGAGGCGGGATAGTCCTCGGGCGTGGTGATGGTCTCGACGTAGACGTCGGTGACGTCGAAGCCCGAGACCGTGCCGCCCCAGGCGCCGTAGTCGTTGTGGCCGAGGATGACGCCCGGGAGGCCGGGGAAGATCACGCCGTTGACGCGCTGGTTCTCGCCCTCCTCGATCGTCTCGCCCGCACCGTCGAGCTGGATCATGTGCCAGATGGCGGGGTTGAAGAGCGCCAGGTGAGGATCGTTGGCCATCATCGCGTGGCCGTTGGCCGACAGCGAGGGCGCGACGATCCAGTTGTTGCTGCCGACGCCGGTGGCGCGCGTGCCGAGCGGGTTGGCGTCGAGCGTGCGCTGCAGCCGCCCCTCGAGGGCGGAGAGGACGCTGGCGGAGGGCAGGGCGGCGGGGCCTGCGCTGCGGCGCGTCGCGCGGGCGCGCGTCACGCTGCTTTGCTGCGCCGGCGGCAGCACGGTGGCCGGCGCGGCGGGGGCGGAGCGGAAGACGTCGCGCCGCAGGTTCTCGTCGAGCTGCGCGGCGATGCGCGCCAGGCTGATCTCCTCGCCCGAGCTCTCCGACAGGCTGAAGGCCTGCAAGCGGCCGATGGCGACGGTGTCCTGCGGGCGCCATTCCTGCAGCTCGCTGGCGGGGATGCTGAGGATGACGAAGGTGTACTCGGGCGGCAGCACGGCGCCGTTGCGGCCGGCCTTGAGATCGGCCAGCCAGGCGTTGATGCCGGCGGTGTAGGCCTGGGTCGCGCGCGCCCCCGCCGGGTCGTCGGCCTGCAGCCGCTCCCACAGCGCTTCCTCCAGGCGGCGGCCGTCGCGGGTGGTGAACATGGTGCGCATGTCGACGTCCTGCGCGCTGCTGAGGGCGCCGAAGATCTCGCTCAGCCGGCCGGTGGCGAAGCGGCGGATGATGTCCATCTGCCAGAAGCGCTGTGAGGCGGTGACGTAGCCCTGGACGAACAGGACGGCGTTCTGGTCGGGGCCGTAGACGTGCGGGATGCCGAGCTCGTCGTAGGCGACGTCGACGCTGCCGCTGCTGAACTCGCCCAGCGCCGACACCGACAGCGTCTGATCCACCGGCAGGTTGAGCACCGGGTTGTTGCTCGGCACCGGGGTCTCGGTCGGCGTGGCGGTCGGCGGCCCCTCGGTCTCGGTCGCGCTGGCGGTCGCGGTCGCGGCCGGCAGCGTCGCCGTGGCGGTCGGGGGCACCAGCGTCGCGGTCGGCTCGACCGCGGTTGCCGTGCGCGTCGCGGTGTTGGCGGCCACCGTGGCGGTGGCGGTGGCGGTCGGCGCGGGCGGCGCGCCTTCGTCGTCGTCGCCGCAGCCGGCCAGAACCAGCGCCAGCGTGCACACCAGTGCCGAGGTCGCGAACTGTCTTGCGTGCATTGTGCCCCCTTGCAGGGTCTCAAACTCCCAGGTGGGTCCGGTGACGTCAAGCAGCGGGCAGCGCTCGGACCCGTCGGTCCGGCTTGAACGTCCGCGAGCGATGGGCGAGACACACGCCCAGGAGGTAACGCAGCATGGCGCGCAGACTGGCGATGGGGGTCGACTGGCAGGGGAACTTCGACCGCAAACGCATCCTCGAGCGGGTGAAGATCGCCGACGAGGTCGGGGTCGACACCGTCTTCGTCGCCGAGGCCTGGGGGCGCGACTGCTTCACGCTGCTGACGCTGCTGGCCGAGCACACTCGCCGCATCCGCCTGGCGACCGGCATCGTCAACGTCTACTCGCGCACGCCGGCGGCGCTGGCGCAGCACTTCGCCACCCTCGACGAGCTCTCCGAGGGGCGGATGGTGGCCGGCTTCGGCACCAGCGGCGCCAACGTCATCGAGCACTTCCACGGCGTCAGGTTCGAGCCCTCGCTGACGCGCATGCGCGAGACGATCGAGGTCTTCAACGCCTACCTGCGGCACGAGCCGGTGAAGTACGACGGCAAGCTGTTCAAGCTCGAGCGCGGCTTCACCCTGCGCTTCGAGCCGGTGCGCCGCCACATCCCGGTGGTGCTGGCGACGCTCAACCCCAAGGCGTTGGAGCTGACCGCGAGCCATGCCGACGGCTGGCTGCCGGTGATGATTCCGCTCGACCGGATCGCCGGCGAGTTCGGCGCGCTGCGCGACAAGGTCGCGGCGGCGGGGCGCGACCCGCAGGCCTTCGACTTCTTCGCGCCGGGCGGGGTCACGGTCGCCACCGGCGAGGCGCGCAGCCGGGCGGAGATGGCGGCCGCGGGCACGACCGCGTTCTACATCGGCCGCATGGGGGTGTACTACGCCCGCCAGCTCGAGCGCTTCGGCTTCCACGACGAGGTCGCGCGGGTGAAGGAGGCCTGGAAGAACGGCGCCGCCGCGGCGGCCGCCGCCGTGCCGGCGGAGATGCGCAGTCGCCTCGGCTGCGTCGGCGACGTCGCCGAGTGTCGCGAGCGGCTCGCGCGCGAGGCCGAGGCCGGCGTCAGTGTCCACCGCGTCGCCGTCGCGACCGACGACAACCGCGAGTACGAGCGCGTGCTGGCGGCACTGGTGGGGTGATCCCGAGATCGGAGCCGCGACCGTCAGGGAGCGGTTGGCTGCGCGCCGGCGCGATGCCAACCGCTCCCTGACGGTCGCGGCTCTGAAGGCGTGCAGGGTCCGTAGGGGTGACGAGAATGGAGCTGCGGGCGGGCATCGATCTGGGGGGGACGAAGATCGAGGGGGTGCTGCTCGGCGACGACCTGCGACCGCGCTGGCGCCGGCGCATCCCGACCGAGAGCGAGGGCGGGTACGACCACATCCTGACGCGCATCGGCTCGCTGGTGGCCGAGATGCGGCGCGAGGCGCCCGGGCTCGAGCGCATCGGCGTCGGCACGCCGGGAGCGCTGTCGCGCCGCGGCGGCGGGATTCGCAACTCCAACACCGGCTGCCTCAACGGCCGGCCGCTGCGCGACGACCTGGCGCGCGAGCTCGGCCTCGAGGTGCGGCTCGAGAACGACGCCAACTGCTTCGCGCTGGCCGAGGCGCTGGCCGGCGCCGGCCGCGGCGCGCGCATGCTCTTCGGCGTGATCCTCGGCACCGGCGTCGGCGGCGGCATCGTGGTCGACGGCCGCGTCTGGCAGGGGCCGCAGCACATCGCCGGCGAATGGGGCCACCACCGCATCGATCCTGCCGGGCCGGAGTGTTACTGCGGCCGGCGCGGCTGCGTCGAGGCCTTCCTCTCCGGCCCGGCGCTCGAGCGCCAGTACCGCGAGCGCGGCGGTGCGCCGCTCCCGCTGGCGGAGATCGTCGCGCGCGCGCGCGCCGGCGAGCCCATCGCCGCCGCCCTGCGGTCCGAGATGCTCGAGCGCTTCGGCCTCGCCCTCGCCAACGTCATCAACATCCTCGACCCCGACGCCGTCGTCCTCGGCGGCGGCGTCTCCAACGTCGACGAGCTCTACAGCGACGGTCGCGCCGCCGTCGCCCGCTGGATCTTCAACGACGAGCTGACGACGGAGATCCGGCGCAACGAGCTGGGGGATAGTGCGGGGGTGATCGGGGCGGCGTTGTTAGGGGGGGAAGGGGTT
>Ga0268299_1002958_pt1 | contig 17469 bp, 15 predicted proteins | sample NOBtaG_FD_193484 | JGI IMG/M metagenome (GOLD analysis project Ga0268299, IMG submission 193484) | Activated sludge microbial communities from bioreactor in Nijmegen, Gelderland, Netherland - NOB reactor | ecosystem: Engineered > Bioreactor > Aerobic > Activated sludge | place: Netherlands...
AGGTGGCCACCGCGGCCGAGGAGATCCGCTCCGTGGTGGCCGGCGGGATGGCCATCCTCGACGAGGTGCACCATGCCGGCGACGACCTGGCCTGGGGCGATGGGATCACCCGGGCCTTCGAGCCGGCCGCCCGCCGCCTGGCCCTGTCGGGCACCCCGTTCCGCAGCGACACCGCCGCCATCCCCTTCCTGCGCTACGTGGGCTACCAGGTGGTGCCCGACATCGAGTACGGCTACGCCGAGGCCCTGGGCGACGGCCGGGTGGTGCGGCCGGTCTACTTCCCCCGCTTCGGGGGCCACATGGAGTGGATGGCGCCCGACGGGGCCGAGCTGGCCGCCACGTTCGACGATCCCCTCCCCCGCCAACTGGCCAACCAGCGGCTGCGGGCGGCGCTCAGCCTCGACGGCGAGTGGCTGCCGGCGGTGCTGAGCCACGCCAACACCCAGCTCCAGAAGATCCGGGCCACCCAGCCCGAGGCCGGCGGGCTGGTGATCGCCATCGACCAGGACCACGCCCACGGCATCGCCCGGTTGCTCCGGGACCGGTTCGGGCAGCGGGCGACGGTGGCGGTGAGCGAGGATCCGGAGGCGTCGGACAAGATCGCCCGCTTCGCCCGGAGCCACGATCCGTGGATCGTGGCCGTGCGGATGGTGTCGGAGGGGGTGGACATCCCCCGGCTCCGGGTGGGCGTGCACGCCACGACCACCACCACCGAGTTGTTCTTCCGACAGGCCGTGGGGCGCATCGTGCGCTACACGGGCGGTCGGGGGCGGGCCTACATGTTCGTGCCCGACGACCCTCGGCTTCGGTACTTCGCCGACTCGATCGCCGAGGCCCGCCGCCACCGGCTCAAGGCCGACTCCGAGAGCGACGACGGCACCGAGGAGCGGGACCCGACCGAGTTCGACCGGCCGGAGCAGGACCGGGGCGACCAGCTGTCGCTGTTCACCGTGCTGTCGGCCCAGGTGACCGACACCCCACCCGACCTCGACGACATCTTCGCCTCCCACGACGAGCCCGACCTGCCCGAGCCGCCCAGCCAGGAGGTCCACCACCCGGACCTCGTGATCGACCTCACGGCCCTGCCCCCGATCGCCGGGTCCCGGCGCCCGGGCTCGGCTCCCAACAGCGCCCGGGAGCGGGAGCGCCAGCGCCGGATCAACACCAACCTGGTGCGGGAGCTGGCGGGGCTCACCGGGCTGGGCCACGCCCAGATCAACGCCGAGCTCAACCGGCTGTCGGGCGTCACCAAGGTGGCCGAGGCCACGGTGGCCCAGCTGGAGAAGCGGGCCAAGGCGGCCGAGGAGTGGTCGGCCAAGGAACGGCGGCGCCGATCGGGGGCGTAGGCCTCTGGAGCGAGCCGCCTGAAACTTAGGTGTTGACCTGAGTATCGATCACCCGTACAGTAAGGCACATGCCTAAGCGTTCCCAGGTCGATCCGGCCCTGCCCGGCATCTTCCATGCGCTGGCAGATCCCACCCGCCTGGCCGTGGTGGAGCGATTGAGCGTCGCTCCGGCGTCGGCCAGCGAGTTGGCCAAGCCGTTCGCCATGGCCCTCCCGTCGTTCATGCAGCACATGGGCGTGCTGGAGCGGGCCGGGATCGTGACGTCGCACAAGAGCGGGCGGACCCGCACCTACCAGCTCGCCCCCGGCTCGCTGCAGCTGGCGGCGGCCTGGCTGTCCGAGTTCCGCAACCACTGGGAACGGGCACTCGACCAGCTCGACCAACTGCTGATCACCACCAACCCCGCCGGCGTCGGCGCCGACGACGAACCGACCCAACACAAGGAGCAACCATGAGCCACTTCACCCCCGATCCCGCCCTCGACCTCGTGCTGGAGCGCACCATCGCCGTGTCACCCGAGCGGGTGTGGGCGGCATGGACCGAGCCGGAGCTGCTCAAGCAGTGGTTCACGCCGGCCCCGTGGAAGACGACGGCCGTGGACCTCGACCTGCGGCCCGGCGGCCGCTACGTCACCACCATGGAGTCGCCCGAGGGCGATCAGTATCCGAACGCCGGCTGCTACCTCCAGGTGGAGCCGAACCGCCTCCTCGTGTTCACCAGCGTGATGACGGAGGACTTCCGGCCCGTGGCGCCGGCCAACGGGGCCGGCGATCTGGCCTTCACCGCACGGGTGGAGATCGAGCCCACGGGCGACGGCGGGACCCGCTACCGGGCGATCGCCATGCACGCCCAGGAGGACGCATGCAAGCAGCACGCCGACATGGGCTTCGCCGAAGGGTGGGGCGCTGCGCTCGACCAGCTCGTGGCGCTGATGTCGTAGGCCTCGAGTCGGCGAGTCCGCCAGCGCCCGGGTGGCTCACGTACCGTGACCATCTCCCGCGATCCGGGCCGGAGGCGCCAGGCCCGGATCCGTTGCATCAGCCACCATCGTCAGCAGATCCCGGGTTGGGCGTTGCTGCCGGCGTCGCCCCGCCGGCCGGGGCCAGAACGTCGGCCCGGGGCGGCAAGGGGGGTGCGCCGTCGACCACCGTCGGTACCCGCCCCGATGCCAGGCGTTGGAACATGGCCGCCAAGTCGACGCCCATCAGGGAGGAGGCCAGCTCCATGCCCTGCGTGACGTTGGTGGTGACATTGCGGGTCATGGCCGAAGCGCCGTCGGTGGAGACCACCGTGAGCTTGTCGATCGAACCCATGGGGGCCGCCGCCTCCCGCACCAGCTTGGGCAGCATCTCGGCCAGCAGGTCCATGATGGCCGCCTCCCCGTACTGGGCGTAGGCGTCGGCCCGCTTCTGCATCGAGGTGGCCTCGGCCTCCCCCCGGGCCAGGATGGCGGCCGCCTCGGCGTCGCCTTCGGTTCGCAGGGCGGCCGCCGCCGCCTCCCGGCGGGCCCGCTCGGCCGCGCCCTGGGCCATGCCCTCCAACTCCACCGCCTTGGCCAATTCCTCCCGCCGCTGACGCTCGCCAGCGCCGATCAACCGGTTTTCCTCGGCCTTGGCCTGGGCCGCTTCGATGGTGGCGGTGCGGGTGGCTTCGGCCTCCCGGATGGCCCGGGACTTCTGGGCCTCGGCCTCCTGCTCCACGGCGTAGCGCTGGGCGTCGGCCGGCTTGCGCACGGTCGTGTCGAGCTCCCGTTCCTTGAGGGCGGCCTGCCGTTCGGCCACCTTCTCCTGGGCCGCGATCACGTCCTGGTCCCGGGCCGCTTTGGCCAGCGGGCCGGCCGCTTCGGCCTCGGCCAGGGCGGCGTCGGTCTCAGCCCGGATGGCAGCCTTTCGCAGTTCCAGTTCCCGGTTGGCGTTGGCGATCTCCTCCTCGGCCTTGATCCGGGCCTCCTCCGCCTCCCGGCGGGCGATGGACTCGGCGATCGACGCTTCCTTCTCGGCCCGTACCGCCTCCGGCCGGCCCAGGTCCCGCAGGTAGTTGCCTTCGGTCTGGATGTCCTGGAGCTGGAAGGTGTCGAGCACCAGACCCTGGTTGGTGAGCGACGCCTCGGCCTCCTCCGCCACCTCCCGGGCGAAGGCGGCCCGATCCTTCACGATCTCCTCGACCGAAAGGCGGCCCACGATGGCTCGCAGGGAGCCGGCCAGCACCTCCTGAGTGAACGGTTCGATGGCGGCCTGCTGGCCCAGGAAACGCTGGGCCGCGGCCCGCACTGCGTCCTCGGTGCCGCCCACCTTGACGATGGCCACCCCTTCCAGGGCGCACTTGATGCCCTGGGCCGACACGGCTGAGCCGACCGAGATGCTGATCTGGCGGGACGACAGGTCGAGCACGGCCCGCTTCTGGATCACCGGCAGCACGAACACGCTGGCCCCCATCACCACCTTCTGGCCCGACAGGTCGGTGGATATCGCTCCGGTCTGGGGGTTGGTGACCGCCTTGCCCTTGCGGCCGGTGATGATGAACGCCTCGTTCGGCCCGGCCACCTTGAACCGGGAGAACAGGGCGGCGCCGATCAACGCGGCCAGCACGATCAATGCCACCAGACCTGCGCCCAGTTCAGCCATGTCGGTTTCCTTCCGGTGCTGAGTTGACTCCCTCGTCGGTCGAATCGGCGCCCGATCCAGCCATGTCGCTTCCTTTCCTCACTGGGTTGGTTCCGTCGTCGGTCAACCCCAGAACTCCTCCGACGCCTCGACCACGACCTTGGTGGCCGACTCCAACGCCACCACCGTCACCTCGGTTCCCACCGGCAGATCGCGGCCGGCGGTGGCGGTGAGCTTCACCGGCTGCCCGCCCAGCGACACCAGCACCTCCCCGATGCCGCCGGCCCGTACGCCGGTCACCACCATGGCCGTCCGGCCCACCAGATCAGAGGAGCGGGGCGTGGCGTCGGTCGGCGAGTGCATGAGGCTCCGGACGGCCCGTCCCGTGCCCCAACCCAGGGCTACACCGGCGGCCAGCCCACCCCCGAGGGCGACCGGGCCCGGCGCCCCCGCCCCGGCCTGCAGCATCCAGCCCACGATCCCGGTGGCCCCCAGGAAGGCGCCGATGACGGGCCCGCTGAGCAACTCCGAGCCGAGCACGTCGACGTCCGGTAGGAAGCCGTCGAGCAGGTCGTCGAACAACAAGGCAACGGCGAGGACCGCGATTCCGATCACCCCGAGCGCCACGAACATCAGACCATCTTGTCAGGCGTGACGTCGCAGCGGCGGTCGCTCGCGCCATGCGAACCAGGACGCCAGATGCTGGATGCTGCGCTGTGGCGCCATAGTTCCCAAACGGGGCCGAGATGCCCGGGCACCCGCCGGCGAGTGAACCAGGTCGTGAATCAGTAGGTGAACATGCCGACGAGGTCGTGCAGTTGGGAAGCCATGGCCGACAGCTCGCCGGCGGCCTGCTGGGTGTCGAGGGCGCCGGCGTTGGTGTGCTCGGCGGCCTGGCTCACGGTCTCGGCGTTGCGGGAGATCTGCTCGGTCAGCGACGCCGAGTCGGTCACCGACTGACCGATGACGGCCGTGGTCACCGTCTGCTCCTCCACGGCGGCGGCGATCGTGCCCTGGGTGTCGTTGATCTGGCTGACGATCGTGGTGATCTCGTTGATGGCGGCCACGGCGGTGGCCGTGTCGGCCTGCACGGCCTCGATGCGGGTGGTGATGTCCGAGGTGGCGTTGGCCGTCTCCAACGCCAGGCTCTTCACCTCGTTGGCCACGATGGCGAACCCCTTGCCGGCCTCGCCGGCCCGCGCCGCCTCGATGGTGGCGTTCAGCGCCAGCAGGTTGGTCTGCTCGGCGATGCTGCCGATGGCCTTCACCACATCGGCGATCTCCATCGAGCTGACCGAGAGGCGGTCGACGGCGGCCCGGGTGGCCTCCGAGATCTCCACCGCTTCGCCCGCCACCCGCACGGCCTCCGAGGCCGACGAGGCGATCTCCCGGATCGAGATGGCCAGCTCGTTGGAGCTCGTGGCCACCTCCCCCACCGCGCTCGACACCTGATCGGCGTCGCGGGCCATGCTGGAGGCCTCCGCCGCCGTGTCCTGGGCGGTGGACGACATGGTGCGGCTCACATGGCTCAACCGCTCCGATGCCCGGGCCAGGCCCTCGGCCTGCTCCCCGATGCCCCGCATGGCGGCGGCCACCTTGGACGAGAACCGGTTGAAGGCGGCGGCCAGCTCGCCCGGCTCGCCCGCCACGGACTCGTCGGCCCGGCGGGTGAGGTCGCCCTCGCCATCGGCGATCTCGGCCAGCTGATCCCGCAGGTCCCGGATCGGCCCCACGATCGACCGGGAGATCCGCCAGGCCAGGAGGGCCATCACGGCCATGGCGATGACCTGCAGCATGACGGCCACGCTGCGGGCCTGATCCTCGGCCTCGCCGGCACCGGTGCGGCGCTCCTCGGCCAGACGCTCCACCGCGTCGGCCACCGTCGGCAGGGATGTCTCCAGCTGTTCGAAGGAGTCGATGAAATCGGCCAGAGCGGCGTCGGCCTGCGGGGTACCGGCAGCCTCCACCGCGGCCAACGCCACCTCCTCGTAGGTGTCCACCATCGGCGTCACGGCGTCGACGGCCTGGCTGACGGCGGCGTCGCCGCTGGCGTCGTTCACCGCCCGCAGGCGCTCCCGCATCGTCTCGGCGTCAGCCCGGACGGTCTCCGCCAGCTCCGGGATGTCGGACGGATCCGACACCGCAGCCAGGAGCACGTCGCCCCGGATGGCGTCGTGCGACATGTCCACCAGCACGCCGTTGCGCACCGCCGTCACGCTCTCGGCCACCTCATCGGTCGATTCCCGCAGGCCGCTGATCGAGCGAAGCGCCGACAACCCGACGAGCAGCAGCATCACCTGAGCCAGTACGGCCAGCAGCGCCAGCTTCCGTCCGATCCGAATGCGTCGCAGCACCGCTCCAACTCCCTGTCTGCCATCTATCTGAACGATTTCCCCCCGTCAGTCGTCGGCAGGAACGGGACGACCTTGAGCCGTGCGACCCAGGCCGTTTATGGTCGCCCCCCATGGAGCTGAAGGACAGAGTGGCAGTGATCACCGGGGGCAGCGGCGGGATCGGCCGGGCCATGGCCAGGGCGTTCCTGGCCGAAGGGGCCCGCACGGTGGTGCTGGCCGACCTCGATCCCGACGCCGTGGGCCGGGCGGCAGCCGAGATCGGCTGCGAGGCCCGGGCCTGCAACGTGACCGACGAGGCCCAGATCGTCGACCTGGTGGAGTGGACGCTGGCCAACCACGGCCCGATCGACCTCTTCTGCTCCAACGCCGGGGCCGGAGCCGAAGGCGTGCTCACCGACGCCCCCAACGAGGCGTGGCAGGCACAGTGGGAGCTGCACGTGATGTCGCACGTCTACGCCGCCCGGGCCGTGCTCCCCTCGATGATCGCCCGGGGTGAGGGCTACCTGCTCAACACGGCCTCGGCCGCCGGCCTGCTGGCCGCAATCGGATCCGGCCCCTACACCGTCACCAAGGCCGCGGCGGTGAAGCTGGCCGAGTTCCTGTCGATCACCCACGGCGACGACGGCATCCGGGTGTCGGTGCTGTGCCCCCAGGGCGTCAACACGGCCATGGCCCCCAGGAGCCTGGGCGACGGCCAGACCGACGGCATCATCGAGCCCGACGACCTGGCCCAGGTGGTGGTGGCCGCCATCCGGGACGAGCGGTTCCACGTGCTCCCCCACCCCGAGGTGGCCGAGTACGTGAAGCGCAAGGCCGACGATCCCGACCGCTGGCTGAAGGGCATGCGCCGCCTCCGGGCCCGCTCCCTCGGCCTCCAGGACTAACGGAGCTCTACGGGGGCTCGCGCCCCCGGACCCATCTGCGCCGGGGCCCCCACCCCGGCGCCCAGCTACGCCGCCGCTCTACGGGGGCTCGCGCCCCCGGACCCCATCTGCGCCGGGGCCCCCACCCCGGCGCCCAGCTACGCTGGCGCCTCATGGCCACCTTCGCCACCACCGACCTGTCCTACGTCGACGGCTACAAGCTCCTCACCGGCCTCGTCGTGCCCCGGCCGATCGGCTGGATCGGCACGGTCGACGCCGACGGGCGCCCCAACCTGGCGCCCTACTCCTTCTTCCAGGCCGTCGCCTCCCACCCGCCCACCGTGCTGTACTCGGTGGGGGTCAACGACGGCGACGAGAAGGACAGCCTCGTCAACGCCCGGGCCACCGGTGAGTTCACCTGCTCGATCGTGGGCATGGAGGTGGCGGCGGGCATGAACCAGACGGCGGCCGAGCTGGAGCACGGGGAGAGCGAGTTCGACTTCGCCGGCCTCACCCCCGAGCCGTCGATCGACGTGAAGGCGCCCCGGGTGGCCGAGGCACGGGCCAGCTTCGAGTGCCGGGTGACCCAGATGGTGGAGCTGGGCCGCCAGCCCAACATCAACGTGGTGGTGTTCGGCGAGGTGGTGCGGTTCCACGTGGACGACGACATCCTCGACGGCACCCGCATCGACCACGCCGCCCTCGACGCCGTGGGCCGCATGGCCGGCAACGGCTACGCCACCACCCGAGACCGGTTCGAGCTGATCCGGCCGCAGTAGTTCCCCGCAACGGTCGGTGCTCGACCAACCACACCACGACTCCTCCGAACACCTCGTCTCCAACCCGTGCCCGACGCCGGGTGAGACGGTGACGCTCACCGTCGAGGTGCCCGACGGGGCGGGGGTGACGTCGCTGGCGGTGCGCACCGTCCACGATGGCGAGGCGGCCTGGCACCAGGGCCGCCGGGCCCGGGCCGGGCACTGGGAGGTGCCGCTCACCGCCCACAACCCGGTCACGTCGTACCGGTTCTGGCTCGACGGCCCCGGCGGACCCCGGTGGCTCACCGGCCTGGGGGTGCTCGACCACGACCCCTCCGACCACCACGACTTCCGGCTGCTCACCACCGGCAGCACACCGGCCTGGGTGCCGTCCACCGTGTGGTACCAGATCTTCCCCGACCGCTTCGCATCGTCGGGCCGCCACCGCCAGCACCTGCCCGAGTGGGGCTGGATGAGCCGGTGGGACGACCCCGTGGCCACCGGCCAGCGGTCGATGACCCAGCTCTACGGGGGCGACCTCGACGGCATCGCCGCCCGCCTCGATCACCTGCGGGACCTCGGCGTCGGCGGCATCTACCTCAACCCGGTGTTCCCCGCCCGCTCCAACCACCGCTACGACGCCACTTCCTTCGGCACCGTCGACCCCCTACTCGGCGGTGACGAGGCCCTGGTCCGGCTCCGGCGGGCCTGCGACGCCACCGGCCTGCGGCTGATCAGCGACCTCACCCTGAACCACACGGGCAACCACCACGAGTGGTTCACCGCCGCCCAGGCCGACCCGGCGGCCGCCGAGGCCGCCTTCTACTACTTCATCGATCACCCGCACCGTTACGCCTCCTGGCTCGGTGTGCCCTCCCTGCCAAAGCTCAACCACGGCTCGGCTGAGCTGCGCTCACGGCTGTACGACGGGCCCGGCTCGGTGCTGGCCCGCTACCTCGGCCCCCCGTTCGACCTCGACGGCTGGCGCGTCGACGTGGCCAACATGACCGGCCGCCGGGGCCACGACGACCACAACGAGGTGGCCCGCCGTACCGCCCGGCGCACCAGTGACGACGTCGACCCGGCCCGGTGGCTGGTGGCCGAGCACTTCTTCGACCCCAGCGCCGACGCCGGCCCCGGCAGCTGGCACGGGTTCATGAACTACGCCGGGGTGGCCCGCCCGGTGGCGAGCTGGCTGGGCCGGCGGGAGCTGCTGGCCCGCCTCACCGGCGGCCCGGGCCAGGCCCCACGCGACGGGGTGGCGGCGGCCCGGGCCATGGACGCCGCCCGCTCGGTCCTCCCGTGGCAGACCGTGCTGGGCTCGATGGCTCTGGCCACCTCCCACGACACCCCCCGCTGGCACTCGCTGGCCCGCTCCCCCGAGCTGGCCCGGGTGGGCCTCGGCCTGGTGCTGACCCTGCCGGGTGCGCCGTGCCTGCTCTACGGCGACGAGGTGGGGCTCACGGGCACCGACGCCGAGGCGGCCCGCCGCACCATGCCGTGGGACACCACGACCTGGGACCGGGCGACGCTCGAGTGGTACCGGGAGCTGATCCGGTTCCGCTCGGGCTCCCGGGCCCTGGCCCACGGCGGCTTCCGCTGGGTGGAGCGGGCCCCCGACACCCTGGCCTTCCTGCGGCGCACCGCCGGCGAGCACCTGCTGGTGCGGGCCTGCCGGGCCGCCGGAGCGCCCGACCTGCGACTGCCGGCCGGCTGGGAGGTCGAGCTGGTGGCCGGCCAGGGCACCGCCCGACGGGAGGGCGGCCAGCTGCTGGTGGGGCACGACGGCCCCGGGTTCGGCGTCTGGCGCCTGCGCGCCGGTGCCGAGCACAATGGAAACTGACCAGGCCCGGGTACCAGGGGGAGACGTCGATGCTCACGCACGAAGACAACGAGCTGCTGTGCCGGGTGGGTCCCGGCACCCCGATGGGCGAGCTGATGCGCCAGTACTGGATCCCGTGCCTGCCGTCGTCGGAGTTCCCCGAGAACGACGGGCCGGCCAAGCGGATGATGCTGCTGGGTGAGCGGTTCGTGATGTTCCGGGACAGCCTGGGCCGGATGGGGGCGATGGCCGAAGCCTGCCCCCACCGTGGCGCCAGCATGTACTTCGGGCGCAACGAGGAGTGCGGCCTGCGCTGCAACTACCACGGCTGGAAGTTCGACATCGAGGGCACCCTGGTGGACCTGCCCACCGAACGGTCGGGCAGCCGGGCCCAGCAGCACTTCATGGATCGGGTGAAGATCCGGGCCTACCCGTGCCATGAGGTCAACCACATGATCTGGGTCTACATGGGCCCCCGGGAGACGCCGCCCCCGTTCCCCACCTTCGAGATCAACACCTTGCCCATCGAGAACGTCGACGAGCCGGCGATCATGATGGAGGAGGCCAACTGGGTGCAGAACATGGAGGGCGACCTCGACTCGGTGCACCTCAACTGGCTCCACCGCCGCCTGGCGGCCGACTCGCCGGCTCCGCCGCAGGGCATCCGGGGGTTCTGGAGCCCGGATCCCGAGGCCCCCGAGCTCGACGTGGAACGCACCGAGTACGGCGCCTTCTACTCCTCCCAGCGCAAGTGGAAAGACGGGCAGATCTGGCACCGGATCAACCAGTTCATCTTCCCGTTCCACACGATGATCAGCGTGGGCAACATCGTGAACCTCCGCTCGTTCGTGCCCCTCGACGACCACCACGCCATGCTGATCAGCCACAGCGGCAGCCCGCTGGGCCCGTTCCCGGCCGACCAGGTCCGGGGCCGCAACGCCTTCGACGAGGTGGGTGGCTACGAGCCCCGCACCAACGACCCCCGGTCGTACTTCGTGACCAAGGCCAACAAGCGCAACGACTACTTCCGGGACCTCGAGGTGGAAAAGACGTTGATGCACTGCGGGATCCCGTTCGTGCTCAACCTGCAGGACCGGGCCATGACCGAGCTGATGTGCAGCTTCGACGGTGAGCCGCTCTACGACCGGACCCAGGAGAACCTGGGCTCCACCGACGCCTTCGTGATCGCCGTGCGCTCCCAGCTCATCAACGCGGCCAAGCGGTTCCGCGACACGGGGCAGCTCCCGCCCAACGTCACCGACGTGTCGTTCGACCGGGTGCGGGCGGCGTCGGTGCTGATCCCGGCCGACGTCGACTGGAAGGCGCACTCCAAGGAGGCCCGCAGCGCCGACTCCGGCCAGCCCCCCAGCGACGACGTGCCCCTGATCATCGACTGAGCGTCCCCTTCGGGGACCTCGAGTTTCGCCTGGCGGCGAAACGTCGGCTCGTCGGCGGCCCGAGTCTGCCTACGATTCCCACAGTTCGAGTTCGACGTTTCCCACAGTTTTCTGCCTACGTTTCCCACAGTTTGGGGTACTCTGAGCCCGTGACCTCGGGCAGTCTTCTGAATCGGCGAGCCCTGGCCCTGACCACGGAGCACCTGGCCAACGCCCGAGTGGTGGTGGTCAACGGTGCGCGCCAGTCGGGCAAGAGCGAGCTGTTGCGTATGGTCACCGTCAATTCGGCGGCCGATACCTCACGCTCGACCTGCCAACCGACCTGCGTCTGGCCCGGACCGACCCGAGCGGGCTCGTGGCCCTGCCCGACCGGCCGCTGATCGTCGACGAGGTGCAACGGGGCGGTGATCCACTGGTCCTGGCCATCAAGGCCGCCGTCGATGCCGACGGCAGCCGGGGCCAGTTCCTGCTGGCCGGTTCCACCCGGTTTCTGGCCGAGCCCCGACTGTCGGAGTCGCTGGCCGGGCGGGCCCGCTTCGTCGACCTCTGGCCACTCAGCCAGGGAGAGATCGACGAGACGACACGAGGTGACCGGCTCATCGACGCCTTGTTCGATGCCCCGGCCGACCTGGCCGACGGCGTGACAGGCATTGTCTCCCGGGCCGAGGTGATGACCCGGGTCACGAGAGGGGGCTTTCCCGAGGCGATCCTCAGTGGATCCGACCGGGCCCGCCGAGCCTTCTTCGCCGACTACGTGCGCACGGTGAGTCAGCGCGACATCACCGAGTTGTCCCGCCTCGCTCAGCGGGTGGACTTCGACCGGGTGTTACGACTGGTTGCCGCCCGTACGGCCAACGAGCTGAATGCCACCAGCCTCGCCAACGACGCCGGCCTCGGCTCGGAAACGATGCGGCGCTACCTGCCGCTGCTGGAGGCGGTCTACATGGTCTGGCGGCTGCCGGCGTGGTCCGCCAACCTCACGGCCAAGGTCGTCCAGCGACCGAAGATCCACCTCGTCGACTCCGGGCTCGCCGCCCACCTGGTTGGAGCGAGCGTTTCGGCGCTCACCGATCCGCTCTCCCCGGTGGCCGGCCCGCTACTCGAGACCATGGTGGCGAACGAGCTGGCCAAGCAGATCACGTGGGCCGACCACGACTGTCGCCTGTACCACTGGCGCAACCGTGACGGACGGGAGGTCGACCTCATCGTCGAGCGGAGCGACGGCGCAATGGCGGCAGTGGAGGTCAAGGCGGCTCACACGGTCGACGACGGGGATCTCCGCCACCTGGCTTGGCTGCGCGACCGGTTGGGCGGACGGTTCAGCGTCGGTGTGCTCCTCCACCTCGGCGACCGGCCCCGCCGATGGGGTGATCGTCTCGTCAGCCTCCCGATGAGTGCCTTGTGGGACGACGCCTGGTAGCGGGCGGCGGCGAAGGTACGGTGGTGGTGGTGTTGCAGGGCTGTGGGCTGGACGGTGGATCGCGTGATCCGCGGGCTGAGCGTGACCGGCGCGCGCCCGGACGCCCATGACGGGGACGACGCCGCCGCAGCTCCGGGTGCTGCCGGGCGAGGGCGGTGGCTCCGGCCCCCGGACCGGCGTGTGGCTGTTCCCCGACCGCCCGGCGCCTGAGCTGGTCCGCCTGATCGTGCTGGCCGAGGAGCTGGGCCTGGACGAGGTGTGGGTGGGCGACGAGGGCCCGGCCCGGGAGCCGTTCACGGTGCTGGCCGCCGCCGCCGGCGCCACCTCCCGCATCCGGCTCGGCGTCGGCGTCACCAACCCCTACCTGCGGACCCCGGCGTTGGTCGCCACCACCATGCTCACGGTGCACGAGTTGAGCGGCGGCCGGGCCGTGCTCGGCGTGGGCGCCGGCGGCTCGCTCTCGCTCGCCCCCTTCGACCTCCGGGCTGAGCACCCGGTGGCCCGCATCCGTCAGTTCATCGAGCTGGCCGAGGCGGTGGCCGACGGACGCCCGGCCCCCGGCTACCGCCCCACCTCCACCGCCATCAGTGCGGAGGGTCGGCCGGTGCCGATCTTCGTGGGCGCCCGCGGCCCCCTGCTCAACCAGCTGGCCTCGGAGCTGGCCGACGGCGCCTTCGTGTCGGGCCTGCCCCCCTTTCGTTACCGGGAGGTCATCGGTTGGGCCCGCTCGGTGCGCCCCATCGAGATCGCCCTCTACCCCAGCGTCGCCTTCGGGCCCGAGGCCCGGGAGCACCTGCGGCCCGACCTGGTCCAGGCCCTGGCCGACTCGCCGGCCGCCGTCCGGTCCCGCATGGGGGTGAGCGAGGCCGACCTGGCCGCGGCGCTGGCCGCCCTGATCGACGGCGACCGGGAACCGGCCCGGGCCCTCGTGACCGACGCCCTCCAGGAGCAGCTGATGCTCGTGGGCGAACCCGACGACGTGGGCCAGCGGCTGGCCGCCCTGGTGCGGGAGCACCACCCCGACAGCATCGGCCTGGCCGTCACCCAGCCCGACATGGAGGACGGCCTGCGCCAGGCGGCCCGGGCCCTGGCCCGGATGAAACGCCTGGCGGGGTGAGCCCCGCCTGAACGGCGGGGAGGCACGACCCTCGGGGGCAGTACCCTCCGGAGTCATGCGATTCGGGTGCGACATTCCCTACCTGGCGGCCACCGACGACGTCCGCCGCTACGTCCTCGGGGTCGAGGATCTGGGTTACCACTTCGTCGGCTACGCCGGCCACCTGGCCTGCACCCTCGACACGGCGTTCCCCGCCCCGTTCTTCACCTTCGACGAGCCGTGGCGGGAGGCGTTCACCCTGGGGGCCTGGCTGTCGGCCGTGACCACCCGCATCGAGATCAACCCGGCCATGGTGCTCCTGCCGCTGTATCCGCCGGTGCTGGCGGCCAAGCAGGCGGCCGAGGTGGCCAACCTCAGCGGCGGCCGGCTCCGCCTCGCCGCCTCGGTGGGCTGGAACACCCGGGAGTGCGAGACGCTCGGCATCGATCCCCGCACCCGGGTGGCCCGGTTCGAAGAGCAGGTGACCCTCGTGCGGCGCCTGTGGAGCGAGCGCAGCGTGGACCACGAGGGCCGCTTCTTCACCCTGGCCGGCGCCGGCATCAGCCCCCGACCGGCCCAGCCGATCCCGATCTGGTTCGGGGCGGGCCGGGTGGACGGCGACGGCTTCCCCACCCCGGCCGCCATCGACCGGGCGGCCCGCCTGGCCGACGGGTTCAAGTTCATCGCCCCCTCGTTCCGCGACCTGGACCGGGTGGCCCGGGTGACGGCCGAGCTGCGGGAGAGGGTGGCCGCCCACGGCCGCGACCCCGGGGCGTTCGGCATCGAGGCCCGCATCGTGGCCCAGATGTCCACCCCCGAGGAATGGCCGGCCCTCGTGGCCCGGTGCCGGGACCTGGGCGCCACCCACGTCGGCTTCGCCAACCGGATCGCCGGGGGCACGGTGGACGAGGCCCTGGCCACCCTGGCCGACTTCGCCCGCCGCACCGCCGAGCTCTGGTAGACCGAGACCCATGACCACCGACAAGGGCGAGCTGCTGGCCCTCGCGGCCGAGGCCGCCCTCCGCTACGTGGCCGGGGAGCGCACGGGCCGGGCCAGCCCCGGCGCCGACGCCCTGGCCGGGTTGGACGGCTTCCCCACCGATGCGCTGGACCATCCGATCCCGGCCGCCACCGCCATCGAGCTGCTCGACCGCCTCGGCGGCCCGGCCGCCGTGCGCACCACCGGCGGCCGCTACTTCGGGTTCGTCAACGGGGGCGTCGACCCGGCCGGCCTGGCCGCCTCGGTGGTGGCCGGCGCCTGGGACCAGAACCTGGCCCTGCCCGTGATGTCGCCGGTGGGGGCCCACCTCGACGCCACCGCCGCCCGGTGGATCGTCGACCTGCTCGGGCTGCCGGCCGGGGCCCTGGCCTCGTTCTGCGCCGGCGCCACCGTGGCCAACCTCACCGCCGTGGTGACGGCCCGGGACACGCTGCTCGGGCGGGCCGGGTGGGACGTACGGGCCCGGGGCCTGGCCGGCGCGCCGCCGCTGGCCGTGGTCACCTCGGCCGAGATCCACGCCTCCGTGCGCAAGGCCCTGGCCGTGGCCGGCCTCGGGCTCGACACCGTCACCGTGGTGCCCGCCGACGCCTCAGGGCGCCTCGACGCCGCCGCCTTCACCGCCGCCGTGGGCCCCGACGCCGACCCGACCCTGGTGATCGTGCAGGCCGGCAACGTCAACACCGGCCACAGCGACCCCTTCGCCGCCGTGGCCGACCACCTGGAGACGATCGGGGTGCGCCAGCGGTGCTGGATCCATGTCGACGGCGCCTTCGGCCTGTGGGCCGCCGCCGCCCCCGAGCGGCGCCACCTGGTGGCCGGGGTGGAGCGGGCCGACTCGTGGGCCACCGACGCCCACAAGTGGCTCAACGCCCCCTACGACTGCGGGGTGGTGGCGGTGGCCGACTCGGCCACCCTGCGGTCGGCCATGTCGATGGACGCCGCCTACGTCACCGGGGCGGGCGACGAGCGGCCGCTGATGAACCTCGGCCTCCAGATGTCGCAGGCGGCCCGGGCCGTGCCGGTGTGGGCCATCCTCGCCACCTGGGGCCGGGCCGGGGTGGCCGACGCGGTGGAGCGGTGCTGCCGGTTGGCCGACCGCTTCGCCCGCCGGCTGGCCGACGCCGGGGTGGAGATCCTGGCCCCGGTGGTGCTCAACCAGGCCCTGGCGTCGTTCGGCGACGATGCGCTGACCGACGCCGTGATCGCCGCCGTCCAGGCCGAGGGCACGACCTGGCTGGGGGCCACCACCTGGCAGGGCAGGCGGGCCATGCGGATCAGCGTGTCGGACACCTCGACCACCGGAGCCGACGTCGACACCGCAGCCGATGCCGTGCTCCGGGCCTGGGCTACCGTCCGCCAGCCCAGCTGAGCCGCTAGGGCCGGGTGACGCCCCAGAGCGCCACCTCGAACGAGCGCTGGAGGCGGGGCAGGAGCGACTCGGGCTCGATCGAGCCGGCGTAGCGGCGCTGCATCAGGCTGTAGTACTGGGCCCACAGGTTGTGGGCGAGGGTGCCACTCGGCACCTCGGGGTCCAGCAGACCGTTGGCCTTGGCCTTGTCGAGCAGCTCGGCGAACCGGCCGATGAAGTGGCGCATGAACTCGCTGACGCCGCTGCGCATGGCCGGCGACACGAACATGAGCTCCTTGAAGTAGATCCGGGTCAGCTCCGGTTCCTGCTCGTGGTACGCCGTGACGTGGCTGAACGCCGTCATGAGCTGCTCCACCACCGGCGCCTCGGGCGAGATCAGGGCGAAGGCGTTGTCCCACAGCTCGCCCACCTCGTCGCGGAAGACGGCCAGCAGCAGGTCTTCCTTGGAGGTCACGTAGAGGTAGAGGGTGCCGGTACCGATCCCGGCCTCCTCGGCGATGGCGGCCGTGGTGGTGGCCTCGAAGCCCCGGCTGGCGAACAGGCGACCGGCGGCGTCGACGATGCGACGCCACTTGTCGGCCTTGTTGCGCTCTCGCAGCCCCATCGGGGCCGGGGTCTCTTCCGACGTTGGTTCTGTTTGCGGCGACATGGCTCTGATAGGCCCACCTTAACGCGCCGCCCTGCCGCCACACCATCTCCCAGGGCGATCCGCCCTGGTCAGCTGGTCAGGTAGCCGTCAGCTGGCGGCGTGCTTCTCGGCCTGCAGCTTGCGTCGCAGCTCGCCGGCGGCCGCCAGCTCGGCCCGGTTGTCGTCGCCCACGTGCATGAACCGGTCGCGCCAGCCCTCGTCGTCGGGGTCCCACACGAACGGGGCCTGGACGGTGGTGCGGGGCACGAACGCCTTCTCCAGCACGTCGAGGGCCAGGCCCACGATCGAGCGCTGCATCTCCACGTCGTAGGGCTTGCCGCACGGGTTGCCCAGCGGGAAGTCGACGAACACGAAGCGGGGCACCCCGCACTCCTCGACGATGTCACGGGCCGAGCCGACCACCACGGTGGGGATCCCGGCCTCTTCGATCAGACGCGCACCCAGGCTCACGGACTGGTGGCAGACGGGTCAAAGCGGTACGAGGAGGGCGACGTCGACGTCGTCCTCCTGCAGCCAGTTGATCACCCGGGGGGCGTCGCGGTTCAGGGTCTGGCGGTGACTGAACTGGGTGGGCAGGCCGTAGAACCGGCTCGACACCGAGCCGATCCGGCCGGCGGCGGCGTACTCGTCGAGCCGTTCGAGCGGGAGGTAGGAGTTGACGTCGTCGGTGTGGGTCTCGTCCTTGGCCCACGACAGGTACTGGTTCTGGAGCTGGCCGGTGTCGGTGCGGGAGGCGACGTAGGGCAGGCGGGGCAGGTCGGACGGGACGGTGTAGACGAAGTCGTCGGGCAG
>Ga0268299_1002959_pt1 | contig 17466 bp, 14 predicted proteins | sample NOBtaG_FD_193484 | JGI IMG/M metagenome (GOLD analysis project Ga0268299, IMG submission 193484) | Activated sludge microbial communities from bioreactor in Nijmegen, Gelderland, Netherland - NOB reactor | ecosystem: Engineered > Bioreactor > Aerobic > Activated sludge | place: Netherlands...
CGGGATCGTGCAAGGCGTTGAAAAGGTGTTTGAAGGCAGGCTTGCCGATCTGCCGAAGAACATCGCTGGCAGCGCGACGGACTTCAGCATCGGGATCGTGCAAGGCGTTGATGAGGGACTCAACAGCACGAGTATCACCGATCTGCCTCAAGGCAACGGCGGCGCTGCGTCGGAGATCACTATCGGGATCACGCAAGGCATCGATGAGGGATTCGAGGGCACGAGTATCACCGATCTGCCCCAGGGCGAGGGCGACGTGATGACGAACATTGACCTCAGAATCATGGAGGACTGTGAGGAGGTGCTCGACAGCACGAGTATCACCGATCTGCCCCAAGGCATCGGCAGCCCTGATGCGAATAGCCGTATGTGTATCATCTAGAGCCGCGATGAGAGGTTCGACAGCACGGGCATCACCGATCTGTCCCAGAGCCTTAGTAGCTTGGCGGCGTTTCGGTACATCCGATTCGCTGAGGCCCAATATTGCAGGAGCAAATGCCAAAGTGTCTCGGAGCAACGAATGGACGAAGCGGTAGCTTTCCCCGTCTGCCCGTGCCAACAGTCGCAGGCGTTCCGCTACATTCAACACTTCATCCGCGTTGGCGATATCCTCTATAGTATTAATCCACTCCACCTCAATCAGATTTGGAGAAATGGAACGCCATTGTCCTTGCTTGTACCAACCAGGTTCGGTAACGTTCCGCATCGCCAAGTGGCCTAAGGCGTTTTTCAGTTCATCTAGCGTCAGCGATAACTCTGTACGCCCATATTTGCGCTCATGTTCGTACCTTGCTTCGATATAATGCGTGAAAATTTTGTCGCGTAATTCTCCAATGGTCTCGATAGCCCTAAGCTGTTCGCGCTCGGCCTCGGTCATGACCCGGTACGCGAAGGCGAAAATGCTCAACAGCAGTGGTGTCTGCGTGAGTTCGCGTAAATCCTTATCTTCTTCGATCAATTTCAGCAGGTGCGGTTGGTCAGTTAGGTAGATTCCCACCTGGTTAGTGGTCAGGTCGCGCAGGGTGATCGCGCCGTTGAGGTTGGCCTTCTGGTCGATGTGGTCATAATCTTGGGTACGGCAGGTCAGCAAAATGCGATTGTTCGCCGGGAACGTGTCAAGGAAGTCACGACGGGGGTCGGTTGTTTCTGGTGCATCACGCTGCGTCCCTACAGCGGGGTCGTCGATGGCGCGGAGTTCGTCGAGGCCGTCGAGCAGTAGGAGAGTGTGTCCGGCGTCGATTTCAGCGCGCAATAAATTTGGATCGAGATTATGTGATTCGGCTAGCCAGTCGGACAGCGGCGGCCTGATTTTTGGATTCCACGTCGCGACGAGGCCGAACAGTGGTAGCGGTTGTGTCGGATCGTCGAGGCGAGCGGCGTAAGCGTCGCGGGCATAGACCATCAGCGTGATCGTTTTACCTGCGCCGGGCTGTCCCAGCAGGAGCGCGCGTTCGTTGTAGAGCTTGAATCCTTCAAGAAAGTTATCAAAATTTTGCGATGGTTTTTCCGGCTCGGTCTTTTTCACGCCGGAAAAGGCTTGCTTTAAAACGCTGTTGCGCTCCGGCGGTGGGATGAAAGTCACGGCGTCCGGCGTCGGCGCGGCTTTCAGGTCTATAAGCCGGATAATGCGCTGATCGAGTCCATCCACGATGAGTTTAAGCGTTTCTTCGAGATAGGCACGGAAGTCGTCAGTGGTGTCGGGCGGTTTATTCGTGTAGTCAGAATTGGAAACGATTTTCAGCAGCCGAGTGATCGCTGCATCGGGATTTTTGAAATAATCGACCAACTCGTTGTTGATAATCGCGAGATGAGGAGTTATGTCGGCGCAGCGCACAGGGATAACCGGGCATTTGATCGCTAGGGCATATGCAATCTCTCGTCGGACATAGCTGTTGTCGCGCTTGGTGTCCGGCGTCAGGCAGACGACGACATGCGAGGCAGCCTCGATATTGCGCTCGATGTCGGCAGTGAAATCCTGGTCGGGGCGAAGGTCGCGTATATCCCGCCAGACACGATGATGCGCGCCGAGCTGTTTTTCAAGTTCGGTGACGTAGGGTTCGCCGTCTTTACGGGAATAGCTGATGAAAATGTGCTTGTCGGACATGAGTCGATCATGCCACGAAAGTCGATTTTGCGCCAACGATTAGGGCAAGGCTTTGCACAGTGGAAAGCTATCACCCAGTTCGCGTTTAAGATCGCGTATAATAAAGATAATAGTTGTTCAGGTGATACAAGGATAATACATGACCTTCCTGCGAACTCTTGCGATTACATGCGTTTTTATGCTCCTGATCGTTGTGCCGATGTGGGCAGATGATGGTTGGATGCCAATCGGTGATGGGCTAATCACTTATCCCGATGGCACCGACCCGGATGTTAGCCTGCGTGACGAAATACCGATTATCGCGATTGCGCCGGATGGCACGTTGTATGCAACCTGGGAACATCGTACTGGATGGCTAGATGAAAATAATGTCGCACATACGACTTCAGTGATTTACATCAAACGTTACAACGGTACAGGCTGGGAGGAGGTGGGAGCAGGTTCAGCCAGTGGTGATGGCCTGTTCATGAACGATAATCCTCCCATTGTTATCCCCAATCTGGAATGGATACTGCTTTCGCCAGCGATAGCCGTTGGGCCAGATAATATACCCTATTTAGCATGGGTAGGTGGCTACAATGGCACAAACACATGGTATATCTACATCCAGCGCTTTAACGGCAGCACCTGGGAGAATGTTGGTGTTGGTTCAGGTGATTCTGACGGGATCATCGAAAAATATAGCGATAAACTGAGCCTCGTTGTTCGCGCGAATGACGATATATATCTGGCGTGGATTGGCGTCGAGGTCTGGCATTTTGATGGAACGGAGTGGGAAAGCACCGAATTTATAGACCCGCAAGATTTTAGCCCGACCAGTGGGGAAGGGCGTGATGCTTCGCTGGCGCTTGATCCCGATGGGCAGGTCTATGCAGCCTGGGGAAATGACACAGGTATTTCAGTGCGGCGCTACAGCGGCGGAGATTGGGTTGATGTAGGCAGCTATCCGGGCGGGTATAACGAAATCACCCATGAAGAAAATTTTGCCACCGCGCCGCGCTATCCGGCTCTGGCGATCAATTCGGCAGGTACGCCTTATCTCACATGGCAGGCTGGCACCAACAATCGAGGTGAGCGCATTTATGTCAAGCGATTCGTGGATTCAGCCTGGGAGGAGGTTGGGGATTATTCTGCCAGCCAGTGGCGAGGCATCAACGGATTTTTCGACCCTTTGTGTCCAGATTGTAACGACGGCAGCAGCGGATGGAGACCCCAGATCGGGTTTGGCTTTCCCGATGTGCCCTATATTGCCTGGATTGAAAGAGGCCAGCTTAACCCTAATGGCGCGGTTTTTGTCAAGCGCTTCAATGGAGAATATTGGGAGGAAACCAACCTTGGGTCAGCAAGTCAGGATGGGGTGAGCACTGGCAGTGGAGAAATTTATGCCTTCTCGATAGCGACCTTCGGGCAATTTGACAGCCCTGTATACATGGTTTGGAGCAGTGCTGTTGGTCAGGTTGCCAGCCTGCACGCGCCAACCGGGGTCGTTGAACGCTCCTTGTTCACGCGCGGCTTTAACCCGCAGACGAGGGCACAACCCATAAACCGAAACTATTACACGACGACCTCACCAACACTGACCTGGAATCCTGTTGTTGGGGCAGTTGGCTATAAGCTTCAGGTAGCCCAGAATCGGAGCTTTACAACGATTGCGGATGTGTATGAGACGACTGACCTCTCGCAGACCCTTATGCCCCTACCAGATGGCATTTATTATTGGCGAATACGGGTAAAAATAGATGCCACACGGTGGGGTTCCTGGGGTCGCATTGATAGTTTTGTGATTGATGGGTAAGCGAAAGGTGGTTTAAAACGCTAAATTGCTGGTTGTGCCGAGTTCGGATTTGCCAGCGACGCCTAGCACCCAGAACGCTTCGCGGCTGATCGGCTTCAAAATCCAGGTGACGGTGTGGGTGTGGTCGCCGATGATTTCGTGACGTTCGCCGACGATGATGTAGTCGGAATCGTGTTCGCTCAGGCTGTCGGCGATGCTGATGCGGCTGCCAATCGTGGCGGTGAGGGCGTTGGTCATGCGCGACGCCGTTTTGCTGGCGATAAACATCACGCTGGCGAAACGTCCTATCGCAGCCTGGAAGCGAGTCACGAAAAATCGGGCGTATTCTGCGGCGTCCTCATCGCTGGACATCGCGCCCACGTCGATCACACGGCGTCGAAAATCGGCGTTGTAGAGGCTGTCGGCGCTGATGGCAGTCACGAACTGGTCGTCATGGGCGATCAACGGCGTCCCGCGCAGGCGCAGCAGAGTCACAAAAATTTCAAACGGCGCGCTATTGGTGAGCGTCAATTCGGCGCTGGCGGCGTTGAGGACGGACGACAAAATCAGATATTGTCCGGCGTCCTGGCCTGAGCCGCTGGCGTGGGTGTTGACTGAACAATCCGTGCCGATGACCGGAGTCACCATGTCCTGCGCGCCGACCTGGGCATTGGGGTCGTCGGGGTCGCGGTAGTGGGCGGAAAGGCGGCGTTCCTGACCGGGTGCGAGGCGCAGCGGCACGTTATCCAATGACCACAAAATCGAAAGTGCAATCCCCACGCGGCGCGGCTGATAATGCAGCGTGACGTGATTCAGCACGTCGTCACCGTAGCGATAATCGGCGGATTCGAGGTCGTCGGCGGTGAGAGTCGCGAAAATCGTTTCGTTCAAAATGTCGCGGCTGCGGTTGTGAAAGACGAACTGCATGGTGCGCGCATCGTAAAAAAATCGACCTCCGGCCTCGGCTGCGACCATTTCACGGATAAAATCGCCCGCCGCCCGAAATGGGCGAATTTTTGCTTCTTGCCCAAATTGATCGCCCACATAGGCCAGCGACGAGCGCGCGGTATCAAAATCGGTGAAATTTGCCGCCTCGAACAGCGGAGTGGTCGAGTCCAGTTCGCTTGCGCCCGCCACGCCGAGCAGCCAGAAGGTGCGCGCGTAGGGGTAGGCGACGACGCCGGAATCGAACAGCGCCGTGAGTGCAGCATCGACGGTCACGTCGGTTTGCAGGGCGGGCGAATAGTCGGCGCGGGCGAGTTCAAAATCGCCGCAGGTGAGGGTGACGGCTTTGTCGCCATAGACGCCGGGGGTGGGCGTGATGCTCAGAATTTTGCCGATGTAGAGGACGCGGTTGGTGATCGCGCCAAAGGTGGCACGGACGCGGACGAGCGACCCTTTTTTCAACCCCGCATAGGTCGCGCCGGATTTTTCAGGCCAGAACAGGCCGTCGCGGTTGTCGAGAAGCAGCGTCATCGGCGCAGAGAGGGCGATTTCGTCGTAGCTTTCGGCGAGGCCGTTGGCCCATTCCAGGCGGCGGACGTAGGTCGAAATATTGGCGGCGAAGGTGGAGTCGCGGGCGGTGTCGAGGGTGATTTCGTAGGGCATGGTAGTCAGCTTTCAGCGATTAGCGGGCAGGGGAATGCGAATACAAATGCAAAAGACTTAACGCAAAGGCGCAAAGGTCGCAAAGAGGCGCAGAGGATATCACATCTAGCTATATTCAAATTAAGTGATGAAAGGCAGTTGACTTTTAAGAATTTCCCTCAAACAAAAGTAAAATTTGTTGTAGAGTACCTGAACCCTCAAGAGCTATAATTTACTCTTGTTACCTCTAACGAATCTGCGATAATTTCTTGCAAGAATAAATAGATAAAAATTTGGGATGAGTGAAATGTTTACTCATGGAATATCGGAAAGATGGCTCATACACATTGGCGATATCACAGTATCTTTCGCTTTTCTTGAAAAAAGTATCCAGATATTGATTGGATCACTAATCGCTGAGCATCAAGCGATCGGTCAAATCATAACTGCGGAACTCGCGTTCAAGAATCTACGTTCACTGGCTGTTAGTCTGTACAAAGAGCGACATGGTGAAGACGATGATTTCCTCAAATTGCGCGAATTGATGAAGCGTGCCGCACAAGCCGAAGAAAAACGGAATCAAGTCACTCACTCATTCTGGGGTGCAGGCGAAACTGTCGATACGATCACACGTATCAAGGTGACTGCAAAAGAGAAGAGTGGTATCCACGCCCATTTTGAGAAAACTAGCGAAGCTGATCTTGCAGCGCAAGCCTCTGACTTGAAGCTACTTGCCGGAGATATTGTTGGTTTCTGGCTGTATTTGATCGATCAGCGTAAGGCGATTAATAACGCCCTAGCACCTTTCTGGTAATTGAGATAACAGCATAAAAGCCTAGCTACCTAGTGAGTTCAGGTATTGAGATAACGTCTTGAATGTCTAGAGTGTGGTGGAATAGATAATGCCTTGGATAGAAAACATAGACGAAACGAGAGCCGTAGAGTTGTTTAAAGCTTGGTTTGTGAAACCAATGAGTACAATGGACACAGATGGAGGATTTGTCGCCTTCATGGTCGCATTGGCGTTGTACGAACGGCTCATTATTGCCAAGCTTAAATTGGAAAATTCTGATACAGATAAGCCAGCAATCAAACAAAAAATATCAGAAGATTTAGAGCTAAGTGACCATGATCGTAGTGTGTTTTGGAATTTGTTTAGGGACGGATTACTTCATCAAGGTATGCCAAACATTGGGAAAACAGGATTTATCTTACATCCCAATTTTGCTGAAAAGCCAAAGCTCAAATATGATGGCGAGAAACCAGTATTTTGTATTGACCCCTGGAAATTTTATCAAAGAGTAATACAGGAATTTCTAAGTAACCCCTGCTTGATTACCGCTTCCGAAAGTTTTCCACTTGCCCAAGTAGGAGTGATACAACTTGGTCAATTAACGGATTTACCGTCAGAATCGAACAGCGCAAATGATAGTCCAGCTATACCATCTCAAAATCTCCCCACAACTGTCACGGGAGTAATAAAAACGGATCATTCAAGCGGCGACGGCGATCCGCTGACGTAATCGCCATCCTGCCGTTGATTGGTAGCAAATTGACGCTGCGTGATGTGTACGCGGTGATGGAATTTGTGGGTTTGCCGAATGGGGCGACTCATGAGTCCCCCTAGGAACGAATAGAAGCGACGAATTTTCAAGCCAACAGCGCCAAATTGCCGATATGCAAGCGGCAAGACCTCTAAAAGCTTCAATATTCTATGCCATGTCAAATGGTAATCCAATACGCGGCAGGTATGATCGTCGCATTGTAATCGTAAATGAAAGGTCGTTAAAAATGGCGATTTTATCTGGCGCGCAAGCAGAAACCGAATTATCCTCGGCTGAAGGCTATCATACCGTTACACCCGCGATTGTCGTTCAGGACGTAGCCGCGTTGATGGACTATCTGAAAACGGCGTTTGACGCAGAAGAAGTCGCGAGGGCGGCAGACGCAGACGGCGGAATCAGCCACGCCGAGATCAAGATTGGCGACTCTATCGTGATGTTGTTGGCAGCCGGAGAAAATCGCGTGGCCGCGCCAGGATTTTTCCACGTGTATGTCGAAGATGGCGACGCAGCTTATCATCGTGCTATCGCGGCGGGCGGCAAATCTGCGAAGGAAAATCCGTCGTTTGGCGATCACATGGGGCAGGTGAGCGACCCGGCGGGCAATATCTGGTGGATTCAGACGCGCGATCAAGGTGTCGAGCCGGACGCGATGAATCAACCTGTGGAAACACCGGCTTCTGCCGATGACGGAACGGCTACCCTCGTCGCCGCGCCGTAAGCTGCGTAGGCGGCAGGTAATCTCATCAAATTTAAAATATGGATTGCAAAAGTTCATGACGTATTTGGGCATGATGCATCATGCCCCTACGCCTTATATACGCATTGCGAACCGTTCTGAGCCAAAAAAACATTTTAATGCGATTACCCTGCATGGATGTTGAAAAGCGCGGATGCTCTTTAGCGCTGTGTTATACTGGCGGTAGAGTGGAAAGGTGAGCGATGTCTGCTTTACCCCAGGATAAACAGTTCATGACGCCGGACGAATATCTCAAATTTGAGCGCGAGAGCGAGATCAAACATGAGTATCTCGACGGCGAAATTTTTGCGATGGCAGGTGCGAGTAAAAGTCATAACCGTATCCAGGCGACAGTTACGGGCATGTTGTATACCCAATTTGTTGGGCGACCCTACGAATCGTTCGGCAGCGATCAACGGGTGAAGGTCGATGCAACCTTTTACACATACCCGGACATCAGCGTTGTGTGCGGGGAAGCCGAATTTGATGAGAGTGAACTGGATACGCTGCTCAATCCCATCGTGATTATTGAGATTCTGTCACCCTCTACCGAAATTTATGATCGTGGCAAAAAATTTCAGCGCTATCGCGAATTGGATTCGCTGCAAGAATATGTCTTGATCGCGCAGGACAGTATGCGGATTGAGCATTATCTAAGGCAGGGCGAGAAGTGGATTTTGACCGATGCGCGCGGGTCGGATGCGTTGGTCGCGCTGCCGTCGATTACATGTGCATTGAAGTTAAGCGATGTGTACGCGAAAGTGGATTTTGAGGACATCGATACCCCATGATCTACACCCCTACGAAAATTCAAGACCCCAACGGCGCGGAATACACCGTCCGGCTGCTGGCGGCGGATGATGCCGAACGGCTCGGCGCGTATTTTGTGGGCTTGTCCGACGAAACGCGGCGGCGCTATGGCCCGCATCCGTTCGATTACCCGACGGCGGCGGAATTTTGCGCGAATCTGAATCCCGCGCAAACGCAGCGCTATGTGGCTGTCAACGCGGACGATCAAATTATGGCGTACATGATCCTCGAAATGGGCATTTCTGAGCATGAAATCGAGCGGTATGCCTCGCAGGGGATTTCGCTCGACAGCGCGCGGGATTGTCTGCTTGCGCCGTCCGTCGCCGATGCCTACCAGAATCGCGGGGTCGGGACGCCGATTGCGCGGCAGGTGATCGCTTCGGCACGGGCGCAGGGTCGGCGCTATCTGGTGTTGATGGGCGGCGTTCGCGCGTTTAATACACTTGGCATCCACTTTTACAAAAAACTAGGCTTTCAGCAGATCGCCGATTTTGAGCATCCGGCGGGCGTGATGAATCATGATATGAAGCTGGATTTGTGAGAATCAGCCATTAGCTGTTAGCGATTAGCTTTTAACTAAAGCCAAATGCGGATGCGAAGGCAGCGCGGATCAGAGTATTGATATGAACGCAGCAAGGAGCAAAATGAAGCAGATAATGCGCGTTGGGATGATTTTTTGCGTTTTTGCGATGCAGCTATTCATCGCGCAGGCGCAGGATGCAGGGCTAACGCTGATTTCTGAGGTGGATATTGGGACGGACTGCCCGGTATCGAGCGCGATTCAGCCGGAAACAGAGGTGATGTGGGTGCTGATGGATAACTGCGGTGGGTATCGTTATTACCTTCAGGCCTATGACCGCAGCGGCACAGCGCTCGACCAGCCGACGATCCCGGTGGATGACATCGACGGCGACTTATACGATGTTTTCTCGTTTGGGGAAACTGTCGCCTTCACGCCGGACGGAATGCTGCAAATCATGGCGGTTCAAAAAGACGAGGATGAGTTCACGCGCTTTCAGGTGGATATGGCAAGCGGCACAGTGACAAGCGATGAAGCCGAGGACATCAACGCCGTGCTGAGGCAGTACAGCGAATTTCCAGCCTTCGCGACGACTTTTAACAACGATCACACGCGCGCGGTGGTTGGCGATGACGCGCCGATGAAAATTGTTGACCTCAGCAGCGGGGAAGCGCTGTTCGAGGTCGATTTGCCGGGAAGCCTGTTTGTGTTTTCGGAGGATGGGCAGCGGCTTTATGTGAACGCGCCCGTTGAGCCGGAAAATTATGAAAATTTTGACTCGACTCTTTTCGTCTACAGCCTGCCGGACGGCGCGGTCATTCAAACGCTGAACCTGCCGCTTTCGACGCCTTTCCCCAGCGCCGACGGACGTTTTATCGCCATCGAAATCGCCTCCCCTGAAGCCGGGAATGAGCAGTTGGCGGTGGTCAATGGGGAAACTGGGGCGATCAGCGCAGCGCTGCCGATCAGCGTGCCATCCACAAAAGCGATGACCTGCTATAACACCGGACAGAATATCAGCGACCTGGATTTTACTGCTAGCGGGCGACTCTCGATACGCGGGCTGGTGTGGCTGCCGGATAACGCCGGTTTTCTGACCTTTGATGCTTACGATGGGACACAGACCAACACGGGCTGCATTTTTGAGTACAGCCGTCTGCGCCAATATCGGGTGGGGTAGGGGATAGCTGCGGTATTGCAAAGATCGTGGATGGGCGTTGGGCTGTAGGCTGGAAAGGCTTGTCCGATATTTGGATTGGGGTTGATAGGCTTCCGCTTAGGGTTAAAACCCTCCCACAGGGATTTCCTTTGGTCACAAGCTAGACGAATTCAAACCTGCTTGTATGGTCAAAAAAAGGAATTTCTGAACGCCTTCAGTGCGTTTGGATTTCGGTAGCCCAGCATTTATGGTTTTTAACGATTAAATTCGGTAACGCATCGTCGGTTTGGGTGCAGCGCGCTGCGCCCGAACGTTACCCAATTATTTTGTTTATTCGCATCAATACCGGGCGGAGCAAGGTCAAACGCTGATTTCAATATCGGACAAGCCTTTCTAGCCTCTGGCGTGAAATTTTTGCAACGTAGTAGGGATTAGCGATGTACGGGCGCACTAAAGGGATAATCGCCTTTTTTAAAGTCAAAAAAAATCAGGCAGGGCGGCGCTGGAGGATGTGCATGAGCAGGCCGACCACGCCGAACGCGATATTCTGGAGGCGACCCCAATCGCGCTCCTTCAGAAACCAGAGCAGCCCAACGCCAAAGGCACTGAACCAGGAGGCGAAAATGCGAATCATCAACGGCGAGGCAGGCCAGGGTCAATAGGAGATGGCGGGTGATGAAAATGACCTGATATGTTCTGATTTGCGCTATACTGATTGTTAAGAGAACATTATCTGGGGTCAAAGAAGCTGGATCAGCGCGGAAAGGAGGCCCAAAATCGATCAATGTTAAGGCGTTTAACAATTTCTTAAACTTTATTTAAAAAACTCGCGCAATTTTGCTTAATATGGGTCGCCAATACTCGTGATGTTCGACCCCCAACTAAGGAGAAAAGATTGTGAACCGTAAACTTTCAATGTCGCGCCGCCACTTTTTGCGCACGACCATGCTGGCCTCGATGATGGCTGGCTTTGGGTCGCGTCTGGCGTTTGCCCAGGATGCTACCCCGCTGCCGGAGCTTCCCCCCGCGCCCGCACCAGGGCCGATTGATCTGGAAGCGGCTGGCGGCATGGATGCGCTGATCGAAGCAGCCCGTGCCGAAGGTGCGCTCTCGACCATTGCGCTGCCCGACAACTGGGCAAATTATGGCGAAATGAAGAAGACCTTTTTCGAGAAATACCCTTTCCTGGAATACACTGACCTGAACCCCGAAGGCAGCTCGGCGGAAGAAATTGAGGCGATCCGCGCCAATGCAGGCAACAGCGGCCCGCAGAACCCGGACATTATCGATGTGGGTTTTGTGTGGGGCGCGCAGGCCAAAGATCAGGGGCTGCTGCAACCTTATAAAGTCGCGACCTGGGACACCATTCCCGACGAAATTAAAGACCCGGATGGATATTGGTACGGCGATTATTACGGCACGATGGCGTTTGAAGTCAATGTCGATGCCGTTCCGTTTGTGCCGGAGGACTGGAACGACCTGCTCGACCCGCGCCTGAAAGGGTTAATCGCGATCAATGATCCGGTGGCGGGCAGCCAGAACACCCACAGCGTTTGGGCGGCGGCTTTTGCCAACGGCGGCACACTGGACGAGCCAGAAAAAGGGATCGAATTTTTCAAGGAACTCGCCGAAAGTGGCAACCTTGTCCCGACAGGCTGGACGGCGGCACAACTCGTCACGGGCGAACTGCCGATTACGCTGCGCTGGGACTATAACGCGCTGGCGAATCGTGACGCCAATGTTGACCAGGCCAATATCCAGGTGATTTACCCCAAGAGCGGCAGCGTCGCAGGGGTGTACCTGACGGGGATCAGCGCCTATGCGCCGCGCCCGAACGCCGCGCGCCTGTGGGCGGAATATTTGTACAGCGACGAAGGCCAGTTGATCTGGCTGTCGGGCTATGCCAAGCCCGTGCGCTATGCTGACCTGGTAGAGCGTGACGTGATCCCGCAAGAACTGCTGGAGAAACTGCCTGTCGCCGACGTGGAAGTGGCCTTCCCGACGCTGGAACAGCTTGAGGTTGGCCTGCAATACATCCGCGATTACTGGGCGTCGGACGTGGGCATCACCTACACCGCCAGCTAATGATTTGACGGTTCAAAATTTGCACTGAGAATCGCGGGCATGGTTTTGCGCCATGCCCGCGATTTGTTAAAATTGCGGATTGTTAAGCGGGAATTGCGGAAGGAATACCCACATGGCAACCATCGCGCAGAGCAGCAGTGAATCCAGGCCGCCCAGCCGGATTGAGATTTGGCGCGCATCTCTCTCGCTGGATTGGGTCGGGCTGCTGCCATTTTTCGCGTTTGTATCCGTTTTTTTGCTGTTTCCGGCGCTCTCGATTGTGGTGCGAGGGCTGACCGACAGCAGCGGCAAACCCACGATTGAAAATTTGCTTGGCCTGACTAACCCGACGATTGTCACGGCCTATCGTTCGTCGGTGCTGGTGAGCATCATCACAGCCGTGAGCGGGGCGGTGCTGGGCGGCCTGCTGGCCTGGTCAATTACACTGGGCGGCCTGCCGAACTGGGCGCGCAACGCGGTGCTGTCGTTTTCGGGCGTGGCATCAAATTTTGCGGGTGTGCCGCTGGTTTTCGCGTTTGTGTCGCTGCTGGGGCGCGTGGGGCTAATCAACCAACTGCTGAAGCCGGTGGGCGCTTCGATTGATCCTCAGACTTTTTTATACGGTTTTTGGGGGCTGTGCCTGGTTTACACCTATTTTCAGATTCCGCTGATGGTGCTGATTATGGTGCCTGCGCTGGAAGGGCTGCGCAAAGAATGGCGTGAGGCGGCGGAAAATCTGGGCGCAACGCAGGCGCAGTATTGGCGCTATGTGGCGTTTCCAATTCTGATGCCGTCGATTCTGGGCGCGACAGCGCTGTTGTTCGCCAACGCCTTCAGCACCTATGCGACGGCGCTGGCCCTGCTGGGCGCAATGGGGCAGACATTCGCCGTGACTGTCGTGATCGCGAATCAATTTCGGACGGATACCTTTGGCAATCCTGGACTCGGTTATGCGCTGGCGTTCAGTATGATGGTGGTGATCGGCATTACGGTCATGATCTACACCTACAGCCGTCGGCGTTCGGCGCAGTGGTTGAAGCGGAATGCGTAACCCGGCGCACGGCAATAGATCTAACGACTACACAGGTTCAACCCCTCCCCCGGCCTTTCCTGGGGTCACCCATTTCGCTGGCTCATGGAGAGGGTAGTCATGCGGCGTTCAAGTCCCTCTTAACGAGCGAAGTGGGATGCAATCTCAGTGCTTTGCTGAGAGATATTTAGTGAGGGTAAGATTCTGTCAATATCTGAATAGTTACAATCGCTGGGGATCAAAAGTTGTTTGCTGACGGGCTGAGAGGCGGCGTATGAACTCGAAAAAACAGGCATCGGGGTTGGCGTGGATCTTTCTGGGGACGGCGGCGCTTTATTTGCTGCTGCCCCTGGTGGCGATGGTCTGGTCATCGGCAACGACGCCGAGAGGCTGGACGCTGATCGCCTATTCCCAGGTGCTTGCTGCGCCGGATTTTGCCGAGACATTTCTGTTTTCGGTGCGGTCAGCGCTGATTACGATTGCGATCAGTGCCGGGTTGATCGTGCCGACCTCGTATTGGGTGCAGCTTCGCGTGCCACGAATGCGCGCCGTGATCGAATTTCTGACGATTGTGCCGCTGGTAGTGCCAGCGCTGCTGATGACCTTTGGCCTGATCCGCTTTTTTAATGGGACGCCGCTGACCAACAGCGCGAATGGCACTTATGTCATGCTGATCGGCGCGTATGTGATTTTGTCGTTTCCCTATATGTATCGCTCGGTGGACGCCGGGATGCAGGCGATTAATGTCCGCACACTGACCGAGGCCGCGCAAAGCCTGGGCGCGGGGTGGGGGACGATTGTCGGGCGCGTGATTTTTCCGAACCTGTTCGTGGCGGTGCTGAACGGCAGTTTTATCACTTTTTCGATTGTGTTAGGCGAATTCACGATTGCGTCGCTGCTGGCACAGCCTGCGTTCACGCCCTATATCCTGACGTTAAGCCAGCAGCAAGCTGACCAGGCGACGGCGCTCGGCATTATCAGCTTTTTGCTAACGTGGTTGAGCGTGTTGTTAATCCAGGTGGTGAGCCGGGGGCGCACACGGGTCGGATTGGCAGGGGTGCGATAGGTTTTAATCGTTAGCTTTTAGCCAAAGACTTTTAGAGTTTTAGGATATTAAAAGGGTCAAAGTCAGCATTTGAGCGGAGCCGCTAAAGGCTATCGACTAAAGACTGGGGTGAGGGGAACATGGCATTTTTAGACCTGAATCATCTTCGTAAGACGTTTGGCGCGGCGGTGGCGGTGCAGGATTTCAGCCTGGAAGTCGCGAAGGGCGAATTTGTCTCGTTTCTCGGCCCCAGTGGGTGTGGCAAGACGACTGTTTTGCGCATGATCGCGGGTTTTGAAAGCCCAACGTCGGGGGCAATCGTGCTGAACGGCAGCGAGATTACCCGGATGGGCGCGAATCAACGCAATATCGGCATGGTGTTTCAGCAGTACGCGCTGTTCCCCAATATGACGGTTGCCGATAATATCCGCTTTGGCCTGAAAGTGGCGGGTGCGGATAAAGACACGATGAAAAAACGCGCGGAGGAAATGCTGGCGCTGATCCATATGAGCGAGTTTGGCGGGCGCTATCCCAGCCAGCTTTCCGGCGGGCAGCAGCAGCGGGTGGCGCTGGCGCGGGCGCTGGCGATCCGACCCCAGGTGCTTTTGCTGGACGAGCCGCTTTCGGCGCTGGACGCGAAAATTCGCCTCTCGCTGCGGCAGGAAATCCGCTCGATTCAGCGGCAGTTGGGCATCACCACCGTGTTCGTGACGCACGACCAGGAAGAAGCGCTTTCAATTTCAGACCGCATCGTCGTTATGAACCAGGGCGTGATCGAGCAGCTTGGAACGCCTGTTGACATTTATAACCGCCCACAGACGCAGTTTGTCGCCTCGTTTATCGGGACGCTGAACGTGCTGCACGCCGAAGTCGCAGACCGCCAGGGCGGGCGCATCCGGGTTGATGGTCAGGAAATTTTAACCGACGAACCGATTGAGGCGGCGGGCGCGGTATCGGTGGCGGTGAGGCCGGAATCGATCAGCCTGAACCACGCCAATGGTCATACCAATACGCTTAAGGCGACGGTAGATGATATTTATTTCCTCGGCTCGGTGGTGCGGATTCGGACACGGCTGGAAACGCAGTTTTTGAATGTGGATACGTTCAATAATCCGGGGATGGCGCTGCCCTCGCCAGGGGAAGCGGTGACGATCAGCTTTGCAGCGGAAGCGGCGAAGGTGCTGCGGAGCGAAAGCGCCGGGTGATACTGGACGAAAAATTTCAGATTTTGCGCATTTCTAGTGGACTGTTTATCTGTTTCTTGCGCGGCTGTGTTTTAGAATAAATATTGAACGATCAGCCAGTCAATCCGCGACGAGGTGCGTACACCATGCCTGTTTTTGATACCCCTATTAACACCAACGATCAGAATTTCAGTAAAGTGCTGGCGCAAAAACTGCCGATTGTGCTGTATCTGTATGCCAGCCCCGATAAGACGCTGGATGAGGCGCTGGCGGGCGCGGCGCGGGAGCATCAGGGCAAGCTGCTCATCGTGCGCGTTCAGGCCAGCGAAAATCCAAAGGTTTATGAGCAGTATCAACGGCCTGCGCTGCCTGCGCTGGTCACGCTGAAAGACTCTCAGATTCAATCCAGTGCAGCCCACGTCAGCAAGGCCGATGCTGCGGCGCATATTCAATTTTTGCTCGGCAAAGGGCCGAAACCTGCTGCACCGGCTGCATCTGCCGCACAGAACGGCGCTCGATCCAACCATACCGCAAACGCTGCAAACGCTGCGCCTGCCGCCGTCAGCGACGCCAGTTTTGCGGCGGACGTTTTGCGAAGCGATGTGCCTGTGCTGGTCGATTTCTGGGCGGCCTGGTGCGGGCCGTGCCACATGATCGCGCCAACGGTGGAAAAAATCGCGCAAAAATATGCGGGTCGGCTGAAAGTGGTCAAGCTGAATGTCGATGAAAATCCACGCATGGCGGCGCAGTACCAGGCGACGAGCATCCCGATGCTGCTGATTTTCAAAAATGGGAAGCCCGCAGGCAAGTTGGTGGGTGTTCAGCCGCAGGGCAAAATTGAGCAGGCCATCGACGCGGCGCTGCGATAAGCAAAAACTGCGCGAGGCAAAAACTGTGCTATGCTAACCCGTAGGGCAAAGCAGCGGGAGGCATTGACCAGTGGAGCAAATTATCCGCACGGGCGATCAGGTTCAGTTTAATCCCAATTTCGGAGCGGCGATTCTGATGGGTCCCGCGATCACGGTTATCACGGGCAGCGCCATGACCGTAAAAGTCGCCGGGATGGTCGCGTGTGTCCAGGGCGATGAATTGAAAGTCCAGCTTCCCGGCATCCCGTATATGTCTGGCAGTTTTGTGACGCCGGGAACGTGTATGCTCACGATTCAGGCACTTGGGGGAGACCAGCTCTCGAAGAAAACCAAAATCGGCGGCAAATTTGTGATCGTAAAAGGGACGACCTTCACGGCGAAAATGACCATTATGTCGCCTGCCATGCAGCCCAACCCGCCCGCGCCGCCGATCCCCGACCCGGTAGCGGTCAATGTTGGCACAGGCATGTTTATCACCAGCAACATGACCGTTCAGGACAAAGGCTAAATTTTTCCGATCAGGTGCGTTCGTTTTCCATCATCTGTTTCAATTTTTGCAGATATTTATCGATGTTGGCGGCAGGGTTTGCGCCGACAGCTTTGCGCAGCGCATCGCCGAGCGCGCCTTCCGGTGGCACAAATTCGAGGGTCAGCAGCACCTGTACACCCTGACCGGATGCGTTGGGGCGAAACGTCACCGATCCGGCATGTTGCAACGGGGACTGGGGCAGCGAACGCCACGAAATCATCTGATTGGGAATATCCATATACGTTTCGACATCAAAGCTCGGTTTCAGGCCGCCGGGGAGGTTCAGCGTCCAATGGGTGAGCGTGTTGCCGATAAAATAAACGTCCTCGACAAAATCGATGATCTGCGACACGTTGGTCAGGTCATGCCAGAAGCGATAGACATCCTCGACGGGGCGGTTGACGGTGATGGCGCGCGTCAGGCGCAGGTCGGCTTTCTGGGTGGTCGGGATGATGCGCTGTGCGCCCGCGAACATTTTGGAGAGCGTAAA
>Ga0268299_1002960_pt1 | contig 17465 bp, 13 predicted proteins | sample NOBtaG_FD_193484 | JGI IMG/M metagenome (GOLD analysis project Ga0268299, IMG submission 193484) | Activated sludge microbial communities from bioreactor in Nijmegen, Gelderland, Netherland - NOB reactor | ecosystem: Engineered > Bioreactor > Aerobic > Activated sludge | place: Netherlands...
GGGACAACGTGTCGATCCAGGTGACGCTGATTGCCCCGATCGCGATGGAGGAGGGCTTGCGCTTTGCCATTCGCGAGGGCGGGCGCACCGTCGGCGCCGGCGTCGTGTCCAAGGTCATCGAGTAGAGGTTGGATTCGATCCAGCGCGGAGAGGCGGCAGCGCACGAATGGCGACCGGCCGGTGTAAGATTCGCGCCCGCCCTTTCCGGGCGGACTCCCGAACACAGGCCAATAGCTCAACTGGCAGAGCGTCGGTCTCCAAAACCGAAGGTTGGGGGTTCGATTCCCTCTTGGCCTGCCACCCCTCCCCACACGGTGAGGGAGTTTCATGAAAGCAAGTACTAACATCGCCGACGCGGCAACACCCATGCTCGATCACATCAAGATCGCGATTGCAGCCTTGTTGCTCGTGGCGGGGTTGGCGGGCTTCTACTACTTCTCGACCCTGCCGCTCGTCGCGCGCGTGGGGATGGTGCTCGCCGGCATCGCTGCAGGTGTCGCGGTGGGGTGGTTCTCGGCGCCCGGCCAGCAGCTTGCGGCGTTCGCCCGCGACGCGATCGCCGAAGTCAAGAAGATGGTCTGGCCAACCCGCAAGGAGTCGTTCCAGACTGCCGCAGCCGTCTTCGGTTTCGTCGTGCTGATGGCGCTCTTCCTCTGGATCGTGGACAAGGGGCTCGAGGTCGTCCTGTACGACCTCGTCCTCGGGTGGAAGAAGTGATGACCAAGCGCTGGTACGTCGTGCACGCCTACTCCGGCTTCGAGAAGTCCGTGCAGCGGACCCTCGAGGAGCGCATCCGCCGCGAGGGTATGCAGGACAAGTTCGGCAAGATCCTCGTCCCGACCGAGGAGGTCGTGGAGATGAAGGGCGGCCAGCGCCACATGTCGGAGCGCAAGTTCTATCCCGGCTACGTCCTGGTCGAGATGGAGATGGACGACGAGGCCTGGCATCTCGTGAAGAACACCCCGAAGGTGACGGGGTTCGTCGGCGGCGCGCACGGCCGCAAGCCGCCGCCGATCACCGAGAAGGAAGTGGAAGCGATCCTGCACCAGATGCAAGAAGGCGTGGAGAAGCCGAAGCCCAAGGTGCTGTTCGAGGTGGGCGAGGCGGTGCGCGTCAAGGAAGGCCCCTTTACTGACTTTCACGGGACGGTGGAGGACGTCAACTATGACAAGAGCAAGCTTCGCGTCTCGGTCACGATCTTCGGCCGCGCGACGCCGGTGGAGCTGGAGTTCGGTCAGGTCGAGAAGGCCTGAGGACGCGGTGGCGGGCTGGGTCGCGCCGCGGCGGTATCAGGCGCGGGTCGGCGCTGCCGACGTGCCGTTGTTGAAGAAGGCGGCCTGAGGGCCGCCGCGATGAACGGGGAGGCCGCGCAAGCGCGGCCGTCCGGACCCGATAGGAGAGAAGCGTGGCAAAGAAAGTCGTCGGCTACATCAAGCTGCAGGTGCCCGCGGGCAAGGCGAATCCGAGCCCGCCGATCGGTCCCGCGCTCGGCCAGCGCGGGCTGAACATCATGGAGTTCTGCAAGGCGTTCAACGCGCAGACCCAGGGCATGGAGCCCGGCCTCCCGGTGCCGGTGGTGATCACCGCCTACCAGGACAAGAGCTTCACCTTCGTGATGAAGACCCCGCCCGCGTCCATCCTCATCAAGAAGGCGGCGAAGATCGAAAAGGGCAGCCAGCGCCCGCATACCGACAAGGTCGGAAAGATCACCCGCGCGCAAGCCGAGGAGATCGCGAAGGCGAAGATGGCCGACCTTACCGCGGCCGATCTGGACGCCGCCGTGCGCACGATCGCCGGCAGCGCGCGGAGCATGGGCGTGACCGTGGAGGGCGTGAAGTGAAGCAGACCAAGCGGCAGAAGGCCCTCGCCGGGCTTGTGGTCCAGAACAAGAGCTATCCCGTGGGCGAGGCGCTCGACCTCGTGAAGAAGGCCGCCAAGGCGAAATTCGACGAGTCGGTCGACGTCGCGGTGAACCTCGGCATCGACGCGAAGAAGTCCGATCAGCTCGTCCGCGGATCGGTGGTGCTGCCCGCGGGCACGGGCAAGAAGGTGCGTGTGGCCGTGTTCACGAGCGGCGCGAAGGCCGAGGACGCCAAGGCCGCGGGCGCGGACCTCGTTGGCCTCGACGACCTGGCAGAGAAGGTGAAGGCGGGCGAGATCGACTTCGACGTCGCGATTGCAAGCCCCGATGCGATGCGGGTCGTCGGCCAGCTCGGCCAGATCCTCGGCCCGCGCGGGCTGATGCCGAACCCGAAGGTCGGCACGGTGTCGGCCGACGTGGCGACGGCGGTGCGCAACGCGAAGGCGGGTCAGGTGCAGTACCGCACCGACAAGGCGGGGATCGTGCAATGCCCGATCGGACGCGCGTCGTTTAGCGCCGATGCGCTGAAGCAGAACCTCGTGGCACTGGTCGACGCGCTCAACAAGGCGCGGCCGGCGGGTGCGAAGGGCGTTTATCTCAAGAAGCTGTCGGTGTCGAGCACGATGGGCCCGGGGGTCCGCGTCGACGTCGCCACCTTGAACGGATGACGCAAGAGACTTTGGGCTGTCGCGGTGCCATCACGGGCCGCGGCCGTCTAAGACCGTTGGGGCGGTTGGCAGGCGGTGTGAGCGCGTCGCGGCGCGGATCGGGCAGTAGCGATCCGTGCGGGGCGGGCGAGCCGGCCGATCGCTTAATCCGCCGCGAGGCGACCCAGCGCAGATGGCGTGCCCTGAACGAAGGATTGCAGTCGCGAGCCGCCACATTCGGCGGATCGTGGCCGGTCTCCTGACTGAAGGACGCCGTGGGTGCCGCCGGGCCGTGAGGCCACGCGCGGCGTAACGCAACCGGAGAAATGACCGTGGGACTCAATCTCGCAGAGAAGAAGGCAGTCGTCGAGGAAGTCGCGGCGAAGGTCGCGGCCGCCCAGGCGATCGTCCTCGCCGAGTACCGTGGTCTGGAAGTGGGCAACATGACCGAGCTGCGCCGCAAGGCGCGACGTTCGGGCGTGTACCTGCGCGTCCTCAAGAACACGCTTGCGCGCCGCGCGGTGAAGGACACGCCGTTCGCGAAGCTGGCCGACCAGATGGTCGGGCCGCTCGTGTACGGCATCTCGTCCGACCCCGTGGCGACCGCCAAGGTGATGAACGAGTTTGCCAGGGGCAACGACAAGTTCGTCATCAAGGCGGGCGCGATGCCGAACGCGGTGATTTCCGCCAAGGAGGTCGTCGCGCTCGCGTTGCTGCCCTCGCGCGAGGAGCTTCTCGCGAAGCTCATGGCGACGATGCAGGCGCCGGTCGCCCAGTTCGTTCGCACGCTGAACGAGGTGCCGTCGAAGTTCGTGCGCACCCTCGCCGCCGTGCGGGACGCGAAAGAGAAGGCCTCGGCCTGATCCCTTCCGACCACCGGATATCGAAAACGTTCTGATTCAGGAGCAAGCGAAAAATGGCCGTTGCACAAGCTGACATTCTCGACGCAATCGCGAACATGACCGTGCTCGAACTCTCCCAGCTCATCAAGCAGATGGAGGAGAAGTTCGGGGTCTCGGCCGCCGCCGCTGCAGTGGCAGTTGCCGCTCCCGCGGCCGGTGGCGGCGGCGCTGCTGCTGCCGCGGAGGAGAAGACCGAGTTCACCGTGATGCTCACTGCCGCCGGCGACAACAAGGTGAACGTCATCAAGGTGGTGCGGGCGGTGACGGGGCTTGGCCTCAAGGAGGCGAAGGACCTCGTGGACGGCGCGCCCAAGCCGGTGAAGGAAGGCATCGCCAAGAAGGATGCCGAGGACATCGTCAAGCAGATCACCGAGGCTGGCGGCAAGGCGGAGATGAAGTAACGCGCGAGTGCAGAAGCACGCGTCCATCACTGCGAACCGGCTGGCGGCCCCGTGCCGCCGGCCGGTTGTCGCTGTGACGTTCGCGCGCCGCGCGCCCGCGGGGCGCAGCAGCGAGGCGGCCGGTGCGGCCGCCTCGCTCCTGTCCCCCGACAACGGCTTTCCGAAGACGGAGCACCCATGACCGCTCTCCAGTACACGTCGACCGAGAAGAAGCGCATTCGCAAGAGCTTCGCGAAGCGCGCATCGGTGCTGAACGTGCCGTTCCTGCTCGCGACGCAGCTCGAGTCCTACACCGCGTTCCTGCAGGCACCGGTGCCCCCGACCGAGCGCAAGAACGAAGGCCTCCAGGCGGCGTTCACGTCGATCTTCCCGATCAGCTCGCACAGCGGCAACGCGCGCCTGGAATTCGTGAGCTACGCGCTCGGCGAGCCGCCGTTCGACGTGAAGGAGTGCCAGCAGCGCGGCCTTACTTTCGCGAGTCCGCTGCGCGCGAAAGTGCGCCTGACGATCATGGACAAGGAGGCGCCCAAGCCGACGGTGCGCGAGGTGAAGGAGCAGGAGGTGTACATGGGCGAGATTCCGCTCATGACCACGACCGGCTCGTTCATCATCAACGGGACCGAGCGCGTCATCGTGAGCCAGCTGCACCGTTCGCCGGGCGTGTTCTTCGAGCACGACCGCGGCAAGACGCACTCGTCCGGCAAGCTGCTGTTCTCTGCGCGCGTGATCCCGTACCGCGGTTCGTGGCTCGACTTCGAGTTCGACCCGAAGGACTACCTCTACTTCCGCGTCGACCGGCGCCGCAAGATGCCGATCACGATCCTGCTCAAGGCGATCGGCATGACGCCCGAGCAGATCCTGGCGACGTTCTACGACACCGACACCTTCCACGTCACCAACGCCGGCGTCGAGTTCGAGCTCGTTCCCGAGCGCCTGCGCGGGGAGGTGGCGCGCTTCGACTTCACCGACAAGTCCGGCAAGGTGATCGCGCAGCGCGACAAGCGCATCACCGTCAAGCACATCCGCGACATGGAAGCGGCGGGTATGAAGCGCATCCTCGTGCCGGAGGACTTTGTGGCCGGCCGCGCGCTCGCGCACAACGTCGTGGACAAGGAAACCGGCGAGATCGTCGCGAACGCGAACGAGGAAGTCACCGACCAGCTGCTCGGCAAGCTGCGCGCGGCCGGCGTCGAAGCATTCAAGACCATCTACACGAACGACCTCGACCAGGGCGCGTACATCTCGCAGACGCTGCGCACCGATGAGACCGCCGACCAGTGGGCGGCGAAGGTGGCGATCTACCGCATGATGCGTCCGGGCGAGCCGCCCACCGAGGACGCGGTCGAGACCCTCTTCAACGGCCTCTTCTACGCCGAGGAGCGCTACGACCTGTCCATGGTCGGTCGCATGAAGTTCAACCGCCGCGCCTACCCGGACAAGGTGGACGAGCGCGCGCCTGGCTGGCTCAAGCGCTTCCATCAGCGCGTCGGCCCCAGGGGCGTCGAGGGCGCGGCGACGCTGTCGAACGACGACCTGCTGGCGGTCATCGCGGTACTGGTCGAGCTGCGCAACGGCCGCGGCGACATCGACGACATCGACCACCTTGGCAACCGCCGGGTGCGCTCGGTGGGCGAGCTCGCGGAGAACCAGTTCCGCGCCGGCCTCGTGCGCGTGGAGCGCGCGGTCAAGGAACGCCTCTCGCAGGCCGAGAGCGAGAACCTCATGCCGCACGACCTGATCAACGCCAAGCCGATCAGCGCAGCGATCAAGGAGTTCTTCGGGTCCTCCCAGCTCAGCCAGTTCATGGACCAGACCAACCCGCTGTCCGAGATCACGCACAAGCGCCGTGTGTCCGCCCTCGGACCGGGCGGTCTGACGCGCGAGCGCGCCGGCTTCGAGGTGCGCGACGTGCACCCGACGCACTACGGGCGCGTGTGCCCGATCGAGACCCCGGAAGGCCCGAACATCGGCCTGATCAACTCGCTTGCGCTCTACGCCCGCACCAACCGCTACGGTTTCCTCGAGACGCCGTACCGCAAGGTGATGGATGGCAAGGTGACGAACCAGATCGACTTCCTTTCCGCGATTGAGGAAGGCAACTTCGTCATCGCACAGGCGAACGCGCAGCTCGACAAGAGCGGGAAGCTGCTCGATTCGCTCGTCTCCTGTCGCGCGAAGAACGAGTTCACGCTCAAGTCGCCCGAGGAAGTGCAGTACATGGACGTCGCGCCGTCGCAGATCGTGTCGGTCGCGGCGTCGCTGATCCCGTTCCTCGAGCACGACGACGCCAACCGCGCGCTTATGGGCTCCAACATGCAGCGCCAGGCCGTGCCCTGCCTGCGCCCGGAGAAGCCGCTGGTCGGCACGGGCATCGAGCGCACGGTCGCGGTGGACTCCGGCACCGCGGTGATCGCGCTGCGCGGCGGGCTGGTCGACTACGTCGACGCGACCCGGATCGTGGTGCGCGTCAACGACGACGAGACCGTGCCGGGCGAGGTCGGCGTGGACATCTACAACCTGGTCAAGTACACGCGCTCGAACCAGAACACGAACATCAACCAGCGTCCGATCGTGAAGGTCGGGGAGCGCATCGCGCGCGGCGACGTCGTGGCGGACGGCGCCTCGACCGACCTCGGCGAGCTCGCCCTCGGCCAGAACATGCTGGTCGCCTTCATGCCGTGGAACGGCTACAACTTCGAGGACTCGATCCTGATCTCGGAGCGGGTGGTGGCCGACGACCGCTACACCTCAATTCACATCGAGGAGCTGACCGTGGTCGCCCGCGACACCAAGCTCGGGCCGGAAGAGATCACGCGCGACATCTCGAACCTCTCGGAGCAGCAGCTCGCGCGGCTCGACGAGTCGGGCATCGTCTACATCGGCGCCGAGGTCGAGGCGGGCGACGTGCTGGTGGGCAAGGTCACGCCGAAGGGAGAGACGCAGCTCACGCCGGAGGAAAAGCTGCTGCGCGCGATCTTCGGCGAGAAGGCTTCCGACGTGAAGGACACGAGCCTGCGCGTGCCGTCGGGCATGTCGGGCTGCGTCATCGACGTCCAGGTGTTCACGCGCGAAGGCATCGAGCGCGACAAGCGCGCCCAGCAGATCATCGACGACCAGCTGAAGGGCTACAAGAAGGACCTCGCCGACCAGCTGCGCATCGTCGAGGCCGACACGTTCGGCCGCATCGAGCGCCTGCTCGTCGGGAAGACCGCGGCGAAGGGCCCCAAGAAGCTCGCCAAGGGCACGAAGATCACCAAGGCCTATCTCGACGACGTCGAGCGCTACCAGTGGTTCGAGATCAGCCTCGCCGACGACGAGGGGCAGGCGCAGCTCGAATCCCTAAAGGACTCGCTCGCCAAGCTGCGCGAGGACTTCGACAAGCTGTTCGAGGTCAAGCGCAAGAAGCTCACCCAAGGCGACGAGCTCCCCCCGGGGGTGCAGAAGATGGTGAAGGTGTACCTCGCAGTCAAGCGCCGCGTTCAGCCGGGCGACAAGATGGCCGGCCGCCACGGGAACAAGGGCGTGATCTCGAAGATCGTCCCGATCGAGGACATGCCGCACATGGCCGACGGGACGCCGGTCGACATCGTGCTGAATCCGCTCGGCGTGCCGTCCAGGATGAACGTCGGCCAGATCCTCGAGACGCACCTCGGGTGGGCCGCCAAGGGGCTGGGGCAGCGCATCGGCGACATCGTCAAGGCGCAGGCGCGGTCCGCCGAAATCCGCAAGGTGCTCGAGCAGGTCTACAACGCGAGCGGCAAGCCCGAGGACATCGCGGCGCTCTCCGACGAGGAGGTCGGACGCATGGCCGGGAACCTGGCCGCGGGCGTTCCGTTCGCGACGCCGGTGTTCGACGGCGCTTCCGAGGGCGAGATCCGGGCCATGCTCGACCTCGCCTATCCGGACGAGGGCGCGGCGCGGCTGAAGCTCACGCCATCCAAGACCCAGGTGACGCTCTTCGACGGTCGCACCGGGGACCCGTTCGATCGGCCGGTCACGGTGGGCTACATGCATATGCTCAAGCTCCACCACCTGGTCGACGACAAGATGCACGCGCGCTCCACCGGGCCGTACTCGCTCGTGACGCAGCAGCCGCTCGGCGGCAAGGCGCAGTTCGGCGGCCAGCGCTTCGGCGAGATGGAGGTCTGGGCGCTCGAGGCCTACGGCGCGAGCTACACCCTCCAGGAGATGCTCACGGTGAAGTCCGACGACATCCAGGGCAGGACGAAGGTGTACGAGAACATCGTCAAGGGCGACCACAAGATCGACGCCGGGATGCCGGAGTCGTTCAACGTACTCGTGAAGGAGATCCGGTCGCTCGGAATCGACATCGATCTCGAGCGCTACTAGTTGCCAGACGGGGCCGCGGGTTTCCGCGGCCCCGGGAGAAAGCTACTCCGAAGGAGTTCTCTGTGAAAGCACTTCTCGACCTTTTTAAGCAGGTCACGCAGGAAGAGGAATTCGACGCGATCAAGATCGGGCTTGCCTCGCCCGAGAAGATCCGGTCGTGGTCTTACGGCGAGGTGAAGAAGCCGGAGACCATCAACTACCGGACCTTCAAGCCGGAACGCGACGGCCTCTTCTGCGCGAAGATCTTCGGGCCGATCAAGGACTACGAGTGCCTGTGCGGGAAGTACAAGCGCCTCAAGCACCGCGGCGTGATCTGCGAGAAGTGCGGGGTCGAGGTGACGCTCGCCAAGGTGCGCCGGGAGCGCATGGGCCACATCGAGCTCGCCAGCCCGGTTGCGCACATCTGGTTCCTCAAGAGCCTGCCCTCGCGCCTCGGCCTGGTCCTCGACATGACGCTGCGCGACATCGAGCGCGCGCTGTACTTCGAGGCCTACGTCGTGATCGACCCGGGTCTCACGCCGCTCAAGCGCGGGCAGCTGCTCACCGAGGACGACTACCTCGCGAAGGTCGAGGAGTTCGGCGACGACTTCACCGCGATGATGGGCGCGGAAGGGATCCGCGAACTCCTCAACGCGCTCGACGCCAACCACGAGATCGACCAGCTCCGCAAGGAGCTCGAGGCGACGACCTCCGACACGAAGATCAAGAAGATCGCCAAGCGGCTCAAGGTGCTGGAGGCGTTCCAGAAGTCGGGCATCAAGCCGCACTGGATGATCATGGAGGTGCTGCCGGTGCTGCCGCCGGAGCTGCGTCCGCTCGTCCCGCTGGACGGCGGCCGCTTCGCGACCTCCGACCTGAACGACCTCTACCGGCGCGTCATCAACCGCAACAACCGCCTCAAGCGGCTGCTCGAGCTGAAGGCGCCGGAGATCATCGTCCGCAACGAGAAGCGGATGCTGCAGGAGGCGGTCGACTCGCTCCTCGACAACGGCCGCCGCGGCAAGGCGATGACCGGTGCGAACAAGCGACCGCTCAAGAGCCTCGCCGACATGATCAAGGGCAAGGGCGGGCGCTTCCGCCAGAACCTGCTCGGCAAGCGCGTCGACTACTCCGGACGCTCGGTGATCGTCGTCGGCCCGCAGCTGAAGCTGCACCAGTGCGGCCTGCCGAAGAAGATGGCGCTCGAGCTGTTCAAGCCGTTCATCTTCCACAAGCTGGAGATGCAGGGCATCGCGACCACCATCAAGGCCGCCAAGCGCGAGGTCGAGTCCGAGTCGCCGGTCGTGTGGGACATCCTGGACGACGTGATCCGCGAGCACCCGGTGCTGCTCAACCGCGCACCGACGCTCCACCGGCTCGGCATCCAGGCGTTCGAGCCGCAGCTCGTGGAGGGCAAGGCGATCCAGCTCCATCCGCTCGTCTGCGCGGCGTTCAACGCCGACTTCGACGGCGACCAGATGGCGGTGCACGTCCCGCTCTCGCTCGAGGCGCAAATGGAGGCGCGCACGCTGATGCTGTCCTCCAACAACGTGCTCTCGCCGGCGAACGGCGACCCGATCATCGTGCCGTCGCAGGACATCGTGCTTGGCCTGTACTACGCCACGCGCGAGAAGATCAATGCGCGCGGCGAGGCTATGGCGTTCACCGACGTCGGGGAGATGACCCGTGCGTACGAGAGCGGCATGGTCGAGCTGCACGCGAAAATCGCGGTCCGCATCCGCGAGTTCGACGTGTCGCCCGACGGCGAGCGCAAGCCGAAGGTGACGCGCTACGACACGACCGTGGGCCGCGCAATTCTCTCCGAGATCCTGCCCGCCGGCCTGCCGTTCGAGCTGATCAACAAGCCGCTCAAGAAGAAGGAGATCTCGCGCCTCATCAACGCGAGCTTCCGCCGCTGCGGCCTGCGCGAGACGGTGATCTTCGCCGACCGGCTCATGAATGCCGGGTTCACGATTGCGACCCGTGCCGGGCTCTCGATCGGCATCGACGACATGCTCGTGCCGAAGGAGAAGCACGAGCTGATCGGCGAGGCGGAGAAGGAAGTCAAGGAAATCGAGAGCCAGTACACCTCCGGGCTCGTCACCGCCGGCGAGCGCTACAACAAGGTGGTGGACATCTGGGGCCGCGCCGGTGACCAGGTCGGCAAGGCGATGATGGAGCAGCTCTCCACCGAGCCGGTCGTCGACCGCCGCGGCCAGAACGTGCGGCAGGAGTCGTTCAATTCGATCTACATGATGGCCGACTCGGGCGCGCGGGGCTCCGCGGCGCAGATCCGCCAGCTCGCCGGGATGCGCGGCCTGATGGCGAAGCCGGACGGTTCGATCATCGAGACGCCGATCACCGCGAACTTCCGCGAGGGACTGAACGTCCTGCAGTACTTCATCTCGACGCACGGTGCGCGCAAGGGCCTGGCCGACACCGCGCTCAAGACGGCGAACTCCGGCTACCTTACGCGGCGTCTGGTCGACGTGACGCAGGACCTGGTCGTGACCGAGGACGACTGCGAGACGACCAACGGCGTGCTGATGCGTGCGCTCGTGGAGGGCGGCGAGGTGGTCGAGCCGCTGCGCGAGCGCATCCTCGGCCGCGTCACGGCGCTCGACCTGGTCGACCCGGAGCGGCAGGAAGTCGTCATTCCTGCCGGGACGCTGCTCAACGAGGACGAGGTCGACACGATCGAGTCGCTCGGGATCGACGAGGTCAAGGTGCGCACGCCGCTCACCTGCGACACCCGCTGGGGTCTGTGCGCCAAGTGCTACGGCCGCGACCTCGGGCGGGGCACGTTGGTGAACGTCGGCGAGGCGGTCGGCGTGATCGCCGCGCAGTCGATCGGTGAGCCGGGCACGCAGCTCACGATGCGGACGTTCCACATCGGCGGCGCGGCGTCGCGGACGGCGGCGGCGAGCCAGGTCGAGGCGAAGTCGAACGGCCTCGCGCGCCTGTCCTCGCAGATGCGCTATGTCACCAACGCCAAGGGCGAGCGCGTCGTCATCTCGCGCAATGGCGAGGTGATGGTGACCGACGACAACGGCCGCGAGCGCGAGCGGCACAAGGTGCCCTACGGCGCCACGCTGAACGTCGACGACGGCAAGCCGGTCAAGGCGGGCCAGATCCTGGCGACCTGGGACCCGCACACCCGGCCGATCATCACCGAGTACGCGGGCACGATCAAGTTCGAGAACGTGGAGGAAGGCGTCACCGTCGCGAAGCAGATCGACGAGATCACCGGCCTCTCGACGCTAGTGGTCATCGATCCGAAGCGCCGCGGCACGGCCGCGAAGGGGCTGCGCCCGCAGGTGAAGCTGATCAACGACAAGGGCGAGGAGGTCAAGATCCCGGGGACCGACCACGCGGTGAACATCACTTTCCAGGTCGGCTCGCTCATCACGGTGCGCGACGGCCAGGAAGTGGCGATCGGCGAGGTGCTCGCGCGGATTCCGCAGGAAACCTCGAAGACGCGCGACATCACCGGCGGCCTGCCGCGCGTCGCGGAGCTCTTCGAGGCGCGGGCGCCAAAGGATGCGGGCATGCTCGCGGAGGTGACCGGCACCGTATCGTTTGGCAAGGACACCAAGGGCAAGCAGCGCCTGATCATCACCGACCTCGACGCGAAGGAGCACGAGTTCCTCATCCCGAAGGACAAGCACGTGACCGTCCACGACGGCCAGGTGGTGAACAAGGGCGAGCTGATCGTCGAGGGTCCCGAGGACCCGCACGACATCCTCAAGCTGAAGGGCGTGGAGGAGCTCGCGCGCTACATCACCGACGAGGTGCAGGACGTCTACCGCCTGCAGGGCGTGCGCATCAACGACAAGCACATCGAGGTGATCGTGCGGCAGATGCTCCGCCGCGTGACGATCGAGGAGGCCGGCGACAGCCGGTTCATCCCCGGCGAGCAGGTCGAGCGCGCGGAGGTGCTCGAGGAGAACGAGCGCATGGAGGCCGAAGGGCGGCAGCCGGCCACCTACAGCCACAACCTCCTCGGGATCACCAAGGCGTCGCTGTCCACCGACTCCTTCATCTCCGCCGCGTCGTTCCAGGAGACCACGCGCGTCCTCACCGAGGCCGCGATCATGGGCAAGAAGGACGACCTGCGCGGACTGAAGGAGAACGTCATCGTCGGGCGCCTCATCCCGGCGGGTACCGGACTCGCCTATCACACCGCGCGCAAGACCGTCCCGGCGCAGGAGCTGTTCGAGGAGCCGGCCGAGTCCACCGAGGCGGCGGAGACGGCTACGCAGGCCTGAACGCGCGGTCGAGGGAATTCGAAGGGCGGCATCGGCCGCCCTTCATTTTTTCCTCCGGGAGCGTCGAATGAACAGGCGTTCTGCACTCGTGCTCGCGCCAGGCGTGCTGCTGGCCGGCTGCGGCTTCGGCCGCGGCGCCGCGCAGTTTCCGCCGGAAGTGAGCGGGACGGTCATCTATCGCGAGCGGACCGCACTGCCGCCAGGCGCGGGGCTGCGCGTGACGCTCTACGAGACCCGGGGCGCCAACGCCGCGCCCGCGTTCATCGCCGAACAGACCATCCCGAAGCCGGGCCAGGTCCCGATCCGTTTCGTGGTGGCGTATCCGCCGAGCGTGATCGATGCGCGCGCCGGCTACGCGCTGGTCGCTCGCATCGAGGTCGAGGGAAGCACCGTCCTCGCCAACGAACGGCCGGTGCCGGTGCTGACGCTGGGCAACCCGGCGGTGGTCGAGATCCTCGTGACGCGCGTGCCCGCCGGAGCGCGCTGAGCGCGCCGGTTCAGCGCATCCCGATGCGCGTCTCGCCGAAGACCCGTCCCGCCTCGCGCGGGGGGGAGCGCCAATACTGTTCGGGCGCGTGCGCGGTCGCCCCCAACGCGGCGGCGGCATGCCACGCCCACCGCGGGTCGTAGAGCATCGCCCGTGCGAGCGCGACCATGTCGGCCTCCCCGCCTGCAACGATTGCCTCGGCCTGCTGCGGCTCCGTGATCAGCCCCACTGCGATCGTCTTGATCCCGGTCTCCGCGCGGATGCGCTTTGAGAAGGGCACCTGGTAGCCGGGCCCGAGCGGGATCTTCTGCTGCGGCGAGACCCCGCCGCTCGAGCAGTCGATCCAGTCGCAGCCGCGCCGCGCGAGCTCGCGCACGAGCACGAGGCACTGGTCGACGTCCCAGCCGCCTTCCACCCAGTCGGTCGCCGACACTCGTACCCCGAGAGGCCTGTCGGCGGGCCAGGCGGCGCGGACGGCATCGAAGACCTCGAGCGGAAGGCGCATGCGGTTTTCGAGGCCCCCGCCGTACGCGTCGTCGCGACGGTTGGAGAGCGGCGACAGGAACTCGTGCAGGAGGTAACCATGCGCTGCGTGCAGCTCGAGCGCGTCGAATCCGAGGCGTGCGGCGCGGCGCGCGGTCGCGACGAACGCCGCCGTGATGCGCTCGATCCCCCCGAGGTCAAGCGCCACCGGCGCGACTTCGTCCGGAAGCTGCGGCAGGGCGGAGGGCGCAACCGGCCGCCAGCCGCCCCGATCGGCCGGGATGAGCTGGCCGCCCCGCCAGGGCACTTCGCTCGAGGCCTTGCGGCCCGCGTGTCCGATCTGAAGGGCGAGCTTGATCGGCGATCGGGTGCGGATGGCCCGGACGACGCGATCAAGGGCCGCCTCGTTTGCGTCCGAGTACAGCCCGAGGCACCCGGGGGTGATGCGGCCGTCCGGCTCCACCGCGGTCGCCTCGACGCAGAGGAGCCCGGCTCCGCCCAAGGCAAGGTGCCCGAGGTGGATCAGGTGCCAGTCGGTTGCCGAGCCTTCGCTGGCCGAGTACTGGCACATCGGCGAGATCATGATTCGGTTGGCGAGCTCGAGTTCCCGGAAGCGAATAGGCGTAAACAGGGCACTGGGCATGGGTCGGGCGGTGGCGGGATGACGGCGGACGGCGGAGTATACGGAGCCGCGCGCCTGGTCTCCAGGGAGACGGCTGTGCGGCGCCTGCCGCCGTTGACCCAGGTTTGATTAAGCCCTTATAATCCCGCGTCTTTCCACCCGGGATTGCCCGCTCGGGGACGGCGTACCGCCGTCCCCGTTCGTTTGGGGCCCGAACCCCCTGTAATTGCTTCAGGAAATCAGGCGTCAGGAAACGAATGCCGACAATCAGCCAGCTCATCCGCAAGGGTCGCACGAGCCCGGTGACCAAAAGCAAGGTGCCGGCGCTCGGCCGCTCGCCGCAGAAGCGCGGCGTGTGCACGCGCGTGTACACCACGACGCCGAAGAAGCCGAACTCCGCCCTGCGCAAGGTCGCGAAGGTGCGCCTCACTAACGGCTTCGAGGTGATCAGCTACATCGGCGGCGAGGGCCACAACCTGCAGGAGCACTCGGTGGTGCTGATCCGCGGCGGCCGGGTGAAGGACCTCCCCGGAGTTCGCTACCACATCGTGCGCGGCAGCCTCGATACCCAGGGCGTCAAGGACCGCAAGCAGGCGCGCTCCAAGTACGGCGCCAAGCGCGCCAAGGCCGCGTAACCGCTGCCGCCGGGGACCCCGTCCGACCCATCCAGCCAGCTCCGAGATCCAGATGCCTCGTCGCAGAGAAGTTCCGAAACGCGAGATCCTCCCCGACCCCAAGTTCGGTAACGTGGAGGTCTCCAAGTTCGTCAACGTGCTGATGACCCGCGGCAAGAAGTCGGTCGCCGAGCGGATCGTCTACGGCGCGCTCGACACGATCAAGTCGAAATCCGGCAAGGACCCGATCGAGGTCTTCGTCCAGGCGCTGCAGAACGCGCGCCCCATGGTCGAGGTCAAGAGCCGCAGGGTGGGCGGTGCGAACTACCAGGTGCCGGTCGAAGTGCGGCCGGTGCGCCGCATCGCGCTCGCCATGCGCTGGCTGCGCGAGGCCGCGCAGAAGCGCGGCGAGAAGTCGATGGACATGCGGCTCGCGAACGAGCTGATGGAGGCCGCGGAAGGCCGCGGCGGCGCGGTGAAGAAGCGCGAGGAAGTGCACCGCATGGCGGAGGCGAACAAGGCGTTCGCGCATTATCGATTCTGACGAATGGAATTCCCCGGGGGCGGGCTGAAGCCCGCCCCCGAACATGAAAGCTATGGCCCGCAAGACTCCAATCGAGCGCTACCGGAACATCGGGATCTCCGCCCACATCGACGCGGGCAAGACCACGACGACCGAGCGCATCCTGTTCTACACCGGCGTGTCCCACAAGATGGGCGAGGTTCACGACGGCGCCGCCGTGATGGACTTCATGGAGCAGGAGCGCGAGCGCGGCATCACGATCACCTCCGCCGCGACCACGTGCTTCTGGAAGGGGATGGAGGGCGGCTTCCCCGAGCACCGCATCAACATCATCGACACGCCCGGCCACGTCGACTTCACGATCGAGGTGGAGCGATCGATGCGCGTGCTCGACGGCGCGTGCATGGTTTACGACTCGGTCGGCGGCGTGCAGCCGCAGTCCGAGACGGTCTGGCGCCAGGCGAACAAGTACGGCGTGCCGCGCCTCGCGTTCGTGAACAAGATGGACCGTGTCGGCGCCAACTTCTTCAAGGTCTACGACCAGATCAAGGCGCGGCTGAACGGCAACCCGGTCGCGATCCAGGTGCCGATCGGCGCCGAGGACAAGTTCGCCGGCATCGTCGACCTGGTGCGCATGAAGGCGGTCTTCTGGGACGAGTCCACCCAGGGGATGAAGTTCGAGATCAAGGACATCCCCGCCGAGCTCAAGCCGGTCGCGGACGAGTGGCGCGAGAAGATGGTCGAGAGCGCCGCCGAGGCCAACGAGGAGCTGATGAACAAGTACCTCGAAGGGGGGAACCTCTCCGAGGAGGAGATCAAGCGCGGCTTGCGCGACCGCACCATCAAGGGCGAGATCGTCCCGATGCTGTGCGGCTCGGCCTTCAAGAACAAGGGCGTGCAGGCGATGCTCGACGCGGTGATCGAGTACCTGCCCGCGCCGATCGACATCCCCCCGGTGAAGGGCACGAAGGAGAACGGCAATGCCGACGAGCGCAAGCCCGCCGACGACCAGCCGTTCAGCGCGCTCGCGTTCAAGATCATGACCGACCCGTACGTCGGCCAGCTCACCTTCTTCCGCGTCTACTCGGGCGTGCTCAACTCGGGCGACACCGTGTACACCAGCCTGCGCGGCCGCAAGGACCGGATCGGGCGCGTTCTGCAGATGCACGCGAACCAGCGCGAAGAGATCAAGGAAGTCCGCGCGGGCGACATCGCAGCCGCGGTCGGTTTGAAGGACGTGACGACCGGCGAGACGCTGTGCGATCCGTCCAAGGTCATCATCCTGGAGAAGATGGAATTCCCGGATCCGGTGATCCACGTCGCGGTCGAACCCAAGACGAAGGCTGACCAGGAGAAGATGGGCGTCGCGCTCGGACGGCTCGCGCAGGAAGACCCGTCGTTCCGCGTGCGCACCGACGAGGAGTCCGGCCAGACGATCATCTCCGGGATGGGCGAGCTTCACCTCGAGATCATCGTCGACCGCATGAAGCGCGAGTTCGGCGTCGAGGCGAACGTCGGCGCGCCGCAGGTCGCCTACCGCGAGACGATCAAGCGCGCGTGCCCCGAGGTGGAGGGCAAGTTCGTCAAGCAGACCGGCGGCCGCGGCCAGTACGGGCACGTATGGCTCAAGGTCGAGCCGAACGAGCAGGGCAAGGGATTCGAGTTCGTCGACGCGATCAAGGGCGGCTCGGTGCCGCGCGAGTACATCCCGGCAGTCCAGCGCGGGCTGAACGAGACGCTGCCGAACGGCGTGCTCGCGGGGTTCCCGGTGGTGGACGTGAAGGTCACGCTGTTCGACGGCTCCTACCACGAGGTCGACTCGAACGAGAACGCGTTCCGCATGGCCGCCTCGATCGCCTTCAAGGACGGCATGCGCAAGGCGAGCCCGGTGCTGCTCGAGCCGATGATGGCAGTCGAGGTCGAGACGCCCGAGGAGAAGATGGGCGACGTGATGGGCGATCTTTCGTCGCGCCGCGGCATGATCCAGGGCATGGAGGACATTGCCGGCGGATCGAAGGCGATCCGCGCCGAGGTGCCGCTCGCGGAGATGTTCGGCTACTCGACCACGCTGCGCTCGCTCACCCAGGGGCGCGCGACCTACACGATGGAATTCAAGCACTACTCCGAGGCGCCGAAGCAGATCGCCGAGGCCGTCATCAACAAGTACACCGGCAAGGAAGACAAGAAGTAATCAGGAGGCCGCCATGGCAAAGGGCAAATTCGAGCGTACGAAGCCGCATGTGAACGTGGGGACGATTGGTCACGTGGACCACGGGAAGACGACGCTGACGGCGGCGATGACGCACATTTTGGCCAAGAAGTTTGGTG
>Ga0268299_1002961_pt1 | contig 17459 bp, 14 predicted proteins | sample NOBtaG_FD_193484 | JGI IMG/M metagenome (GOLD analysis project Ga0268299, IMG submission 193484) | Activated sludge microbial communities from bioreactor in Nijmegen, Gelderland, Netherland - NOB reactor | ecosystem: Engineered > Bioreactor > Aerobic > Activated sludge | place: Netherlands...
GCCACCTCGTCGACAGCCGGGTGGAGCGACAGCACGGACTCGATGTCGACCGGCGAGATGTTCTCCCCGCCGCTGATGATCATGTCGTCGACGCGGCCGGTGACGAACAGATCGCCATCGGGGTCGACGTAGCCGGTGTCGCCGGTGAAGTACCAGCCGCGGTGCAGGCTCTTCTCGTCGGCGTCGGGGCGCTTGTGGTAGCCCTCGAAGGCTTCGTCGCTGCGCAGCTCGGCGATGATCTGGCCCTCTTCCATCGGCGCAGCCAGGCGCTCCGGGTCGCGCTGGTCGAGCTTGACGACACGCAGCCGCGTATTGAGCCCGGCACGTCCCGCACACCCGGGCTTCTCGGCCGCACGCTGGTTGATCGAGAAGGTGTAGATCTCGGAGCTGCCGTAGTGATTGACGAACAGCTCCGGCTTGAAGGCCGCCTGCAAGCGCTGCAGCAGCGCGTCGTGCATCGGCGCACCCGCGAACCCGAGCTTGCTCACGCTGCGGACGTCGGTGGCGGCGAAGTCGGGGTGTGACAGCAGATCGTGGTAGAGCGTGGGCACCAGGTAGAGATGCGTCACCTGCTCGTCGCGGATCGCCGCGAGCGCGCGAGCGGCGTCGAAGCGCGGGATGCAGACGATGCGCCCGTCGATCAGCGCCAGCGACAGCAGCGAGCGCACGCCCATCGTGTGGTACAGCGGCATCACGCCCAGCGTGCACTCGCCCACCGCATAGCGGTTCTGTGCCACATGCGCCAGCGCGGCGATGCGTTCGGCGCGCTGGCGTCGCGGCACGCCCTTGGGCCTGCCGGTGGTGCCGCTGGTGTAGAGCATCAGCGACCAATCCGACGCCTCGGCGTGCGGCACGGGCTCGTCCGGGGCTGTCATCCAGTCCTCGAAGTGCAGCGTCGCGCCGTGCACTTCGCCCACGCCGATGCGCAGCGCCCGGCTCGCCGCCGAGGAAGCAGCCACCGCGGCGTCCGCGACCGGCTCCCAGACGATCGCCTTCGCCTCGGCATCGGCCAGGCAGTAGTCGATCTCTTCCGGTTTGGCGCGCCAGTTGAGCGGCGTCATCACGATGCCGGCGAACTGGCAGGCCCAGTGCAGCGTGGCCATCTCCCAGCGGTTCTGGAGCACCACGAGCAGGTGGTCGCCACGCGCGAGGCCGGCGTCGGCGAGCCCGCGCTGCACGGCGCCGATCCGGCCTGCCCACTCGAGGTAGCTCAGGCGCAGGCCGCCGTCGACGATCGCGACCTGGCGCGGACTGCGCTCGACGCTCTGCAGGAAGGTGCGGCCGAGGTCAAGCATGCGATGCCCCCTGCGCGGCACGCGCACGCGCCACGTCCATCACCGCGGCGACGATCGGTGTGTAGCCGGTGCAGCGGCACAAATGCCCGGACAGCATCTCGCGCACCTGTTCTTCGTCCGGCACGCCACGGCCGGCGATGCGCGCGAGCCAGTCCGTGCACGACATCAGGATGCCCGGCGTGCAGAAGCCGCATTGCAGCGCATGGTGGCGCTTGAAGGCGGCCTGCAGGTCCTGCAGAACCGCATCCTGGCCGGCCAGGCCTTCGACGGTGCGAACCTCGCGGCAGTCGACCTGCACCGCCAGCGTCAGGCAGGCCCGCTGCGCGACGCCGTCGATCTGCACCGTGCAGGCGCCGCACACGCCGTGTTCGCAGCCGACGTGGGTGCCGGTGGCGCCGAGGTCGTGGCGCAGGAAGTCCGACAGCAGCCGGCGCGGCGATGCGCTGGCACATCGCTCGCTGCCGTTCAGCGTGAGGCGCACCGGATGTTCGGCGCGGGCGTCCAGCACGGTCATGCAGGTCTCCGGGTGGTGAGGGCCCGATCGGCAGCGCGGCGGCCGAGGCGGCGGACCAGCTGGCGCCGCAGCGCTGCGCTGGCCTGCGGCTCGTCGCGCACGTCGAGCGACCAGGCGAGTTCGTTGAGGGCGTCGTCGAGCGCGGCGCCGTCGAGCAGCGGCAGATCACGCGCCACCGGGCGGTCGGCGACGCCGCCGACGGCGATGCGCAGCCGGCGCGCATCGGCCACCGCCGCCACGGCGCAGATGGCGAAGTCGCCATGGCGCACCGCGAACTCCTCGAAACCGTGGCCCTGGCCGGCCGTGGCCAGCGGGAAGCGCACGGCCTCGACCAGTTCGTCGGCCCGGCGCGCGGTGAGCAGCATGCCGGTGAAGAAGTCGCGGGCGGCCACGCGGCGTGCGCCGCCCGCGCTGCGCAGGCAGACCTCGCCGCCCAGCGCGAGCAGCGCCAGCGGCAGCTCGGCGGAAGGGTCGGCGTGCGCGATGCTGCCGGCCACCGTGCCGCGGTTGCGGATCTGGAAGTGCGAGATGTGCGGGAAGGCCAGCGCCAGCAGCGGCAGTTCCTGCGCCAACCTCGGCCGCCACTCGAGCATGGCCTGGGTGACGGCCGCGCCGACGTGCAGCATGGCGCCGTCGACGCGCAGTTCGGCCAGCGCCGACGAGCGCGAGATGTCGACCAGGCGCTGCGGCCGGGCCAGGCGCATGTTGAGCACCGCCATCAGCGATTGCCCGCCGGCGAGGATGCGCGCCTCGTCGCCGAGCTGCGCGAGCACCGCCGCGGCTTCCGCGGCCGTCTCGGCGCGCTGGTACTCGAAGGCTGCCGGCTTCATCGCGCCACCCCCAGCCAGACCAGCAGACGCCGCCACCATGTCGCCTTGCCCGCCGCGGCGTCGCCGGCGGCCTGGCGGCCGAGCGACTCGAACAGCTGGGCCAGCACGATGCGCGCGGCCCCTTCGAGCATGCGGCTGCCCACGGCGGCCACCTTGCCGCCTACCTGCGCCGCATAGTCGTAGTGCAGCCGGGTGCCGGAGGCCGTGGCCTCTAGGCGCACCGTGCCGCTGCCAGAACCCGTGCCCAGCGACGACTGGCCCGAGCCGGCCAGCCGCAGGCTGCGCGGCGCGTCGATCTCCGACAGCTCGATGCGGGCCTCGTAGCGCGCCTTCACCAGCCCCACGCCGACGGTGACGTCGGCACGGTAGCGATGCTCGCCGTCGCGCTGCAGCGCGTGGCATCCCGGGATGACGCGCGCCAGCGCCGCCGGATCGAGCAGCACGGCGAACACCTTCTCCGGTGGTGCGGCGATGTCCACGCTGCCCTGGGCCTGCAGCGCGAGGCCGCCGGCCACTCTGGGAGGTTCCGCCCTGCGGCCGAGCCCTGCGGGCGGCGCCGGCTCGGCCAGGCCACCCGCTTCGCCGATCAGCGCGAGCACGCGCGACGGCGTCAGCGGCAGGCGCACGTCGGCGAGGTCGCGCAGCGGCCGCAGCGCATCGGCGAAGGCATTGGCGATCACCACCGGCGTGCTCATGTTGTTGCCTTCGCCGAGGCCCTTGGCGCCCAGCGGCGTGAACGGGCTCGGCGTCTCCAGGTGCACGATCACCGGGTTGGGCACCTCGCAGGCGGTGGGCACCAGGTAGTCGGCGAAGGTGCCGCTCTGGAAGCTGCCGTCGGCGCCGTAGCGGAACTCCTCCATCAGCGCCGCACCCAGCCCCTGGGCAAAGGCGCCGCGAATCTGGCCGTCGGCGAGCGCCGGATTGAGCAGCCGCCCGGCATCGTGGCCGGTGATGTAGCGATCGACGCGCACGCGGCCGGTGGCCGGATCGACCTCGAGGCCGCAGACGTCGAACACGAAGCCGTAGGCGGCCGACGTGTTGACGCGGTCCTGTGCGTCGGGCGCGGCCAGCGTCGGCGCGGTCCAGAAGGCGGTCTCGCGCAGCCCGGGCGCTTCGCCCTCGGGCAGCAGGGCCGGCGCCCAGTGCGGATTGGCGGCCAGGCGCGCGAAGGGCTGGCGACGCTCGGGCATCTGTTCATCGAAGACCGCGCCGCCCTCGAAGCGCACCCGCTGCGGCGGGCAGCCGAGTTGCGGCGCGGCGATGCGGGCCAGCTTGTCGCGCAGCCGCGAGGCCGCGAGATGCACCGTGCCGGCCACCGCGCCCGCGAAGCGGCTGCTGTAGTTGCCGGCCGCCACGCTCCAGGCGTCCTTGGCGGTGTCGAACTCGACGTTCACCACCACCTGCGCAGGCTGCAAGCCGAACACGTCGGCCACCACCTGGGCGCACACCGTCATGTGGCCCTGCCCCGCAGGCGCCGACGCGACCACCACGTTGACGCCGCCGAGCAGGTCGATGGCCACTGTCGCGCTGGCGATCGCGCCGTTCTTCGGCCCGGCCTTGGCACGCTGCTCGGGCGTCAGCACGGTGCTGATGTAGCCCATGTTCGACACCGAGGGCTCGACGATCGCCGCCACGCCGATGCCGTAGAGCCGGCCGGCGGCACGCGCCGCGGCCTGGCGCTGCCACAGGCCCTGCTCGCGCGCAGCGGCCATCGCCATCGCGGTGAGGCGGTGGTAGTCGCCCGAATCGAGCACGGCGCCAGCCGCCGCGGTATAGGGAAACTGCTGCGGCCGCACGAAGTGACGCAGGCGCAGCGCGACCGGGTCTTCGCCCAGCTCGACGGCGATGCGATCCATCAGCCGCTCGAGCGCGTAGTAGACCTGCGGCCCGCCGAAACCGCGCACCAGCCCGGTGGGCGTCTTGTTGGTGACGACCACGCGGTTGCGCACCGCGAGGTTCGGGATGTCGTAGGCACCGCTGAGCGCGCCGTGCATGCGGTAGAACGTGGCCGGCTCCGGCGCACGCAGGTAGGCGCCGACGTCGTCGCGCTGGTCCCAGTCGAGCGCGGTGATGCGGCCCTCGCCGTCGAGCGCGGCGGTGATGTGGGTCAGCCGCGCCGTGGCCGAGGTGGCGGCACCGAGGTGCTCGAGCCGGTCTTCCACCCACTTCACCGGCACGCCGGCCTTGCGCGAGGCCAGGCACATCAGCACCACGTAGGGCAGCACCGCCTGCTTGACGCCGAAGCTGCCGCCGCTGTCGCGCGGCACCCGGTGACGCAGCTTGTTGGCCGGCACACCCAGGGCCAGCGACATCACCGAGTGCAGCGAGAACGGGCCCATGAAGTTCGACAGCACCTCGTAGGCGTGACCGCCGTCGGCTTCGGGCTGGTGTTCTGCCACCACGACGCCGCACTCGATCGGCGTGCAGCTGTTGCGCGGGTAGTTCACGGTGAGGGCGACACGGCGCGCCGCGCCCGCGAAGGCCTGCTCCGGATCGCCGTAGCGGAAGAAGCGCTCGTTGACCACGTTGCTGCCCACCGCCTCGTGCAGCACCGGCGCACCGGCCTCGCTGGCCTCGGCGATGTCCACCGTCGCGGGCAGCGCCCGGTACTCGACGCGGATGGCATCGAGCGCGTCCTCCGCCAGATAGCGGTCTTCGGCGATCACCACCGCGACCGGCTCGCCGCTGTAGCGCACGCGGTCCACCGCCAGCGCCCAGTGCTGCATCGGCGCCTTCACGCCCACGACGAAGGGCTGCGACCAGCGCTGAACGTCCTCGCCGGTCAGCACGGCGCGCACGCCCGGCATCGCCAGGGCTGCCGAGGCGTCGACCGCCAGCAGCTCGGCATGCGCATGCGGGCTGCGCAGCACGGCCGCCTGCAGCGTGCCGGGGGGCTCGCCCAGGTCGTCCGCGAAGCGGCCGCGGCCGGTCAGCAGCGCGGCGTCTTCGTGGCGCTCGATCGGTCGCCCGATGTGGCGTGGGGTGAGGGCCTCGGCGAGGCCCGGGTCGCTGTGCAAGCCTGTCTCCTGCTTGTCGTTCTGCGGTGTGACGCAGTGTCGACAGGCTCGGCATGCAGGCGTGAACGCAAGCGTCCGGCAAAGATCCAGATCGTCCTATCGCTGACCGAAAAGTCTGGCCAGTTCCATGCTGCTTTGCAGCAACGTCCCGGCACGGCAGCAATGACAACGGGCCCACGAGGGGCCCGTTGCGACGTCAGATCACCGGCGGCTGGCCGGGGCCGGCATCGTCCGGCGGCTCGAAGAGGTTGACCGCGCGGCGATAGTCCGTCGGGGTGATGCCCAGGTGCTGCCGGAAGAAGCGCGCAAAGTGGCCAGGCGCCGAGAAGCCCAGCTCGTGCGCCACCGCGCTGACCGGCTCCTGCCCCCGCGACAGGCGCTGCACCGCCGCCTCGAACCTCAGCACGTTGGCGTAGACCAGCGGCGTGACCTGCGTGTCGCGCTGGAACAGCGTGAAGAAGTGGGCCCGCGACAGGCCGCTGCGCGCGGCCAAGGCATCAACATCGAGCTCGTGCGCAACGTCTTCCCGCATCAGCGCAATCGCACGGCGCACGCGCGGGTCCATCGCCACCGGTGGTTTGGCGCGCAGCAGCGAGACCAGATCGCGCCAGCCGGAGTAGCTCTCGATCACCGCGATGATGAGGTCGAAGAGCAGTTCCTCCATGCGCGCGGGCGACACCTCGTCGGCCCACCACATCTCGAGCACGAACTCCTCGGCGATGCGCTTGGTCTGCGGCGTGATCGCCACGCATTTCTGGGGAAAGAAACGCGGATGCGCCGACAGTGCCAGCGACCGCTGCAGCTCCGCCAGCCAGTTCGGCTCGATATACAAGGCCAGGATCAGCGTGCGCTGTCCCGGGGGCGCATCGTGCTCGTAGGTGTGATGCTCCCAGGCGTTGACCAGCACAGCCGACTCGTCGGTGAGCGGCGCGCGCTCGCCGCGCACGCTGAACGCGCTGTCCGCGCCGCCGGCCTTGATCAGGATGTGGCAGTGGTGATGCGCATGGCCGACCAGGGGCGCGTCCATGTCGAGCAGGGCGACGCGGCCGAAGCGGCCCTGGAAGATCTTGACGGCGGAGGACAAGGCGAACTCTTGCTGATTGATTGAGACTGGCCTGGAAGTGTGAACTTACCGTCAGCCTGCCGCAATCAGGTGACTTGCCAGTGGGAAGGACAAAGGCACCTCGACACGACGAGGCCAAGCCTGTTTCCAGTTCCGCAGGTTGGCACCGCAAGGTGCAGACCTTCCATTGGCCGCAGGCTTCTCACGCTCACCGAGGTTCTACAGAGCGCAATTTGCGCTTGGTTCGTAGGTCTGACCTACTCCTGTCGTGGGCTTGGAGTCAACGATATGGGCTGATTCTGTATCACGCGTCGCCATCAACAGCACTGTCGCGCATACTGCCTACGCCCATGCTGCGGTCAATTGATTCGTCCTTGAGTACGGTCCGCTTCTGCTGCAAGAGTTGTACAAGGTCTACAACCCGATGACTTACGAGGGCGCGCGGGATATGGACGTGGAGTTCGCGATCGGCTTGCGCGAGGCGGGCTACGACGTCTGGTAGGCCTGAGCGAGACACCTCGCAAGATTGCAGCGTGCAAGCCTAAACCTGTCCTTCGCAAGCGGCGGCTCCTGGCCGATGGCTGGTCTTCGCGAGCGGCAGCTTTCTGGAGCCTCAATCTTGGCTGCACCTGCCTCCCGGGCAACCGAGACTCTCACCGCGGTGAGAGTTCGCTGGCGAGCATGTTCATCAATAGTGCTGCCAAGATAAACAACATTAGCTTGGTAGACATGCTGCCGATCTAAGCTGGCATGCATGGAAATCGAGCCGTCATCGGCGTCGGCCTCGCACAAAGACCCATCCTGGCCGGACGAGGCTGCGCTGGCCGCGTACCGCGCCTGGCTTCCAGGGGTGCCCAGTCGCGCCGCCGTGGACCGCTATCTGCCCGATCGCCATGCCGCCGGCGCATCGGCGCGCTCGGTTATCGGGCGGATCAAGCGCCAGCTCGTGGTCTTCGCGACGAGCCGTGCACAGGCGGACATGGCCGCCGTGCTCGTAGCGTCCAGTCCGTTCGACCGGAAACTCGCCAAGGCTGCCGCCGCCGCCATCGAGACACTGCGCGGGATGCCATCTCCGCAGCCGCTCATCGGCGACGCCGTCGAGCGATGGCTACCCGTGCGGCTCGTGGGCGTGCTGCGCGCTGCGGGCATCCGCACGCTGGCTGACTTGACCCTCCGCGTACCGAGGCGGCGGCGGTGGTGGGCCGGCATCGAGGGACTCGGGCCGGCGGGCGCCCGCCACATCGAGGCCTTCTTCGCCCAGCATCCCGCGCTGACTGAACGCGCTCGTGCGCTGGTGACGGTGGCACAGGCCCAAGAACTGGTTCCCTGGGAGCGACTGGTCGTCCCCGAAGACGTCGATGGCTCGCGGGGCACCTTCCGTGCCCCGCGGGCCAGTTGCGCACTCGACGCCAGCAACGACTATCAGGCCGTGAACGCCTGGCTGTCGCTGCACGAGTCGGCAGCGACCCAGCGTGCCTACCGCAAGAAGGCCGAACGGCTGATCCTGTGGGCAATCGTCGAGCGCGGGCGGGCCTTGTCGTCGCTGACCACCGAGGACGCCATTGCCTACCGTGCATTTCTGCGTCATCCGAGCCCTCGCGCGCGCTGGGTCGGCGCGCCGCAGCCGAGGTCGTCGCCGGCGTGGCGTCCCTTCGCGGGTGACCTCTCGGCACGCTCGGCCGCGTACGCGCTATCGGTGCTCAATGCCCTGCACCGCTGGCTCATCGAGCAGCGCTATGTGCTGGCCAATCCGTTTGCCGGCGTCAAGGTGCGAGGCGGCCGGCCGGCGCAGCTCGACACGTCTCACGCCTTCGCCGAGCACGAGTGGAAGCTCGTCCGGGTGGTGGCCGATGGCCTGGAGTCGTCCTACGGCTGGAGCGAGCCAGCCGCGCAGCGGCTGCGGTTCATGCTGGACTTTGCTTATGCCACGGGCCTTCGAATCAGCGAGCTCGTGGGCGCGCTACTTGGCGCGATCGAAGCAGACGCACACGGCGACACCTGGATCCGGGTCGTCGGCAAGGGCCACAAGGCCGGCAAGGTCGTGCTGCCTCCGTTGGCCCGCGCCGCGCTCGATCGCTACCTCGTTCAACGGGGACTACCCGTGACGCCCTCGAAGTGGCGTCCGTATACCCCACTGATTGGCAGCCTTGGCGATGATCGAAACCAGATCTCGTCGTGGCGCCTGTGGCGAGTGATGAAGCGGTTCTTCAGCACCGCAGCCGACGTCGTGGAGGAAGGCACCCCGGCGCTGGCCGAGAAGCTGCGCCTGGCCACGCCGCATTGGACAAGGCACACGCACGCCACTCACCTGCTCCAAGGCGGCGCCGAGCTGACCACGGTGCGCGACAACCTGCGGCACGCCTCGCTGGCCACGACCTCGATGTACCTTCACACCGACGATGCGCGGCGGGCCAAGCAGGTGACCGATCGGTTCGCAGCTCCGCGGTCGTAGCCTACAGTCGCCTCGCCTTCACACACCCTGCAAACCATGCCGCCCATCACCTGCGATGCCTGCCATCAACCCGCGGACGACCACGATGTCGTGAACTACGGGTCGATGGAGGCCGGCTACCGGCGGCTTTGCGGCCGATGCTTCAACGAGGCCGCCGCCACCCGACTCGGGCTGCAGGGGTTCGAGCACGTGGCGTTCGAGCCCATCCGCATGCTCGACGGGCGCGGGGCGGAGCACGAGTTCCGGTTCCGCAACTGGCTGTGCGGCACCGGCTTGGCGATCGACGCGTTCGAGTTGCGCGATGGCGGCCCTGCCGGGTATCGGTTTCAGGTGATCGGGGAGCCAGACGACGACCCTCTGGAGTTGCTCGGCAAGCTCATTGTCAAGATGCGCCGTGCCTTGGCTCTCACCCACATCGAGGACACTGACCACGGACCGCAGGTGAACGATGGCTTGGTGCTACGAGGGACCGTCGACAGCGATCCCGACGAGGACAATCGTGTGCCGATGATCGTGATTGACGGCCGTGAGATCTCCTGGGACGAGTTCGGACGGATGGTGGCGACCTTCGAGGGCTGGCAGTTCAAGCTGGAGTTTCGCGACCGGAGCGAAGAGGTCTGACCGGGCCGAACGCGTGAGTCCGCGGGATCCGGCATCGCACGGGTGCCCGAGACGAAGCGCACCAATCAGCACGAAAAATCTGCAGATCTCGGAAGAGCCGGAATTGTAAGTGCTTGTCGTGCAACGGGTTCTCAGATCACAGCGCACCAATCTGCACGAAAGGTACGACTACCCCAAGACCGGCGCCAGCTCGACGCCATCTACACCCGCTTCCCGCGCCTGGGCAAACGCCGCCAGCAGATGGGTACCACGCTGTCGGGCGGCGAACAGCAGATGCTGGCGATGGCGCGCGTGTTGGTGGGCAAGCCGCGCCTGCTGCTGATCGACGAGCCCACCGAAGGCCTGGCGCCGAAGATCGTCGACGAGATCTTCACGCTGATGGACAGCCTGCGCCGTGACGGCATCCCCATCCTGCTGGTGGAACAGAACATGCACCGCGCCATCGCGCTGGTGCAGCGCTTCTACGTGCTGGAGCGCGGCGCGGTGGTGATGGCGGGCGATGGCACAAAGGCCGCCGATCGCGAGGCACTGATGCGGCAACTGGCGGTCTGAAGCCGCATGACGGCCTTCAGGCCTGCGGCGCGCCGACTTGACGGCGCGGGTCCGCCGCGGCGAAGGCATCCAGCTGCTCGCAGGCCGCCATCACGCGCATCACGGTCGGGGTGCCAGGCACTTCGATCTTGAAGATGCGCGTCACCACGATGATGCTGGCCAGACAGATGTCGGCGATCGTCGGTGTGTCGCCATGGCAGAAGGCGCCAGTCCCGGGTTCGCCGGCCAAGCGCTGCTCCAACGCCTGCAAGCCCGTGGTGAACCAGTGGATCTGCCAGGCGCGCCAGGCCGCATCGTCGAAACCGCTGTTGGCGGTGAGGTACTTCTTCACCCGCGGCGTGATGAGCGGGTGCGTGTCGGCGGCCAGCATCGCGGCCAACGAGCGCACGCGGGCACGGCCGTGGGCATCGGCCGGCAGCAGCGCGGGCGTCGGGAAGCTCTCGTCGATGAATTCCAGGATCGCCAGCGACTGGGTTAGCGGCGTTGTCGAACGGCCGGGACCGTGGTCCACGAGCGCCGGGATGGCGCCCATCGGATTCAGCTTCAGGAAGGCCTCGCTGCGTTGTTCGCCGGCATCGAGGTTGATGTTGTGCTCCTGCGGCGTCACGCCCTTCAGGTTGAAGGCGACGCGCACACGATAGGTCGCGGAGGTGCGCCAAAACGAGAAGAGTTCGAAGCGGGCGCTGCTGGTCATGGCAGTCCTGTCAAGACGGAGGGCGGCGCAAGTGCGCCGCCGAGTTTGGCCCGTCAGCCAGGCAACTTCGCCGCCAGCAGATCGATCTTCTCGATGTTCGGCGGCGCACTGAACAACGCCGCTGCGTTGGCCATCAAAGCCGCTGCGATGGGACCGTTCAGGTGGGCCTGGCGACCCGCCTCGTCGGCAAAGGCGTCGAACACGCCGAAAGTCGAAGGGCCGAACTTCAATGCGAACCAGGCGGTGGTGCCCGACTCGGCGTTGGCCAGCGGCAGCGCGCCGGCCAGGAAGTCGGCAACGGCGGCCTCCTGGCCAGGCTTGGCTTCGAGACGGAGGAAGAGGGCGAACTTGGTCATGGCGTGATCCTTGCGATGCAGGGTGGTTGCATGAGGGAGTCCGCAGACTAAGTCTTGCCGGCGCCGTCCACGAGTGGCAGGAAGGCCAACATTGATATCATTCCCGCCATGCGCCTTCACCTTCTTGTCTTGGATGGCGTGTTCGACCTGGGCCTGGCGGCCCTCACTGACACGCTGAGCACGGCCGGCGAACTGGCGGGCTCGCTGGCGCAGGCGCCAGCACCCATCGAAGTCACGCTGGTCGGCGTGCGGCGACGCGTGCGCACTGCGCAGGGTCTGACGGTGCCCGTGGTGCCGGTGCACGCTGTGCGCAACCCCGACGTTGTGCTCGTGCCCGCGCTCGGCGCCAAGATGCCGGACACGCTCGCGGCGCGGCTGGCATGTGCGGACGTGGCCGACGCGGTCGTCGCGTTGCAGCAGTGGTTCGGCGCCGGAGCGGCGGTCGGTGCCGCCTGCACCGGCACCTTCTTGCTGGCGGAGAGCGCGCTGCTCGACGGTCAACGCGCCACGACCTCATGGTGGCTGGCGCCGATGTTCCGGCAGCGCTATCCGCGCGTGCTGCTCGATGATTCCCGCATGCTCGTGAACTCGGCCGACTTCACCACGGCCGGTGCCGCCTTGGCCCACCTTGATCTGGCGTTGAGCATCGTGCGCAGCTGCAGCCCGACGCTGGCGGCGCTGGCGGCGCGTTACCTGCTGGTCGAGGCACGCGGCTCGCAAGCTGAGTTCGTGATCCCCGATCACCTCGCCCATGCCGACCCGGTGGTCCAGCGCTTCGAGGGCTGGGCCCGACAGCAGCTCGCGCACGGGTTCTCGCTGGCCGAGGCGGCCGTCGCAGCGGGGGCCAGCGAACGCACCTTGGCGCGGCGCCTGCAGGGTGTGTTGGGCAAGTCACCACTGTCGTACTTCCAGGATCTACGTGTCGAGCGTGCTGTGCACCTGCTGCGCACTGGCAGCCAGAGCATCGACCAGATTGCCGCGCAGGTCGGCTACGCGGACGGGGTGACCCTGCGCGCCTTGTTGCGTCGCAAGCTGGGCCGCGGCGTGAGGGAGTTGCGCGCGGGCGCCTGATCTGGTTCGCTCTGGGTGGCCGCTGGGGCGATGAACAGCCCGAAAGCTGCCGTTCGTTGATGACTGCTCGTGGCCGGCCGCGTGACTTCGGCTCGACATTGCGAGAGGCGGCGATGCGGCCCCAAGCAGTCAGCAAGCCCACGAACGTCGCTTGTCCATCGCATCGCCGCCTTCCGCGGCTGGCGGCTCGCCGGCTCCCCACGACCCAAACCGGCCGGACGCGCTGCTCCAAAGCGGTCGGCCGGCAGGCCATCGCTCTTGCGGTCTCACCACCATGAAGCGGACGTTCGTGGTCTCACTCACCCGGCCACAAGCGGCCGGTCGGCCTGAGCTCTGAAATCTGGCCGCGGCGTGCCGCTGAACGACAGCTTTCCGGCGACGAACTTGAGAGCCGCTTCGGCTAGACCCGGCCAGAAGCGGCCGTTCATCGATCTGCCATGGACCAGTCCGTCGATCGCTCGAGACAGCAAGATTCGCGACTCAGCGGGTCCGCCCTTTGACAGCATTGGCCCGCGCCTTGATGACGAGCGGCCCATCGCCCGCGCTTGCTATCCGCCCGCGGGCATCCTCCCTAATGCGTTCCAGCTCAGCAGGCGAGAGCGACGCGAACAGGTCCCGCAGGCGCGGACTACCGTGAGCCGTGCGCCAAAAGTCGTCAAAGCTCTCAAACGTGCGACTCACCTCAAACTGGCGCGTGAGCACGTCCACCAGTCCGGCACTTCGCCACAGGTCTTCCGATGCCTTCAGCGCTGCCGCCCACGCACTCGGGGGCTGCTGCGACTGGTAGCCACCGGCATGCACCGCATCGAGAATCGGCTGCAGCGGGAATCCTCCACCGGCCAGGTCCCATTGGTAGGCCGCGATCGTTCCGCCGGCCCTGACCACCCGCGTCATCTCGCGCACGCCTTGCAACGGGTCCGGCACGAAGAAGAGCACCAGCGCCATCACGGCAGCATCGACGCATGCATCCGGCAGAGGCAAGTTCTGGGCGTCGCCTTCCAGAAAGCGAACGCTGGCGTCGGCCACCCGCCGGCGCGCATAGCTCAGCTGGGCTGGCGCAGGGTCGACGCCGACCACCGTCGCCGGAAGCTGACGCTCTACCAACGCCTGGGTGAACGAACCGTCGCCGCAGCCGTCGTCCAGCCATTCCAAGCCGGCAGGAAGTGCCAACCAGCCCAGGAACGGGTGCGCCACCAGCGCGCTCCATCGCCCCATCATCAACTCGTAGGCGGCACCGTCGTCGAAGACGAACGGGCGCGACGCCGACGCTTTAGCAGGTCCGGACGACACGGCCGCCTCCCAAATGAGAGCCGGTGCCGTCATCAGTTGCGTGCTTCGGCCTGCTCACGCGACACTTCCTCCTTGATGGACAAGCTCAAGGCCATTCAATACTTCCTCTCCGCTGCCCAAAGCGGCAGCTTGTCGGCCGCCGCACGCCAGCAGGGCGTCACGCTGCAGGCCGTCGCCAAGCTGGTCAACGCGCTCGAAGCCGAACTCGGCGCCACACTGTTCCAGCGCGGCAGTCGCGGATTGCAGCTCACCGCCGACGGCGCACAGTACGCCGAGGCCTGCGCACCATTGCTGGCGCAGTTGCAGGCGGCTGACGACGGACTGCGGCAGGCGCGGCAGCGTCCCCAGGGCACGCTGGTGGTGGGCGGCACGCCGTTCCTGCTTCAGCACTGCATCGTGCCAGCGTTGCCCGCGTTCCATGCCAGCTATCCGGATCTGACCCTCGATCTCCGTACCGTGTTGCACTTGGAGGAATTGGCCGCTAAAGACTGCGACCTGCTGCTGTTGCACGGCTGGTTCGAGGCCGGCGCCTGGGTGCGCCGCGAGTTGCCAGTGATGGCGCAGGTCACCGCCGCCACGCCGGACTACTGGAAGCGCCAGGGCTTTCCTCGCCACCCGCGCGACCTCGCCGACCACAACTGCCTGAGCTACCGGAACCCCTACGGAAAGTTGCTCGATCTCTGGCGTTACCGGCAGACGGGGCCGCAAGGCGACGTCGTCGAAGAGGTGGTTGTGCGGGGCTGGCTGAATTCCAATCACCGCGACAACTTGCTGGCGCTGGCCCTGGACCACGGCGGCGTGATGCGTATCGCACCCGCCACGGTGCAGGCCGATCTGGCCAGCGGCCGCCTGGTTCCTGCGCTGCTCGACTGGGAGATGATGGATCCGCCGCCGCTGGCGTTGTACTTCCGCCCCGAACTGCGTCGGACCCTGCGCCTGCGCGTCTTCGCCGACTTCGCCGCCGCACTCTGCACTGAGTTGTCGCAGATGACGGACGCGAAGGGGCAGGCCAGCATCGACGGGCGCCCGGCCTGGCACCAAGGCAACAGCCGACGCGCTTCCAGCTGGCTGAGCCACCGCTGAGCCTCCAGGCATCAATCGATGCTTGCGCCAGTCTCTCGGACGAACTGCACGTACTGAGCCTCCGCCTGGAGCATCAGTTCGCGCGTCTCTGCAGGCGATCGGACCTTGCCGACAATGAGTAGGCGCTCCATCTCCTGCTTGAAGTCGGCCGACTGGGCGGCCTGTTGCGCAGCGGCAGTCAGGCGGTCGACGATGTCGGCAGGCAGCCGCGGGGGGCCCACGACGAAGTGGGCAGTGATCAGCGGGGCTACGGTAACGCCGGACTCGGCCAGAGTGGGCACCGCCGGCAGCGTGGCAATGCGTTCAGCCATGCTGCAGCCGAGCATCGTCAGCCGGCCCGACTTCACGTGCGGGACGCTTGCGCCGACTGGCAGCACGGCGACCTGGATGCGGCCTTCTAACAGGTCCGGCAGCAGTTGAGGCGCACCCTTGTAAGGGACTCGTTCGAGCGCGATGCCGAAGGCACTGCTCACCTGTCCGGCCACCATGTCTTCCGATACGTTGTTCGCGCCGCGCAGCAACGGCTTCGGGCTGGCCTTTGCATACGAGACGAACTCAGCCAGTGACTTCGCCGGCAGGCTCGCCGGCACCACAAGGCATTGCGTATTGCCGCCGATCGCGACAATTGGGGTGAACTCGGCGAAGGACTTGTAGGGCGAGGCCTTGCTGAGGTGCGGCAGGCCGGCGTTGGAGGCCAGCGCGAACAGCAGCGTGTAGCCGTCAGGTGGCGCGTTCAGCACCGCGCCGGCGCCGATGCCGGTGTTGCCGCCGGGCCGGTTCTCCACCAGCACCTCCTGCCCGAGGCCTGCGGTCATGCCCTTGGCGAGAGCGCGGGCTGCCGCATCGCTGGGCCCACCAGCGGGGGTCGGGACGATCAGTCGGATTGCCTTGCCGGGATAGGTGGTCTGGGCGCCCGCCGAGGTCATCCACAGCACCACGGCGCCGACCAGAAGGCGTTTTGACAACAGGTTCATGTCGGTACTCCGTCTTGCGAATGGAGCGCAGTGTTGACGGTCAGTATCCTCTCGGGAAGATCTGTCTCGGACGAGTCAGCCTGAACCTTTGGTTCAGGAAGCGGGTTTGCTGGCCCAGTCGGAGCCGCAGCCGACGATAGTCCGCAAGCGGCGATGGCCTCGGCATGAACTTCCGGTTGACCACAGCTTCAACGAACAGAGCCTTCTCGAAGGAGTCCGCGGTGTGGATCATGCGTCGCATCAATACCGCGACGAGACCAGCATGAACACGACGACTTCCGCCTTACGACAAGTCCCCCCTGCCTCCGGTACCTACCTCGCGGTGCTGACGTGGCTGTTCACCCTGTTCAACTCGGTGCGCGTGCTGGCCTACCTACCGACGCTGCTGGCCGTCTTCAACAGCGGCGACAGCAGCCAGCATTCATTGCTGACCTGGCTCACCTGGGTGGGAGCCAACGCGACGATGGCGGCCTGGCTGTTCGAGCACAACGGACGCCGCCTGAACCGCGCCATTGCAGTCAGCGCCTGCAATGCGCTGATGTGCCTTGCCACTTCGATCCTGATCGTGGCTTACCGCCTATGACGCCCTGCACGGGTTACTGATATGGCGGTGCCGATGTCCAGGCCTGGTTGCTCACGGCAACGACTGCTTCTGCAGCGTCGTAACGACCGGAACGGGTCGAGGCCGTCAGCTCACGAAGGGCTGCTTGCTCGTAGCTCACCGGCAACGACAGCTCTGCGGCGGTAATCCTGGCGCGGCGACCGTCGAGGGTCGACCCAAAGCAGTCTCTGGATCTCGGCAAGACCGGTCCCAGGGTGACGGGACGGCTTCCGAGGCCGTCCGTCGCATCCCGGAACTGGTGAGCTGAATGCCAGTCAACTGCGTCGCCAATGGTCAAGCGCCGCGGCGAGTTGGGCTTCGGTTCTTCTCAGCGCGCGCGCAATATTGCGTGCTGGTACGTCGCCTTCTCCATCGCTAGGAAGCCTGCCACGGACGTCGGATCGGCGAACGGGAAGATCTGGGTCGCCCAATAGCCACCGACGCCGTTCGCACGGTCGATCCAGTAGTAGAGGTTGGCGAGGCCGGCCCAGGCCAGTGCGCCGGCGGGCCTGCCCGTGGGCGCGGCCTCCTCATTGATCATGAACGTAAGCGCCCAGGTCTTGGGCATGCCGGGGAAGAACTCCGCGTCGTTGGACAGGCGCGGCTTGGACACCGGCAGGATCGAGGCCGCCGTCGAGGTGGCACCGACGCCGGGCAGCATCTTGATGTGCATCCCCTTCGGCAGATGATTGCGGCACGCCATCTCGACGGTCTCGGGTCGCAGGATCTGCTCTCCGCTGTCGCTGCGCCCGTCGTTGAGCCACATGCGGATGAACTTCACGTAGTCCGACGCGGTGCCGTAGAGGCCGTGCCCTCCCATGTGGACTTCCGGATCCTGCGGCAACGTGACCCCGTTGAGCGGGATCAGCGAGCCGTCGCGATCCTCGCGCGCGTGGATCGTGGCCTGTCGGGACTGCATCGAGGGAGTCATCGTGAACGCGGTGTCGGTCATGCCGAGTGGATCGAGGATCCTCGTCCGCATGACTTCGCCGAGGCGCTTGCCGGTGATGCCCTCCACCACCATGCCGGCCCAGTCGATGTTGCTG
>Ga0268299_1002962_pt1 | contig 17452 bp, 13 predicted proteins | sample NOBtaG_FD_193484 | JGI IMG/M metagenome (GOLD analysis project Ga0268299, IMG submission 193484) | Activated sludge microbial communities from bioreactor in Nijmegen, Gelderland, Netherland - NOB reactor | ecosystem: Engineered > Bioreactor > Aerobic > Activated sludge | place: Netherlands...
TCGGCGGCGTCATCTCGCCGATCGGGTCGGGCGCGATCTTGACGATGACGCAGTCCTGCGGGCCCATGAGCGAGTCCTGGAAGGTGGTGCCCGCCTCCGGGAAGTCGCTCGAGCCGGTGTAGCCGCCGACGATGACGAGGCCGTCGGGGCCGAGGACGAGCGCCTCGGCGGTCTCGTCGCCGTTGCCGCCGAGATAGGTGGAGAAGATCAGATCCTCGTGTCCCTGACCGAGCGGCCGCAGGAAGCTCACCCACATCGCGCGGCCGGGGCAGACGCCGCCGGCGCAGCCGACGCCGTCGGCGCCCTGGAAGGCGTCGCGCACGGGGAAGTCGTCCATGGAGGTGTCGCCGGCGGCGTAGATCGTGCCCGCGGCGTCGACCGCGATGCCGCGGCCGATGTCGGTGCCGTTGCCGCCGAGGTAGGTGGCGTAGAGGATCGAGCCGCCGTCGGCGGCGAGCTTGGCGATGAAGACGTCGACGTCGTCGTGGCCGCCGGTCTGGTAGGCGCCGAGGGTGGTCGGGAAGTTGCTCGAGTTGGCGCGCCCGAGCACATGCGGGCGATTCTCGCCGTCGAGCGCGATGGCGAAACCGCGGTCGCCGCCGGAACCGCCGAGGAAGGTCGACCAGACGATCGCGCCGCCGGGGCTGAGCTTGGTGACGAAGGCGTCGTTGTTGCCGCCGGCGTAGTCCAGTTGCAGACCCGGTCCGACGGGGAACTTGACCTCGCCCTCGCCGCCCTCCGAGTCGGTGTCGCCGGTGACGTAGGCGTTGCCGGCGGCGTCGACGGCGACGCCTTCGGCGTGGTCGAAGCCGCTGCCGCCGAGGTAGCTCGAGTAGAGCAGACCGCCGCCGGCGCCGATCTTGGCGACGTAGGCGTCGGTGCTGCCCTGGCGCTGGCGCTGGAGGGCGTTGCCGGTGACCGGGAAGCCGGCGCGGTCGACGCCGGTGGTGGGCGTGCGCGTCGGCGTCGGGATGCCGTCGTCGAAGGTCGGCGTGCGCGTCGGCGTCGGGCCGGCGACCTCGCCCGAGCGCGTCTCGCCGACCACCCAGGCGTTGCCGTCGGGGTCGGTGGCGATGGCGAGGCCGAGATCCTGATCGTCGCCGCCGAGCAGCAGCGAGAAGAGCATCTTGCCCTCGCCGTCGAACTTGGCGACGAAGGCGTCGTTGCTGCCGCCGCCATAGCCGAAGGGACCGGTGGGATGGCCGGGACCGGGGAAGTTGTTCGAGCCGGTGTTGCCGGTGACCCAGAGGTTGCCGTCGGCGTCGCGAGCGAGCGAGCCGCCGCCGTCGAAGGCGTCGCCGCCGAAGTAGGTGGCGAACTCGAGGTTGTCGCCGCGCGCGTTGATCTTGGCGACGTAGGCGGTCGCCTCGACGCCGGAGCCGTAGAAGCCGGTGAAGTAGGCGTTGCCGACGGCGTCGACCTCGAGGTCGAAGAGAAAGTCCGCCGGCGGGCCGCCGATGTAGCTCGAGTAGACCAGCACCGGGTCGATCACCAACGGCCGCGCCGCGTCGTGCCGGCCGAGCGCGAGCGCGATCGTGCCATCGGCGGCGAGCCGATAGCGCGCCTCGACGCGCTGCCCGCCCTGCCGGCGGGACTCCTGCGAAGGCGCGCGCCCATCCCCACCTGGCGCGGTCGGGTCGGCGAGGCGGCTCTCCACCGCGCTGCCCGTCTCCTCGCCCTGGTACACCACCGGCGCCCGCAGGATCACCGCCGCGGCGCCGTCGCCGACGTGCAGATCGCCATTCGCGGAAATGCGCGCCGGCACCGGCGCCCAGCGCGACTCGCCCGCCGCCGCGCGTTCGAACACCAGCGCGATGCGCGCGGCGTCGGCGCCCGGCGCCACCACCAGATCGTACTCGAGCCGGCCCTCGGCATCGCCGTAGTAGACCAGGTCGATGCCGGGGTAGAGGCCGCGCGCGCTGACGCGGCGGTAGAGCGGCACGTCGGTGAGCCAGTTGGAGGGATCGCGGCCGAGGTAGTAGTGCACGCGCCCGCTCGCCTCGCCGTCGCCGGCGAGGGTTGCTTCGCCATCGGTGCCGGCGAAGCGCATCCGCAGGCGCTCACCGCCACCGGCCGGCCCGAACCGCACCTCGGCGCCGAGCGCCGTCAGCGCGACCTCGTAGCGCGGACCGCGCGCGAGGAAGCTCGCCTCGTGGGCGCTCTGCCCGCGGTTGGCCTCGAAGGCGAGCCGGTCCGGCAACCGGGCGATGGTCGCCGCCTCGGCCGTTCCGATCAGCAGTGCGAGAGCCAGCCAGACTCTCGCGACGCGCTCGATCCCCCCCGCATTTCCGTTGCTCAACCGAGCCCTCCGGGGCCTGTTCGGCCCATACTCCCGGCGGGACGCATTCCGCAAGGGCGGCGGTTGGAACGCAGATGGACGGGATGAAAGGCGGGATGGGCCAGAGATGCCGCCTGCCTCCGGCGCAGCCGTCTGGAGTGCGGCGGTCGCCGCCGCTCTGGGTTGCGATCGCACGCGCCCCCGTCACTGTTTCTCGCCGCCCAACTCTGCTTGACTGCGCGCCGATGGCGACGTCGGGCATTCTGAGCCACATCGACGTATCGGTCGGCGATCCGACTCGCTCGATCCGATTCTACGACGTGCTGCTCGGCGAGCTCGGCTTCACGCGCCTGACCCTCGCGGATGCGGCCTGGAGCGGCGACGCGCCGCAGCGAGCCACCTGGCGGCTGCGGTACGCCGGCGGCGCCTGCTTCGAGATCGAGGTCAGGCCGGCGCGCGCGGGCGCGCGCGAGCGCCGCTACGACCGCTACCAGCCAGGCCCGCATCACATCGCCTTTCACGCCGACAGCGAGGCCACGGTCGATCGCGTCCACCGCGCGCTGCTGGCGATCGGCGCCGAGGTCCTCGACGCGCCAGCGCAATACGGTGGCACGGCCGGCTACGGCGACGCCTACTACGCCGCCTTCTTCGCCGATCCCGACGGGCTGAAACTCGAGGTCTGCCACATCCCGCGATCGAACCCTTGAACGCGGAGGCAACCAGTCGCCGATACCCCCGCGGGGACGCATTCCCCATTTCCCCCGGCGCAGCCGTCTGGAGAGCGGCGGTCGCCGCCGCTCTGGATGGTTCAGCGAGGCGCCCAAGGCCTGCGGCGCGGTGGCGATGATGGCAGGGGCTCGGAGGCATCTCGCCTGGCTGCGCCCCTCCCGGGGCGCTCGTCGCGCATCCTCGGCCGTCCACCCCGGGCTGGCGCCCGGGGCTACGACCCTGCGCCGCTCCGCGGCGCGAGCCCGGGGGTCCGGCGGCGCGCACGCACCCTCGCTCGGACGACGGCGCCGCGGAGCGGCGCAGGTGCATAGCCCCGGGCGCGAGCCCGGGGTCCCGGCGGCGGAGTCAGCGAGTGCGCGCCCCGGCAGGGGCGCAGCCGTCTGGAGTGCGGCGGGGACCGCCGCACTCCAGATCGCCGACGGCGCGAGGATCGCTGACGTCCGCAGTTCGCTCAGCGATCCCCGGCCGTCCCCTCCACGGCGGCGGCGAGCTCGGCGAGGCGAGGCAGGCGCGGGCGGTGGACGAGACGGACGGGGACCGACTCGCTGACGGCGGCGATGCGCTCGGCGGTCTGCGGCAGGAGGCCGAAGCCGTCGAGGAAGCCCTGCTGGTAGAGCTGCGCCGAGAGCGCATCGCGGGCAGCGGCGGCGGCGAGCACGGCGACGTCGACGGAGTCGCGATCGTGGATCGCGAGCAGATCGATGCGCCGCACCTCCACCGGCTCACGCGCGAACGCCGGTGCGGCGGCATCGTACTTGCGCAACGCGGCGCGGGTGCGTGGCAGGGCGGTCGGATCGAGGCCGAGCGCGACCGCGGCATCCTCCCAGAGGCGCACGACGGGGAACGCGGGCAGGACGGAGATCGAGCCGGAGCGCAGATCGAGGGCGGCGACGTCGTCGGCGAGCACGGCGGAGCCGCGCTGGGCCAGCGCCATCAGGAGGGTGCTCTTGCCGACCCCCGAGGGGCCGCAGAGAAGCACGCCGCCCGCCGCCGTGCGGACCGCGGCGGCGTGCAGCACCAGCAGCCCGCGCTGCTGCAGCAATGCCGCCATGCAGGAGCCGAGCAGGAAGAGGCGCACGTCGCACCACGCCGCCGCCGCCGCCGGCTGCACGACGATCTCGCGCCCGCCGTCGACCAGGTAGCGGGCGACCCCGTCGAGCTCGAGCAGCAGGCGCGTGCCGTCGCACTGGTACAGGGCGCCGCGCGCCGTCACCCGCGACAGCCGCTTGGGTACCGAGTCGAGCCGCACGACGACGTCGGCGCGCCCCACCGCGGGCGTGAGCTCGGGGATCGGAAAGTCGGCCTCCAGCACGAGACCCCAGGCCGCGTACGTAGGCATGGTCGCGAGCGTGTCTTGCCAACCGGTCGGGGCAACGGCAACCGGAGAGCCCTCGGATCTACTCCTCCCCGCGGAAGAAGGCCGCGATCGCGGCGTGCGTCTCGAACGGCTGCTCGACCTGCGGCACGTGGCCGCACTCGAGCTCGAGGTGGCGGGCCGAGGGCAGGGTCTGGCGCACGTGGCGGGCGAAGCCGATCGGCACGAGCGTGTCGCGCTTGCCCCAGACGAACAGCGCCGGCGGGGCGAGCGTCGCCAGCCGGGTCCAGAAGCCCTTCGTGCCGTGCGGCTCCTCCAGGTAGATCTGGCGGGCGGCGGCGTAGAAGGCGGCGCGTCCGCGCGGGGTGAGGTAGCTGCGCAGGAACTCGTCGACGCCGGCGCGCACCCAGCTCGACTCGGCCACCGGGATGGTGCGCTGCACCACGCCCTCGATGAACCAGCGCGGCACCACCTGCAGCAACCCCAGCTCCGGCCGCAGCAGGCGCACCAGCGGCGCGAACGGTCGCTCGCGCTTCCAGGCGAGCGAGGGCGCGAGCAGAGCGAGGCGCCTGACGCGCTCGGGATGGCGCAGGCCGAGCTCGAGCGCGACCCGCCCGCCCATGCTGTTGCCGATCATGTGCGCGCGCGGCAGCTCGAGCGCGTTCATCAGGTCGATCACGGCGGCGGCGAAGAAGGGCGGGTGGTAGGGCGCGCCCACCGGCTTGACCGAATCGCCGAAGCCCGGGAGATCGAGCGCGATGGTGCGGAACGACGGCGCCAGCATCGCCACACTGGTGAGGAACGAACCCTTGGTGGCGCCGAGACCGTGGATCAGCAGCACCGGCTCGCCGCTGCCGGCGCTCAGCATCGAGATCTCGCCCGAGGCGGTCTCGACCCGGCCGAAGCGCAGCCGCTCGGGGCCGGTCGCACCGCTGGTCGCGGCGAGGAAGCCGACGCCGACGTTGAGATTGCGGCGGATGACCAGCCGGCCGGCGGCGAAGGACAGCACGCCGCCGGCGAGATCGGCGGCGATCTGCTCCCAGGTCTCGAGATCCGCCGCCAGCGTGGCGTCGGGCTCGGCGCCATCGTCCGCCACCTGGATGCGCGCGGCGCGCTCGGCGATCACGTCCCACTGCTCCCACTGGTCGGTGACCTTGAGCCGGATGCGGGCGCCGCCGCGTGGGGCGTCGAAGGCGCTCGCGTCGAAGCGGGCAACCAGGGTGCGGAAGCTGTCGGGCAGAACGGGCATGCAGAACGCCTTCTCCCTTCCCGGGTAGGCAAGAACGGCACCAGGCGCGAAAGGGCGGCGGACGCGAGGCCGGCGGAGGCGGCGACGGGGCTGGCGTCTCGGCGGCGGGGAAGGCGCTCCCGGCGGTGGGAACGAGTCGGACCGCGCTGGCGCGCGGTGCCGACGCTTCGGTCCGACGGCTCGATCGGCCCCAGCCTCTCGGATCCCGCCGCGGTTGGCTTACCGCGCGCCGGTTGGTACCCCCGACGCACGGCCCATGGCGCACAATCGCATCTGGTGGATCGCCTGTTACCCCAAGTCGGGAAGCACCTGGGTGCGCGCCTTCCTCGCCAACTACCTGCGCGACGGCGAGCGGCCGGTCGACATCGACGACCTCGACACCACCATCGCCAGCGCCCGCGAGGTCTTCGACCGGCACGTCGGCGTGGAAGCCTCCGACCTGATGCCGGAGGAGATCGACCGCTACCGCCCGGCGGCCTACGAGGAAGCGGCGCGCCGCGCCACCGCCCCGCTCTACGTCAAGGTGCACGACGCCTTCGCGCGCAACTGCGACGGCGTCGCCCTCTTCCCGCGGCGCGCGACGGCGGGGATCCTCTACCTGGTGCGCAACCCGCTCGACGTCGCCGTCTCGTTCGCGCACCACGCCGCCGTGCCGGCCGCCACCGCGGTCGAATGGATGCGCGACCCCGAATGCAGCTTCGGCGCCGACCCGGCGCAGTTGGGCGTGCAGTTGCGGCAGCGGCTCTCCACCTGGAGCGGCCACGTGCGTAGTTGGGTCGACGGCCGCGGCGTGCCGTTGCACGTCGTGCGCTACGAGGATCTCAGCCGCGACCCGGCGGCGGGGTTCGGCTCGATCGCGCGCTTCCTCGGTCTGGAGGTCGACGACCGCCGCCTCGCCAAGGCGGTGGCGTTCTCCGCCTTCGAGGTGTTGCAGGCGCAGGAGCGCGCGCACGGCTTCCGCGAGCGCCACCCGCGCGCCGCGGCCTTCTTCCGCCGCGGCGAAGTCGGCGCCTGGCGCGACGAGCTGTCGCCGGCGCTGGTCGCGCAGGTGGTCGCCGATCACCGCGCCGCGATGCGCCGCTTCGGCTATTCCTGATCTGAAGTGCGGTGGTCACCGCCGCTCTCGATCGCTCGACGAAGAATCCAGAGCGGCGGTGACCGCCGCACTCCAGCTCAGCGCAGGTGGCGGGCGAGGAACGCGGCCGCGGCGTCGCCAGCCTGGGTCGAGGCGGGCGGCGCGTAGACGTCGAAGTGGTCGCCGTCGAAGTTCGCGACCTCGACGTTCGCCGCGCGGCCGGCGTAGGCCTCGACCGCCGCGTAGGGCGCGAAGCGGTCCGCGCGCGAGGCGATCAGCAGCACCGGCGCGCGGATCGCCCCGGTGCGCGCCGACGGATCGTAGTCGTCGAACAGGAACACCGAGCGCGCCGCCACGGCGTTGCGGTAGGTCGACTCCGCGGGAACGAGTTGCTCGAAGGCGGCGTAGGCAGAGTCGTCGACGATCATGCCGAAGCCGCCGCGCGGCGCGATGGCCGGCATCAGCAGCGGTTCCGCGCCGACCGAGGAGAGGGCCATGTCGGCCCAGGCGGACAGCAGCAGACGCGCCGCCCAGGCGGCGCCGTAGAAGGTCGCCTCGCCTTCGACCCCGGAGTCGATCAGCGGCGCCTGCGCCACCACGGCGCGCAGCTCGGGGTCCTCGGCGGCGATGACGAGCGCATGGCCGCCGCCGAGGGACGAGCCGAAGAGCGCGACGCGCGCGCCGTCGACCGCGGGCAGAGCGCGCACGAAGCGGAGCGCGGCGCGCCAGTCCTCGAGCTGGCTGGCCGGGTCGACGATCTGGCGCGGCAGGCCGCCGCTGGCGCCGAAGTGGCGGTAGTCGAAGACGAACACCGCCAGGCCCGCGCGCGCCAGGCGTTCGGCGGTGGCGGGCAGGCCGACGTCGCGCGTGCCGGCGAAGCCGTGCGCCATCACCACCACCGGCGGCCGCGTCTCGTTCGCGGGCAGGTAGAGCCAGCCGGCGCACTCGGCCTCGCCGCACGGGAAGCGCAGGTCGCGCCGCACCAGTGCGTCGCTGCGCTGCTCGGGTTCGGGCGCGGCCGCGGTGCCGGGGCGACGCGGGTCGCAGCGCGACAGCGTCAGGGCGGCCGCCACGGCGAGCGCGGCCAGTGGGAGAACCACACGTCGGGTCATCGCATCGTCTCCTTGCGGCCTCGGCCGCACTCGGCAAGTGTGGCCGCTGGCCGCGCACAGGTAAACTCGCTTTGGCGACCAGCCGCCGCCGGCGACGCAAGCCCATGAGCTATCTCCGCAAACGCCCGCGCCAGGCGCGCTCGCAGGCGACCCTCGAGGCGATCGTCGAGGCCACCGCTCGCATTCTGTCGGAAGACGGCGAGCGCGCCCTGACGACCAACCGGATCGCCGAGCGCGCCGGTGTCAGCGTCGGCTCGCTCTACCAGTACTTCCCCGACCGCAAGGCGATCGTGCGCGCCCTGCTGGAGCGCGAGGGACGGCGGGCGGAGGCCCGGCGGCCGGCGGTGATCGACGACGAGAGCGCGCCGCGCGTGCAGCGCCTGCGGGCGCTGGTCGACTGGCACTTCGAGGTGCACGGCGACGAGCCGGCGCTGACGCGCGCCCTGGCGACGCTGGCGGGGCAGGTGCTGCCGGAGGACGAGATGCAGCGCTTCGCCGGGCTGCGTCGCTGGCGCACGGCGCGCACGCTCGCCAGCCTGGGCTCGTCGGCCGCGGTCGACGCCGAGGCGGCGCTGTTCGTGGTCGAGACCTGCCTCGACGCCCTCTGCGACCGCGCCCTGCGCGACTGCCCCGAACGGCTGCGCAGCGAGACACTGCGCGCCGAGGTCACCGCCCTGCTCGACCGCTACCTCTCCCGCTGATCTGGAGTGCGGCGGTCCCCGCCGCTCTGGATCGCTCGCGCTCCCTCCAGCGCAGCGCGGCGCACTCCAGCCATCGACCACCCGCGCCGAACGCGCTAACAGCTCCACCGATGGCCCGCGAGATCCGCTTCGGCCCGTTTCGCATGGACCTGGCCGGCGAACGGCTCTGGCGCGGCGACGAGGCCGTGCCCCTGCGGCCGAAGACCTGGAGCGTCCTGCGCCATCTCGCCGAGCGCCCGGGCGAGCTGGTCACGCGCGACCAGTTGATGGCGGCGGTCTGGCCCGACCTGTTCGTCAGCCAGGAGCTGCCGCGCATCTCCATCCGCGAGTTGCGCGTCGCGCTCGGCGACGACGCCAAGCTGCAGCGCTACATCGAGACGGTGCCGCGCCGCGGCTTCCGCTTCGTCGCCGCCGTCGACGTCGACCTCGGCGGCGACGAAACGACGCCGTCTCTGGCGGGCCGCCTGGCCGCGCGCGCCCGCGCCGCCAGCGCGCGCATCGTCGGCCGCGACGCCGAGGCGGCGGCGCTGGCGCGCGCCGCTCATCGGGCCCGCAACGGCTCGCGCCAGGTCGTCTTCGTCACCGGCGACCTCGGCATCGGCAAGACGACGCTGATCGAAGCGTCGCTGCACCGCCTCTGCGGCGAGCCCGCGGACGGGCAGACGGTGTGGATCGGCCGCGGCCAGTGCATCGAAGCGCACGGCCGCGTCGAACCCTACCAGCCGGTGCTCGACGCCCTCGAGCAGCTCGCGGAGGCCGTCGGCCAGGAGCGGATGGAAGGCGCGCTGTCGCGCCTGGCGCCGCTGTGGAAGCCGCACCTGCCGGGCTTCGCCACCGGCGGCCAGCCGGCGGCGCTCTCCGCCGGCGCCGGCCAGGCGCGCATGCGGCGCGAGCTGCTGTCGCTGCTCGAGGAGCTCGGCGCCGAGGGACTGGTCGTCCTGGTGCTCGAGGACCTGCACTGGAGCGATGCCGCCACCGTCGACCTGATCGCGGCGCTGGCGGCGCGCGCCCAGCCGGCCCGCATCCTGTTGCTGGCCTCCTACCGCACGGTCGACGCGACCGTGCAGCAGCATCCGGTGCTGGCGCTGCGCGCCGAGCTGGTCCGCAAGCGCGAGGTGCGCGAGATCCCACTCGCGGCCCTCGATGCCGGCGCGGTGCTGACGTACCTGCGCCGGCGCTTCGGCGGCGAGCTCGACGAGCGCGCCGGCGCGATCGTGCACACCCGCAGCGACGGCAATCCCTTCGCCATGGTGGCCACCGCCGATCACCTCGAGAGCGACGGGCGGGTGGTGCACACGCCCGGAGGCTGGATGTTCGCCGCCGCCCATGCCGGCGAGATCGCCCTTCCCGAGACGCTGCGCACGGTCGCCGAGCAGCAGCTCGCGACGCTCGCGCCGTTCGAGCTCGAGATCCTCGAGGCCGCGAGCGTCGCCGGCCTCTCCTTCGCCAGCCAGAGCCTGGCGGCGGCGCTGGAGTTCGACCTCGCCGCGGTCGAGGAGCCGTGCGCCCGCCTGGCACGCCAGGGTCGCTTCCTGCGCGACGACGGCGTCGCCGCCTGGCGCGACGGAACGCTCGGCGGCGCCTTCGCCTTCACTCACGTCGCCTATCGCGACGCCCTCTACCAGCGCGTCGCGCCCGCTCGCCGCGCACTCTGGCACCGCCGCATCGGCGAGCGCCTGCTGGCGAGCGGCGTCCAGGACTCCGATGCGCGCCTCGCTCTCCACTTCGAGCGCGCCGGCGATCTCCCCCGCGCCCTCGAGTTCCACCGCCGCGCGGCGGCGGCGGCGGCGGCGCGCTTCGCGCCGCGCGAGGCCGCGACCTCGCTGCGCAGCGCGCTCGCGGTGCTGGCCCGCGGCCCGGCCGACGCCGAGACAGCGCGCACCGAGCTGCTGCTACAGAACGCCCTCGGCCAGGCGCTGCAGGCGACCCTGGGGTCGGAGGCGCCGGAGGTCGCCGCCGCCTTCGCGCGGGCGCGCGCCCTGGCGGAGCAGCTCGCCGCCACCGAGGAGGTGCCGAGCGTGCTCGTCGGCATGTTCGGCGTGCAGCTCTCGCGCGGCGACCTGCGCGCCGCCCTCGAGCTGTCCGAGCAGTTGCTGGTGATCGGCCGGCGGAGTCGGCGCGCGCACGTGCGCTACGCCGGCCACGTCGGCGCCGGCATGGCGTGCACCCATCGGGGCGACATCGAAGCCGCCCATCGGCATCTGCGCCGCGCGGTCGCCCTGTACCCGCGAGCGCTGGGGGTCTCGCCCCTGCACCCCGGAATCTTTCCGCTCTGCTACGCGGCGCGCGTCGCCTTTCACCGCGGGCGGGTGCAGGAGGCGCGCGCGCGCGTGCGGCAGGCGCGCGCCCTGGCCGACGAGGCCGGCAACCCCCTCGGGCAGGCCTGGGCCCTGCAGCTCGGCGCGGTGGTCGCGATCTACCTGCGCGAGAGCGAAGAGACGCTCGCGCTCTCGTCGGCGCTGGTCGAGGTCGCCGAGCGCAACGGGCTGGAGATGTTCGCCCGCGTCGCCCGCATGCAACGAGGCTGGGCGCGCGTGTGGCAGGAGGCCGACGCCGACGCGGTCGCCGAGATGCGACGCGTCTTCAACTGGGACGGATTGGGCCAGCACTCCGCCGCCTTCGTCCTGGCGGACGCCAGCGCGCGCGTCGGCGACGCGCGCGCCGCCCTGGACGTCATCGATCGCGCCCTCGCCCTTCCGGTCGAGGAGCGGATCGACCGCCCCGAGCTGCTGCGGCTGCGCGGCGACCTGTGCCTGGCGCGGGCGCAGCAGGACGGCGACGGCGAGGCGGAGGCGCTGGCGGACGCCCAGGCGAGCCTGGCGGCGGCGATGCGCGAGAGTCGCGCGATCGGCAGCGCGGCCTTCGAGCTGCGCGCCGCCAACAGCCTCGCCCGCGTCCTGCTCGCCCGCCGCCAGGGGGGCCGCGCCCGACGCATGCTGGAGAAGGTCTGCCGCTCGTTCCCCGCCGGCACCGGCGGCGAGGATCTGCGCCAGGCCCGCGAGCTGATCGCCGCCCTCTAGCTGGCTGCATTCTGGAGTGCGGCGTGAAGCGCCGCTCTGGACCCGGCCGCGAGCGATCCAGAGCGGCGGCGACCGCCGCACTCCAGACGCGGCTGCGCCGCGACGGCCCGCTGCCCCGCGAAGCGTCTGGAGTGCGGCGCGAGGCATCGCCCTGGATGGCTCGGGCGAGAGTTCATGCGCGTCCGATTTTACGCATGTTTTACGCTGGCCCTCCGGCCGCCCGAGCTAGAATCCGGGTCCATGAGATCGCGAAACCGGAGAGGTGCGAGCATGCCAAGGTGCAGAGACGAAGCGAAGCGACGGATCGGTCGGCGCGTATTGCGGTGGGCGGTCGCTCTGGTCGCGGCCTCGCTGCTGGTCGGCGGCGCGACCGCGCCACCGGCGGCGGCGCAGAACACCAGCGGCGGCGGAGTCTCTTCGCCGACGCTCTGCCAGTTCGACTCTCAGTGCCCGAGCTGCTTCACCTGCGTCGCGAACCTGTGCGCGCCGGCGGATCTCTGCCTTTGCAGCGTGAGCGAGGACTGCCCTGACGGACAGGCATGCGTCGGCGGCCTCTGCCGGGAAGGCTGTCGCGACCGCAGCGATTGTAGCGCGGGCGAGTACTGCTTCCACGGCCAGTGTCGCGCCGACTGCCGCCTCAACAGCGACTGCCCCTGCCCGGAGATCTGCAACCAGGGCCGTTGCGAGCGGCGCGATCCGGAGCCCGAAGGGCTGTGCTGCGGAGACAGCGATTGCGACACCGGCGAGGCCTGTCGATCCGAGACCTGCGTCGAGGTCGAATGCCGCAGCGATCGCGATTGTGCCCTCGGACTGCAGTGCCTCGGCGGCGCCTGCGCCACCGACGTCGACGCCGACCGCGACCGCGACGGCGTGCCCGACGCGGTCGACAACTGCGCCGACGCCGCCAACCCGTCCCAGGCCGACCTGGATCGCGACGGCCTCGGCGATGCCTGCGACCCGGACGGCGACAACGACGGGCGCCCGAATGCGCAGGACGCCTGCCCCGAGTACCTGCCGCCGGCGAACACGCCCTGCATGGTCGACGGCGATCGCGACGGCAGCGCCGACGGCGAGGACAACTGCCCGGCGATCGCCAATGCGGGACAGGCGGACGCCGACGGCGACGGTCGCGGCGACGTGTGCGACAACTGCCGCAACGCCGCCAACCCCGGTCAGGCGGACGGCGACGGAGACGGCCGGGGCGACGCCTGCGACAACTGCGCGGCGGTCGCCAATGCGAACCAGCGCGACGGCGACGGGGACGGCATCGGCGACTCCTGCGACAACTGTCTGAGCCGGGCCGGCTCGGACGCCAACGACCGCGATGGCGATGGCGTCGGCGACAGTTGCGACAACTGCCCGCGGCACTCGAACTTCCTCCAGACCGACGGCGATCGCGACGGCGTCGGCGATGGTTGCGACAACTGCCGCACGGTCGCCAACGCCGACCAGCGGGACCGCGACTGCGACAGCCGCGGCGACGCCTGCGACTCGGCGCCGCTCGCCCCGAATCTCTGCCGCGTCCGGCTCACGCGCACGCCCTGAGCGAGCAGGTTTTGGAGTGCGGCGGTCCCCGCCGCTCTGGATGGCCGGCGAGCGATCCAGAGCAGCGGAGACCGCCGCACTCGAGACCGGAGCCGCGCTCAGCCGCCGAGTGCCGCCTGGATCTTCTTCAGCGTGTCGAGGTTCTTCTGCAGTCCGCTTACGTGCTCCTGCATCTCGACGATCGAGGTTCCCAGCTCGGCGGCCGAGCCGAGCGCGCCACCCGAGCCGGCGGCTTCCTTCATCGCCGCGCCGCCGAGCTCCTTGAGCCCCTGGGCATTGGCGTCGCGCTCACCCACCGAGCCGGTGAAGTACCCCGCGCCGAAGAGCAGCGCGGCGAGTCCGAGACGAGTCGACCAACGAATCATCGCGTGTCTCATGTTGCCTCCTTGTGTGGCGCCATCCCTACCAGAGCCGAGCCGCGGCGGCGAGGAAGATGTCGGGGGCGCGGAGGATTCAGAGCGGCGCTGCACGCCGCACTCCAGATCAGGCGAGCAGCTCGAGGGCGAGGCGGTGCAGGGCGGGGTCGCCGGCGGCGACGATGCGGCCGCCTTCCTGCGCCGGAGCGCCGTCCCAGGTGGTGATCAGGCCGCCGGCGGCCTCGATCAGCGGCACCAGCGCCTGCACGTCGTACGGGAACAGGCTCGACTCGATCACCAGATCGACGAAGCCGGCGGCGAGCAGGGCGTAGTTGTAGCAGTCGCCACCCCAGCGCGTCATGCGGGCGCGCGCGCCGACGCGATCGAAGGCGGCGCGCTCGCCGGCGTCGGCGAACACGCCCGGATGCGTGGCGCAGAGAATGGCGTCCTCGAGGCGCGGGCAGGCGCGCGTGCGCAGCGCCCGCGCCGCGCCGTGCCCGCGCAGCTCGGCGCCCAGCGCCGAGCCGACGAAGGTCTCGCCGACGTAGGGCTGGCTCACCACGCCGACCACCGGCCGGCGGCCGTCGTTGAGCGCCACCAGCGTGCCCCAGTGCAACTGACCGAGGATGAAGGCGCGGGTGCCGTCGATCGGGTCGATGACCCAGGTCCAGTCGGAGTCGCCGCGCTCGTGGCCGTGCTCCTCTCCGCGGATGCCGTGCGTCGGGTAGACGCGGCGGATCTCGGCGCGGATGGCCTCCTCGGCGGCCCGGTCGGCCGCGGTCACCGGGTCGAAGGCGCCACCCCCCGCCTTGTTGTGCACGTCCACCTGGGTGCGGAAGTAGGGCAGGATCTCCTTCCCCGCGAGCTCGGCGAGGTGACAGGCGAAATCGAGGAACTCGCGCAGGCGCGCGGCGTCGCTGGTCTCCATGCAGCGGCGGAGCGTAGCCCCTGCACGCGAACGCGGCAAATTCCTCGTTCTGGAGTGCGGCGGTCGCCGCCGCTCTGGATCGCACGCTCGGCTGCGCCCCTTCCGGGGCGCACCATCTGGCCGTATCGGGAACCCCGGGCTGACGCCCGGGGCTACGGCCCTGCGCCGCTCCGCGGCGCCGCGCGCGCGAGCCGGAGCCGCGCCCCTGGCGCATTTCCAGGAACGAGACACTTGACACCCTTGTGTCTCATGTGTTCTGACCCGCCCCATGGCGGACGACACCCTCGACCGCATCCTCGACGGCGCGCTCGACGCCGTCTCGCGCCACGGCCTGGGCAAGCTCGAGATGCGCGACGTCAGCGCCCGCTCCGGCGTCTCGCGCGGCACGGTGTACCGCTACTTCCCGGGACGTGACGCGCTGCTGACGCAGCTCGCGCAGCGCGAGGGCCTGCGCTTCCAGCGGCGCATGGTGGCGGCGATCGAGAACGCCCCGCCCGGGCCCGAGCGCATTCTCGAGGCGGTGCGACAGGCGACGCGCGAGGTACGCGAGCACCCGGTGCTGCAGCGCCTGCTCGACACCGACGCCGACTTCGTCCTGCGGGCACTGCGGCGCGAGATGCCGCGTCTGCGGGCGCAGTTCACCGCCCTGCTCGGTCCGCTGCTCGAGCAGACCGAGTTGGTGCGGGCCGGGGTGGTGACGGTCGAAGCGCTGGTCGACTGGATGTTGCGGCTGATGATCTCGGCCTTCCTCCTGCCCGAGAGCGGCCGCGAGGACATGGCCGAGGGTCTGACCGCGATCTTCCGCATGCTGACGCAGGCGGAGGCGCGACCGCGCGCGCGGCGAGCGCCCGCCCCGCGCCGCAGCAGGGCGCCCGCGCCGCGCGCGCGCCGAGAGAGGAAGCGATGACGATGCCGAATCCCGATCCCCAGACCGGGCTGGTGGACTTCGTCGACCCGTCGTTCACCGCCGAGCCGCAGCCGGTCTACCAGCGCGTGCTGCAGCAGTTTCGCGTCGCGACCACCAAGAGCATCGGCGCGCCGGTGCTGTCGCGCTACGAAGACGTGGTGTGGGCGCTGCGCCACCCGGAGATCTTCTCCTCCGAGATGGACATCCACGTCGCGCTCGGCACGCAGCGGCCGATGATTCCGCAGCAGATCGACCCGCCGGCGCAGACGCGCTACCGCAAGATGCTCGACGGGCAGTTCTCGCGCCAGCGCATGCTGGAGCTCGAGAGCGACGTGCGGCACGAGGCGAACGCACTGATCGACGCGATCGTCGCGCGCGGCGGGTGCGACTTCGGCCCCGCCTTCGCCATCCCCCTGCCCTGCCGCGTCTTTCTCCGCCTCATGGGCCTGCCGCAGGAGGACCTCGATCTCTTCCTCGAGTTCAAGGACGGCATCATCCGACCACCGGTCGCGCCCGAGGATCTGGTCGCCGCCTACGAGCACCGCGCTCGCACCGGCAAGCGCATCTACGCGTATTTCGAGGACGTCGTCGCCGCGCGGCGCGCCGCCCCGCGCAGCGACATGCTGACCTACCTGACCCAGGTCGAGCGCGACGGCGAGCGCCTCTCCGACGAGGAGATCCTCGACGTCTGCTTCCTGTTCCTGCTCGGCGGCCTCGACACCGTGACCGCCACGCTCGGCTGCAGCATCGCCTACCTCGCCGCCAACCCGGCGCAGCGCGAGCGTCTGGTGCGCGACCCGGCGCTGATCCCGGCCGCGGTCGAGGAGCTGCTGCGCTGGGAGACGCCGGTGGCGATGGTGCCGCGGGTGGTGCGCCAGAACGTCAAGGTCGGCGACGTCGAGCTCGCCGCCGGCACGCTCGTCAACCTCCTCCTCGGCGCCGCCGACGTCGACGAGGCCGAGTTCGCCGCCGCGATGCAGGTCGATTTCGACCGGCCGCGCAACCGCCACCTCGCCTTCGGCGGCGGTCCGCACCGCTGCCTCGGCTCGCACCTGGCGCGCATGGAGCTGCGCGTCGCGCTGGAGGAGTGGCACCGGCGCATCCCCGACTACGCCCTCGAGCCGGGCGCGACGCCGCGCGTCAGCCCCGGCATCCGCGAGGTCCGCCGGCTGCGCCTGGTGTGGGAGCCGCAGGCGGTGTCGCGGTGAGAGTGCGCGTCGACGACAGCCGCTGCGTCGGCCACGGCCGCTGCTACGAGCTCGCCCCCGAGCTGTTCGGCGAGGACGAGCGCGGCCACTGCCGCGTCCTGCGCGAGGACGTCACCCCCGAGCTCGAGGAATCCGCGCGCGCCGGCGCCGCCAACTGCCCCGAGGACGCGATCGCGATCGAGGACTGATCTGGAGTGGGGCGGTTTCCGCCGCTCTGCATCGTTCGCGTACCATCCAGAGCGGCGGGGACCGCCGCACTCCAGATCAGCGCTCTGCGGCAGCGTCGGCCTGGGCGCACAGCGCCTGCTCGGCCCCGACCCGGAACCAGCGGGTGGTCCGCCCGATCAGAGGAATGCCGACGTAGCCGCGGAGCTCGAGCTGATCGGGTCCGAGGAGGTTCATGGAGGCGCGGTAGGTGCGCCCGCTTCCCGGGTCGTAGATCGTGCCGTCGCCCCAGGATGCGTCTCCCGCCGCGGGCACGAGGCCGCGCAGGATCTCGAGCCCAACCACGGGGCGCTGACGCAGGGAGTCCTCCGGATTGTAGCGGTCGAGCAAGGGGCAGCCGTTCTCGTCGAACGGAGCCCGCAGCCAGACGACCTCCCCGCAGAGCGCCGCGCCGCAACGGTGGATCTCGACCTGCGCCGCTCCTCCTTCCGCATGCCAGCGCCCGACGGGGTCGAGCAGGGGACGACCCGGTTGCGGAGTCGATGCCGCTCGCACCACCGCCGCGAGAACGAGGAGCGCAAGGGTCGCGGTCGTCAGCCCGGCGGCGAGGCGAGGACGGAGTGTGTGGGCGCGCGGCTTCATGCCGCACAGAAATCGAGGCAGGGCGAATGGCCGAACCAGTAAGTGGTAGACCGCGATCGAGAGGACGGACGACAGGACGACGAGCAGGACGAACTTCGTCCACAGACCCAAGCTCAGTCGAATCAGGAAGTACCCCGGCACGACGATCGCCGACTGATGGAGCAGGTAGACGGGGAAGGCGGACTCCGTCAGGTAGTCGAGGGCCCGCGTCCGGAACGACAA
>Ga0268299_1002963_pt1 | contig 17452 bp, 16 predicted proteins | sample NOBtaG_FD_193484 | JGI IMG/M metagenome (GOLD analysis project Ga0268299, IMG submission 193484) | Activated sludge microbial communities from bioreactor in Nijmegen, Gelderland, Netherland - NOB reactor | ecosystem: Engineered > Bioreactor > Aerobic > Activated sludge | place: Netherlands...
TGCCAGCATGCTGAGTTTGACATACAGGCCTGCGAAGGGTCGGGCATCGGTTTCCGGCGAGGCCGCCAACCGCAGTTCCAACGCGTGTCCATACTGTGATGCGGCGGCGGCTCCATCACCTTTGTGTTCGAAGAGCCGGCCCAGCAATTCACGCAGCTCGGCATCATCCGGCGCTTTGCCGACCAGTCGGTTGAGCCACAACTCCGCTTCCATGATTTGTCCCGCATCCAGGTACGAGCGAAATTGGTCGTCTCTCGTGAGGAGCGGCTTCGAGGGTGTTGGCTGAGGTGACTGTTGCTCCGCACAGGAAGGTGTGGCGTCGTCGGCGGTCCCGCGGACCACAGGAACGGCCGGAGCATCAACCGCCGGAGTCGCCTCTGCCGCAGATGCCAAGCAGAAATCCGGCTCGGTGGAGTTCCGAGAGGGCGTTCCCCAAGGATCGTCCGGCTCGGCGCCGGCAAGAGTGAACTCGTCCTTCCCCTGCACAGGCCGCTCGACAGTTATGTCGACGGACTCGGCGGCGAGTGACTCCCCCCCATGGAGCAGCGCGTCCAACCGTGGAACGACGGGGTTATCCGGAGCGAGGGCTTTGATCTTCTCGAAGATTTCCTCGTGCAACGTGGGCAGGCCTGGTTCTGGATGCTCGAGCAGTACTTCAACCGCCTTGCCGTAGTGCAAGACGGCTGTGGACAGGTCTCCCTGCTCCTCATACAGCTCTCCATGCAGTTCCAGGAGCGGAACGGAATTGGGTTCGACAGCCAGAAATTCACGAATCAACCCCTCGGCCTGCGGGTATTCCTGGGCCCGCAGCGCCGCACCGGCCAGAAACCGGTATTCACCCAGCGCGATTTGAAGCTGCCCCTGATGGAGGTGCAATCGGGCCAGCAGCTGGCAGACCTGGGGATTCCCTGGTTCCTTCGAGAGGAGCTGGTTGAGGATCGCTTCCGCACCTGCAAATTGTTTTTCCTCGATGCGCCGCCTGGCTTCCGCCAAGAGGTCCATCGGCTCGAGCGATTTTCCCGACGCTGGGATTGACGCGCTGTTCTTGGCGAATCGGGTCGGGTCGCCGCCCGACTTCTCAAAATGTTCGATGAATTGGATGGCTTCGCTATTGGACGGATCGATCCGTAAGACTGATTGGTACGCTTCCTTGGCTTCGCCGTACCGCTGCTGGGCCGATCGTTCGCGACCCAGCTGCAGGTACACCTTCGTCGCTTCGTCCTGCATGTTCTCCTGCACGCAGAGTTCGGCGACCCGTTGCTGCGCGTCGAGATTGGATGGGTCCTGACTGACGATCTTCTTGTAGACCTCGAGTGCTTCCTTGCTCTTGCGTTCCTTGAGATAGTACTTGCCCAGCGTCAGATAGTCTTGCACGGCGCTGCTCAAGAGCCCCCGCTCGGCATTGAGATCGCCGAGATATCGGTAGATGTCATAGCGTGAGGGATCGAGCTTGAGGACTTTCTTGTACGTGGCAATGGCTTTAAGCGTCGCGCCTTCAGTTCGAAACGCATTGGCGGCCTGAAGAAAGGCCGCCACCGCCTCGCCTGAAGCGTTCCGCTTCAGATGGAGTTCGCCGATGGAATTGTAGATGCTGCCGTCGGCCGGCGATTCGAACGACAGTTTTTTCCATTCATTGATGGCGGCGTCGAATTGGCCCTTCGAAGCGAACAGTTGGGCGCTGTGCAACACCTTGCTGCGGTCAATCCCCAAGACGGACCTCCGTATGGCTGACTAGGAAACGCTAACAGCGAGCCCCTGTATTGTCAACGAAATCGGCTGAATACGTGGAGGTTTTCCTGGCGTGATTCGGCGCCTGACGCGCAGATTTACCTAGGGAAGGACTCCATGACCACCGCGGCGGGAAGCCGGTCGATGTCGATGACGAGTTCGTCCTTGTTGTTCGCAAGCAAGATGTCCAAAAAACTGCTGTTCTGGATAATGACGGCATCCGCCGGTTGGAAGAAGAGGTCGAAGCCCTTGGCGGCCGTGGGGCGCATGGGGTACCGCCGATCGTAGATCATCCCATACGTGGGTATGCCGTAGACGATCTGCCAGTTGCCCAGGAGCATGTGCATTTCCGAATCCCGTACGTACAGCCCTCCTGTGGTGATCACGCGCTTGGCCGACGTTTGTGGCTGGCTCAAATAAAACGTGATGCGTTCGTTGTACGCGGCGGCGGCAAAGGCTTCCGCAATCTGCGGCGCCAGGATCGTGACCTCCTCGTCCCGAAAGGCCGGCACGAGCGGCGCTTCACCTTGAATCCATTTTTGCAGCCAGATGCGGTGCTCCTGCACCTTCATGCCCGTGAGGACGCGGGCGATCTCGTCCGAGGTGAAGGCCCGCGGGTGCGAGTGGTGGCCCGGGGACCATTCGGGCAGCACGCTGTCGTCCAACTCCAGGCGCACGTAATTGACCGGATCTTCATAGACGGTGCGATACGGCGTCTGCGGAATGGTGCATCCGGACAGGCACAGGCAGGTGAAGGTTAAGGCTGAGAGAAAACGGATGTTGAAAGCAAGCATCTCCATTCTCAATCTGAACGTTAGCCTCAAGCTTCGCTGATCGTGACCGTCATCTCGATTCGCTCCAGTGGATTGTCGCGGCCGTCCCGCTTGACGCTGACGACTTTGTCCGCCACGTCCATGCCGCTGACGACTTCGCCGAAGGCCGTGTATTGCCAGTCGAGAAAGTTGGCGTCGGCGACGCAGATGAAAAATTGGGATCCGGCGCTGTCCGGGTCGTTGGCGCGCGCCATGGACAAAATCCCCCGTTTGTGCGGCATGCTGTTGAACTCCGCTTTGACGCGGTAACCGGGCCCGCCGGTGCCGTGCGAGGCTCGGTCGGCGTTCTTGCTGTTGGGGTCGCCTCCCTGGATCATGAAGCCCGGGATGACGCGGTGAAAAGTGGTCCCGTTGTAAAACCCCTTCTTGGCCAGGTCCATGAAGTTTTTCACATGACCGGGCGCCACGTTGTGAAAAAACTTCAGGACAATTTCACCCAGCGGCTGGCCTTTGCTCGTGACCGCAATTGTGGCTCGCGTCTTCTCAGTTGCCTCTGACATCGTCATGCATCCTTTCCTATGGTTAGCGAAAGAGAAAGGGCGGCGGGGCCATCCCTCCCTCAAGTCCGTGATTGATCGCGGCCCAGGTCTTTCCATCGTCGTCGCTACGGAACGCTCCGGTGTTGGTCCCCGCGTACAGCGAGCCGGAAGCCGATTCGATCAGCACCTGGACGGCCATGCTGGTCAGTCCGTTGTTGAGCGGTGTCCATTGGCGGCCCTTGTCGACGGTCTTGAAGATGCCGTGCCCGGTGGCGACGAAGAGGCCTCGACGGTTGAACACGATCCCTCGAATCGAGTCGTTCGGCAGCGCTCGGCTGATCGGCCGCCACGTGGCGCCCGCGTCTTCGCTCCGGAAGACGCCGCCGTCGAACGTTCCGGCATAGATCGCACCTTCGGGGTCGATGGTCAACACCCGGATGAAATTCTCGACCATGCCTTCATGGTCCTTCAGACCGTGACTCAAGCGCACCCAGCCGGTCGAATGGGCTTTGAACCGCAGGACGCCCTTTCCGGACGTGCCGGCGTACAGCGTGCCGTCCGGCGACTGCGCTAGCGCATGGACCAGAATCTCGTCGAGTCCCGTCGTAACGACCGTCCAACGGTCGTCTCCCCGATCGAGGCGGTAGGCGCCGTCCGCGGTCCCGGCATAGAGCACGTCGCCGACCGGAAGCAGCGTCTTGACCTCGCGCCGCTTGAGCCCCTCGTTGACCGGCTGCCAGGTTTTCCCGTGGTCGCGCGTCCGGAATACTCCTCCGCGAAACGTGCCGGCGTACACCGTGCCGTCTTTCGAGGTCGCCAGCGAGAGGATGAATGGGTCGCTGACGCCCTCTCCCGACTTGGTCCACGTCGCGCCACGATCGTCGCTCCGGAACAATCCGTGCCCGAAGGACCCGGCATACAGCGACTGATTTCCGGTTGCCGTGAGCGCCTGAATGCTGGCCGCCTGCTCATCCGGGAGCGGTTGGTGTGATCCGCCTGGCTGCGCTCCCGGTTGCGCCGCCGCCGGGAGGGCCAACCCCACCAGCGCGACGAGCCAGAAAAATCGAGAGAGACGAGTGGCAATGGGTTTCATAGCGATGTCCGCACTAGGAGCTTGTTCGACATTGTCCTTTCTACTGCGGCGAACGATGTACCGGCATCTGCTTCGTTCTCGGCCTCGAAAAATCCTCAACGTATTCCAGCAAATACGCTTCCGGTTTTTCGCGGCCTGTGGCCTTGTATCTGCCAGCACCTCCTTCACCTCGTCACGAACGGCAATGTCGGACAGGCTCCTAGCGAACGCGATGTCCCGCGGTTCCGACGGGAAGGTCCGGATCGAGCGGGAGACTCATATCCGTCGGCGCACGTCCGAACAGCTTCGCGCCAATGATGCCGACTTCATAGAGTATCATGAGCGGCACCGCCATGAGCAGCATCGTGAACAGGGTCGCGTCGGGAGTGACGACGGCGGAGATGATCAAGGAACTCAGGATGGCGTGCTTGCGGTAGGCCGCCAGAACCTGCGCCGATACGACGCCGACCCTCGCCAGGATTGTGAGGATCAGCGGCAGCTCGAAGGCGCATCCAAAGGTCAGGAGAAACTTGACGTTGAAATCGATATAGGTGCCCACGCTCAGTTGGGGCGTAATGTCGCGGTCCATGCCGAAGCTGACGAAGAAATCGATGACCAGCGGCAGGATGACCAAGTTGCAGAAGACCAGGCCGAGCGCAAAGAGCGCGCCGGCCAGCAGAAAAATCGGAATGCCCCAGCGCTGTTCCTTGGGGAGCAGCGCTGGTTCGACGAATTTCCAAAACTGATAGAAGACGACCGGCAGACTGGCGAGCACCGCCGCCAGAAACGATACCTTGATGGAGGCGAACAGCGCTTCAGTCGGACCGTAAAATACCAATTGGTTGGGAAAGGGACGATTCAACCACGCGACCATCTCTGCCGAAAAGGTAAAGGCGACGGCAAGCGCCACCAGGATCGTGGCGCCGATGATAAGCAGACGCTTCTTGACGGTTTGAATGTGCGCGGCCAGCGGATGGATGCTTGGGGCCATAGGTGTGGACTCTGCGGCTGTGATCGGTCCGTCGGACGCTCACGGGCCTCGGCTAGTGTGCGGTCGCCTGCAGGCCGTGATCCCGATACAGGCGGATCATCTCGGCCATCTTGTCTTTCTTCGCGAGCTTTTCCTTTTGCAGCTGCTTCTTGGATAACTCCTCGGCCGGAGTGAGGACGTGGCGTTTCTGCAGATCGTTGAGTTCCAGGTCGAGGCGGTGGTGGGACTCCTCCAGTTCACGGAATGCTGTGTTGGATTGGCGGAGCCGTTCCATGATCACATTGTCCGTCAGCATGTCGCACCTCCTGGTTTGAGTGGCTGCGCTGGGGATGGCTGACCTCTCATATCGTCCCCCGCAGGGGAACGCATCAACGCGTTTCCCTCAAGGGGGTCCAACTCCATGAGCACCGCATCCTCGCACGGCGCCGAATAGTAGCTCGGCCTGAGGCCGGTCTGTCGAAATCCCAGGTTCTGATAGAGGGTTTGTGCCGCGCCGTTCGACGCGCGAACTTCGAGCACCGCCCGCACGGCTGACTGGAGTGCACCTGCTTGAAGGACTGCGGTGACCAGGGAGGTGGCGATCCCCTGGCGCCGCATCGATTCAATGACCGCGAGGTTCATCAACCGGACTTCCTCAAAGACGATCCAGAAACACACATACCCGACAATGGCTGACGGGGCTCCTCCTTCGGCGGTCGCCCGCCGGGCGACGAGAAAATGAGCGAAGGGGTTCCCGCTCATTTCTGCTTCTATCATTTTGCGCGTCCAGGGGGCCGAGAAGCAAGCTTCTTCGATCGCCAAGATGTCGGGCAGGTCGGCAGTGGTGGCCGGCAGAATTTCGCTTGTAGAAACCGTCATGTGCGCGGTCGTCTTTGCGGGTTGTTTCGTTATCGCGGCGCCAGTTTACGGGCCAGTTTGGCCCGTCGCCGAGCCAGCGGAGACAGGCCTCCCGATTCATCGTATTTTATTTCGGCCTCGGGCCGTTGCACATAGAGCGGACTGATGCCGAGGCCCGCCCGTTCACCCCGGTGCAGTTTGTCGAGCCCCGCGAGGCCGACGGACACGGCCGACGGAGTGGTGTGACGATCCGGTATCTCGATCAGGGTGCGGATCTTGTCTGGACAGGCTGCTTGGATGGCAGCGCCTTCGGAGTCCCATCCTTCTCCGTAGCACAAGGTGCGGCCGGTCAGGGAGGCGGCCAGTTGGGCCGCAGTTCCGGTCCGTTCGGCGACGAGTCGTTCCAATCGATCGCCCTGCCAGCGAAAGATCGCCCAATAGACTTCTCCACGCCGGCTGTTGACGATCGGACAGAGAGGGGTGTCGGCTCCGCGGAAATTCCAAGCCATGCCTTCGAGCGTCGGCACTGCGGCCAGAGGCAGTCCGCTGATCGTCCTGAATCCGAGCAGCGTGGCCAATCCGACGCGAAGGCCGGTGAAAGAGCCGGGTCCGATGGACACGGCGAGCCCGTCGAGTTGCGTGAGAGACAAGCCGGTGCGCGCAAACAGGTTGCGAATGGCCGGCAGCAGCAGGCGCGTATGGGAACCGCGGGCTTCCTGCTCCTGCAGGGCGAGCACCGTCTCGTCCTCCAATAATGCCACGCTCTGCCACGCCGTCGCTGTGTCCACCGCCAGGATCTTCATTGGCCGACTATTCCATATTATCCGCTTATCCGCGGCCCAATTCGGCCGGCTTGAGCGGTTGATTCGGAATCAGCTCGTGAAACGTGATCTGCACGCTCCCCTCCCCTCGTCCGTCTTCGAGCGAGATCTTGAAAGGGCGCAGCAGCCGGTCTTCCGCAGAAGGCGAGGACGCGACCTGAACCGCTTCCGCTCCAACGGGGCGGAAATCGTCGTACTGAATCGATGCGTCCACGCCGCCGGATTCCGTGAGCCGCTCCGTCTTGACGACCAACAGCCGTTGCCGATCGAACCACAGACGGCGCCGCAGGCCGCTGCTTCCGTTGTTCAACGGGCCGAAGACGTCCAACCGGTAGCGATCGCCATCCTCTGATAGGACGACCGTTTCGAACGGTGCCACCGCGTCGGTCCCCAACACGCCGCTCATGGCCCACACGCTCAGTTGAAAAGGCCGCGCTAATTTCCCCATCTCACTCGTGTCGGTGCCGTTGCCGGACAGTACCCGGCCCATCGTGGGAAGCCGCAGGGTGAATTGATCATCCGATTGGAGAAACTCGAAGAGTTCGCCGCCGATCGGGGTGAATCCGCGTAGACGAAGCGCATTCGGCCGCTCATAGTAGAGCGCGCCCTCGATGCGTGTCGTGATCGGCAGCATCCCGCCACGGACCTTGGCGCTGAAGAGTCCCTTCAAGCTCTGCAGCGCGGTTTCCCGCTGGCGCAGGAGGGTGGTCAATTCCTCAGCCGTGGCTTGCCTGAGCGGCGGCGTGTCTTTCGAGCCCCACAGTGCGCATCCGGCGAACAGCATAGCAACGAGAGCCACTGCCAGCGCCGAGACCACCCGATGAGAGGGCGGTCGTGGAGGACGCGCCATACTATGCCAAGACGACATCCAGCGCCTCCCGCACGTCGTTGATACCAATGAGTTCGATTCCATTCACCCCGTCCAGTTTTGGCAAGTTCCGTTCCGGCAGCAAGGCCCGTTTGAAACCCATCTTGGCCGCTTCCCGGATCCGCAGCTCCGCTTGGCTGACCGCACGCACTTCTCCGCCGAGTCCCACTTCCCCGAGGATGAGCAGCCCCGGCTCCACCGGCATCTCTCGCAGGCTCGACGTCACGGCGGCGACGATGCCCAGATCGATAGCGGGCTCATCGATGCGCATGCCGCCGACGACGTTGACATAGACGTCCTGGCCGGACAAATGGACGCCCAACCGCTTGTCCATCACGGCCAGCAGCAAGGACACCCGGTTGAGATCGACGCCGTTGGCCATGCGTTTGGGCATCGGATAACTCGTGGGCGAGACTAGGGCCTGGAGCTCCACCAAGATGGGCCGGCTTCCCTCGAGACTCGACACGACGACGGATCCGGTACTGCGCTGAGGCCGCTCGGCCAGGAACAATTCCGAGGGATTGTTCACCTCTTCCAATCCGACATCCTTCATTTCGAAGACGCCGATCTCGTTGGTCGAGCCAAAGCGGTTCTTCACGGCGCGGAGAATACGGTAGCTGTGTCCTTTGTCTCCTTCGAAATACAACACCGTGTCGACGATGTGCTCGAGCAGGCGGGGTCCGGCGATCGCTCCGTCCTTCGTGACGTGCCCGATGATGAAGACAGGCACGCCGGCGCGCTTCGCAAACCACATGAGCTGGCCCGCCACTTCCTGCACCTGGCTGATGCTGCCGGGAGCCGACGTCATCTGCTCCGTGTAGACCGTCTGGATCGAATCGACGACCACCGCCGCGGGTCCGATCTCCTGAATGGCCTTCAAAATCTGCTCAAGGGACGTCTCGGCCAGAATCAGCAGGTGCGGGTGCTCAACCCCCAATCGTTGCCCGCGCATCTTGATCTGGCGCGGGGACTCCTCTCCCGACACGTACAGGACCGGCTGGGTCGAAGAAGCCAGCCGAGGCAAGGCTTGCAGCAGCAGCGTGGTCTTGCCGATGCCGGGATCGCCACCGATCAGAACGACGGCGCCGGGAATCACCCCGCCGCCCAGCACGCGATCGAATTCGCCGATCCGGGTCAGCCGCCGATTCTCGCCGACCACCTCGATGTCGGCGATCGGCGTCGCACGGGATGGGGCGGCGGTCATCGTGGCCGGCCGGCCTTTGCCGGACGAGGCCTGCCGCTCCTCTTTCATGGTGTTCCAGCCGCCGCAATCGGGACAGCGGCCCAACCAGCGGGGCGACTGGTGGCCACAGGCCTGGCAGGAAAATACGGTCTTGGCTTTCATCAGGAAGGAGCCCAGCCAACCATGCGCAATTCATCAAAGACGTGGAGGTATCTTAATGGATGAGGTTGCGGAAAGGAAAGGAGCTTGGCTTGTCAGAAGATTCTGAGGCCGGAGAAAATGGCCGCATCGGTCCTGGTTCCGTTAGGAGCGGCGGTCATCAACCGGAGCGTTGCGAGATCGAAGAGCGCGATGCCCTGGAACGTCGAGCCGGTGAAGAAACAGGGCAATGCCCCGAAGACAATCGTCTGATTGAAGGCGTTCCCGCGAATCCTCGGCGTGGCGGTTCCGGTAAAGGCGCAGCCGTTGGTTTCCGCTCCGGCGAAGGCACCGTCGGCGGTGACGTTGATGTTGGCCGCTTGCACGCCGCCCGAGCTCCCGGCCTGGCCCGTGTAGAACCCGGATACGGCGGCGAGGGTCGGATTGCTGTTGTACGCCGTGTTAAAGCTGCTCGTGAACGTCACGATTGCGCCTCCTGCATAGGTCACCGTACCGTTCAAGAATTGGCGGTTTGCGTACGTGGCCGAAAGGGTCGCGCTCTGTGCGCTCGCGCCGATACGGAAGTCTCTTGTATTGCTGGAGGTGAACGCGCCGTTGTCCGAGGTGCCGGTGCCTTGGATGACGCCGGCGATTTGGGCTGGATTACCGGCGACGGAATAGAACAGATAATAGGTTCCGTCGTCGAGGACCACGCCGGTCAAGGTCCGGTTAGTGTTCGTGCGTCCGACCCAAAAACCTTCGGCTGAACTGGCCTGCGTCGGCGTCGCCTCTTCCGGTTCTCCGCAGCCGTGAAGAATCAACAGGCTCACGAGCGCGAGGAGGCTGATCAGCGAACGACAGAGCAGTTGTTGCATGACGGGCTGGCCTGATTTCGGGACGGACGATCTTGGGCGTCATCCCCTCCCCACATCATGCCCAAAGCGCGGTGCGAGGATCTATAACTACTTTTGTAGGGAGGATACGCGATCGGCGGTTGCGGAATCAGATTCTCGAGGCTTACTTAAAGCACCGTTCGACGTGCAGGGCCTTGAGTGTGGCGCAGTCTGTAATCATCGTCGATCCCTTCGTGTCGCTGTGAATCACGATCGAGTACGATTTCTTGTTGAGGCAGGCGACGTTCCAGACGGCATCTCCTGAATTGCCTCGGCGCTGAAACATGGTTTTGGTCGCTTCATCGCAGCGCTCCCCCGCATCCTGCAGGACCTTCGTGAAGTAGGCATTCCGGTCCTGATCGGACATCTGCTGCACCAGGTCGTGAGTGGGATTAGCCCAAGCAGGTCCGCTCGACAACACACCGATCATCATAATTAAGAGGAAGAGCCGCATCGACGCCTCGTTTCAAACAAGTCGAATGTGGGAACGCTGGTGCGGGAGGAGGGAATCGAACCCTCAAACCCTTACGGGTACAGGATTTTAAGTCCTGTGCGTTTGCCGATTTCGCCACTCCCGCCCGGTCGATGGATCGATGTCATCGCGCAAGACCACGGCGTCAGGGCAAGCCGCGAGACTCTAGCATCGAGGTCGGAAGGTTTCAAGCAATCGCGGTGTCATAGACCATGAGTGGGAGTGGAAGGAGAGGCGGAAAAACCACGCACCAACAGCCTGCGCCGTTGTTCAGCAGCAGGCCATTGGCGCTCGTATGTTCTTGCAGGTGATCGAGGATGCCTCGCTCCCCTGTTGTCTTCCTTGATGCGTCAGGCCGCTTCCACCATCGGCCGTTTCGTGCGATCCACGACTTCCTGGATGCCGGACTTGATCGCGCGGCTCCAGCGGGTGGCCTGCACCTGCGCCTTCTTCGCATACCGGTTGAGTTCGCGTCGCGTTTCCGCTCCACTCTGAGGCGCAAACAGCAGTCCGATTCCCGCGCCGATGGCCGCGCCGCCGGCCACCATCGCCGCAACTTTCACCGCCTGTTTTCCCTGCTCTGACATGGTAGACCTCCTTGCATCGGTTGAGGATTAATTGGTCGGTGCCACAGTGCCGACATCCTGCCCGGTCGTTTCGCATCAACCGTGCCAGCCGAGAATCGGGCCTTTTCAAAGGAAATTTCGCCGTATCAGGCAGGCACGATTAACCGAGCTTAATTTTCGGTAGTGTTTTTCTCACACAACGCAACACAGGCGTGACGGAAAGCCAACAGCCGGCGCGGTGTCAAGCCGACGTGCTGTCGCCGGTCTCCCGCCGCATGTGCGATAGGTAGTGGGTGCGATAGCGTTGCTTGCAATGGGCGCATCGCTCACATATCATCCGCCTCATCCACGCCACATGAGGCAGAAATGAACCGGTTGGACGCGATTCCTTATCCGAACATCGATCCTGTCTTTCTCGAACTCGGCCCGCTCCAATTTCGGTGGTATGGGCTGATGTATCTGATCGGGCTCACGATCGCCTATTTTGTCATTCGGCAGAAGGTGCAGGCGCAGGGGTTGGGGCTGACGAAGGATCAAGTCTACGACATGGTAGTCTGGGCGGCCTTCGGAGTGTTCATCGGCGGGCGGTTCGGGTACGTCCTTTTCTATAATCTCCCCTACTACCTCGAGTATCCCAGCAAGATTCTCGCGGTCTGGGAGGGAGGGATGTCGTTTCACGGCGGATTGATCGGGACGATTGTCGCGCTGATTTGGTTCGGCAAGCGCCACGGCATTCCCATCTATACCATTGCGGACATGGCGGCCTCCGTCACCCCGATCGGACTCGGTCTCGGGCGGCTTGGCAATTTCATCAACGGTGAGCTCTTCGGTCGTCCGACGGACGTGGAATGGTGCATGGTGTTTCCCGCGGGCGGACCGGCCTGCCGGCATCCGTCCCAGCTCTATGAGTTGGCGTTGGAAGGCGTCTTGTTGTTTACGGTGTTATGGGTCATCGGGCGAAAACCCACGCCGCCCGGTACGACGTTTTGGAGCTTCATTACCGGCTATGGGCTCTGCCGGCTGCTGGCGGAGCTGTTTCGAGAGCCGGATGCCCACATCGGGTTCATTTTCGGCGCGCTTTCCATGGGGCAGGTGCTCTCGTTGCCGATGGTCATCGTCGGCAGTTTCATGCTCGCGCTCGGCTATCAGCGTCAGGCTCTAGTCCGTCGCGCAGAGCCTACTCCCAAGCCTCAGTGAACCGCCAGCTAGGATGTTCAAAAAGGCCTTCCTTTCTCACCCACCCACCCCGACGCGCCAAGACGCGTCGGTTTCCCTGAAGGCCGCAACGAGGTCCGCGACGCGAAGAATAATGAGCGTCACGTTTGCGGACGGGCGCGAGTTGGTGAGCGCCCAGTGTCTTAGAGGCGAAGCGTAACTTTTTCACCCGCCCACCACAAGCCTGTCAAGACAGGCTTGTTCCCGTGGGCTGTACGTTGAGCCTTTGAGCGATGTGAGAACGAAGCTGACGGGCTTTTTCAACATCCTAGTAGGGCATCTCGTCGTCGTCCAGGCCGACGTGATGTCCCAGTTCGTGCACGACCGTGTCGCGAATCTCCTGCTTCACTTCCTCAGCGGTGCGGCAAAGCCGGAGAATCGGTCCCCGGTAGATCGCGATGCGCGGCGGTTGCTGGCCGCCCGGTTGAAAGAACGATTCCTCGCTGAGCGGCAGGCCTTGGTAGAGCCCGAGCAAGTCGTCTTCCGAATCGAGATCCAGATCGGCCAGGACTTCGGCCGGCGGTTCCTCTTCCACGACGACGGAAACCTCTTCGGCCAGCTTGGCATATCGGGCCGGCAGGCCGCGAAGCGCTTCCTGGACCAAACGGTCAAAGGCCTCGGGCGAGACCCGACCCGACCATCCCGTTTCCATTGTCAATAACCTTTGTGCGACGGATCCTGAAATGATGGACGATCGACGTCGTGCCCGAACCCACCCGTCTTTTCATGAAAGATGGGCGAGTCCCAAATCACCTTGTTGCCTGGCGCAAGGTTGGCCGCGGCGACGTAGTGTTTTTTTGCATCGGCCTGTTTTCCTTGATAATCCAGCGAGACGGCCAAGTTGTAGTGAGCCTCGGCCATCGAGGATTCGAACGACACAACCTCTCGGTACACCTTCTCGGCGCCAGCCCAATCCCGGGACGCAAAGAGTGCATTGCCCCGCTCAAGCTGCGCCTTGATTTCCGTGTTCGTACCGGCGGGTGCAGAAAGCACGGTGGTTGGAGGATGCGGCATCGAGCTTGCGCAGCCTGCAAGCAGAAGAAACACTGTCAGCCATGGCACGATAGACATGAGCGCCTCCTTCTATGCGTTACGTTCGACCATCGTCCCCGCCCGGAGAAACATGAACTGAAATCCGGCGATCGGTTGTCCAAGGCCACGTTCCGCCGCTGCGAGGTAGACCGCCGCTTGATGGGCATAGTACCGGGCCCGCTCCGCCGCGTCCTCCGCCTTGATACGGTCCGTTTTATAGTCCGCGAGCCAGATCTTCCCGTCAAGTCGGTAAATGACGTCGATGACCCCTTCCATCATCTGTCCGTCCTCCCATGGCAAGACGAACGGGACTTCGCGGCCCAGGATGTTCGCTGAACGGAGCCGTTGGTAGGATTCCGACCGGCCGAATGTGACCAAGAGCTCGCGGAGCGACTCAGTCAACTCCTGGGTCAGCGCCTGGTCGTCCAGCCTGGAAATTCCATGCAAGGCTCGGGCAATCTGCGTCGGCATCCGCTCGGCCGGTTCGGCGAAGTTCCAGCGTTCGAGAATCCGATGGGCGGCGACACCCACCAGCCTGGCGAGTTCGGGACTCCGCCCGCCTGAAACGGGACCAGTACGCGCGCGGTCAGGATGAGCGCTGGATGTCGTTGGGGTCAGGTGCCAATCGATCCTGCGGACGCTCGCCCATCGAGCAGCCCGTTCGCTCCACAATCCGGCGACGTCCTGCGGATCGACGAGGGACAGCTCGGGCATCTTGGCCAACGAACGCTTCGGCCATGTTCGGTCGGGCGCGTGAATCACCTCATGAGGAATTCGGCTCGCGCCGATCTTCACGTGTCCGGTCGCGGCTTCTCCCAGCGCTCCTTCACCGATGTCTTGGAGCAGCGCCAAGACGTTCTCGCCGACGGATCGCCGCGTGGCGCTGCCCGAGAGCACCAGTAAGTCTTTGGCCCTGGTCATTCCGACATAGAGGACGCGGCGTCGTTCTGCTTCCTCCCGCGCCGCACATTTTTCTCGAATCAGCACGGCTCCGAGCGTGTGACGTTCGCCCAGGAACAGCCCGTACGTTCCGCTCGACCAGTCGTAAGCCACCAGCGGTTTCGAGCGCTCGCGCCCATTTCCCTGGTGAAGTCCCGGCAGGAGCACGACGGGGAATTCGAGCCCCTTGGCCTTATGGATCGTCAGGATCTGGACTGCATCGGAATTCTCCTCGGCCAAGGGGCTTTCCGCCTCATCCGGCTGGTCGTTCAATCTGGCCGCCATCAGGTCCACGAACGCGCTGAACGTCAAGTGCGGCCGATCGGACAGACCGGCCGCCGTCTGCTTCACCTTGAGCAGATTCGCCACGGCCTGCTCTCCATGGAGGGAGGCCGCCGCCAGTTCGAGCACAGGGAGACGGTCGAAGACCAATTGGATCGCTTCGGCCAGGGAAACGGTTGCCGTATCCCGGCGAAGCTCGGCCAACCGGCAATACAAGAGCCGCACCGCCGCCGCGCGCGAGTGGGACCAGGCCTGCAGCTCGGGCTCGTTCGAGTAATCGAGCCATCCCGCTCTGTGCAAGGCATAGAGATCCGAATCGGTGCAGCCGCCGAGCGGCGATCGCAGCACTCCCGCCAGCGCCAGACGGTCGTGCGGATGGTCGAGCACCCGCAGCACGTTGACCAGGTCGATCACTTCCTGACGGCGGTAAAGATGTTTCTCTCCCTCGATGACGTAGGGGATGCCGTGCCGGCGCAGGGCGTCGAGATAGGCGTCGGCTTGGGTAAGACGGCGAAACAGCAGCGCGACCTGTCCCGCCTTCACGTGCGGACGAGTCAGGAGCTCGTCCTTGAGCCAACGGGCCAGGGCTTCCCCCTCCGCTCTGGCCGCCTCCTCCGCATCGAATGCGTCGTCTTCCTCATTCGGGGCCACGATTCGAAAACGCACTCCGGGATCGACAAAAGCCGGCGGACGCTGCGGCTGCGCTTCCAACCGCACATTGGCCGGCTGAATGAGCGGGCGTCGTTCGAAGAGACGGTCGAAGACGTCGTTGACCGGACTCAAGACCGCCGGGTCGCTTCGGAAATTCGTCGTCAGCGTGCTGATCAGGCCACCGTCCGCTTCGATCTTCTGAACGACTCGATCGAAGGCTTCGATATCGGCGCGCCGGAACGCGTAGATCGATTGCTTCGGGTCTCCCACGATGAAGAGCTTCCCCTGGTCCAGCACAAGGCTGCGCCAATCGCTCGCATGAGACCCCGCCCGTTCAGAAACGGCGAGGATGATGTCGTACTGGACCGGATCGGTATCCTGAAATTCGTCGACGAGCACGGCGCGGTACTCGCGCTTGATGCGCTCGCGCACGGCAGGATGTTTCCAGAGGAGGTGGTTGGCCCGCGCGAGCAAACCGTCAAAGGAAAGCCAGCCTTTGGCGGCGAAGGACGTGCGGATCGACCGGACCAGAGGCGATACGATGCTCAACAATATGATGAAGTATGATGTGTCAACATCAACTAATTGCTGAGCAGATTTGATGATCGCTTCAGCTTCTGAAAAGTCAGAATTGTCCCATCCGGCGACCGCGCTGCCTACCTCTTTGCCCAGACAATCCCGCTCATCATCCGTCAATTCGAGGGCGCGGTCGGTGCCTCGCTCGGCCAGTTGGGTCATGAGCGATTCGGCCGCGGCGAGCATCAGTTCGATCTTGCGGCGCTTGGGACGATCATGCGCGTCAAGGAGCGTCCGGGCTCTGAAGGCAAGATGACGAAGCCGGTCCTTCATGATCTGATTGAGCCGAGGATCCCTCAATTGCCCCTCGATCGCGTCGATATCGATCAATTCACTCGAAAGAGCGCGGGTCAGGTCTCGGAGGGATTCCAAGTCAGCAGCCTCGAGAATGGTCCGCCAGTCATCATGGCGTGATCCCTGTCGGCCCAGCTCCCGATCGATCCACAGATCCCACGCTTCCGTAAAATGCTCCTCGAACCGCTGACCGTCGTCTTCCTGGAAAGCCGGATCCACACCGCTCTCCAACGGATGAAGCCGGAGCAGATGGGCCGCGAAACTGTGCAAGGTCCCGATTTGGGCCTTTTCCAAATCCTGCAACGCCGCCTCCGCCCGCGCGGCGATTTCGCGCTCGTCGAGACGGTAACGGAGTTGCAGAGTGTGCATCGAAACGGCGCCTCCGTCGGCCGTCCGGTGGCCGGCCTCGGGATGAGCCAACGACGTCAGGCGTTCGCGCAGGCGCACCTTCATCTCCGTGGCCGCCTTATTCGTGAAGGTGAGGGCGACGATCTGGGTCACGGCGATCGGATCAGGTTCCTTCATCAGAAGATGAACCAGGCGGTTCACCAGCAGCGTGGTCTTGCCGGTCCCCGCCCCCGCCACGACGACGACATTGCGATCGAAGGTGGTTTCCGCCGATTCCCGCGCCTGGCGATCCTGAATCAACGCGTCACCGGTCATCTTTCACCTGAATCGTGCGGAGTGCCGCGAGCGGCTTTGCTTCGGATGCCCGATGCGCGCGCCACCAGGTCGGCGCGTGTTCGCGTCGGCAGAGCACCCGATACGGACAAGTCTTGCAATACGCGCCCGGCAGGATGAAGTACCGGCCATGCTTCATGCCGTCGACCAACAGGGCGAGGGTTTGCCGGATCAACGCGCCGGCCTCCGAGGACCAGACGCGCGCATCGAAACCGGACCGTACAATCCCAGCCGGCCACTCGGGCGCCAGGAAGAACAATTGGACCTCTCTCGCCCTGCCTCCATCCGGAAGGTCCAATCGTGTGTAAAGAGGCGGTTGAAGCCGGGTCCCCCGGACGGCGGATTGAAGGAGGTTCCGGTCGTCGGCTTTCATGGCCGCACCGGTCTTGAACTTGTAGTCGATGATCCGCAACGCTCTGGATGTGCAATGCCGGTCGATCCGGTCCATGCGACCGTGGAGTTTCAAGGGCGCCGCATCGCCGTCGGGCTCGGTCTGAATAACTCCTTCCGCCTCCAGTTCAAAGGCGAGCGGGGCGAATCCTTCCTCCTTCAGCGTCTGTGAATCCGACTCGACGGCCGAAGCGATCAGGCCGACCATGGTCGTTTTCGCCATTTCCCACAAGAGGTAGTGACCGGTAGGATGGCGCAAGGCACAGTCGGCGGCTGCCTGTTCGACCGCCGCGACGATGAACCCGCGAATGGCGCCGCTCGGAAGCGCAGTCGCCGGCCAACCGGCTGAGAGGAGCGATTCGTAGCAACGACGAAGCGCGCTGTGACACAGGGTGCCGAGCAGCGGAGTATCCGGTCCCCGCGCAGCCGGGAGGCGAATCGGTTCGAGCTGTAAGACATCCGCGGCGAAATATTGGAAGGGGCAACGTGCGTATCGTTCGAGCGGTGTCGG